>ERZ1643246.467-NODE-467-length-52002-cov-86.767398_pt1 | contig 52002 bp, 42 predicted proteins | sample MGYA00579265_ERZ1643246 | MGnify/ENA primary metagenome ERZ1643246 (study PRJEB29033, sample SAMEA4952261) | chicken gut metagenome | biome: Broiler Chicken; feature: Gastrointestinal Tract; material: Caecum | place: Ireland | collected 2018 | study: Broiler... | reverse complement strand
ATCTGCCTGTCCCTGCTTCCATGAGGTGTTCGCTTACCAAACACTTAGGAGGCGGTCGCTCTATCCAACTGAGCTATAGCGACATTTTAAAAATCTATATTTATTTTCTTATTGTCTTTTCCAGTTCGTCCTCTATCATACTATAAATCTCACCGTTTTTCAACGGAAATTTTCAGAACCGGCTGTTCCCGGGGATTTCACAGCGGCCGGATGCCGTCCAGCACTGCTCCGGCATAAAATTCCGCCATCACCCGCAGCACTTTTTCATCAAAATCAAAGCCCGGCTGATGGTGATCCGCGTTGAGCGGAGTGCCGAATAAAAAATATGCCGCCTCTCCGCCGGCGTCCTGCACCCGTTTCATGAGTTCAGCCGCGTCCTCGGAAGCACGGAAGGTTCCCTCTTCTTTGTAACAATCTCCCAGCCCCATGGCTCCGGCAGCGCTCCTGCAGCGCCGGACCAGTCCGGGACTGCTGCCGGCCGTACCGGCTTCTCCCTGCTCCAGGATCTCACAGTCCACTCCGTACATTTCGGCGGAAGCCCGGGCCACTCTCTCCAGAGACCTTCTCATATATTGGTTCACTTCGCTGCTGTCTCCCCGGGTTTCTGCTTCCAGATACGCATCGGCGGCAATAATATTCCGGCCGCTTCCTCCGGTAAACCGGCCGATATTGATTTTTCCGTCCCCCTGCCCGTTTCGGGAAATCGCGTAGGCATTCACAGTGCAGACCGCAGCGGCCAGCAGGGCGTTTTTCCCCTTCTCCGGCGCTTTCGCCGCATGGGCGGCTTTTCCCCGGAAATGAAGATCCAGCTTGGAGGTAGCCAGAAATCCCTCAGTGCAGGCGATGATCTCTCCCAGGTGTTCCGCTCCCATGCCGATGTGGCCTCCCAGAAAAACATCCGCTCCCGAAAGCCAGCCCTGATCTGCCATGGCCCGGGCGCCCCGGCACCCTTCTTCTGCCGGCTGGAACAGCAGGCGCACCTCTCCTGCCAGTCTGTCCCGGTTCTTTCCCAGAATATAGGCCAGCCCCAGTCCCGCGGCCATATGTCCGTCATGTCCGCAGGCATGCATGATCCCCGGGTGCTTCGATCTGTATTCCCGGTTTTCGGATGTCTCTGCCTCCCGGACAGGCAGCGCGTCCATATCAAAGCGCAGAACAGACACAGGGCCCGGCCTGGCCCCCTTCAGGACAGCGGCCGCCCCGGTTTTTCCATTCTGTATCTTCTCCAGAAAGCTGGGAGGAACACCCTCGGCCAGAGCTCTCTTTTCGCATTTTCGCAGTTCTTCCCCGGCAGGCAGACCCATGCGGGACTGGCTTTTGCAGGCCTCCTCTCCCAGAAAAACTTGAAATCCGGCGTTTTTCAGTTCCTCCGCGGCCCTCCAGGTCGTCCTGTATTCCGTCCAGGCGGTCTCGGGATAGCAGTGAAACTCCCGGCGGAGAACCGTCATTTTTTCTGTGATATTCTCATCCGCATACGTAAATTTCATTTCCATTTATCTCTTATGATCCTCATTTCTCCCAGGAGTTTTTCTGAAGCGGCCGCGGCCTCCCTTTCGTTGTGTCAGATCGGATGCTCCTGCGCAAAGATCCGTCCGTATTTCTCCAATTCATCCATGGCAATGGAATTATTCCACTCTCTGAAACAGATTCCGTTTGGAATGCCGGGATAGAACCGGCCGGCGGGACAGTACGTGTCGATGGCGCGCCGCACTTCGCCGCGGATCTCCTCCTCGGTGATATTTTCAATGTCGATCTTAGGCCCGTCGATGCCTCCTACCATTGCCAGCTTTCCCTCGGTAATTTTCTGGATTTCTACGATATCATTCTGCGCTATGACTCCCTGCCAGATATCCACTCCGATCTCCACCATGTCCGTCACGATGGGCTGGCAGATGCAGTCCGCGTGGTGCATATAGATCATGCCGCACTCATGGATCGTATCCGCGATTTCTTTCTGAAGAGGTTTGATGATAGATCTCCAGATCCTCGGCGGAAGAAACAGATTCTGCTTGGAACCCCAGTCGTCATGATAAAAAATAATGTCCGGATGAACCTTTTCCGCCATCAGACGGATATACTTTATCTTATAATCCGCGATGACCCGCAGCAGGGCAGCCATCTCATCCGGATACTCCATATAATTGATCAGGGCGGTTTCCATGCCCATCAGATGATGGCTTCTCTCAAACAATCCGCCGCTGAACATAAATCCCACCAGTTTTTCATCCCGGTTGACAGCCTCTGCCGCCCGGACGGCTTCTGTCCAGTCCAGGTGATCCAGATCCGGAACTTTCAGCTGCTCCTCCCACTTTTCGATATCCTTGATCACGGCATTTTCGGGAGTAACATGAGGATGGGCCCCCGGAGCGCCCGGTTTGAAAATGTAGACGGTTCCCCAGGAATCCTTGTGCTCTTTTCCGTCCTGGGGGCATCTGTCCCCCATCAGCACCGGATCCGGGATCAGTTCGATCGCCCGCATCAGGTCAAAATAGTAGTCCGGCTGCTGCCGGTTATAAATAGCCATCGCATTTTCTTTTAGATTCAACTTTCCTTCCTCCTTCCGCAGACACGGCGGCGCCGGCGGTCCTGCCGCCTGTACGCCGCCGCGTTTTGACTGTTTTTTCAATTATCCCCGATGATATAATTTATTATAGTATTCCAGAGAATAATTGTAAAGTTCATCCCTGGCGATCAGATCCTGGGAGGGATCCGTTCTGTCCGTCATGATCCAGAGCATGGTCCTTCCGGTTTCTCCGTAATGATCCACAAAATCCCGGACCGCTTTGCGGATTTCCGCTTCCTTCCAGTCATGCCCGATCTCCATTCCGAAGCTGAAGGTCATCTGTTTTCCAAAATGATCGTACAGATAATCCGCGTCGTTGGCTCTCATCTGAGGCGTCCACATATCGATGCCCATCTCGATCATTTCCGGCACATACTGCATATTTCTTCCGCAGGAATGCAGTTCTATGAATTTTCCCTGGTCCTTTACAAATTTCAGAAAACGGCTGGTTGCGGGCATCAGCTGCTTCCGGAACATTTCATTTGAGAAAAATCCGCTTCTCTCTGTCCCCCAGTCATCGTGATAGAGAACACCGTCTATCTGTCCGTAATACTGGAATATTTTGGAGGTGGACTCAATCTTATAGTCCGCCATTTTCTGGAAAAATTCTTCCAGACATTCCGGCTCTTCATAGAAGGTCAGCAGATATTCGTCAAAGGGCATCATTTCATGAAGCCGCTCTGAAATTCCCTCTACGCATTCATAGATATGGGGTCTGTCCGGATCCATGGTTTTCTGCAGCTTCTTTCCATCCGCTTCAAAATCCACCACCGACAGATCCGGCCACTCTACTTCCTCTTTCCAGTTGGCGAAATCTTTGATCACCCGTGTTCCCGGCTTTGTGATCATGCCGCCTACCTGCTCCACCATGGTCCAGTAAACGCCCCACCAGTCATAGCCGTCTACTTCCGGAACCGGATGCTCCTCCATGGCATCCGGCCATACGGTGTTCGACTCATAAAAGTACGCAGGCATCCAATACGGCTTTTCTCCTTTTACGCACCGAATATAATTTTCTCTTACACTGTAGGGTCTTCCTGTAATAGGCTCCTTTGCCTGCTGGGCGATCCACGGAAAACTTCCCGGCGCCTGCCAGCTTTTTGAATAATCTCTGTTTGCCGCTGTCTGCATGAATTTTCCTGCACTCATAATTTTCGTCTTCCTTTCTCTGTCATCAAGCAAATTCAAAGTTTCCGTTTATTTTTTATAAAACGCCCGGCCGTAGGACTCTACCTCGTCCATAACCACCTTATTTTTTCTGGCAACCTCCGGATCATCCACCGGCCCCAGATATCCGCCGCAGAAGCAGTAGCCTCCTCCCGGAGCCAGCAGATCAATGCTGTCTCTGATGGACTGGCGGATCTCCTCGTCCGTTACATCGGGAGCCGCCAGCCTTCCGTTGGCGTCCCAGCCTCCCATCAGTACCAGCTTGTTTCCATACTTTTCTTTGACCGCCTTCAGGTCATTGCAGGTCTGAGCCGGATCCCAGGCATTTACTCCGATGGAAAGCCAGTCGTCAATAAAGCATTCCGCTTTTCCGCAGTTATGCATGGTAATGGGAATTCCCGCGTCCCTTCCGAATTTTGCCTGGCGGTCCAGGAAGGGAAGAACCATGTCATGGTACATTTCCGGAGAGATAAAGGGCGCCCGCCACGCCGCCGTGTCGTCCATCATAGTGAATACATCCGGCTCATAGTAGGGCATGATGTTTCTGGCCACCTCTTCATAAAAACTGCAGATATAATCAAACAGTTCCATCACCTCATCCGGTTCCTCATACATGGCGCACAGTCCCTCGTTAAATCCCATGAAGGCCATCAGGTTCTGGAAATATCCCACATGCAGGTTAAAGGCCACCGCCGACTGGGTCCTGTCTATCTTGAACATATCCAGCTGTTTTTTTGCCTCTGCCTCCCAGTCTACATGGGAAATATCCGGCGCCTTGATCACGTCTCTCCACTGGCGGATATCTTTCAGAATGAAATTATTCGGTTCAGGCAGGAGGGCATTGCCGGTCTCCCTGGTCGGTACATAGTTGACGCCCCACACATCTTTTCCGCCTCCGGCAAACCGGAAACTGGAAAGAATCAGCGGTTCACACATTACGCTGGCGGGAGCGTGGCCGGATCCGGGCATATCTCCAAAGGTATAGGTGGGAACCCATTCCGGGCATTCTCCCCGCAAAGTCATCAGATAATTTTCTTTTTCGGTTAATTTAGCCATGCAGCACCTTCTTTTCTGTGTAGTAATTGATCTGTTACGCTGTCTTTTTTTCTCTGAACGGACTGTAGATGATAAAGATCACTCCGATGATCAGAAATACTATAATTTCCACCATAATTCCGCTCATAATATTTTCGCCGAACACTGCCGTCAAAAATTTCAGCCAGAAAGAACTGACAAACGCGCCCAGATTGGTAAAAGCCATGCAGATAGAAATGGCTCCCGCCACCGTACTGGCCGGTGTGATCAGTCCCACCCAGGCAAAAAACGCGGGCATGATCGTTGAAAATCCGAAACCGATGAGGATCAGGCCCAGGGTCATGATGACCGCGTTCTGTCCTACATAGACACAAAGGGCTCCCAGTCCGCAGAGAATATAGCCCAGCGCGATGCACCAACGTTTCGCGAATTTGAAAACCGTTCCGAATACAAGCCCTGCCACGCAGCCGGCCACCGTGTAAAAGGAAAGAGAGGTTGCCGCGGCGGCTGCTGTTCCCGCGCCTCTTATAACGAACAAGCTGGAAATATTCAGCATGATGGGATAGTTCAGCACATTAAAGACAACAAACAAAATAGCGACTACCCATACGGCTTTTCCCATTTTTTCTTTCTTTCCGCTCTGAGCTGCCTGCGGAGTTTGCGCGGGTACGTCCGGTTCCGGAAGGAAAAATGCCATTACAAGTCCGATCAGTCCAAAGGCATGGCCCCAAAATACCAGCTGCCAGTTTACATCTGCCAGAGCGCCGCCCAGCATCTGAAGGATGATTCCTCCGCCGTTCATAAACAGGGTGCCGTAGCCCAGCAGAGAGGCCTGCTTCTGTCCCTTGTAGTTTCCTACGATCAGCGCGTTCCCCAGCGGAGCCATCAAGCCAAGTCCGAATCCCAGCAGAGCCCGGCACACCAGCATTCCCGCGTAATTGTCAAACAGCGCCGGCGCGCAGCCGCCTACTACGTAGAGAAGGCCGGCGCATATAGCCAGTGTCCGGTATTTCATTTTTCTTCCCATGACGGATCCCGCCAAAGCGGTTCCCAGCACGGTAAATAAAGTGGGCAGGGTAGAAACCCAGGTAATATCCTTTCCCTCAAAATGCGCCCCCAGCGTAGCCATGGCCGGCGTTACAACTGTAAATCCCATAGATACTAAAAACAAACACATGATCGCCGCTGTTCCAATAGGGCTGATCTTTTTTTCTTCTGTCATAATCCATACTCCTTATACTCATACGGCTGCTGTCTTCCGATCCCTGCAAGGATCATAAGCCAGTAACTCTACACACCTACAATAACTTAAAACAACAATTTTGATCGGCAAGTACGCTCAGATTTGCCGCTGCCACACAAATGGACTTATCCTCCGACTACATAAAGAAGGCTGGCGGTAATCGCCGCGCTGCGTTTCAGCTCTGTGATCTTTTTTCTGTCATTCAAGCACCTCCTATTCCGTTTTTTATTGTCTGATCCGCCCTTACCTCCTGAACGCGCCAGATCAGTTCTCCGCCTTTTTTCGTCTCTTCCATTCCGTGCGCTAAATAGAAAGACGTTGCTGATATTTCCCTCCCTTCCTGTAAAATTCAAGGCTTTGCAATATGTTGTCATTCTATTTCATCTTTTCTCCGGGTACTATGTACACATATCACAATTCTTCTTCTCTATTTCCGGATAATTTTTGTGCCGGACGCACCTGTATTCCGGGTTCAAAATCAAATATGCTGGTTACAGTTCAAAGTATTTCAGCAGGCAGTGTCCGCTGACAAACGTACAGGGAGGTAAATTATGCTGACAAAAAAACAAAATCTTCTGGAGACAATCCGCGGCGGCCATCCGGACCGCTTTGTAAATCAGTATGAAGCATTTAGCCTGGTCTTTGATCCCATCATGAGGCAGAGCCCCATGCCCGCCTACGGAGGAGACCCTGTGGTAAACGCCTGGGGCGTCACCAATGTATGGCCGGAGGGCACCCCCGGATCTTTTCCTGTCCATACGCCGGACAAAATCGTGATCAAAGATATTACACACTGGAGAGATTATGTCCACGCTCCGCGCACAAAATTTTCCGATGAGGACTGGGCCCCCTATATTGAGGATGCCCAGAAAGTTGACACAAATGAATACTTCATCACTTCCTTTGTAGCTCCCGGCGTCTTTGAGCAGTGCCACCATCTGGGTGAAATTCAGAGGACGCTCATGAATTTCTATGAAGAGCCGGAATGTATGCATGAACTGATCCAGTATATTACAGAGTACGAACTGTCGCTGGCAGAAGAACTCTGCAGCCATCTGCATCCGGAAGTCATCTTCCACCACGATGACTGGGGCAGCCAGACCTCTACCTTTATCTCTCCGTCTATGTTCGAGGAATTTCTGCTTCCCGCCTATAAGCAGATCTACGGATATTACAAATCCCACGGCGTGCAGCTGATCGTTCACCACAGTGATTCCTACGCGGCTACGCTGGTTCCCTATATGATCGAAATGGGAATCGATATCTGGCAGGGCGTGATGAGCACCAACAATATTCCGGATCTGATCAAAAAATACGGCGGAAAAATTTCCTTTATGGGCGGCATCGACAGCGCTAAGATTGATTTTGAAGGATGGACAAAAGAAAACGTGGAAGAGCAGGTAAAGAAGGCCTGCGATGCCTGCGGACACCTGTATTTCATCCCCGGCGCTTCCCAGGGCCTTCCCATGAGCACCTTCCCCGGTGTCTATGAGGCCACGACAGAAGCCATTGACAACTACAGCAAAGTGGTCTTTCAGTAAGAACTGAATTTAAAAAGGCTGCCCCGGAATTTCAAAATCGATTCCGGAGCAGCCTTAAACTTTAAAAGACAGAGCGTTATAATTCTTTACTTTTCAGAGCATGGTATTCCAGCACCCGTATGGACATCCGGCAGTATTCCCGGACGTAGGGATCATTCAGATTATATCTCAGGATTTCCTGTATTTTTTTGATCCGGTACAGTACCGTATTTCTGTGGGTAAACAGGCATTCGCTGGTCTTTGTGACCGAGCGCTCATAATCCAGATATGTTTTCAGCGTCAGAAACAGATCGTCCCCCTGCTTCTGCTGCATGATCCAGAGTTTTACCACAGTAGGCATACAGGCCCGGACGGAATCGTCCAGAGAACCGGTCTCTATGATATAGTTTAAAGCGTAATCAAAAAAATCGTACAGCTTTTTGTCCGGCTCATCTTTTTTTCCGCTGTTGAGGGCATACAGGGTCTGGCGATACAGATATTCAATATTCAAAATCCCATGGCAGGGAAGACTGAAACTGATTTTGATCGGATTGTGGGTCTTCAGCGTCGTCAAAAAGGTCAGCATTTCCCCCTCCATATTCATCTTACTATTGGAAAGCAGCACGATATACGGAGTCTTTTTAAATGCGACATAATTGCCCGAGTGATACATCAGGGTCTGGATCAGCATATCAATATTTCTGTCCATCGACTTTTTATCCGCATTTTCCTGCATCTCGATCAGCGTCATATAATATGTATCTTCTATATTCCATTGATGGTAGGAAAGCTGGGCGTCCAGCATTTCCCGGTCACAGGATTTTCCCGTCAGCAGGTTATAAAATACATTGGTATTATTGATCACTCCCTCATAATAGATCTGCCCCAGACAGGGCTCCAGAATTCCTGCCACCAGTTCAATGATCTGAAAATCCCCGGGATTTATCTCTCTTTCTTTATTCAGCAGCGTAATTCTCCCGCAGATTACATCATTGCATGTCATGCAGTAGGAGCATCCTCCGTATTCCAGCGCCCGGATCTGCGGAAACTGAAAAACCTTTACTCCGTGCTGCATCATCTGCAGATCTTCTTTGCTGCTGCGCATCTGGAGTACCGCGTTAATGGAAGCATAGCCGTAGTTGCAGAGATAATTCCACTCCTCGTCCAGAGAATTATCCGGATACTGCCGCGTGATCCCCAGCACCCGGTTATTGCCGTCCATTAAAATAATCGGATTTCTGCACACCTGCCAGACCAGATCTACAATCCCCTGATAATTCCGGTCCCGGACCATCTGCAGCAATTCATCCAGCCAGTCCTGAAAATAATCGAATACTCCCTGCACCAGTTCAAATCCGGTCAGAAGATCCATGTTGGGAATCCGGATCGTGTCGCCTTCCCCATTGCAGACTACGTCCTCCCCGTCTCTGTAAACATGCACGCAGTTTGTGGCGTACACGCGTCTGGCGCTTTTTAAAACTGCCGGCGCGGAATCCCGGATGTCCAATTTCAGATCCAGCGATGAAAGCCGATTCGCGATCATCCACATACTCAGTTTCATACTGTTCCTCCCGTTATGTACGGTTTTTATCCTGAAAAGCAAAAAAAATCAGCTTTATGGCCTTATAAATACCATAATATTACTAAATTTATTTTTTGATATATCTTCCGTAAATAAAATTCACGTCCGGATCCTCCGAAAATCTTGTGCATCTGTCACATAGTATACGGGAATCCTGCCGGCGGGAAAATAAAGCTGTTTTTTTTTGTGCTCTAACCAAAAACAGGCGAGAGGTTCTGCCTCTCACCTATTTCATACTGTGAAAGATTTTTCCGGGCTTATTTATCTCAGCGCCCCGCTGTCGTTCAGCAGCAGGCTGCTGTAAAGATACAGCACATCTGCCCCCTGAAAATTTACATACTCTCCCACAAGACTGGGGTCTATATACCGGATATCCACCAGAGTAATCTCGGAATACGCTTCCGCCAGCAGCGGAGCCATGCTCAGGGCAAAAGAGTCCCCGAAGATCACCAGCCGGCGCTCCCCGTTATACAGGGGATTGGTAATCCGGATCAAAGGGGAAGGGCCCGACAGATATACCTCGTAGGGATCCCTTCCGTCCAGTTTTTTTAGGTCGTAGACTCCCTGTGTCCTGCCTGTTTCCAGGCTGCAGGCCCGGCAGGCATCGATGGTTCTGCTGTGGACCAGAGAAATTGTCTCTCCCTTCATAGGCAGCGCCGCCTGCCCGAAATAGACGCCCCGAAAATCATCTTTCACGATCTCACTGCTGTACGTTCCGGACAGTTCTCCGCCCATAGACTCTGCCAGAAATTCTGCCGTACCTGTAATCTTCTCCTGGCGCCAGTGCGTGTCCGTTCGGTAGTAATCCTCTGCCGACAGACATCCGGTCAGGTCTATATACTCCGCGAATCTCATATTTTCCCGCATCAGAGAAAACAGTTCTTCGTAATCCATCCGCAGATACCCGCCCCGCTCCGCCAGATAATATCCCTTGTCGGGAATCACAGCCAGATAAATGTTTCCTGCATTTCCTTTCATGTATGCTGTATACAGATCAGACAATTTTTCCGCTGCCGATTCTGCCTGGTCCCGGTTCAGAGGATATAAGATTTTTGCCGCGAATCCGTCTTCCAGATAGATGCCGTGATTATCCTTCTGCCGGAAAATAAAATAGGCAGCCGCAGATTTTAATGTCCTGAATCCGTCCCGCAGGGGAAACTGATCTTCCGCGTATTCCTCGAAATCCTCCGCAAAGGTTCCGTTCAAAACTTTTTCCAGGCTGACTTCCGGAACCTCCGCCAGCTTTCTCCTCTCACTTACAGAAACTTCATCCGGAGGCTTGACCCAGCACCAGACAGCCAGCGCCAGCCAGATTCCGGCGATGAACAACAGCCCCGGAAATCTTCTTATCTTTTTCATCTAAGTTTTCTCCTCCATCAAGCTTTCCCGGGGATCCTCAAAACCGGAAATAAAGAAACGGCGTAAAAGATCCGTCCGCCAGATAAGCCGTGCAGAGCAGCAGCAGACCTGTCAAAAACAAAGGTTCCAGAATTCCTGCCGCGGGGCCGGTTCTTTTTCCCTGCCTCAGCCTCTCGTAAAATCCTTTTAAAAGGGGCAGGCTTCCCAGAGTTCCGAGAATCAGCAAAACCCCATAGCTTTTCAGATAATAAACCGTTTCCGCCGTACAGACCGGAAGACCTCCCCTCCCAAACAGACATTTCAGGTCCGCAAAGGCTCCGGACACGGACGAGGCGTTAAAGATCACAAAGCTGACCGTCACAAAGAAAAAGGTATAGATCCCGGAAAACGCCCGGGGAATCCTCTCCAGATATTTTCCGTACCACAATTTTTCCCCTGCCATCAGCGCCGCGAAAAACAGGCCCCACAACACAAAATTCCAGGCAGCCCCGTGCCACAGTCCTGTCAGAAGCCACACCACCAGGAGATTTCTCAGCCACTTCCGGGTTTTGCACCGGCTTCCCCCCAGAGGGATATACACATAATCCCGGAACCATCCCCCCAGGGTCATATGCCATCTCCTCCAGAATTCAGAGGCGCTGCGGGAGGCAAAGGGATAGCGGAAATTTTCCGGAAAGACAAAGCCCAGCATCCGTCCTATTCCGATGGCCATATCGCTGTATCCGGAAAAATCATAATACACATATAAAGAAAAAGCCGCCGCGTACATCCAGTAAAATACCAGGGATTTCTCCCGCGACTGCTGAAACACCGCGCACAGGCCGTAAAGCTGGTCCGCCAGCAGAATTTTTTTCCCCAATCCGGTCAGAAAACGGCGCAGGCCCAGCCAGACAGATTCAGGATCTATGGTCCGGTTCCTCATTTTTTCTGAAATATCCGAATAGCGGACGATAGGACCCGCGATCAGCTGCGGAAACATGGAAATATAGCAGGCAAAGCGGATGAAATTTTTTTCCGCCGGATAACTGCCTCTATACACATCCGCCGTGTAGCTGAGAATCTGAAATGTGTAGAAACTGATCCCCACAGGCAGGGCAATGTGGATAACCGGCAGCGGAAGACCTGTGGCAGAGCGGAAGCTTTCCGCGAAGAAACCGGCATATTTGAACCAGACCAGGATTCCCGCTGAAATTCCGGCTGACAGGATCATGCAGATCCGCCGCCCTTTTCTCTTCTTCTGCCTGTCCATCAGTATGCCGAAAACATATCCCTGAAAAACCGCGGCTCCCATTACCAGGAGAAACCGCGGTTCCCCGTATCCGTAAAAAAACAGACTGGCTGCCAGCAGGATCCCGTTTTTTCCTCCTTTAGGCGTCAGATAATAAAGAATCAGTACTGCCGGCAGAAAATAATACAGAAACGGTATGCTGGAAAAAACCATGGCCTTTTACAGTTCAAAGGCCAGTTCACCGCCGCAGACGGTCTTAAATGCCTCTGTGATCTCCTCTGCTGTTACAGATTCAGATAACTCCGAAGATACCATAACCAGCATAGCCACATCTCCATAGCCGGAAACCTTCATATCATCTGCCTGAACGCAGATCCATTTTGCCGGATCAATGCCCTCCCGCATGTTTCTGGCCGCTGTCTCCGTGTCTTTGCTGTCCTCAGTCCGCACCAGTACCATGGAATAAGCCTGGGCGCTGATCATAGCCTCGGAAACTGCCGCTGCCTCAATACCTTCCGCGCTGTCCAGGCCTGTGCTGTATTTCAGCGCGCTGGCATCCTCCAGGTCTATCTCCGAAGTAGACACCGCCAGACCGGGATCTTTCTGTTCATAGATCAGATCCACGATCTCCGGAAGAGTCTTATCATCCAGAGCTGTCTGCTTTGCCTCCTTCTTTCCGCATCCGGCCGTCAAAGCCGCTGCCATCAACAAAATTACCGCTGCCGCACTTCTTTTTTTCATTGTCATCTCCTTGCAGTTTTCTTTCTTGTAGTATGTCCGGTATACCGGATCTGACTCTGAAAATTTTATCATGGAAGCATGTCCGGGGCAAGAAGATTTCTTTTTGTGCTGTATATCATTCTTCCCTTCTTATGAGTGCTTCAATGTCCACGGTCCGCAGCTTCCGGATGAAAACCAGGGATACCACTGCCGCTGAAAGCCCTGCTAGAGCCAACGTCACCAGGAAAAAGCCGGTATAGTTCCGGATCAGGGACAAAAACTGCCAGACCGTCAGCAGGAGCGCGGCCCCTATCACCAGAGCCATTTCCAGGAGAAACGCCGCCAGGATGGTCCCCGTGGACTGGCCGTTCATCATCTCGATCCCGTACCGCTGCAGGTTCCGGTTCAGCTTGGCGATCATGCTCATGCAGATGCCGGAGACCGCCAGGACCGCCATCACCGCGCCGGCTCCCAGGAAGATCCGCATGGTCTGCTCCGATTCCTGCTGGAACAGGACCACTCCATAGGATGTCCCGGATATCATCTGGGGCTGCAGTCCGTTTTGGTTGAAAATGCTGCTGACCTGTTTTGCCGTACGGTTGATCTCTGACCGGGAGACATCCAGGGGCAGCACGATGGTCCCGTTGATGCCTTCCTGATAATTTACGCTTGTAAAAATCTGTTCCTCCTTTGTCTCCGGCGCTCCCATATAAAAATATGGGGCGATGACAGAATGATCCAGCTGTTCCGGCTCGTTGGTTTCATAGTTTTGCAGTTTTTCAGTCAGCACGGTTGTATTTTCTTCCAGAATCCCCACGATCCTTAACTGAAAATCCCCGAACAGATACCCATTTAACGTTTCTCCCGGATGGTATTTTCCGCTGAATGCGTTTCCCAGCAGGACCGGGATTTCCTTCTGTCCCGTTTGAAAGACAAAATCCTCTTTACTGAAAAGGGACCCTTCCGACACTTTCAATCCGAAGCGTTCCATAGCATTTTCATCCATGCGCAGGCCCTGCCCGAAAAATACACTGGCGATGTTCCCAATGGAATATCTGGGCATTACATCCATCAATTCCGTTTCCGCCGGGTCGTAATACCCCGGATACTCGGACTGGCCCAGAAAATCCAGGAGTTCGTCATCCTCAAAGCGCTGGCTCAACTCCCTGTAGTCCAGCTTCAGGTCTGCATAATTGATATTAAAATATTTTTCTCCCAGTTCCTCGTGGAGATCCCGGTAGATCCTGTCCAGGCCCGGAATCGAATTTGGGTCATCCAGCTGCTTCAATGTATCATTAAAATCTCCACTGCTAGTATCACTCATACGGGTGTAATTCAGTTGGTAGTACAGCCCGTCTGCCTGCCTGCTGCCAGAGGCTCCCATCGGAATATCCACAAAATAGCTGGAAATGGCGGTACCCTGCCAGAAGAAAAGCGTAAAGAGCACAATCAGGATCAGGTTGACAAATACGCCGCTTTTTAAGTTGTGCCACAGTTCTTCAACGATATTTTTCACCTGCCTTCTCCTTCCTCTCTTTTTAAAAGTGAGCAGAAGAAACTTCTTCTCCCACAAAAAATAATTAAATTTTTATTTGCCTGCTGCACATGCCGACATTTTCCTTAAACCACTGGACTCCCTCCCTTCTTCTGCTTTGTTCCCGCGTAGGCCGGATATTTCTCAAGTCCAAAACTCAATGCGGAAATATTCTCCTAATATCTGTCTTTTTTCATTTTCACTTTCCATATCTCTTTTTTGAATTCAAATAGATTATATCATATTTTTCAGAAAAAACTCATATTTGGCTCCGATTGGATTTTTTAGGGCGTGAACCGCTGATTTTTAGAAGATGCTTTCTGACCGATTTGCGGACAAAAAAACTTGCCTGAATTTATCACTCAGACAAGTTTTTATTCTCTTAAGAATTCCTGAAGCCACACCACACTTTTAAACCGCCGGCCGCGAAATAGCTGTCGATCAGCGTCCCCTGCCAGAAGAAGACGGCGAGCTGGGCGATCAGCACCAGGGTCACCAGGACGCTGCCGGACAGGTTATGCTTCCGTTCTTCCCATACGTTTCTCAAACCATCACCCCCTCTTCAGGCGGATCTTCCGGCTCCCGATCCGCAGGGACAGGCCGGCGGCTACCACCAGGAGTTCCCCCAGGATCACGCATCCCACCGTCAGACAAAACTCCTTCCAGCCCACCGCCGTGATCTGCTTCCCCAGAGTCAGCGCCCCCGTCAGGAGCCCGGCAGCTGCCAGGGCCAGCAGGGCGGTACGGAAATAGCTCCCCAGCACGGAAAGCAGGATCCTCCCGCCGGAAAAGCCCAGCATCTTCTCCACCTGGATCCGCTGGGTCCGGCTCCTGGCCCAGCTGTTCCCGGCCAGCACCAGGGTCAGCACAAAGGAGAATACGATCCCCAGGTAAATCTTTTCCACCACGTTCCGGTTCTTCTCTGAATACCCAGGGTCCTCCCCTCCGGCATCCTCACCGAACCCGGTCACGATCGTCACCTCCCGTTCCAGGACAGGCGCCAGAAGGTCCGCGTTTCTCTCTATGGCCTCCTCCGTCCTGCCGTCCAGGATATAACTCCCTTCCATTCCGGCAAGTTCCGCCGCTGTCCCCAGGGGCATCCACTTCATGCTGTCCATTCGGGTGGGCTGGGCGCTTCCCAGCACCCCTACTACCTCAAAAGGTTCTCCCAGGATCTCAATGTATTTCTTCCCGTTTTCCTCATAAGTATCCTTCTCAAACCGCTGCCCGATCATGGCCTTCCGCTCTGTGCCTGAAACCTCGGCCTCCGTCAGGTACCGGCCGGACCGCAGGGGCAGCCGTTTGAAATCCCCTTTAAAGAAAACCCCCCGGGTATCCGCCTCCAGCTCCAGCCCCTCCCTGAACAGGATGCCGTCCTTCCAGCCCTCTTCCTGAAGGACTCCCAGGAGTTCTTCCCAGCTGGTTCCATCGCAGGTAAACTTTACGGTGGATTTTGAGTAAAACCCCCGTTTGCTCTCCTCCAGCTCGTTTCTGGTCCGGATATTGGACAGCACCAGAAGGGCGGCGACCAGCACCAGGACCATGTTAAAAAACAACAGGAGCGTATTTTTTTTGATTCCATACATACGGAGTTTCATCACTCATCCCTCCTTATGATCTCTTCAATATCCACGGTCCGCAGCTTTTGGATGAAAATCAGGGATGTAACCGCGGCAGCCAGCAGGCCGAAGCCCAGGATCATCCACAGGAAAACCAGGTTATAGCGGATCATATCCAGGAACTGCCATACCGCCAGGCCCATGGCCGCGGCGATGATCAGCAGGATCTCCAGCAGGAACGCCGCCAGGATGGTCCCTGTGGACTGGCCGTTCATCATCTCGATCCCGTACCGGTGCAGGTTCCGGTTCAGCTTGGCCGTGACACTTATGCAGATGCCGGAAATACTCATCACTCCCATCAGGACGCCGGCTCCTACCAGGATCTGCATAGTCTTCTGAGACTCGGTTTTAAATAGGCTGACCCCATAAGGACTGGCCGCAGTTGTAACGGGATACAGGCCGTTTCGCACGAATACATCGCAGATCTTCTTTTCAATACGAAGCAGCTCCGACCTGGGCGCCTCCGCGTCCAATACGACAATTCCTCCCATGAACGCCTCATCATAATTGGCTCGGGCAAGGAATTCCTCTTTACTGTTCCTTGGTGATTCCTCAATAGTGAAATAGGGCATCAAAATGGCATGGTCCAGGGAAAGCGGAACCCCCATTTCCGAAAAATACTTATCCGTTATGATCCCCGTGTTTTCCTCAAGAATCCCTATTACCTGGAACTGGTAGGGGATTCCGTACAGATCCGCCCGGATCCGATCCCCCGGCTTAAATCCGGAGGCATAGGCGCTTCCCACCAGAATGGGAATGCTGCCCTGGTCCCAGCGGAACTGATAGTCCTGTTCCTCCAGCATCCTCCCTTCCGATACCCGCAGCTGGAAATGCTCCGCGGCAGCCTGGTCCAGACGGTATATCTGGGGGGCGAACCCCCTGGTCCATTCCCCGTTTTGGACCGGCGTAATAAGATTTTCCAAAGGCACGGTTTCCGCTTCCATCTGGGAACCGCTCAAAGAACCCGCGTCATGATCCAGTTCCCGTATTTCCGGTTCTGTAAAACGCTCTCTTATTTCATCAAAATTTACCGCAGCAGCAACTCTGTTGAAGGTAATAAAATGCAAATCCGGATCCTCATGGAGTTCTCCGTATGCTTTGGCTGCGTTAGAAATAAAATTTGGATCGGTAAACTGGCTGGCAAAAGCGCTGGCTGTCTCTTCGCTGCCGATGGCATAATCCAGTTGATAGTAAGCGTAATCCCCCTGGACACTGAGGGACAGACTCTGGGTGGAAGTATCCGCGAAATAGCTGGCGATCAGCGTCCCCTGCCAGAAGAAGACGGCGAACTGGGCGATCAGCACCAGGGTCACCAGGACGCTTCCGGACAGGTTGTGCTTCAGTTCTTCCCATACGTTTCTCAAACCATCACCCCCTCTTCAGTCCATTTTTTCGTCTCCTGGTTTTCTGCACGTTCTGCTTTTTATTCAGTATACCAGCCAAATGTATTCTTTTTGTATTCATTCCTCCTACAAAAAAAATTTCCGGCGCGGCGGAACTCTGTCCAAACCGCGCCGAAACTGGTTCTTTCATCCGTTTTTCAGTTTTCTTCTGTCTCCATTCCGTCCCGGAGATAAACCACCCGGTCGCAGTATCCCGCCACCTTATCGTCATGGGTCACAATAAGGATCACCCGATCCTTCATCTTCAGTTCCCGCAGCAGCTTCATCACTTCTTCCCCGGTCTCTTCATCCAACGCCCCGGTAGGCTCGTCCGCCAGGATAATAGCCGCGTCCTTCACCAGGGCCCGGGCAATGGCCGCCCTCTGCTGCTGCCCTCCGGAGAGCTCCGAAGGGTAGGCTTTCGCCTTGTCCGCGATTCCCAGGCGTTCCAGCATCCCCATGGTCTTTTTCCGGATCTTCCCGCTTCTCATCCCCTGGTATTTCAGGGGCAGGGCCACGTTTTTGTAAATATTCATATCCTCGATCAGGGCAAAATACTGCACCACGAAGCCTACCTCTTTCCTCCGGTAGTTCAGGAGGTACTTTTTTTTCCGGAAATCCACCTTCTCTCCGCCCACATACAGTTCCCCTGCATCCATGGTCATCAGCCCTCCCAGGATGTTCAGCAGGGTGGATTTTCCCGAACCGCTCTTTCCCATGACCGCTACCATTTCCCCTTTGTCCGCGGAAAGGGAGGCTCCCCGGAGGGCATGCACCGCGGCGTCCCCTTTCCCAAAGGTTTTATAAATCCCCTTTGCCTCGATATATGCCATCACTCTTCCCTCCTTATGATTTCTTCAATGTCCACGGTCCGCAGCTTTTGGATGAAAATCAAGGATGTAACCGCGGCAGCCAGCAGACCGAAGCCCAGGATCATCCACAGGAAAACCAGGTTATAGCGGATCATATCCAGGAACTGCCATACCGCCAGGCCCATGGCCGCGGCGATGATCAGCAGGATCTCCAGCAGGAACGCCGCCAGGATGGTCCCTGTGGACTGGCCGTTCATCATCTCGATCCCGTACCGGTGCAGGTTCCGGTTCAGCTTGGCCGTGACGCTTATGCAGATGCCGGAAATACTCATCACTCCCATCAGGATGCCGGCTCCTACCAGGATCTGCATAGTCTTCTGAGACTCAGTTTTAAACAGCAGCACTCCGTAAGGACTGGCAGAGGTAGTAATGGGGTACAGGCCGTTTTGCAGAAACACACCGCAGATCTTCTTTTCAATGCGCAGCAGTTCCGACCTGGGCGCCTCCGCGTCCAGCACTACCATTCCCTGTAAGCCCTCTTCGTAATTGGCTGAAGTAAAAAATTCCTGGTCGTCATTTTCCGGAATATCCTGGATATACAGATAAGGGACAATCATGGCATGGTCCAGGGAAAGGGGAACCCCCATTTCCGAAAAATACTTGTCCGTTATGATCCCCGTGTTTTCCTCAAGAATCCCTATTACCTGGAACTGGTAGGGGATTCCGTACAGATCCGCCCGGATCCGATCCCCCGGCTTAAATCCGGAGGCATAGGCGCTTCCCACCAGAATGGGAATGCTGCCCTGGTCCCAGCGGAACTGATAGTCCTGTTCCTCCAGCATCCTCCCTTCCGATACCCGCAGCTGGAAATGCTCCGCGGCAGCCTGGTCCAGACGGTATATCTGTGGGGGAAAACCACTGGTCCATTCTCCGTTTTGGACCGGTACAGTCAGTGACTCTAATGGTACTGTTTCTGCATCCGTCTGGTGGTAAAGGTTTTCATCGGAATTAGTATGCAGATTCATCAGCTCCTGAAGTGTAAAGCGCTCGTTCATATCATCAAAACTTACAAAAAGGTTGGAGGTTCCAAACGCCATATAATGCAGATCCGGATCCTCATGGACTTTCCTGTATGTTTCAGCCGCATTGGATACAAAGTTCGGATCGGAGGACTGCCCCCAAAGAGCCTCTTCATCTTCCTCATTACTGGTAGAATATGACAGTTGATAGTAAGCGTAATCCCCCTGGACACTGAGGGACAGACTCTGGGTGGAAGTATCCGCGAAATAGCTGGCGATCAGCGTCCCCTGCCAGAAGAAGACGGCGAACTGGGCGATCAGCACCAGGGTCACCAGGACGCTTCCGGACAGGTTGTGCTTCAGTTCTTCCCATACGTTTCTCAAACCATCACCCCCTCTTCAGTCCATTTTTTCGTCTCCTGGTTTTCTGCACGTTCTGCTTTTTATTCAGTATACCAGCCAAATGTATTCTTTTTGTATTCATTTCTTTTTACAAAAAAAATTTCCGGCGCGGCGGAACTCTGTCCAAACCGCGCCGGAACTCTTTTTGTTCTTTCTGCCTGTTCAGGCTCTCTTTAAAACGATTTTCTTCCCGGCTGTCTCCGGAAAAAGACGGACAGCAGCCACGGCCATTCCTCCCAGCAGGATTCCCGCCTCCGCCGCAATACATTCTGTCAGACGGATAGCGGTGACCACATGCAGGCCTGTCAGCACACCCAGCAAAATCCCTGCCGCCAACAGGGACACCGCGCTGATCTCCAGATATTCCCCCAGCACGCCCAGCAGAATCCGGGGGCCGGAAAATCCCAGCATCTTTTTTACATGGATCTTCTGGACCCGGCTTCTGGCCCAGTAGCTGCAGGCCAGCACCATATTCAGGATAAACGCCAGGACAATGGCAAGGTATATTTTTTCAATGGTATCTACATAGACCTTGGTAAACCAGCCCGCGCTGATTCCTCCTCCGCTTTCCTCCTGAGGAATTTCCATTTCGGACCAGGGCTCGCTCATCACTTCTTTCATCAGATCCACGTTCTTTTGAATAGACTCCCGGCTGGTTCCGTCCACTACGTAGGTCCCCGCTGCCTCCGCCAGTTCCGCGGCAGCCCCCATAGGGATCAGCTGCATCCTGTCCAGACGGGTGGGCTGGGCGCTTCCCAGCACACCGATCACTTCAAAGGGCTCTCCCAGGATCTCGATGTATTTCCTTCCGTCTTTCTCATACAGATCCTGACGCAGGTTTCTGCCGATCAATGCGATTCTTTCCTTCCCAAGGCTCTCCTCTTCTGTGAAAAAGCGCCCGGAGAGCAGGGGATATCCGCGGTATTTTCCCTCATAGAATACCCCCCTTGTATCGATTCCTACTTCCAGATCCCGGCGGAACAGGATGCCGTTCTTCCAGTTTCCTTCTTCCAGGATATCCAGGATCCCGTCCCAGTTTTCCTCCGTGCAGTACAGGGAGACGGCCTCCTCCGAATAAAAGCCCCGGCTGCTCTCCTCCAGTTCCTGCCGCGTCTGCAGGTTGACCAGGACTAAAAAAGCGGCCGTAAACACAAGAGCCATGTCTAGGAACAGGACCAGCACACTTTTCCCGATTTTTCGATGGAACAGCTTCATCCCGTCTCCCCTCCTTCCTGCCGGTTATCCCCTGTCTCCAGTCCGTCCCGGAGATAAACCACCCGGTCGCAGTATCCCGCCACCTTATCGTCATGGGTCACAATAAGGATCACCCGATCCTTCATCTTCAGTTCCCGCAGCAGCTTCATCACTTCTTCCCCGGTCTCTTCATCCAACGCCCCGGTAGGCTCGTCCGCCAGGATAATAGCCGCGTCCTTCACCAGGGCCCGGGCAATGGCCGCCCTCTGCTGCTGCCCTCCGGAGAGCTCCGAAGGGTAGGCTTTCGCCTTGTCCGCGATTCCCAGGCGTTCCAGCATCCCCATGGTCTTTTTCCGGATCTTCCCGCTTCTCATCCCCTGGTATTTCAGGGGCAGGGCCACGTTTTTGTAAATATTCATATCCTCGATCAGGGCAAAATACTGCACCACGAAGCCTACCTCTTTCCTCCGGTAGTTCAGGAGGTACTTTTTTTTCCGGAAATCCACCTTCTCTCCGCCCACATACAGTTCCCCTGCATCCATGGTCATCAGCCCTCCCAGGATGTTCAGCAGGGTGGATTTTCCCGAACCGCTCTTTCCCATGACCGCTACCATTTCCCCTTTGTCCGCGGAAAGGGAGGCTCCCCGGAGGGCATGCACCGCGGCGTCCCCTTTCCCAAAGGTTTTATAAATCCCCTTTGCCTCGATATATGCCATCACTCTTCCCTCCTTATGATCTCTTCAATGTCCACGGTCCGCAGCTTCCGGATGAAGACCAAAGATACCAGCGCCGCCGAAAAAACCGCCATAGCCAACGTCACCAGGAAAAAACCTGTATGGTTCCGAATCTGGAATATGAACTGCCAGACCGTCAGCAGGAGCGCGGCCCCTATCACCAGAGCCATTTCCAGGAGAAACGCCGCCAGGATGGTCCCCGTGGACTGGCCGTTCATCATCTCGATCCCGTACCGCTGCAGGTTCCGGTTCAGCTTGGCGATCATGCTCATGCAGATGCCGGAGACCGCCAGGACCGCCATCACCGCGCCGGCTCCCAGGAAGATCCGCATGGTCTGCTCCGATTCCTGCTGGAACAGGACCACTCCATAGGATGTCCCGGATATCATCTGGGGCTGCAGTCCGTTTTGGTTGAAAATGCTGCTGACCTGTTTTGCCGTACGGTTGATCTCTGACCGGGAGACATCCAGGGGCAGCACGATGGTCCCGTTGATGCCTTCCTGATAATTTACGCTTGTAAAAATCTGTTCCTCCTTTGTCTCCGGCGCTCCCATATAAAAATATGGGGCGATGACAGAATGATCCAGCTGTTCCGGCTCGTTGGTTTCATAGTTTTGCAGTTTTTCAGTCAGCACGGTTGTATTTTCTTCCAGAATCCCCACGATCCTTAACTGAAAATCCCCGAACAGATACCCATTTAACGTTTCTCCCGGATGGTATTTTCCACTGAATGCGTTTCCCAGCAGGACCGGGATTTCCTTCTGTCCCGTTTGAAAAACAAAATCCTCTTTACTGAAAAGAGACCCTTCCGACACCTTCAGTCCGAAGCGTTCCATAGCGTTTTCATCCATTCGCAGGCCCTGCCCGGAAAACACACTGCTGATGTTCCCGATGGCATATGTCGGCATCACATCCAGCAATTCCGTTTCCGACGGATCGTAATACCCCGGATACTCGGATTCGCCCAGAAAATCCAGGAGTTCGTCATCCTCAAAGCGCTGGCTCAACTCCTCATAGTCCAGCTTCAGTCCTGCTGATTTGATACTAAAATATTTTTTTCCCAGTTCCTCGTGGAGGTCCCGGTAGATCCTGTCCAGGCCCGGAATCGAATCCGGATCATCCAGCTGCTGTAATGTGGCCTTAAAATCCTCCTCGCTATTCTCACTCATATATTGGTAATTTAGTTGGTAATACAGTCCGTCAGCCTGCCTGCTGCCAGACGATCCCATCGGAATATCCACAAAATAGCTGGAAATGGCGGTACCCTGCCAGAAAAAAAGCGTAAAGAGCACAATCAGGATCAGGTTGACAAATACGCCGCTTTTTAAGTTGTGCCACAGTTCTTCAACGATATTTTTCACCTGCCTTCTCCTTCCTCTCTTTTTAAAAGTGAGCAGAAGAAACTTCTGCGCACATAAAAAATAATTAAATTTTTATTTAGTCATTACACATGTCCGATTTCGCAGTTATGCACATATTGAATTACGCCATCCAAAAAACCGGATTCAGCTCTTGCATTTGCGTCATATCCTGTAATATTCCAATAGCCATACTTAGAACCTCCATTATTTGATATTACTCCTGCAACCAAATGCGCATTCATGGCCATACCCCGGTCGTCATATGCGCTCCCGCCCACTGTGACGGCAGCACTTTTGGTTCCTTCATATACTCTGTACGCATTAAAGTATTCCAGGTACGTTGCTCTGGCCGCTTCTGTTGCCGCCTGTGCCGGAAGGATAATTGATACTGCGAGTGTGCCCACAGCTGCAACACCGGATATTTTTTTCCAAATATTTCTTTTTTTCATTTGCTTGCCTCCCTTTCAGATTGATTGGTAACAGTTTCCACGCTTGCTGACATTGTCCTTAAACCACTGGACTCCCTCCCTTCTTCTGCTTTGTTCCCTCATAGGCCGGATATTTCTCAAGTTCTAAACTCAATGCTGGCATATCTCTTAAAATCTGTCTTTTTTATTTTTTTAATTTAAATAAATTATATCATACTTTTCAGAAAAAATCTTATATTTGGATCAAACTGTACTTTTTTGGGCGTGAACCGCTGTTTCAAAAAATTTATAGGACGGATTACTAAAAAATCACAAATGCCTCAAACCGCTGATTCTGAATCTGATATTCAAAGCTTCTATTATATTTTTTCACAGAATTTTTCACACTGTTCAGTCTGCCTAAAAAATATAAAAACATCTTTGTAATGTATTCGGATAAAATTAGAATTCGTTACAAACAAAAATATTTTTTTTAAATTTTTTTAGCTTTTCTGAGCGTTTTATTTCCCGCTGATTTTTAGAAGATGCTTTCTGACTGATTTGTGAACAAAAAAACTTGCCTGAATTTATCACTCAGACAAGTTTTTATTTTCTTAGAAATTTATCATTCCCTGAAGCCACACCACACCTTTAAACCGCCGGCCGACTTCCGGAATTCCGTACAGATCTTTTGCATTAATGCAAATATCCAGAGGAATATCATTTGTGAGGAGTCCCAATTGATAAAGCTTTTCTCCTGTTGAGGAATTGACTGTCGTATTGCATTCTGTAATTTCGCCCATAAGATTATACTGGTCGCACTCAATTCCGTAAGGCATCAGATAAGAATCTACAATGGAATATACATCCTCATGCTGTATTCTCCGGGAAATCATTGTATAAATATCGATATCTTCCATGGTAAGGCTTTCCATGGCTTCTTCGTCTCCGTTCCTCGCGGCGGCCAACAGAGAATTTCTCTGCTGGGACTGCCGTTTATCCGCTTCCGCTTGCTTTATATCTTTATTCAGCGGAAGAAGTATGGTTCCTGAATCTGCCAGTCCCGATAAGGACAGGGAGGTATTCAGGTCTCTCAGCATTCCCTTCCGGCACACATTCAGATAGTCTCCGGCATTCAGCAGATAAAAAATCAAAGAAATTCCGACCCGCATATCGTCGCAGGCTCCTGCGAAGGATTCTTTTCCCGCGTGGCGCTCTACTACGATTTCCTCATAGGATGTAATCTGAGAACCTGAGAAATAGGGAAAATAATATTCCATCTGGAATCTGTTTTCCTCATCATATTCTCCGCAGACTGTAATGCCGCAGTCATATCCGAATTCCTTAGAAATTTCCGCGAACAGATGGCCCTCTTCATTTTCCACAATTTTTTTTCTGTCGTAATGTTCAACTACATCCCCGAGGATTTTTTCCAGATCACTTTTTTTCTTTAGTTGGGAAAACCCTACAGATTTTAAATATTTATGCATACACGGCGCCTCCCTTCTGACTGAATCAGTCCTCTAACGCCTCTGTGATTTACTTTTTCGCAGGGATCAGCTTCTCCTTGCCGCCCATATAAGGCCGCAGAACAGCGGGAATATTTACAGAACCGTCCTCGTTGAGATTGTTCTCCAGAAAAGCGATCAGCATACGGGGCGGTGCTACCACTGTATTATTTAATGTATGCGCCAGATACTTTCCGTTTTCTCCCTGAATACGGATCTTCAGCCGTCTGGCCTGGGCGTCTCCCAGATTGGAACAGCTTCCCACTTCAAAATACTTTTTCTGACGGGGAGACCAGGCTTCCACATCACAGGATTTTACCTTCAGATCCGCCAGATCGCCGGAACAGCATTCCAAAGTCCGAACCGGGATATCCATAGAACGGAACAGATCTACCGTGTTTTTCCACAATCTGTCATACCATATCTTGCTTTCTTCCGGTTTGCAGACTACGATCATCTCCTGCTTTTCAAACTGATGGATGCGGTATACGCCTCTCTCCTCCAGTCCGTGAGCGCCTTTTTCTTTCCGGAAGCAGGGTGAATAGCTGGTGTAAGTTAAAGGAAGCTGTTCCTCCGGAATAATCTGATCGATAAATTTACCGATCATAGAATGCTCGCTGGTTCCGATCAGATACAGATCCTCTCCTTCGATCTTATACATCATCGCTTCCATCTCAGCGAAACTCATAACACCTGTCACCACATCACTGCGGATCATAAAAGGAGGTACGCAGTAAGTAAAGCCTCTGTCGATCATAAAATCTCTGGCATAGGCGATCACAGCCGAATGAAGTCTGGCAATGTCCCCCATGAGATAATAAAATCCGTTTCCCGCTACTCTTCTGGCGCTGTCCAGGTCGATTCCGCCGAAAGACTCCATGATTTCTGTGTGATAAGGAATTTCAAAATCAGGAACTGCCGGCTCGCCGAATTTTTCAATTTCTACATTCTCGCTGTCATCTTTTCCGATCGGCACAGAGGGATCAATTATCTGGGGAATAACCATCATTCTCTTTTTGATCTCTTCCTCCACTTCTTTTTCTCTGGAAGAAAGCTGATCGATTCTCGTACCGGAAGCGGCTACTTTTTTCTTAATTTCTTCCGCCTCTTCCTTTTTTCCCTGTCCCATGAGTTTGCCGATTTCTTTGGAAATTTTGTTTCTTTCAGCTCTCAGAGATTCCACTTCCTGCTTGATCTCCCTGTTTTCCTTGTCCAGAGCGATCACTTCATCTACCAGAGGAAGTTTGCTGTCCTGGAATTTATTGCGGATATTCTGTTTTACGACTTCCGGATTTTCTCTTAAAAATTTTATATCTAACATGTTTTTTCCCACCTTATTCTCTGTTTTTCTTAATTTACAGCAGTTCTTCCCCGGTATTTACCGCCTGCTGAAGCGCTCTGACTTCCTCGTCGCTCAGCATGATATAAGATTCTCCCTTTACGATTTCTTTAATATAAAGGAAGCAGTTGTCCCTGCTGTGGATTGCGTTCAGTATAAATCCCGTATTGGAGCGGTCCAGCATTGCCAGCGCAAAACTTAATTTTCCTCCTACATCGTCAAAGGCATCGTACTTGACGATTCCGTAACGGGTCAGCGTTTTTCCCTGTCTTCTCTTCAACTCTTTGATGTCATGCTGCTGATTTTCAGACATTCTCATCAGCTTTTCAATTTCCCGGAATTTCTGGGCAAAGGTTTTTTCCATCGACTGCCCATCCTTTCCCTTCATAAACAGGCGGTATCTTCTTGTCAGTCTGCTCACTCTGATCGACATACTTACTGTGATCACAGCCATAACAATTACCAGAATGATCAGAAGGATGATGATCATTCCTACATCCACGCCGGCCCTTTCAAATAGAGCGTTCATTTGTATTCTCCCCTTTATTTTATTGTTTCAAACAATTCCAGAATACGTTCCAGTTCCTCCTGGGAATAATATTCTATTTCTATTTTCCCTTTGTTTCCCTTCCCTCTCGAAATAGCAACTTTGGTTCCTACGATTTCTTTTAATTTTTCCTCCATCCGTTCATATACGGCTTCCATCTGTTCATCCACAGCTTTTTTCTGTACTTTTTTCGGATTGAGGATACTTTTTACCAGTTTTTCTGTTTCCCGGACGCTGAGCTTTTCATCAAAAACTTTCTGAGCTGTCTGATACTGAAGTTCCGGATCTTCCAGGCTGAGAAGTGCCCTGGCATGGCCGCTTGAGATCATTTCCTCTATCAGCATTTTCTGGACTCTTTCATCCAGCTTTAAAAGTCTCATGGAATTTGTCACGGCTGCCCGGCTTTTGGAAACTCTCTCGGCTACCTCGTCCTGTTTCAGATGAAATTCTTCGATCAGCCTTTTGTACGCATAGGCTTCCTCAATAGAGTTCAGATTTTCTCTCTGAATATTCTCGATCAGAGAAATCTCCACTGCTTCCAGATCTGTAAAATCCTTGAGGATTACAGGGACTTTTTTTAATCCGGCTATTTTAGCCGCCCTCCACCGGCGTTCGCCGGCGATGATCTCATAATATTTTCCCTTTTTCTGCACCAAAAGAGGCTGCAGGACGCCAAACTGCCTGATCGACTCCGCCAATTCTGTCAGCGTGTCCTCATCGAAATCCTTCCTGGGCTGCTCGCTGTTTGGAACAATATCGGATAATTTCAGTTCCAGTTCTCCCGGTTTTTCCACCACCTTTTCCACAATTTTTTCTACCACTTTTACTTCTGTATTTTTACTGCCGCTGTCTGTAGTATTTTTCTGAGGAATCAGGGTTTCCAATCCTTTGCCTTTATTCAGTCCGCCTTTTCTGACACTCATTCTTCATCCTCCCTGTTAATCACTTCTTCTGCCAGCAGACGGTAGCTTTCCGCGCCGGCTGATTTGCTGTCATACAGATTAATCGGCAGTCCGTAGCTGGGCGCTTCTGCCAGGCGGACGTTTCTCGGAATAATCGTTTTATAAATTCTCTGATTTAAATTATCCTTGACATTTTCCACAACCTGCAGGGAAAGATTGGTTCTAGCGTCATACATTGTAAACACTACGCCTTCCACCTTCAGTCTGTCATTTAATCTTTCCTGAACCAGATCAATGGTATGAAGAAGCTGTGCCAGCCCCTCTAAGGCGTAATACTCACACTGGATCGGTACCAGAACTGTATCCGCGGTGGTCAATGCGTTGATCGTCAGCATATTCAGGGACGGAGGGCAGTCAATAATGATAAAATCATAATCCTTTCTGACCTCATCAATATTTTCTTTTAATATGTACTCCTTATTTTCAACGCCGATCAGTTCGATTTCCGCTCCGGCCAGATTTACATTAGAAGGCAGCAGATCCTGTCCGTTATAGTCCAGGTGTATGACGCAGTCCTCCAGTGTACATTCTCCCAAAAGAAGTTCGTATACCGTCTCCTTCAACTCATTTTTTTCAACGCCAAGGCCGCTGGTAGTATTTCCCTGGGGATCTATATCCACAGTAAGTACCTTTTTTCCCATTTCAGCCAGACATGCGGAAAGATTGATCGCTGTCGTAGACTTTCCAACCCCACCCTTTTGGTTTGCAATCGCTATCGTTCTTCCCAAAGCATCTTCTCCTTTCGCAGCTTTAAACATGCTGCTCTTTGATTATAGCATTCTTTATTCTGAATAGCTACTGGAAATGTTTCACGTGAAACATTTTCTACATATTATCTAAAAACCCTTTTCATCCAATTTGAATCTTTAAAAAAACGCCAGTGGCATGTTTCACGTGAAACATTTTAGCATTGCAAGACAAAGTTATTTCTATTATAATGATACCAGGATTTACTCATAATCAAGATATATTAGAGGAGGTATCCTGTGAAAAAACATATAAAAAGATTTGCTGCTTTTTTATCAATTCTCGTCACGGCTTCCGCGGTGATCTGTGCAGTAAATAAATTAATTCTTCATTCGGCTGCTGCCAGACATCTGCTGAAAAAGAAAGATTCTTCCGTTTACTCCTGGCGTTTCGGGAATATTTATTACAGGAAAACAGGCAAAGGTTCCCCTCTGCTCCTGCTTCATGAATTAGGTCCCTGCAGCAATTCCTATGAATGGCACAGAATTGTCAGCGCTCTCTCTACACGGCATACTGTTTACTGTGTAGATCTGCCGGGATGCGGCATGTCTGACAAGCAGAATCTTACTTACACAAATTTTTACTATGTTCAGTTTCTTGTAGATTTTACAAAATCTGTAATTGGATCTCCTACAGATATTATGGCAACCGGGCTTTCTTCTTCTTTTGCTGTGACAGCCTGCAATTATGAACCCCAGCTGTTTCAGAAACTTATTTTTATAAATCCCCCCGGCTTTTCTGTTCTTTCTCAGATTCCTACAAAAAAGAGCAGAATCGCTAAGGCAATGCTGGAGTGTCCTCTGACAGGAACCCTGTTATATCATTTAATTGTTTCCAGAGCCAGAATTCAGCAGGAATTTGAAAACCGGCTTTTTTTCAAAAAGGGATTGGTACAGCAGGAAGCTGTGGATGTCTATTATGAAAGCGCCCACAATCAAAATTCAGCCGGCAAATATCTGATGTCCAGTATTATCGGAAATTATATATATCTGGATATCCGGCACGCTCTCCGGTCCATCAATCAGGACATTGTCATTCTCAGTTCCTGCCAGGAAAATTTTTCTGAAGAAATTGTTTCCGCTTATCAGGCTGTGAATCCGGCTATAGAAGCGGTCTATCTTTCTAAGACAAAACATCTTCCCCAGCTGGAAGCCCCTGATAAACTGCTGGAGCAGCTGAAAATTTATTTATAAATTTCGCTGCTGCCGGAATTGCCCAAGACTTTTTATCTCATCACTTCTGAAAAAAAGGCTGCCGCGGAACCGCGGCAGCCTTACACATATTTTCAGGACCAGATTGCCTGATATTCTTCTATTAACTTTTCCGCATCATTTCGATTTACCAATCCGGTTCTTCCCTCGCTGTCCACTGCCAAATAGAAATTTTCATTATATGATGTATAGCTGACTGTAAAGGTTTCACTTTCTGTATTCACTGTCATGGTAAATTCCGCTGACTTTGGCGCCTCCAAAGAAGGATCTTTGCTCTGAGCGCTTATACTGGCCGCTGTGTACAGGAAATCTTCTGTTTTATCCGTATCCAGAGTTGTTTCCCCTGACACGTAAGTTACAGTTGTTTCCTCCTCTCCGTCTTCATTTTCCGTTTTTTCTGCTCTGCGCTGGATGGCGCGGATTTCGCCCTGATAAGAGATTTCTACACTTTTCAGGTTGTTTACGGAAATGTATCCGATGCTGCTGCTCCAGTAGCTGACAGAATTATTTTCCAGAACCGAGGAAAGACTGTCTTTGGCTACTGTATGCACCTGGCTGGAACCATCCATTCTCACATAATAATTTCCGTCCTCGTCCTGATTTCCTACGTAAAGGGTCATCTCTTTCTCAACGGTTTCCGGCTCTTCTTCCTCCGAGGAAGCTGAGACGGTGCTGCTGTCTTCTTCTGTTTCTTTCTCTTCCTCATATTTCAGATAAATTACCGCCGCCGGCTGATCCAGTCCGTATACAGACAAATCATCCGCGCTGTAATCCATCAATCCGGAATATACAATTCCTGTAAGCGAAGAGGCCAGGCTGCTGACATTCTGATATTCCGCCGAATACGTGATGCCGTCTTCCCCGGTTACCTCCCATTCAGATGTATCCTGATTTAATTTCAGATCGTAGCTTCCCTGGGTTTTATCCACTTTTATTTCCACCACATCAGAACTTGCAGCAGAGGGATAGCTTTCCGATTCCGCCAATTCCATTACATTTTCCGGAAGAAGGGACGCGAGATCCTCCGATACCACATATACGGTATTTGGCTCGTTCTGCAGGGATATATAATAATCACCGGTACTCTGGTTTTTATTTCCCACCAGGATTTCATTTTTAGTGCCTCTTTCATCCTGCACAGTAATAGTATCGGCAGGATCTTCCAGGCCGTATTCGGACAGTCCGTCAACATTTTCCAGCTTTCTTTCCGCTTCCAGTGAAGTAATGCTTTCCAGAAGTGTTTCCAGAGCGTCCTGGTCTACAGGAAATTTTTTGTCGTCATCGTTCTTCCATTCGTCATCCTTTTTTGAAAATGAAGCGGATTCATCCTCTGTCTGAAAAGAAAATTTTTCTACTTTTCCGCTTTCCACAGAAAGGACCTGAATCTTGCTGCTTTCTGCTTCTTCTTCGGAGGCGTTTTTTCGTTTTAAAATGAAATAAAGGCCCAAGAGCAGAAGGAATACCAGCAGAAGACAGACAGGCATGATCCATTTTCGTTTTTTTGTCACTGTTTTCTCCTCCTAATCCAGATTACAAAGCCTGCCGCCAGAAATGCGCCGGGAATAAGGATCATTACGACAGTTCTCCACAAAGCTGCTGACTGCTGTGTATAATTCAGGTAATTGACATACAGAGATTTAGCAGGAATAGATATGGCCTGGCTGGCATCAATATCGCACATCTGCGTAATTGTATTTGTAAGCAGTTCCGTGTTGCCGTTCATGGCGTATTCATCATAAGAATCATTTACCAGGGAAGAGGAAGAAAAATAGGCCAAAAATGTCTCTCCGTTTTCCACCTCTTCTTTTACGGAGACTCCTACCTGGAAAGATCCTGTCTCATCGCTGTCTTCCTTTTCAAATGAAACCATTCCGTCTTCCACCTGCTTGATATATCCGCTGTCTGTTGTCGAAAGAATTGTCTCTATCTTGAGACTGTCCCGGTAGGAATCAATTTCTTTAATCGCCTGAGCGTTTTTCATCAGAATGTAAGTGTCGTCATCAAGAGAAGACGCGCAGGAAGATTCTGTATTGATCTGAGGAAGAAATGTATTGGGACCGCTCTGGATATATGATCCGGAATCTCCTTCCATCACAATGCCGTTATCTTTTTTCAGCCCGTAATTTTCCAGGATGCGGTCCAGATTTTCCATTTCATTCACTGAATAGTCAGTAAATAATAATACTTTTCCTCCGTTTTTCATATAATCCAGGATCTTTTCTGTTTCTTCATCTGAAAAGTCCTTCTGCGGAGAACAAATAATCAGGGCTTTCGCGTCCTCCGGCACACTGTCCATGGTGATCAGGCTCAGATCTTCCACCGTAATATTGTTTTTTGTCAGCGCGTCTGTAAAGTTTTCTCCCAGACTCTGCTCTTCATGTCCGGTCAGCTGATAAATTTTTAAGGTTTCATCGCTGACCACATAAGAAATCGCGCTGGTAAGCTGCCCCTCCCCGTCAAATTCCGAAGAAGAATAATAGTCCCGAATATTGCTGTAAGGTACGACCTTGCTCTTATCCCCGCAGACAACGATCACGCTGTTATCCGCGACTTCTTCATCCGTATACTGGGATACAAATTCCGGATGGAGATCCGGATCCACCTGTTCCACGGTCAAGTGAGAGGAAAGATCTTTATACCTCTCCAGCATTTTGCTGACCAGACTGTCTTCATTTCCGCTGGTGACTATATAGTACAGCTGCACATCTTTTTCCAGATTTCCCACCAGTTCTTTTGTCTCGTCGCCGATGCTGTACAGCTTCTGGGTGCTGGCATCCAGTTCTGTGGCCGACGCGGGCAGCTGCCCCACTACCAGATTTACCGCTACTACCAGGGCGATTACGATTGCCGTTATGAGAAAGGAATAGGAGCCGTACCGGAGATTTTTTTTATTTTCTTCTCCCGATAAGGAATTTCTGATTTTGTCTTTGATACGCATTTTCATTTTTTACACCTCCTAGATCCAGCGCCGTTTTTCGATTTTCTGAACCGCTAAAAACAGGAATATGACAATGACAGACAGAAAATAAACAACTCCTGTCAAATCAAAAATTCCGTTTATAAAATTGCTGGTATGGCCGCTTAAATCAAAGACATTTAAAATTTTCTGAACTGCTCCCTCAAAGACCTTTGAGTTAAAAACATAAACCAGAATCAGAATAATTTCCCCGGCGGCTGCCGCGGCTGCGGCTGCCAGTACGTTTTTTACCATAGAATAAATCCAAATGCCTAAAAACAGTATTGCCAGGAACAGTATAAAAAAGGACGCGGAGGCTGTCTGCGAAACAATACCGGATAAATTCTGGATCATGTTTGACAAAAACAGCAGGGCAAAACAGATAACCGCCGCAATGATCTGATTTTCCGCGAGAGAGGAGGCAAATACGCCGATGGCTAATTCCGCGCTGCCCAAAAGAAAAAATCCCGCTATGGCAGTGTAATTAGAGACAAAGTTGATCGTCCCGAACTGTGAGAGAATCAGCGGATAGACGCATACAACCAACATGGAAATCAAAAAAACAGCTTCCAGAGCCAGATATTTGCCCAGAATAATATCTTTTACCTTTACCGGAGATGTCAGAAGCAGCTGATCTGTTTTCTTTCTTTTTTCTTCCGCCAAAGCGGACATGCTCAGAATGGGAGCGGCTATAAGCATAACGATCGCCGCGCTGCTCATGGTCGGCCCCAGCTCCGGATAGGAATAATAGATATTGTAAAAGAAGTAATAAATGCCGCACACCAGAAGAATAAAAAAGATAAACACAAATCCCAGCATGGAGGACATATATAACCGAAATTCTTTTTTAAAGATCGCTTTCATTTTCTTCTTTCTCCTCTCCCTCTTCCTGCAGTGTCTCTTCCTCTTCCGTCATCTCTTCTTCCTGCTCTTTCCCGAATTCAGTCTCTTCCCCTTTGGAATCCTCTGTCAGTTCCAGGAATACATCCTCCAAAGACAAAGAGGAAGACTGCATTTTTAAAATGGGACATTTCAAATCCGACATTTTATAAAAAATATTTTCCCGGATATCAATATCCGGGCTCGTCTTGATCCTTACATCCACACAGTCCTTTTCCTGTGAATTTTCATACTGCACTTCCTGGATATCCGGCATCATCCCCACGGCAGATACAATCGTCCCCATAGGACCTCTGACGGTCAGTTCCAGAATATTAGATCCCTGAGTGAGACGGCTCAGATTTTCCGGGGTATCGCTGGCCACCATTTTTCCATGGCTGATGATCATCACATAATCGCATACAGCGCTTATCTCCTGCATGATATGGGAACTTAAAATGACCGTATGCTTTTCCCCCAGTTTTTTCATCAGTTCCCTGATCTCAATGATCTGCTTGGGATCCAGGCCTACGGTAGGTTCGTCCAGAATCAGGATTTTCGGATTTCCCAGAATCGCCTGGGCAAGACCTACCCGCTGGCAGTAGCCTTTTGACAGATTCCGGATCAGCCTGTTTTTTACATCGGCAATCCTTACTTCATCCATCACTCTTTCTGTTTCATCTTTTATCTGTTCCTTCGGGATTTTCTTCAGTTCTGCGGCAAAATTCAGATATTCTCTTACCGTCATTTCCGGATACAGAGGCGGCTGTTCCGGCAGATATCCGATACACCGCTTTGCCTCCTCCGGCTCTTCCATCATATTGTGGCCGTCCACTGTGACGGTCCCCTCATTCGGAGCCAGATAACCCGTGATCATATTCATGGTAGTAGACTTTCCTGCGCCGTTGGGCCCGAGGAATCCTGTAATCTGCCCTTCCTGTACAGTAAAACTCAAATGATCCACTGCCACGTTGTTTCCGTAGCGCTTCACCAGATTGTTTACCTCGATCAAAATTTCTCCTCCTTACTTCTGTTCTATTTTCCCCTCTGATGCCGCGGACATCATTTTATCACACAATTTTAAGGAAAAATTGTGTATTTCGTCTGATTTTCATATGAAAAAAATGTGAAATATAACCTTTTCGCCGGATTTTTCCGGAATCTGCCCTGTCCTATTACAATGCCTATGCCCGAATCCCGGAGGGTATCCCTGCTTTTTGCAGGAACCTTTGTCCCACGCCGCAAAAAAAACAGCAGGCCCGCCGGAATCCTGCTGTTTCTGATGGGTCTGCTGTTTTTTATTTTTCTAGTTTAATGGCTCTTTCGCGGGGACTCCCGCTTTTCTGGGATATTTTTTCGGAGTTGGCTTTATTTTTCTGATACATACGAAAGACCGCTGCATCTGTGTTCCCGCCAGCCTGAAAAATTCTGTTTTCTCGATCTTTCCTCCGAGGATTTCCGCGGCTTTCTCAGCGTTTTTCGCTTCTTCCCCTACATTGCCCGATTTGTAGGAGACGAAGAGTCCTCCTTTTTTTACAAACGGGACGCAGTATTCCGAAAGAAGATTCAAGTTTGCCACCGCCCTGGATACACAGAGATCAAAGGCTTCCCTGTAATCCGGGTTTTTTCCGAAATCCTCCGCTCTTCCGTGGACAGCCTTAATCTTTTTGAGCCCCAGCTTTTCTATTGCCGCGTTTAAAAATTTCACTCTCTTGTTCAGTGAATCTAAAAGACAGACTTCCAGTTCGGGAAAAGCGATTTTCAGGGGAATTCCCGGAAATCCGGCTCCTGTCCCCACATCTATAAGCCTTCCTTCCGGTTTTTCCACATTGACCAGAGACAGGCTGTCCAGAAAATGCCGGGTCACTACCTCCGGAAATTCTGTGACGGCAGTAAGATTCATGAAAGAGTTCCACTCCGTCAGCAGTTCATAATAATCCAGAAACTGGCTCTTTTGTTCCCCGCTCAATTCAATCTTCAGTTCTTCCAGTCCCCTGTCAAAAACGGCGAAGCTGTATTTTTTGTTTTCTTCCATTCCGGTTTATTTCCTTTCTGCTTTTTCCCCTCTCTGGCGGGCCTCCAGATATACCAAAAGTACGGAAATATCCGCCGGAGATACGCCGGAAATCCGGGAGGCCTGGCCGATATTAGCCGGTCTGCGGGCCTCCAGTTTCTGCCTGGCTTCGATTCTTAAGCTGCCCACCTCCCCGTAGTCCAGATCCTCCGGGATTTTCTTTTCCTCCATCTTCTTAAACTGCTCCACCTGTTTCATCTGTCTCTTGATATATCCCTCATATTTCATATGGATATTGACCTGCTCTCTGACTGCCGGGGAAAGATCCGGGCGGTCCGGATCCAGATCTTTTATTTTCTCATAATCTAATTCTGGCCGCCGGATCAGTTCGGCCAGAGAACATCCGCTGCTTAAAGGCGAAGATCCCTGATTTTTTAATACTTCCTGCACCTTTTCACTCATTCCCACAAAGGTATGGGACAGCCGGCGGATTTCTTCCTCTATCTGCTTTTCTTTTTTTAAAACCGCCTGATATTCTTCTTCTGTCACCAGTCCCGCCTGATATCCGTATTTTCTAAGGCGCAGATCCGCGTTGTCCTGCCTCAGCAGCAGGCGGTACTCTGCCCGGCTGGTCATCATCCGGTAGGGCTCATGGGTTTCTTTTGTGACCAGATCGTCAATGAGAACACCGATATAGGCCTCGGAACGGTCCAGGATCAGCGGTTCTCTTCCCTGGATTTCCATGCAGGCGTTGATGCCCGCGATGAGACCCTGGGCCGCCGCCTCCTCATAGCCGGAACTTCCGTTAAACTGTCCGCCGGAAAACAGGCCTTTGATCTTTTTAAATTCCAGGGAAGCCTTCAGCTGGACCGGATTAATGCAGTCATATTCGATGGCATAGGCGTTCCGCACGATCTTCGCGTGTTCCAGCCCCGCCACGGAATGATACATGGCCTCCTGCACATCTTCCGGCAGGGAACTGGACATTCCTCCCACATACATTTCGTTCGTGTAAAGGCCCTCCGGTTCAAGAAATACCTGATGCCTGTTTTTGTCCGCGAATTTTACCACCTTATCCTCGATGGAAGGGCAGTATCTGGGGCCTGTGCCGTGGATCATTCCCGAATACAGAGGAGAGCGGTCCAGATTTTCCCGGATGATCTCATGGGTCTTTTCATTGGTATAGGTAAGCCAGCAGGAAACCTGATCGATCTGCACCTCTTCCGGATCGGTGGAAAAGGAAAAAGGCACAACTCTCTCATCCCCGAACTGTTCCTCCATTTTGCTGAAATCTATGCTTCTTCTGTCAATTCTGGCGGGAGTTCCCGTTTTAAACCGCATCATTTCAATCCCATGCTCTTTCAGGGAATCAGTAAGATGCGTGGCGGCCTGAAGGCCGTTGGGCCCTGTATAGGTGCTCACATCCCCGTAGATGCATCTGGCGTTCAGATAGACTCCCGTGCACAGAACCGCCGCGCGGCAGTAATAGACAGCTCCGGAAATTGTTTTTATCCCTTTCAGGACCCCGTTTTCTGTGAGTATTTCCGTCACCTCTGTCTGGCGGATAGAAAGATGCTCTGTGTTTTCCAGTACCTTTCTCATGCTTCTGCTGTATTCGCTTTTGTCCGCCTGGGCCCGCAGCGAATGGACGGCCGGCCCTTTGGACTTATTCAGCATTTTTGACTGGATAAAGGTCTTATCAATATTTTTTCCCATTTCCCCTCCCAGGGCATCGATTTCTCTCACCAAATGTCCCTTGGAGGTTCCTCCTATATTGGGATTGCAGGGCATCAGGGCGATACTGTCCACACTGACGGTAAAAATCACCGTCTCCATCCCCAGCCGCGCCGCGGCCAGGGCCGCCTCGCAGCCCGCGTGCCCCGCTCCGATCACTGCTACATCTATATATTCTTCTATCTTCGGCATTCTCTTCACTCCCACAAACCGCCGGCTTATTTGCCTGTACAGAATTTTGAAAAAATCTCGTTGATCAGATCCTCCCCCACAGACTCTCCCAGAATTTTCCCGAGAGCTTCATAGGCGTCCATGAGATCGATGGAATAAAAGTCCTCCGGCATATGATCCAGGATGCTCTCCTTTACCAGATCCAGACTCTTTTTCGCGTCCTCCAAAGCCTTTTTGTGGCGGATATTGGTAATATAGATCTCGTCCTGAAAAGAAATCTTTCCATGGAAAAAAAGATCCTGGATGCTGTTTTCCAATTCCTCTATCCCTCTGTTTTCCCTGACAGATACGGAAATTACCGGGGCATCCACTTTTTCTCTCAGATCCTCTTTTGTCACCTTCATCTGCAGATCATTTTTATTCAGAAGGACCAGAGCCTTTTTCCCCCGGATCAGCTCTGTAATTTTCCGGTCGTTTTCATCCAGAGGAACAGAACTGTCCACCACATAGAGGATCAGATCCGCGTCTTTTGCCTGTTCCTTGGCCCGCTCAATGCCGATCTGCTCCACAGGGCTGTCCGACTCTCTGATCCCGGCCGTATCCAGAAGTCTCAGTGTGATGCCCCGGATATTCACCTGATCTTCCACAATATCTCTGGTGGTGCCTTCTATCTCCGTGACGATGGCCTTTTCTTCCCCTGCCAGCAAATTCAGCAGGGAGGATTTTCCCGCGTTGGGCCGCCCCAGGATTACGGTTTTTATTCCTTCCTGCAGAAGCTTTCCCTCGCCGGAACCGGCGATGAGTTTTTCGATCCTCCGGCACTGTTCTTCCACTATACCCTGAAGTTTACTGCTGTATCCCTCCAGACTTACATGCTCCGGATCGTCCAGGGCCGATTCTATGCGGGCAATTTCATAGAGTATATTTTCCCGGATCTCCCGGATTTCATTTTTTACAGATCCCTGGAGCTGGCGGAGGGAATTTTTCAGAGCGTAATCATTTTTTGCCTGGATCAGATCCATCACCGCCTCCGCCTGGGAGAGGTCGATGCGTCCGTTCAGAAAGGCTCTTCTGGTAAACTCGCCAGGCTCCGCCAGCCTGGCCCCGGCAGACAGAGCTGCCTCCAGGATCCGGTTCATTGCCAGAATTCCCCCGTGGCAGTCGATTTCCACTGTATCCTCTCCGGTATAGGAATGGGGACCTTTCAGGATCACAGCCAGGACCTCATCGATCTTTTCCCCCTCTGCCTCTATAAATCCGTAGTGAACGGTGTTGGCCTTCTGGTCAGAAAGTTTTTTCCCGTTTCTGCCCCGGTAGATCCTGTCTGCCGCCAGAAAAGCCTCTTTTCCGCTGATCCGCACAATGCCGATCCCTCCCGCCGCCATGGCGGTGGAAACAGCCGCTATGGTATCTTCATAAAATTCTGACATATGCCCTCCTTATATGAAATCGCCGGAAGCGGCAAAAGACGCCTTCCGGGATTGGCTCGCTGCTGCTGCAAAAAGAGCCGCCGCATGAAACAGACCAAGTGCTCCTGCGGCAGCCCTTCTGCAGCCTTTATTTTTTCAGTGTCACAACTACATGACGGTAAGGCTCATTTCCCTCGCTGTATGTCTCCACATATTTATTATTCTGGAGAGCGGAATGGATGATTCTTCTCTCATAGGGATTCATGGGCTCCAGAGAAACAGGCTTCCGGCTCCTTCTCACCCTGTAGGCGATATTTTTCGCCAGATTTTCAAGAGTTTCTTTTCTTCTCTTTCTGTAGTTTTCTGTGTCCAGCTTTACCCGCACATAATCTTTCTGATCCCTGTTGACCACCAGGCTGGCCAGATACTGGAGAGAATCCAGGGTCTGACCTCTTTTTCCGATCAGGATTCCCATATCCTCTCCGGAAAAATCAATGTCCAGACTTCCCTGCTCCCGGTTATATTCCATGTGAATATCCACCGGAAGCTCCATGGCCCTGAACACCCCGTCCAGAAATCTCTGGGCGGAAGCCTTCATCGTGACGATCTCCTCTTCTGTCTTCGGGGCCGGAGCCTCTTTGGCAGGAGCGGCAGCTTCTTTTTTTGTTTCTTTCTTTACGCTTTCCTTCTTTGCCGCCTCTTTTTTAGCGAAATCCTTTTTCTGAGTTTCTTTTCTGGCAGGCTTTTCATTTTCCTTTTTCTCAGCTTCCGGTTTCGCTTCCTCTTTTGCGGGGGATGGCGCTTCTTCGGCCGCGTCCGCTTCCCAGGCCGGCTCTTCTTTTTTGCGGACTCTGATCACCGCAGGCTTGCTGCCGAATCCGAGAAATCCGGAACTTCCCTCGCTGATCACCTGGATCTCCAGACGGTCGCTGGAAGCTTCCAGTTCAATGCACGCCTTGGTAATCGCCTCGTCTACTGTCTTTGCAGATACTTCTACAAATTCCATAACCTTTCCCCCCTTACTTCTTTTTATTGCTGTTCTTCAGATCGAACTGCCGCACCAGATTCGCCTTGGCCGTTATGCTGTCCGGTCTTGCGTTGTCATTGTAGTAGCCTGTAGAATCCTCATTGGCGGCAGCGCTGTTCTTGTTATTGTAATTTTTTATATTTTTCACATTCACATGGGCCTGATTGGTGATCTTGCTCTGGGGCAGTCCCTTTTTAGCCCGCTTCTTTTCCTGCTTTTCCTGGCTTTTCTGGACCAGTTCCGCCGCGTCCATCTTCATAATACGCCGGTTGATCACCACCTGCTGGATACATCGGATCACCGCGCCCGCGATCCAGTAGATCGCGATACCCATGGAAAGAGTCACACAGATAAACGCGGAAAACAGAGGCATGATGGTGTTCATCATCTTCATGGAGCCTGCTGCCGGATTGTCCGCGCTGGCAGCCTGCTGGGGCATCAGCTTATAGTTGAGCCACTGGGTAAACCAAGCCAGAACCGGAACCAAAATCGCCACGATCACCAGGATCCAGGTGCCCGCCGCGATCCCGCTCTGGATTACATCCCAGGGAGACTGCGAAATGTTGATTCCCAGGAAACTGTTGATGCGCTCGCTCTGTCCCGCCACATTCGTAATGTTATTCTGCAGATGGCTGAACTGCTGCACATCCGCCAGCCTGTCCCACTGATCCGGCTTCAGCATATAGAGAAAGTCTATCACTTTCGTCTGGCTGAGGCTGTCGCCGAAAGCCACCCGGATATGGTTGTTTTCCGCAAAGGACGTAAGCACATTCGCGGCCCCGTTTACATCCATGATCTGGCCTGCCAGACCGCTGAAAATATCCGCGACTTTATTGATATATCCCGGAATATGATAAATAACCTGATACAGTCCGAACAGGATCGGAAGCTGGATCAGAAGAGGAAGACAGCTTCCCGTAGGGGAAATGCCATACTTCTGGTAGAGCCCCATGGTCTCTTCCTGAATTTTCATCTGAGTGGCCTGATCTCTTCTGCCGTTATATTTTTTCTGGATTTTCTGGATCTCAGGCTGAATGATGCTCATCATCTTTGACATCTTCTGCTGCTTGATCTGAAGGGGAGTCAGAAGCAGATAGGTAATGATAGTATAGAAGATGATGGCAAGACCGATGTTCGGAATGTGGATCGCGTCCAGCACCCAGTAGATGCCGTTCATGATCCATCCCAGCAGCCGGGCAACCCAGCCGATCACCGGCACGGTGGATATGCTAAGTAAAATCTCCAATTTGTTTTCCTCCCTGGATAAACAATCTTCTGTTTACGGCACCGGGTCGTAACCTCCTTTTGAAAAGGGGTTGCATCTCAGAATTCTCCAGGCTGCCAGTAAACCTCCCTTAAGGGCGCCGTACTTTTGAATGGCCTCCAGACCATACTGAGAACAGGTGGGAATATAAGGACATCTTGATCTCTTTAACGGCGACAGATACTTTTGATAAAAACGAATCAATTTAATTAATACTGTTTTCATCCTGATTCTTTCTTTCTACGATCCGGTGGAGTTTTCCCAGATGGTAAATTGCGCGTTCGATCTCATGGTACGCGCAGTCCTTACTATTTACCCTGGCGATCACCACCATGTCATAACCAATATGAAATAATTCTTCCTGCAGACGATAAGCCTCCCGGATCAATCGGGTCAGATGATGGCGCACCACACTGTTTCCCACTTTTTTGCTGACCGATATGCCGACCCGGTTTCTGCCCAGCCAGTTTTCCCTCACATACATAACCAGATATTTGTTCGCGTAGGATGCTCCCTCCCGGTAAACCAGCTGAAAATCCCTGTTTTTTTTCAAACTCTCCGAATATTTCATATTTTTTCCTCAAGTAAGAGAAAAGACCACAGTAACTGCGGTCTTGGCTGTTTTATGCTGATAACTCTTTTCTCCCTTTTAATCTTCTGGCAGCTAAAACTTTTCTTCCGCCTTTTGTGCTCATTCTTGCTCTGAATCCGTGAACTTTCGCTCTGGATCTTTTCTTCGGCTGAAATGTCATCTTCATAATTCCGGCACCTCCTTTATCCCTAACCTCTTATTAAATCAAAATCTTATGCATGTCGAGAAAACATCATTTCAATTATATTCATAAACCCCCGGAACGTCAAGTAAAAGTTGGTAGTTTCAGCGGGTTTTTTCATAATTTTTGAAAAAGCCCCTCTGAATGGTTAACGTAAGATTATCCACATTTTGTGGATAACTTGTGGATAACTTGTGAAACGTATGTGCATATTTCAAAATTCGACCGGTTTTTCCCCCGGATTTACTGGATTTAATAGTGTGAATAGAATAAACCACTTATTCACATTTTTCCACACAACCCTTTTTTATGGAAACTTTTATCCACCTTTCCAAAATCTTAAAATCCCCTTTATCCACATCCTTTAGACCGCTGAACTTTAGAAATTCTATTGCGAAAACCCCTTTTTTATTATAAGATATATAAGGATAATTGGGTAACTATACAGACCCAACCTTAAAATATTGCCGGACCGGAGATGTAAAAATGGATACAATTAAAGAAAAATGGAACGAAATTCTGGAGAGAGTGCGGGAAGAGCATGAACTGGGGGATGTCTCTTTCAAAACCTGGCTCAAACCACTGACTATACATAAAGTACAGGATCACACGGTAACGATCCTTGTGCCTTCAGAGCGGGTAGGTCTGGAATATGTCAGCAAAAAATACAAACTTCCCCTGAAAGTAGCCATCGCCGAGATCACCGGCGAGGACTGCGAAATTGAATTTATCCTTCCGGAGGATATCGAGCGGATGGAGATGGCGGAAAAAGCCTCCTCCGTCTCCACGGTGGCGGGTCTGAATCCCAAATATACTTTCAGCACCTTCGTGGTAGGCAGCAATAATAAATTCGCCCATGCCGCTTCTCTGGCAGTTGCCGAATCTCCGGGCGAAATCTACAATCCTCTTTTTCTGTACGGAGGAGTGGGACTGGGGAAAACCCATCTGATGCATTCCATCGCCCACTTTATTATAGAACACAATCCAAGCTGCAAGATCCTCTACGTGACCAGTGAAGAGTTCACCAATGAGGTCATCGAGGCCATCCGTAACGGAAACAATACAGCCCTGACAAAATTCAGGGACAAGTACCGGAATATCGACGTGCTTCTGATCGACGATGTGCAGTTTATTATAGGAAAGGAATCTACCCAGGAAGAATTTTTCCACACCTTTAACAGCCTTCATTCAGCCCGGAAACAGATCATTCTGTCCTCGGACCGCCCTCCAAAGGATATGGATATTCTGGAAGAGCGGATCCGTTCCCGTTTTGAGTGGGGCCTGATGGCGGATATCCAGAGCCCTGATTACGAGACACGGATGGCGATCCTGCGGAAAAAACAGGAGCTGGAAGGCTACGATGTGGGAAACGATGTCATCGAATATATCGCCCAGAATGTAAAATCCAACATCCGGGAGCTGGAGGGATCCATGAACAAGGTCATCGCCCTGGCAAATCTGGAAAAGAGGGAGATCAATCTGGCCCTGGCGGAACAGGCTCTGGCAGATATCATCTCTCCCAACGAAAAGAGAGTGGTCACTCCGGATTACATCATCAATGTAGTGGCGGAACATTTTGACATTACGCCGGAAGATATAAAAAGTGACAAGCGCAGCAGCAAAATCGCCTTTCCCCGGCAGATCTGCATGTACCTGTGCAATGAAATGACTTCCTATAAATTAAAGGCTATCGGCCAGATTATGGGCGGAAAAGACCATACCACCATCATGTACGGCTGTAAAAAAATAGAAGGTGAGATCGCCAAATCCGAGAGTACAAAAAACACCATTGAACTCTTGAAGAAAAAAATTAATCCATCCCTTTAAGTCAATGATTCCGGCTAAATAATCCTCCGGAATCATCCACATTATCCATGTGAATGGACTGTGGACAACATGTGAATAACTTTCAGTTCAAGTTATCTACACTTTATTAACACGCTTTCTACCGGTTATCCACATAGATATAATCGGCGGAAATCCTTTACCCACAAGGGTTTTCAGGGTTTTTCACAAATTCACACCCCTGAAGAAGACTACTACGGATTTTTTATTTCTTTTATTTTTTTAATAGGCGCCGCCGGAAGTCTGCTGTCTGTGGATAACTTTTTCTCAGACGGGAAAGTGCCGCTGCCTCCCTCTACACTCATACCAGAAAGGAGCTGTACCAAATGAAACTCGTTTTCTCAAAATCTAATCTTTTAAAGAGCGTCAGCATCGTCATGAAAGCTGTCCCTTCCCGGACAACCATGCCGATTCTGGAATGTATCCTCATTGACGCTTCCACCAACAGCATAAAATTCACCTCCAACGATATGGAACTGGGTATTGAAACCTACGCGGAGGGACTGGTTCTGGAAAAGGGAGTTGTGGCCCTGGATGCAAAGATCTTTTCTGAGATCGTCAGAAGACTTCCGGACAATGAGGTTACCATCGAGACAGACGAAAATCTGGTGACGACCATCACCTGTGAGAAAGCGAAGTTCAATATTCCGGGTAAATCAGGAGAAGATTTTGCCTATCTTCCACTGATCGAAAAGAACGACTGCATCACCATGTCGCAGTTTACCCTGAAGGAAGTAATCCGACAGACTATCTTTTCCATTGCTCCCAATGAAAACAATAAGCTGATGACGGGAGAACTTTTTGAAGTAAAAAATGATTTTCTGAAGGTTGTTTCTCTGGACGGCCACAGGATCGCCATCCGCAGACTGGAGCTGAAAGAAAATTATCCTGACAGAAAAGTAGTGGTTCCCGGAAAAACTTTAAATGAGATCAGCAAAATTCTTTCGGGAGAGGCAGAAGACCAGGTACAGATCTTTTTCTCGGACAATCATATTCTTTTTGAATTTGACGACACAAAGGTAGTGTCCCGCCTGATCGACGGAGAATATTTCCGCATAGACCAGATGCTCTCCAGCGATTACGAGACAAAGATAAAGATCAACAAAAAAGAATTCCTGGACTGTATTGACAGAGCGACTCTGCTGGTAAAAGAGGGGGATAAAAAACCGATCATCATCCACATCGGTGAAGATTCCATGGAACTTAGGATCGATTCCGCCATGGGATCCATGAGGGAGGATATCGACATCGAAAAGACAGGAAAAGATATTATGATCGGCTTTAACCCCAAGTTTCTCATAGACGCTCTGCGGGTTATCGATGATGAGGAGATTACGGTTTATCTGGTAAATCCCAAGGCTCCCTGTTTTATCAAAGACGAGAAGGAGTCCTACATTTACCTGATTCTTCCGGTAAATATCAACGCGGCCAGATAAGGATGGGAGAAAAATGGATACAATCAGGATCAGAGATGAATTTATAAAACTAGGCCAGGCTATGAAGCTGGCAGGTCTGGTGGAGGAAGGCGCCGAGGCCAAAGCCGTGATCCAGGAGGGTCAGGTGAAGGTCAACGGGGAGACGGACACCAGGAGAGGAAGAAAACTGTTTGAGGGAGACGTTTTTTCCTTCGCGGGAAAAGAAGTGAAAATCGTAAAGTAGCATGTATATCGAGAGCCTGGAACTTAAAAATTACAGGAACTATGAATCCCTGAAGATACAGTTTGACAGAGGGACAAATATCCTGCTGGGGGATAATGCCCAGGGAAAAACCAATATCCTGGAATCCCTCTATCTGTGCGGGACCACAAAATCCCATCGGGGAAGCAAGGACAGGGATATTATCCGTTTCGGAGAAGAAGAGTCCCACATCCGCCTGTTCCTGATGAGAAACAATATAAGACACAAGATCGACATGCACCTGAAGAAGAATAAATCCAAGGGGGCCGCCATCGACGGGCTTCCCATCCGGAAGGCTTCGGAACTGTTCGGGATCATTCATTTTGTGTTTTTTTCTCCGGAGGATCTGAACATTATCAAGAACGGCCCTCATGAGAGAAGAAAATTTATGGACAGTGAACTGTGCCAGATCAACCGTCTTTATCTGACGCAGCTGACAAATTACAACAAGGTGGTCCAGCAGAGAAATAAACTGCTGAAGGACCTGCCTTTTTCCGGCAGCCTTAAGGATACCCTGGATATCTGGGACGCCCAGATGGCCGCTTACGGGTGCCGCCTCATCGAGGAGAGAGAAAAATTTATCAGCCGGATCAATCAGGTGCTGAGAGAGATACATAAAAGCATTACCGGAGGAAAAGAGGAGATCGAGCTGATCTATGAGCCCAATGTAAGAAAAGAGGAGTTTGAAAAAAGGCTTTTTCTGGACAGGGACAGAGATCTGCGGCAGAAAATGTCTTCCACAGGCCCTCACCGGGATGATCTCTGCGTAAAGGTAAACGGCATAGATATCCGGAAATTCGGTTCCCAGGGACAGCAGCGGAGCGCCGCCCTGTCTCTGAAGCTTTCGGAGATCCATCTGGTCCGGGATGTGATCAGGAATCAGCCGGTGCTTCTGCTGGATGACGTGCTGTCGGAACTGGACAGCAGCCGGCAGAAATATCTTCTTCAGAGCATCCGGGATATACAGACCTTCATCACCTGTACGGGAGTGGAGGAATTTGTGCAGAACCAGTTTCCGCTGGACCGGATTTTTGAAGTGAAAGGCGGAAGTGTTTCCGTAAACCATGTGAATACAGAGCAGGAGGATTGATATGAGCTTAGACGGCAGTACAACAACAAACGCAGAATACGGAGCCGACCAGATCCAGATTCTGGAGGGACTGGAAGCGGTGAGAAAGCGCCCGGGTATGTACATCGGCAGCACCTCCGCCAGAGGTCTGCACCACCTGGTTTATGAGATTGTGGACAATTCCGTGGACGAGGCTCTGGCCGGCTTCTGCAAAAATATCGAGGTGTCCGTCAATCCGGACAATTCCATCACGGTCATCGATGACGGGCGGGGAATCCCGGTGGGCATTAACCACAAGGCGGGCCTGCCTGCGGTGGAGGTAGTGTTTACCATCCTTCACGCGGGAGGAAAATTCGGCGGCGGCGGATATAAGGTTTCCGGAGGCCTCCACGGAGTGGGTGCTTCTGTGGTAAACGCCCTGTCCACCTGGCTGGAGGTGACGATTTATCACGAGGGGAAGGTTTACCGCCAGCGGTATGAGAGAGGAAAGGCCACCTGCAGACTGACAGTGGTGGGGGAATGCGACCGGGAGAAGACAGGAACTATGGTGAATTTCCTGCCGGACGACACGATTTTTGAGGAGACGGTTTTTGACTTTGACACCCTGAAGACCCGTCTGAGGGAGACTGCTTTTCTGACAAAGGGCCTTAGGATCACCCTGAAAGATCTCAGGGGAGAGGAAAAGGTAGAAAAGACCTTTCACTACGAGGGAGGCATCAAGGAGTTTGTCCAGTATCTGAACAAGAGCAAGACCGAGCTGTATCCCGATATTATCTACTGCGAGGGGGAGCAGAACGGCGTGCTGGTGGAGGTAGCGATCCAGCACAATGATTCCTATACGGAAAATACCTACGGGTTTGTAAATAATATCAATACCCCGGAAGGGGGGACCCATATCGTGGGCTTCCGCAACGCTCTGACAAAAACCCTCAATGACTACGCCAGAAAGAACAAGCTTTTGAAGGACAATGAGCCCAATTTAAGCGGGGAGGATATCCGGGAAGGCCTGACAGCTATTGTCAGCGTCAAGATTGAAGATCCCCAGTTTGAGGGACAGACAAAACAGAAGCTGGGCAACAGCGAGGCGAGAGGAGCGGTGGACAGTATTTTAAGTTCCCAGCTGGAAATTTATCTGGAGCAGAATCCCCAGGTGGCCAAGATCATCGTGGAAAAATCGGTGCTTTCCCAGCGGGCCAGGGAGGCGGCCAGGAAAGCCAGGGATCTTACCAGGAGAAAATCAGCCCTGGACAATATGTCGCTGCCGGGAAAACTGGCAGACTGCACAGACAAGGATCCGAAAAACTGTGAAATCTATATCGTGGAGGGAGATTCCGCCGGCGGTTCCGCCAAATCCGCCAGAAGCCGGGCCACCCAGGCGATTCTCCCCTTAAGAGGAAAAATCCTCAATGTGGAGAAGGCAAGGCTGGACAAGATTTACGGAAACGCGGAGATCCGCGCCATGATCACTGCTTTCGGAACAGGAATCCACGATGATTTTGATATTACAAAACTGCGCTATGACAAGATCATCATCATGACGGATGCCGATGTGGACGGAGCCCATATCGCCACTTTGATGCTGACTTTCCTGTACAGGTTTATGCCGGAGCTGATCAAGCAGGGCCATGTATATCTGGCAAAACCGCCGCTGTACAAAGTGGAGAGGAATAAAAAGATCTGGTACGCCTATAACGATGAGGAACTCAATCAGATCCTGTCGGAGATCGGCCGGGACAACAGCAATAAGATCCAGCGCTACAAAGGTCTGGGAGAGATGGACGCGGACCAGCTCTGGGAGACTACCATGGATCCGGAGAAGAGGATCCTGCTGCGGGTGACTATGGACGAGGAGACCTCTTCGGAGGTGGATCTTACCTTTACCACCCTGATGGGAGACAAGGTAGAACCCAGAAGAGAATTTATTGAGGCCAGGGCAAAGGATGTAAAGAATCTGGACATCTGATGATGCGGATGGCATCATAGGTTCACAGCACCAGAAATATGACCGCGAACGAAAGGTGAATACAGAGCATGGAAGATAATATTTTTGACAAGATAGAGGACGTGGATCTGAAGAAAAAGATGGAAGATTCCTACATCGATTATGCCATGAGCGTCATTGCATCCAGAGCCCTTCCGGATGTCCGGGACGGCCTGAAGCCGGTGCAGAGAAGAATTCTGTTCTCCATGATCGAACTGAACAACGGACCGGATAAACCCCACAGAAAATGTGCCCGTATCGTCGGAGATACCATGGGAAAATATCACCCCCACGGAGACAGTTCGATCTACGGGGCTTTGGTCAATATGGCCCAGGACTGGTCCACCCGGTATCCGCTGGTGGACGGCCACGGAAACTTTGGATCTGTGGACGGAGATGGGGCCGCCGCCATGCGTTACACAGAGGCACGCTTAAGCAAGATCTCCATGGAGATGCTGGCGGATATCAACAAAGATACAGTTGATTTTGTTCCCAACTTTGACGATACGGAAAAAGAGCCTACTGTACTTCCGGCCAGATATCCGAATCTGCTGGTAAACGGCACCTCCGGCATCGCCGTGGGAATGGCCACCAATATTCCGCCCCACAACCTGCGGGAGGTAATCGCAGCCGTGGTGCAGATCATTGACAATCTGGTGGAATATGACAGCGAAACCAGCATGGAAGAGATCCTGAAGATCGTAAAGGGTCCGGATTTCCCCACGGGAGCGGAGATTCTGGGCACCAGAGGCATCGAGGAGGCTTACCGGACCGGCCGCGGAAAGATCCGGGTGCGGGCGGTGACGAATATCGAGACCCTGCCCAACGGAAAAAGCCAGATCATCGTCTCGGAGCTTCCCTACATGGTCAACAAGGCCCGGCTCATCGAAAAAATGGCAGAGCTTGTAAGGGAAAAGAAGATAGACGGCATTACCGCCATCAATGACCACTCCAACCGGGAGGGAATGCGCATCTGCATTGAACTGCGCAGGGACGCCAACGCAAATGTGATCCTGAACCAGCTTTACAAGCACACCCAGCTTCAGGATACCTTCGGCGTGATCATGCTGGCTCTGGTGGACAATCAGCCCAGAGTGCTGAATCTGCTGGAAATGCTGAAGCTTTATCTCCGGCATCAGGAAGAGGTTGTCACGAGAAGGACCAGATACGACCTGAACAAGGCGGAGGAGAGAGCCCATATCCTGGAAGGTCTCTTAAAGGCGCTGGACCATATCGACGCCATCATTAAGATCATACGGGCTTCAGCCAATGCCCAGGAGGCAAAAGAAAATCTGATCCGGGAGTTCGGATTTACCGAAGCCCAGGCCCAGGCCATTGTGGATATGCGTCTGCGGGCTCTGACCGGTCTGGAACGGGCAAAACTGGAATCTGAATTTCATGAGCTGGAAATAAAAATCAAAGAATACCGGGAGATTCTGGCAGACCGGAAGCGTCTGCTGTCAGTCATCAAAGAAGAGATCCTGGGGATTTCCGAAAAATACGGAGATGACCGGAGAACCTCCATCGGCTATGATGAGTTTGATTTTTCCATGGAGGATCTGATCCCCAGGGAAAATATGGTCATCACCATGACAAAACTGGGTTATATCAAGCGCATGACGGTGGACAATTTCCGCAGCCAGGGACGGGGCGGAAAAGGGATCAAGGGCATGCAGACCATTGAGGACGACTACATCGAAGAACTGCTGATGACTACCACCCACCACTACCTGATGTTCTTTACCAATACGGGAAAGGTTTACCGGCTGAAAGTCTATGAGATTCCCGAGGCCAGCAGGACAGCCCGGGGCACAGCCATCATCAACCTGCTGCATCTGCAGCCGGGAGAGCAGATCACAGCGGTGATCCCCATTGAAAAATACAAGAAAAATCAATATCTTTTTATGGCTACCAAGAAGGGAATCGTGAAAAAGACTCCCATCACGGACTATGAAAATGTGAGAAAGACCGGCCTGGCGGCGATTGTCCTGCGGGATGACGATGAACTGATCGAAGTGAAATTTACAGACAATACCAAGGATATTATCCTGGTAACAAGATTCGGCCAGTGCATCCGCTTTAAAGAAACAGATGTGCGGGTGACGGGAAGAGTTTCCATGGGAGTCCGGGGCATCAATCTGATGGACCACGATGAGGTAGTAGGCATGCAGCTGAATACCCAGGGAGACTATCTGCTGATCGTATCTGAGCACGGACTGGGCAAACGCACCTCCATCGGGGAGTTTACAGTGCAGAACCGGGGCGGAAAAGGCGTAAAATGCTACAAGATCACAGAAAAGACAGGAAATGTAGTGGGAATAAAGGCAGTCAACGAGGATAATGAGATCATGCTGATCACTACAGAGGGAATTATCATCCGTATTTCCTGTTCGGATATTTCCATTCTGGGACGGATTACCTCCGGGGTGAAGCTGATGAATGTGGGAGAAAATGTTTCCATTGCCAGCATTGCCAAGGTAAGAGAAAAGGAAGAAGAGAAAGAAAGCGGAGAGGTTACTAACAGTTGAGAACAGTAAATGTGGATAAAGTGACGGAAGCAGTCCGGGAGATGTGTATAAATGCCAATTATTTTCTTTCAGCCGACATGGAAGAAAAACTGTCCCGGGCCGCGGAGCAGGAGGAATCTCCTCTGGGAAAGCAGATTCTCTGCCAGCTTCAGGAGAATCTGCGGATCGCCGGGGAGGACCAGATTCCTATCTGCCAGGATACCGGAATGGCTGTTGTATTTCTGGAAATCGGCCAGGAGGTCCATTTTGAGGGCGGAAATCTCGGGGATGCAGTCAACGAGGGAGTCCGCCGGGGATATACAGAAGGTTTTCTGAGAAAATCCGTAGTGGGAGATCCCCTGATCAGAGAAAATACAAAAGATAATACGCCGGCAGTGATCCATTATGAGATCGTGCCCGGAGACCGGGTGAAAATCACCGTGGCTCCCAAGGGATTCGGCAGTGAAAACATGAGCCGGATCTTTATGCTGAAGCCGGCGGACGGAAAAGAGGGAGTAAAGGAGGCCATCCTTTCCGCGGTCCGGGAGGCGGGGCCCAATGCCTGCCCTCCGGTAGTTGTGGGAGTCGGCATCGGCGGAACCTTTGAAAAGGCGGCGGTTATGGCGAAGAAGGCTCTGACCCGCCCTGTGGACCAGCACTCGGAAATCCCCTGGGTCAGGGAGATGGAGGAGGAACTGCTGGAGAAGATCAACGGACTCGGCATCGGACCGGGAGGACTGGGAGGCAGGATCACGGCTTTGGCTGTCAATATCAATACCTATGCCACCCACATCGCGGGGCTTCCGGTAGCTGTCAATATGTGCTGTCATGTCAACCGTCACGAGGTCCGGATTCTTTGAAAAATATCATCTTACAGGAGAAAGAAATGGAAAAGCATATACAGGCGCCCCTTCTGGAGGAGGAGATCCGGGATCTGAAAGCGGGAGATTACGTCTATCTCACCGGAACTCTCTATACAGCCAGAGACGCGGCTCACAAAAGAATGAAGCAGGCCCTGGATCAGGGAGAAAAACTGCCCTTCGATCTTCAGGGACAGGTGATCTATTACATGGGACCTTCACCGGCCAGGGAGGGAAGGCCCATCGGTTCCGCGGGGCCTACCACCGCCAGCCGTATGGACAAATATGCTCCGGAACTTCTGGATCTGGGATTAAAAGGAATGGTGGGAAAAGGAAAACGGACCAGGGAGGTTCTGGATGCCGTTGTCAGAAATAAAGCCGTTTATTTCGCGGCTGTGGGAGGAGCCGGAGCGCTGCTCTCCAAGTGCATTCTGAAGTCGGAAGTGATCGCCTATGAGGATCTGGGAACAGAAGCGGTGAGAAAACTTTACGTGGAAAATTTCCCGGTGATCGTGGTGGCAGACCGTTTCGGAAATAATTTGTATGAGACGGCGGCTGAAAAATACAAAAAAGAGATATAAAAAATGAGGCTGTTGCAAAATAGATGAGAAATCATCTATGGAGCAATGGCTCCCTTTTTA
>ERZ1643246.466-NODE-466-length-52029-cov-16.028918_pt1 | contig 52029 bp, 49 predicted proteins | sample MGYA00579265_ERZ1643246 | MGnify/ENA primary metagenome ERZ1643246 (study PRJEB29033, sample SAMEA4952261) | chicken gut metagenome | biome: Broiler Chicken; feature: Gastrointestinal Tract; material: Caecum | place: Ireland | collected 2018 | study: Broiler... | reverse complement strand
CAGGGCGATGTCGGAGGCGTACATCTTGGCCATGGCGGACTCCATGCCGTAGGGGACATGGGCCTCTTTCAGCTCGGCGGCGGAGTAAATGAGCATCCGGGCGCAGCGCAGCTTGGTGGCCATGTCGGCCAGCTTGAAGGAGATGGTCTGCTGGAAGCCGATGGGCTTGCCGAACTGGATGCGCTCCTTGGCGTACTCCAGGGCGTTCTCATAGGCACCCTGGGCGATGCCCAGCGCCTGGGAGGCGATGCCGATGCGGCCGCCGTCCAGGGTGGCCATGGCGATCTTGAAGCCCTCGCCCTCCTTGCCCAGCAGGTTCTCCTTGGGCACCTTCACGTCGTTGAAGATCAGCTCGGCGGTGGAGGAGGAGCGGATGCCCATCTTGTCGTAGTGGTCGCCGAAGGAGAAGCCCTTCCAGCCCTTCTCCACGATGAAGGCGGAAATTCCTCTGGTGCCGATGTCGGGAGTGGTGACCGCAAAGACCACATAGGTGTCCGCCTTGGGGGCGTTGGTGATGAAGATCTTACCGCCGTTGAGGACATAGTGGTCCCCCTTCAGTACGGCGGTGGTCTCGGTGCCGCCGGCGTCGGAGCCGGCGTTGGGCTCGGTCAGGCCGAAGGCGCCGATCTTCTCGCCCTTGGCCAGAGGCACCAGATACTTCTGCTTCTGCTCCTCAGTGCCGTAGGCGAAGATGGGCCAGGAGCCCAGGGACACGTGGGCCGACAGAATGACGCCGGTGCCGCCGTCCACCCGGGACAGCTCCTCCACGGCGATGGCGTAGCTCAGCACGTCCAGGCCGGCGCCGCCGTACTCCTTGGGGTAGGGAATCCCCATCAGCCCCAGCTCACCCAGTTTCTTGATGGCCTCGTCTGGGAAGGCGTTGTCCTGGTCCAGCTGGAACGCGATGGGTTTGACCTCTTCTTCCGCAAACGCGCGGATCTTGGCCCGCAGCTCTTCGTGGGCCGGTGTGGTTTGGAACAGCATGACGTTACCTCCTTTTATGCTAGACAAAAATCATCCACTTTAAAGGAAAAAGAAAAGACGGCCCGGTCAGGGGGCCAGCATAAGCTGGCCCAGGGTGTGGGCACGCAGCTCCTGGTCCAGCTTGTGCTGGATCTCTGCCAGACGGCAGTGGATGGAGCAGCCGCCGTGGGCCGCCCGCCAAGGGCAGGGGTACTGGGGGTCCATGCAGGCGCTCACCTCGCTGCCCTCCTCCATGGCCTCCATCAGGTCGTACAGGGTGGTCCGGTTCAGATCGGCCGTCAGGCGGTAACCGCCGGAGGCCCCCCGGAGGATCTCCACCAGTCCGGCCTTGGCCAGCTTCTTCAGAATCTTATAGGCAAAGGCCTGGGGGACCAGCTGGCTTTGGGTGATCTCACCGATGGGGTGGAGCTGTCCGTCCAAAAGCGCCCGGAGAATCCGCAGGGCATAGTCTGTTTCCCGAGTGATCAGCAGAGGGACCGCTCCTTTCGTACATATCTTACAAGCACACTATACCAAACTGGATAAAATTTGTCAACTATAAAAAGCGCAATGCGCCGCTTTTTTTCTACCTTATATTATATATGGTGTACGCCGGCGTGCAACGGAGGGCCTCTGCAACAAAAGGGTTGGAACAAAATGCCCAAAATAGCGTCTAAAACCATAGGATCATGCGAAAAAACGGCACCATATGGGAACGCAGGCAAGGATATGGGAAAGCTGGGGGCGTAATATTACGCTTTCATTACAAAGCCCTCCAAACGCTTGACGGTTGGGGGGTGGTCGTGTATAGTATGCATGTAAGTTCATGAAGGGGAGGTCTCCTCTCCTAAATGAACAAATTTTAAGAAGGAGGAATTTCCGATGAGAAACCTCAAGCGGACGCTGAGTCTGGTTCTGGCTGCTCTCATGCTGATGAGCATGATGGTTGTCGGCGCCGGCGCGGCTTCCAAGGATTTCACCGATTCCGATGAGATCCAGCACAAAGAGGCTGTCGAAGTCATGGTTGCCCTGAATGTTGTCAGCGGCAAGGATGACGGCAGCTATTTCGCCCCCACCGACACCTTCACCCGTGAGGAGATGGCCAAGATCGTTTCCTACGTGATGAACGGTGGCGTGGAGCCCGTTGTCGGCACCAAGGTGACTCCCACCTACTCCGACATCAAGGGCATCTGGTCCGAGAAGTACATTGAGTACTGCACCAGCATGGACATCATCTCCGGCGACGGCACCGGCAAGTTCAACCCCACCGGCACCCTGACTGCCGAGCAGGCCGCCAAGATGTTCCTGACCGCCATGGGCTACGACTCCAAGGTGTTTGGTTTCGTGGGCAATGACTGGGCCATCAACGTGGGCCGCTACGCCAACGAGGCCGGCCTGTACAAGGAGCTGGGCGACGTGGTTCCCTCCCATCCCATCACCCGTGACGATGCCATGCAGATGGCTTACAACGCCATCCAGGGCACCATGATGCGCCGCACCTGGTCTCAGGACCTGACCACCGGTCAGCTGACCGAGACCTACGGCCCCTGGACTGAGCAGAAGACTGTGGGCGGTGTGCTCTACAACATTCCCCACACCCTGCTGTCCGACAAGTTTGACGGTTCCATCGAGCTGGGCTACCTGGTCGGTTTCGACTATGACGCCACCAAGGCTCAGTGGACCTACACCTTCAATGCCAACGCCAACTTCGGCGGTGACAAGATCAACACCCAGAACGCTCTGGCCAGCCAGATCAAGCTGAAGTCCACCGTGGACTACACTGATCTCTTTGGTCAGCAGGTCAAGGTCATCTACAACATTGATAACAACGAGGTTATCTATGGTGTGTATGCCAACAACAGCTCCGTGATCGTCTCCGGCGCTACCGGCAATGTTGAGGAGTACAACGATACTGCCAACACTGTGACTGTGGCCGGCACCGACTACAAGCTGAACGACGATGCCAAGACCATCGGCGTTTATGACCTCAGAAACGATGTCGCTGTTGCGAAGCTGGACACTCTGCCCACCGAGAAGGCTGACGGCACCAAGAACGCCAACGCTCTGGACGCCTACACCTTCAAGATGGTGGACAACACCGGCGACGGCAAGATCGACGCTGTGATCCGCACTCCTGTGACCGTGGCCAAGATCAACTACGTGGGCAAGGACAGCGTGCAGCTGGGCTCCAACATTGGTTCTGTTGATCTGGACGACCTGGTGACCTATGACGGCTACGCCGCCGGCGACTGGGTCTGCTACATCAAGGACACCTATGCTACCACCGGCCGGAACACCATCCAGAAGCTCGACCTGCAGACTGCGGCTGTGTCCGGTGTCCGCGGCGGTTCCGGTGCTGCTACTTACACCGAGTACCAGATCAACGGCACTTGGCTGGCCGGCAGCAACTATGGCGTTTACAGCTCCATGGTGGCTAAGGCTGACGTGAACGACACTGTTGAGTACATTGCTCTGGGCTCCACCATCTTCTATGCCAAGATCGTTGATATCGCTGCCACCAGCAAGAACATTGCTATGGTTGTTACCGCTGGTATCGAGACCAGCAATGTCGGCAGCGTGACCGGCGACGCTCTGAAGGTCAAGCTGCTCTTCGGCGATGGTTCCACCGCTGTTGCTACCGCCTCCAAGCTGAACGGTACCAAGCTGGGCGCCAACACTGCTGACGAGCGTACCCTGCAGGGTTGCATTGGCCAGCTGGTGACCTACCGCATGGATGGCTCCAGCTATGAGCTGACTTCCGTAAACAGCACCAACAAGGCCGGCTATAAGGACTATGTGCTTGGCGGCGGCTACAATGACGGCAAGGTCAACGGCTTCGAGCTGGCTGATGACGCTGTGGTGTACTTCTTCGGTTCCGCCATCGGCGCTTCCTCCAGCAACAAGGCTGACATCTACACCGGCAAGGAGATCAAGAACACCTGGGGCAGCTACAACAAGAACGCTGCTAACTACCAGACTGCCAAGGTGCAGGTTCTGACTCAGGAGATCAACGGCTTTACCTACGCCAAGGTGGTTCTGCTCATCGACACCAACGGTCTGCCCACCGTGACCACCGGCTCCAACTACGGCTACCTGTCCGCTCCCACCTACCGCAGCGTGGACGAGAACGGCAAGACCTACCTGAACTACACCATCCAGACCGCTAACGGCGTGCTGAACGTGAAGGAAGAGAACACCGACGCGCCCAAGAATTATCCCCAGGGCTCCGTGGTGACCTATGATGTGGTCTCCTCCGACACTGTGAAGAACGTCAACCTGGCTCGCGTGACCACCGGTATGGTTACTGGCTGGGACGGCAGCTCCAAGATCTCTCTGGACAACACCGTCAGCGAGATCGACGCCAAGGACACCACCGTGATTTATGTTGATTCCAACAAGATGGTGGGCGTCGAGGGCGGCTCCATCCAGAAGGCTGCTGACACCAACGGCGACGGCACTCCCGACCTGAACAACGTCCGCTACGTGCTGGCTGCCAACCAGGTGGTTCTGCTGCTGGTTGACATCAACAACGACATGAAGGCCGATCCCGCCCTCTCCGTGCTGGGCCCCGTGCTGGACGGCGCTTCTCTGAGCACTTCTGATCTCCAGAATGCTCTGAACGATTATCCCGTTGTCACTGTGAATCTCAGCGGCGCTAAGACCATTGGCGCTCTGACTGTTCCCGAGGGCAAGACCCTGGCGTTCACCGGCACTGATACCGTGACCATGAGCGACAACTGGGTTGTGAACGGCACTGTGACTCTGGAAGGCGCTCTGAACCTGGGCGGCAAGGACCTGAGCGGCACTGGCACCGTTACCGGTGACAAGGTCTATCTGGGTTCCAGCATCAGCGGCTCCGTGAAGGTGACCTTCAAGAGCGCTGAGCTGCTGGCCAATTTCGTCATCAACGGCGGCTCCCTGACCATCAACGGCAACGTCACCGCTGCTGAGGGTACCAACTTCTCCATTACCGTCAATGGCACTGCCAAGCTGGACGCTGGCGCTGTGACTGGCAGCATTGTGAACAACAGCACTGTCAGCGGCAACGTCCAGGTGGACAGCGTGACCGGCAGCGTGACCGGCACTGGTGAGACTGATATCTACAAGGTTTCTAAGGACACCGTTGCCTACATCGTGAACAAGTAATTGGGCGTTAAAAGGGTTTAAAACTCTGCTCAATACAAGAACCCCCGGGGATTTACCCCGGGGGTTCTTGCATCGTTTTAAATAGCTGCCAGGTAGTAATAAACCGTGTTGTACATATTGGTTTTACTGCCTGTGTCCGTATTTTCGGATACTTGGATCTTGGTGCCGCCGACGATCATGTGGATGGCGTCGCTTTTGGACACTATGGGATGTCCGGGCGCACACAGGCCGCCGCTGCCATTTCCATAGTCGCCAAACTCCGGAAAGACCAACAGCCATTTAGGCGTGATACCAAGGTTGATGAGCCGGTCTTTTGTGCCATCACCGGTATAGGTGCCGAACACGATATTGGCCCGGCCCTCCGCCAGGGCTTGAATACTTGCCAGGGTGGTATTCACTTTTTGGATGCTGCTGTTGAATTCGCTGCGCAGGGTCTGCTGAGCGGTGCTCAGGGCGGTGTCCAGCCGTGTCACCTGGGTGTTCAGATTGTTTTGCAGGGTCTGCTGAGCGGTACTCAGGGCGGTGTCCAGTCGGGATACTTCGCCATTAAAGTCGGTACGCAGTTCATCTTCTGTGTCGTGGATCGCGGTGTCAATTTTTTTAAAGTCGTCATTGAAATCAGAGCGTAAAAAGTCGTCGCTGGGCTCCCACTGGTGGAGCTGGTAGTGCTGTGTATAGCTTGCCATATAAAAACCCCCTTTATACCTGGACGGGCCTCCGTTTTTGTTGCACAGGCAAAAAACGGAGGTATTTCGCATGCCTGTTTGGGGAGAAAAGGTCGGGGAAAGCCCCTTTAGCGGAACTTTTTTCCGGCGCAGGGCATGAAAAATACCCCCTGACCGGGCGTCATACATCAAAAGAGGTATGCCCGCCAAGGTCGGAGGGAGGCAATGATATGGGAACCAATAAAACGGAACACTATGGTTTGCACCAGTGGGTGCCGGAGGACGACTTTTTACGCACGGATTTCAATGAGAATTTTGAGAAGCTTGACTCGGCGCTCTATACGGCGGAGCAGAACCTACGCACGGATCTGACGGGGGATGTACAACAGCTGAATACCGCTTTGGATACCCTGGAGCGGGAATTGCGCGCCGACCACGACGCGGATATCACACAGATGGAAGCTGCCCTGAGCACCGCTCAGCAGACTCTCCGCAGCGAATTCAACACCAGCATCCAACAAGTGAATACCACCCTGGCGAGCGTACAAGCCCTGGCGCAAGGGCGGGCCAATATCGTGTTCGGAACTTACACCGGCGACGGTGCAGAAAGCCGAACGATTGACTTAGGCGCTACAATCAAATGGCTGCTGCTTCTTCCGCAAAACGGCGATCCTGGTAACTTCCGAGGTGGACTGGCTGCACCGAACTACCCCGCAAAGTACACTGATGCCAGAATTCACATACTGATCAATGGCACCGCCTTTCAGGTTTTCCTGAAATCGGATGATGGAATCATTACCAATATGGATACTCAGGTCTACTACTACCTGGCCGCCATCTGAGGGTACACAAGAACCCCTGGGGCGAGCGCCCCAGGGGTTTCTTGTGTTACGCAAACGATACGGCTCGTTATGCGCTTAATTACTTGTTGACAATGTAAGCGGTGGTGTCCTTCTTGACCTCATAAACAACATTGCCAGCATTCTCACCGGTAATGGTGCCGCTGACAGTGCCCAGCTTCACCTCACCAGTGCTGTTGTTCACGATGCTGCCACCCACATTGCCAGCCTTCAGAGAGGCGGTGCCCTTGATGGTGATGGTGTAAGTACTATCGCCATCAATGTTGCCAGTGATCTCCAGGGAGCCACCGCTGATCTCGAAGTTACCAGTCAGAGTGGCGGAGGCGAAGCTCACCTTCACGGAACCGCTGATGCTGGAACCCAGATCAATGACATTACCGCTCACGGTGCCGGTGCCGCTCAGATCCTTGCCATTCAGATCCAGAGTGCCGCTGGTCACCTTCACAGTGCCATTCACGACCCAGTTGTTCTTCAGGGTAACGGTGTTGGCGCCGGTGAACTCCAGGGTCTTGCCAGCGGGAACGGTCAGGCTGTCCAGCAGCAGACCGCCAGCGGGAACGCTAACAGTAACGGTAGCGGCATCGCTCTTCAGAGCAGCCACGATATCAGCATATGCGGAAGTGGCGGAGCCATCCACGCTGACGCTCAGGTTAGTAACGGGGTTAGCCTGCATCTCGTTGTTGATGTCAACCAGCAGCAGAACCACATAGTTGGCAGACAGGACATAGCGGACGTTCGGGGTGTCGCAGGCGCCATCGCCATTCTTGTCGGCAGCCTTCTGGATGGTGCCGCCCTCGGCGCCAACCTTCTTGGCAGAGTCAACATAGATAACGGTGGAGTCCTTAGCGTCGATCTCGCTGACAGTGTTGTCCAGGGAGATCTTGGAGGAGCCGTCCCAACCGGTGACCATACCAGTGGTCACATTAGCCAGGTTGACGTTCTTCACAACACCGTCGGACACCAGGTCATAGGTGATCACAGCGCCCTGCGGATAGTCAACGGGAGCGTCGGTGTTCTCCTCCTTGACGGTCAGCACGCCGTTGGCGGTCTGGATGGTGTAGTTCAGGTAGGTCTTGCCGTCCTGATCCACGCTGCGGAAGGTGGGGGCGGACAGGTAGCCGTAGTTGGAGCCGGTGGTCACGTTGGGCAGGCCAGTGTCGTCAATCAGCACAACCACCTTGGCGTAGGTGAAGCCGTTGATCTCCTGGGTCAGAACCTGAGTCTTGTAGGCATAGGGCAGGCCGTTCATGTTGGCAGTACCCCAGGTGTTCTTGATCTCCTTGCCGGTATAGACATCGGCCTTGTTGGTGGACTTAGCCTGAGTGGGATCGCAGCCCAGGAAGTAGACCACGGCGTCGTCAGCCAGCTCATAGGCATTGACCTTACCGTCAACATAGCCCAGCTTGCTGTTGCTCAGGCCAGAAGTACCATTGGCCACATAGTCCTTGTAGCCGGCGGTGTTCTTATCGCCCAGATCGGTCAGCTCATAGTTGCTGCCGTCCAGACGGTAGGTCACCAGCTGGCCGATTCTAGCCTGTACATCGCTCACATTGCTAGGAACAGTGGCACTGACGGGCTTGCTGTTCAGCTTGGAGACGGTCACAACGGAAGTGGAGCCGTCGGCAAAGAGCAGCTTGGCCTTCAGAGTCTGGCCGGTCACGGTGGTGCTCACATTGCCATCCTCAATACCGGCAGTCACGACCATAGCGATGTTCTTGCTGGTAGCGGCGATATCAACGATCTTGGCATAGAAGATGGTGGAACCCAGGGAGATGTACTCGATGGTGTCGTTCACCTCGGCCTTGTCGATCATATCGCTGTACTTGGTGGTGCCATAGGCGGTACCCTCGCTGCCAGCCAGCCAGGAACCGTTGATCTGGTACTCGGTGTAGTCCTCAGCACCGTTGCCGCCACGGACGCCGGACACAGCAGCGGTCTGCAGGTCGATCTTCTGGATGGTGTTCTCACTGAGCACAGCGTTGGCAGCCTCGATGTAGCAGACCCAGTCACCGGTAGCGTAGCCGTCATAGGTCACCAGGTCGTCGTACTTCACAGCGCCGATGCCGGAGCTCAGCTGCATGGTGTCCTTGCCCACATAGTTGATCTTGGCAATGACCATGGGAGTGCGGATCACAGCGTCGATCTTGCCGTCGCCGGTGTTATCCACCATCTTGAAGGTGTAAGCGCTCAGGTCGCCCTTATCTTCCTTATCCACCAGAGCACCCAGCTTGATGACATTGGTATCCTGGTTGAAGGCATAGACGTTGGTGTCGGTGGCGTTCTTGTCCAGCTTGTAGTCGGTGCCGGACACGGTCACGGTGTTGGCGGTCTTGCTGTACTCCTCGATGTTGCCGGTAGCGCCGGAGACGATCACGGAGCTGTCGTTGGCATACACGCCGTAAACCACATCATCCTTCTTGATGTTGTAGATCACCTTGACCTGCTGGCCATAGAGACCAGTGTAGTCCACGGTGGACTTCAGAGTGGTGGCCTTGCCAAAAGTAGCGTTCTGAGTGTTGATGGCGTTGCCACCAAAGTGAGCCTCAGAATCAAAGGTGTAGGACCACTGAGCCTTGGTTTCATCATAGCTGAAGCCAGTCATGTAGCCCAGCACGATGGAGCCGTTAAACTTGTCGGCCAGCAGGGTGTGAGGCATGGTATGAATCACGCCGTTGTTCTGGATTTTGTCATCCAGCCAGGGGCCGTAGGTCTCGGTCAGCTGACCGGTGGTCATGTCCTGAGACCAGGAACGGCGCATCATGGTGCCCTGGATGGCGTTGTAAGCCATCTGCATGGCATCGTCACGGGTGATGGGATGGGAGGGAACCACGTCGCCCAGCTCCTTGTACAGGCCGGCCTCGTTGGCGTAGCGGCCCACGTTGATGGCCCAGTCATTGCCCACGAAACCAAACACCTTGGAGTCGTAGCCCATGGCGGTCAGGAACATCTTGGCGGCCTGCTCGGCAGTCAGGGTGCCGGTGGGGTTGAACTTGCCGGTGCCGTCGCCGGAGATGATGTCCATGCTGGTGCAGTACTCAATGTACTTCTCGGACCAGATGCCCTTGATGTCGGAGTAGGTGGGAGTCACCTTGGTGCCGACAACGGGCTCCACGCCACCGTTCATCACGTAGGAAACGATCTTGGCCATCTCCTCACGGGTGAAGGTGTCGGTGGGGGCGAAATAGCTGCCGTCATCCTTGCCGCTGACAACATTCAGGGCAACCATGACTTCGACAGCCTCTTTGTGCTGGATCTCATCGGAATCGGTGAAATCCTTGGAAGCCGCGCCGGCGCCGACAACCATCATGCTCATCAGCATGAGAGCAGCCAGAACCAGACTCAGCGTCCGCTTGAGGTTTCTCATCGGAAATTCCTCCTTCTTAAAATTTGCCCACAAAGAGGAGAGGAGACCTCTTATTTCCAGATGGCAAAAAACCGCTGAACCACAAGCGGTTCAGCGGTTTTGGGTAGCCATTTTGGTCGCCTGCATATCTGTGCAAAGGCCGATAAAAAACTTGACGGAGCGAAAGCGGGCTGACAGAATAGTACTGCTTTCCATCAACCGTAGAGAAAGAAAGGAAGGTACCCCATGGCAAGAAAACGCGTTGAAAGGAATCTGGCATTTGATGAGGAGAAGGGCCTATATTACGCCTGCTTTGACTATGGGCGGGATGGTACCGGCCGCCGGGTCCGTCAGACCAAATGCTTCCGGGACCGGACGGCGGCCCAGGAGGCCCTGTGCCAGTTTGAATTAAAGCGGCTGCGGCGGCAGCTGCAGCTCCCCTCCCGGCTTACGGTGGGGGAGTGGCTGGACTACTGGCTGGAGCAGATCATCCGCCCCAACCGGGAGGACACCACTTACTATTGCTACCGGGGCATGGCCCGCAACCACATCATTCCCGCCCTGGGCCAGGTTCCCCTGCAGCAGCTGGACCCCTACCGGATCCAGCGGTATTACGGCGATATGCTCCAGCGCAAGGGCCTGGGCGCCAACACTGTGTACAAGCACCACATTCTCCTTCACACGGCCCTGAAGGCCGCCTTCCGACAGGGCATCCTGCCCGACAATCCGGTGGACCGGGTGGAGCCCCCCCGGCTGTGCTCGCCCCGGCAGTATTTCTACACCCCGGAGCAGCTGCGAACCCTGTTCCACGCCGTGGTGGGTACCCGGCTGGAGTTGGTGGTGAAGCTGGCGGGGTATCTGGGTCTGCGCCGCAGCGAGATCTGCGGGCTGCGCTGGGAGAACGTGGACCTGGAGCATAACCTGATCCACATCTGCACCGTCCGCACCACCGCCGGCGGTTCTGTGGTGCAGAAGCAGCCCAAAACCGCCCACTCCATCCGCAAGCTGGGAATCGCCGGGCTGGACGATCTGGTGGGCCTTCTCATCCGGGAGCGGGAGCGTCAGGAGGCCTGCTGCCGTATGGACCGGGGCTGGACCGACAGCGGCTATGTGATTGTGCGGGAGGATGGAAAACCCTATGATCCCAACCGGGTCACCGGAGCCTTTCACCAGTTCATTCAGGAACGGGGGCTGCCGCCCATCACCATCCACGGCCTGCGCCACACCTTTGCCAGCCTGGCCAACAGCGCCCGGGTCCCGCTGCTGGATATCGGAAAAACACTGGGACATAAGGACTGCACCATTACCGGCCGGGTGTACACCCACATTTTTGACCAGACCCATCAGGAAGTGCTGAATACCGTGGCCGCCTGCATCGCGACCAAAGCCATGTAAAAAAAGGGAGCCTGCCTTCGCGGCAGACTCCCTTTTTCGGGTCTCTATGCGCTATTCTCCCTTGCTGTTGGCCGCCTTCTGGGTCTGGGTGCCGAAATAGAAGGCGATGATCACGGTGAACACCGTGAGAAACTGGTCCACCTGTACCTTGCCTACCACAGCCAGATAGGCGAATACCAGGGTAAGGGTGATGGTTACGATGCTTTTGACATCAATGAGTCTGGTCAGCCGCTGCAGCACCGCCGGCCACCCCCTTGTCGAAGAGGCCCAACCGGTCCAGCAGCACAATGGTCTGCAGATTGGGCTCGTATACATTGACCTCGCCGGCGGCAGACTGCTGGATCACGCCCAGCCCCACAGCCTTCTTAACGCTGGGCTGGGCCCAGTCCGGCATGTCCTTGATGAGATGATACATAACCATATCGTCGTCCTCCTCTTCTTGGTGGTCGGGCTGCGGGTCCGCCTCCGGCTGCCGGTACAGCGGCATGGCGGGAGGATATTTGCCCGCCCGGACCATGGCGCTGGTATAGGTTCCGCCGGCGCTCCACTGCAGATGGGGGCGGTCGGGGAAGGATTTCCAGTCCCCGCCCCACTCAAAGCCCATCTCCTTGGCAATGGCGGCCGCTTTGCTGAAAAAGGCCAGGTCATCAAACTCGTGGCCCTTGACGTTCTTGCAGAAATCAAAGGCCAACCCGGCCTTGACGCTGTGAAAGCTGGGTACCTTGGCCTTGCTGGTACCGTTGTTGTAGCAGTACATCTGGTACTCCTCGTCCCGCACCGTGCCGGTTACCAGCACCGCCAGCCCCGCCTGCTTGCACAGCTGCTGCCACAGCCTGCAGTTGGCCGCCACGTCGGCACGAAGGTCGTCGATATTACGACTGTTCAGCATTGGTATACACCTCCCACAAGTCAGTGTATGCTTCGGGCGCCCAAACATTTCCGTCTGCCAACGAGCGGTACAATGTGCCGTTATCGTTGACCACGTCGCCTTTCTGATAGGCGTCGTGGGCGCCGCTGGGCTGTTGCCACAGCGGGTAGCCCTGGCTGTCCAGCCCCAGGGGCTCGTAAAGGGTGGGGGTGGAGGTGGGAGGCCACTCCGCCGCGCTGGTGTGGGCCTGCACCACCCGGTAGAGCTGGGGGTCTCCCACGCTGTTTACCCCGCAGGTCAGGTAGTCCCCCGCCGCATAGCTGCGGCCCGCCTGATAGGCCGGAAAAACGGTGGAGATCTCCAGCGCCTTCTCCTGCTCCAGGGAGGCGGCAAAGAGCTGAAGGAGTCGGCGGAACTGCTCCGCCCGCTGCAGCCGGTTACTCATATTCCTTCACCCCCAGCAATACGTCCAGAATTTCTGCCACCCCCGGTTCCGGCTCCGGCGGCGCCGGAGGCTCTCCGGGCGTCACCCCTGTCAGCACGCCGTCCTGCAGCTCCAGCTGGCAGTAGCCCCGGCAGTCCCATACCGTCTGCTCCAATTCGGGCGGCACCGCCACCCAGCCCTCCAGCCAGCACTCCGTCCGGTGGCTTTGGCTCTGCAGGCCGTGGCCCCCGTCCTCCCGGGCGGCCACCTCAATGATGGTCAGCATACATTGTTCCTCCTTTTCCGGCACCCGCCCACGGGACGGGCTGTCTCACCATAGACCGGTCTGAAGGAAATCCTTGCACGTTTTCATACAACAAACAGGAAAACGGCTGCGGGCCCGTCCGAAGACGGGCCCGCAGCCGTTGTTTGTGTGTGTGAACAGAGAGGTAAAAGAGAGAGTAGAGAGGAGGTTGGTTTGTCATTTCTTCCTGACATGCTTATTATACACGACCGCCCTCCTCCAATGGTGAACGGACTGTGAACAGAATATAAAAGCTTTGTGACGAAAGCTTTAACCTCCCATATAGGAGAAATGCATATAGTCGTGGTAGCCAGTGGCAGCGTCGCTGCCGTCAGCCCAGGCGTCGCCGCCCCAGCTCCAGCCGTGCTCGGCAAAGATCCGCACCACCGAGCTCTCCGGGCTGATGGAGTAGGGGTTGCTGCCCGGCTGCCACAGGCTGCCCGCCAGTACCTGACCATCCCGGATCTGATAGTTCTCATTGGCGTTGATGTCAATGGCGGTGCCGCAGTTGTGCTCTCCGGTGGCGGAGTCTCCCCGCCAGGAATAGCCGCCGATATCGTGAATGGGGAACTGCTCCGGATCGTTGTAGATCTCGGTAAAGATGGCCTTTACATCCTCGGCGATGGCGGCGTGAACGGTCAGCGACAGGGTGGAGCTCACCTTGACGCCGCCGGACAGCTTCCATACCGGGATGGTGACGGTGGTCATGGCCGCCTTGGCCTCTTCCTGATTGGCAAAGCGCCGTTTGGCAGCGTCCCCGAAGAGCAGCTCATACTTGCGCTCATTTTCCCCCTGGAATTTCAGCCAGAAATCCTGCTTGGCGTAGTCCTCGTAACTGGCCAGGCCCTGCTCCACCTTTTCCCAGAAATCCGCCTCTTCCCGTTCCGCCTGGGTCATGGGCTGGTAGTACAGGGTATAGGTGCTGCAGGCGGAGCTGACCTCACTGACCAGGTTGTCCGACCAGCTGTAGTTGTAGTACTTCAGCCCGTCTGACTCCAGCTCATAGGAGAGACTGGACAGGTAGGTGCCCACCTGAGTGGACATCTGCTGATCGGGCAGAATGGATTGGCCGGTCTGCGCATTTACAATACGGACTGTAATATCCTTCGGCATATATTGTAGGCAGGAATCAACTACCTCCAGCACCCGCATGACCAGCACGGTGCCGTCGCAGCGCTGGATGGAGTCGGTGCAGCCAAAGGAGCCGTCGCTTTTGCCGTTGATGATCCCCAGCTCGGCCAGTCCGGCCACCGCCTGCTGATGGACGGCGTCCATCTGGTACCAGTCGGAGAGGGCGGAGGGTTCCTGGGTCTCCCCCCAGGTGTACCAGACGTCCCAGGCCTCCTCCGGCAGGGCGTTGTACAGCAGCACCGCCGCGTCCTGGCGGGAGATGGCGCTCCCCAGGCTGCTCATGGTGACAGGCAGGCCGTCCTCCTGCCGGAGCAGGCCGGCCTGTTCCGCGGCGGCGTAGCCCGCCTGATCCCAGGCCAGGCCGGAGGCGGAGGCGCTGGCGTAGGACTGGGGGGCGAAGGTACGGGTGAGCATGGTCAGGAACTGTCCCCAGCTCATGGTATCGGAGGGGGCTAGCTTTCCGTCGCTTACGCCCTGGATGACGCCTAACTCGGCGGCCTCCATCATGGAGGAGTAGGCCCAGTGGCTGCTGGGCAGGTCGCTGTAGTTGGCGGCCAGAGCCGGAACGGACAGGGTCAGAGTCAGGGCTCCGGCCAGCGCAAGACTTTGCACACGGTGTTTGATGGACATGGAAATGGTTCACGCTCCTTCTTTCAATTCACTGCATTTATTCTAGTACGGGAGAGGAGAAAATGCAAGAAATGGAAGGAAAAAGGGGGAACTTTGTCGAATGAGAGGGGGGCGCGCTTTACAGATCGGAGAAAGGGCCGTATAATGGGCAAAACGGAAGGGGTGCGGAACATGGAAGCAAGCGGGAGCCTGCTGTGCTGTCCCATCTGCGGGAAGGGACTGAGCCGGGAGGAGGGGCGGTATTTCTGTCCCAACGGCCACAGCTATGACAGGGCCAGAGAGGGATATGTCCATCTGCTGCCCGCCAACCGGAAGCACGCCAAAGAGCCGGGGGACGACAAGGGAATGTCCGCCGCCCGGAACCGCTTTCTGTCGGGCGGCTATTACGCGCCCCTGCTGGAGCGGTTGCAGGCTCTGGCGGTGGAGCGGACAGGGCCGGAGGCGGCGGTGCTGGACTCCGGCTGCGGCGAGGGGTATTATACCCAGGGGGTGTGGCAGGCGCTGACTCAGGCGGGACGCACCCCCCGGCTGGCGGGCATTGACTTGTCCAAGCCTTCCATCCGTCTGGCGGCCCGGCGGCTGCGGGCGGGGGAGTTTGCCGTGGCCTCCGCCTATCACCTGCCGGTGGGGACCCAGACGGTGGAGCTCCTGCTCAACTGCTTTTCGCCCCTGGCGCTGGAGGAGTTTCGGCGGGTGCTTCGTCCCGGCGGGACGTTTCTGTATGTGGTGCCGGGGGCAGACCACCTGTGGGAGCTGAAGCAGGTGCTCTACGACACACCCTACCGCAACCAGGAGGAGGAGATCCCCTATGAGGGCTTCACCTATGAGGCGGTGGTGCCGGTGACGGGTAAGATGCAGGTGGCGGGAGAGGCCCTGCAGGATCTGTTCCAGATGACCCCCTATTATTGGAAGACCCCAAAAGAGGGTGCGGCCCGGCTGGCGGCGCTGGAGAGCCTGGAGATCACGGCGGATTTCCGTATTCATGTGTTCCGGCGGCGCTGAGCGCCGGGCTCCTCCTGCCCCTTGCGCAATGGAACGGGCTATGATATAGTATTTGGGTAAAATCTGCCGGAAAAAGGCCCGGCAGTTGGATTTGAGGTCGCGCCCCGGTGAACCGGCGGGCGTTTTGGGTACGAAAGGGAGTTTCGATGCCTGTGGGGACCTTGAATCAGGCAGAAGGAGACGAAAGGAAGTTTTGTACCCATGGAAATCAACGGCGAGCAGGTTAACGCAATTGTCAACTACGCCGACCTGGGCCTCTCCGCGGAGGTCATGAAGGCCATCAACAAGAAGGGCTATGTCCAGGCCACCCCGGTGCAGGCCGGGGCCATTCCCTATTTTATGGAGTGGAAGGACGTCATTGCCAAGGCCCCCACCGGTACCGGCAAGACCTTTGCTTTCGGCATCCCCATGGTGGAGCACATTGACCCGGCCTGTGAGGACGTGCAGGCTCTGGTGCTGGCCCCCACCCGGGAGCTGGCGGTGCAGATCCAGGAGGAGCTGCGGGATCTGTGCGAATTTAAGGAGGGGGTGCGTACCGTCTGCCTGTACGGCGGTGCCCCCATTGACAAGCAGATCAACACCCTGAAGAAGCGGCCCCAGATTGTGGTGGCCACCCCCGGCCGGCTGATGGACCATATGAAGCGGCGCACCGTCCGTCTGGACAAGGTGCAGACGGTGGTGCTGGACGAGGCCGACCGGATGCTGGACATGGGCTTTGTCCGGGATGTGACCCGGATTCTGGACCAGCTGAAGCACCGGAAGAATATGGGTATGTTTTCCGCCACCATCAGCCGGGAGGTCATGGATATTTCCTGGGTATACCAGCGGGATCCCATCGAGATCACCGTCCGGCCGGTGGAGGAGTCCAAGCCGGACATCACCCAGTACCGCATCGACCTGGATGGGCGGGAGCAGAAGCTGGACACCATTGTGGCCCTTATCACCCATGGGGAGTACGAGCGGGCCATCGCCTTCTGCAACACCAAGAACATGACCGACCGGCTGGCGGGTCTGCTGAAAATGCGGGGGATCTCCTGCGAGGCCATTCACGGCGATATCCAGCAGCGTATCCGGGAAAAGACCCTGGAGAAGTTCAAGAAGGGGGAGCTGCGGGTACTGGTGGCCACCGATGTGGCGGCCCGGGGGCTGGACATCGACGACGTGGACGCGGTGTTCAACTACGACGTGCCCGACGAGCTGGAGAACTATACCCACCGCATCGGCCGTACCGGCCGGGCCAAGCGCCACGGGGTGGCCTATACCTTTATTGCCACCGTCACCGAGGGTATCCGCATGGATGACATTGTGCGCAACACCAAAGCGGAGGTTCAGCGGCTCAAGTATGACAAGGATGGCTGCCTGATGCTGGTGGAGGAGACGAAATGAGAAAACGGGCCGGACAATGTCCGGCCCGTTTTTTGTTGAGGTATAAGGCGGCGCCGCCGCCGGCAATACTAGGGAAGGAAAGCGTCATCCCCGGTTCATGGTTCTGGACTGCAGGGTAAAAAGGTCCTTGCACAGCGTCTCCTCCACCTGCTCCTCCAGTCCGCCGAAATCACAGCCGTACCGCCACTTGGGGGGCTGGCCCGCTTCGGCGGTGTTGCGCCGCACCACCACGGAGCAGGGCAGCTCATAGTTGGGCCCGTCCTCGATGAGGGCGGGGATGGAGAGCACAATCCGGCTGCCGATCTCCAGCTTGAGGGGGCTGTGGATGGCCACTCCCACCAGGCTGATGTCCTCCACCTGGCATTTGGCCCGGAAGTGAAGGCCGGGACCCCAGAGGATCTGTGCCTCCACCCCCACCTTTTGCCGAAAGGCCCGGCGGGACTCCGCACAGGCCACCACATTGCGCACAATAATGGTCCAGTAGGTGGCGGCGCAGAGGGAGACATTGCCGTATAGCATAACCAGAGCGCCCGATTGGTTTTTTACATGAATCTGAACTTTAACGGGCATGTTGTGGATGACGCCCTGGGGAGGTTCGCTTCCCCGGCGCAGATCAATCCAGACTTCGTTTTGCTTCGGGTCATACTGCTCCAACCGGCCCACAAAGAGCACGCGGTTGTCCTCGGTGAGGACCTCGCACAGCCCGTCCATACAGGTGCTGAGCATGTCTTGGATAGTTTGAATCAAATTTTCCGGTGGCTGCTCCATAACGGATCTCCTCTCATGGAAAATGGGGGCCCAGACATTACCAGCCTAGCACCAGCTTACGCCCATGTCAAGATAAAAGTGAACTGGCCGGACGGTATGGGCCGCCTGATTTCCCTTGCTATTTGGCCGGGTGCGTGATATCATGACGGCATACTAGGATATATTGTATAGGAGAGAATGCCCGATGATGGAATTCCGTGCGCCGGAGCCGGCGGACAAGCCCTGGGTGGACGAGCTGCTGGCCCGCAGAAGCTACCGGGGCTGTGATTATAATTTTACCAATATTTTTGTATGGAAGAAGGCCTACGGTCTGGAGATCGGACGGTTTGAGGATTTTCTGACCGTCCACCTGTGCGGCCGGATGGGGTGCAGCTATATGTATCCTGCCGGCTCGGGTGACATTGCCGGGGCGATCCGGGCCATTGAGGCGGATGCCGCCCGCCGGGGCCAGCCCCTCCGCCTGGTGTGCCTCACCCGGCAGCAGATGGCGGAGCTGGAGGAGTTTTTCCCCGGCCAGTTTGACTATCAGGCCGACCGGGACGGCTATGACTACCTCTATGAGATTGACCGTCTGGCCGACCTGGGGGGCAAGAAGCTCCACGCCAAGCGCAACCACATCAACCGCTTTATGGAGAACAACCCCACCTGGGTGTACGAGGAGATCACCCCGGAGAGTCTGCCTGAGTGTCTGGAGATGGATAAGCAGTGGTATCTCCGCTCCCTCCAGACGGAGGGGGAGGCGGAGGAGCGGGAGCTGGGGGACGAGGGGATTGCCCTGCGCACCGCCATGGAGCATTACCAGCAGCTGGGGCTGGAGGGGGGACTCATCCGGGTGTATGGCGAGGTGGTGGCCTTTACCATGGGGGACCGGCTGACGGCGGACACCTTTGACGTCCACTTTGAAAAGGCCTACGGTGAGCTCCAGGGCGCCTATGCCATGATCAACCGGGAATTTGCCCGCTGGGTGCGGGCCCGTCATCCGGAAGTCAAGTACCTCAATCGGGAGGACGACATGGGAGTGGAGGGTCTGCGTAAGGCCAAGCAGTCCTATTACCCCGACCTGCTGGTGGAGAAATTTGCCGCCACCCGGCGGCCTTAAACGGATAGGAGAGGAGCGATTTTATGATTGACATGCGGCCCTCCCGGCCGGATGAGGCCGAGGAGCAGAAGCGGCTTTGGAAACAGGCCTTTGGGGACGACCCCCGCTATATCGACTGGTTTTATCAGTGCTGCTGGCACCCGGAGAATATGCTTCTGCTGCTGGAGGACGGGAAACTGGCCTCCATGCTGGCGCTGCTGCCCCACGGTCTGACTCTGCCCAACGGGGCGGAGGCCACGGCCTATTATGTGTACGCCCTGGCCACCGACGCGGCGGTGCGGAGCAAGGGCTATGGCCGGCAGCTGCTCCACTATGTGGACGACCACCTCAGGGCGCTGGGGGCCGACTGTGTGACCGTGGTGCCCGCCGAGCCCAGCCTGTTCAAGTTTTTCGGCACGGTGGGCTTTGCCCCCGGCTTTTCCACCCGGAAGGTGGAGCTGCTGCGGGATGAGAGCAAGGAGCCCCAGCCGGGGGACCAGGTATTCCCCGCCACGCCGGAGGAATATAACGCCATCCGCAACCGCCTGCTGGCCGGTACCCCTGCCGTTACCTATGACACGGAGCTGGTCCGCTATCAGGAAGGGATGTGCCGCCTGTCCGGAGGCGGGCTGTACCGGATCCTGGCCGGCGGCGTGGAGGGCTGCGCCGCCGTGGAATACGCCGACGAGGACAGCGTGCTCTTCAAGGAGCTGCTCCTCCCCAGGCAGAACATTCCCCAGGCGCTGGCGGTGTTCGCCCAGATCATGCCCGGCCGGCGCTGCCACGTGCGCACTCCGGCCTGCTGGGAGGGCCTGCCGGGCAGCTACCTGCAGCCCTTCGGTATGCTGAAGTGGTATAACCCGGACAAGGCTGCCCTGTGGCAGGAGGGGACAAAAGGATATATGGGATTGGGATTCGACTGACCCGGCGGGGCTGCACAGCTGGCTGTGCCGCCTCTTTTTGAATGGCTTTGCAGGAGATTATGCAGGAAAAATTTTTTCTTTGTCAGGCTAAATTGTATGTTTATAAATATTAAAATGAATAAAAATGGATTATATTTTAGCGAGATAATGAACGAAAGTGCAGGATGCCGAGATTATAAGGCATTTCGTCGGGCGAAACGACTAAAAATTTCGCGGACAAAACTTTGGATATATGTCCGCACAGAGAGGACACATGCAAGAAATGACGCTAGAACCAGCAAATTAGGGTGTCTGGACTCTTGACGGAGCGGCCTATTTAAGATAAAATGAGTAAACTCAAAATGCTCGTGTTCGACCAGCATTGACGCCGGAAGAGGGGCGTGTCCTGTATGCCTGCTGTGGGAAGGCAGGCGGACGGGCGGCTGGCCGGAGCGAAGGAATGGGGCACGCCGGGAGCAATCCTCCCGGCGCCTGTATGTCATAGGGCGTACAGCGGAAGGCACAGAGAAAGGTGATATAGGAAGTGAAAACATGGCAAAATACATTTTGAAAAGGGTGCTGATGGCAGTCATCACGCTGTTCGTCGTGATCTGCCTCACCTTTTTCCTGATGAACGCCGTGCCGGGCAGCCCGTGGCTGTCGGAGCGGTCTCCCAGTCAGGCCACCATTGACGCGTTGAACGCCAAGTATGGTCTGGACAAGCCGGTTATCGTTCAGCTGGGCATGTATCTGAACGATCTGCTCCACCTGGATTTCCGGGACTCCATCAAGATGCAGAAGGACCGGCCGGTGCTGGACATCATCGCCAACATGTTCCCCATCTCGGCCAAGATCGGCGTGATCTCCATTTTGTGGGCCATATTGGTGGGCGTCCCATTGGGCTGCTTGGCGGCCTACCGACGAGGTACGTGGGTGGACAGCCTGCTGCGGGTCATCTCCACAGTGGGCATATCCATGCCGGGATTTGTGGTGGCGACCCTGCTGCTGCACACCCTGACCGGCGGCCTGCCGGGGGTGAACCTCTTCCCGGCCACCTTTGTGGCGTCGGACTGGCGCAGCTATGTGCTGCCCTGCCTGTCTCTGGGCTTCTATCCCATGTGCTATCTGTCCCGCCAGACCCGGACGGCCATGCTGGACTCCATCAGCCAGGAGTATATCAAGACCGCCCGTGCCAAGGGCCTGAAGAACGGCAAGATCATCTTCAAGCACGCCCTGCGCAACGCGCTGATTCCGGTCATCACCTATCTGGGTCCCCAGATCGCCTTTACCCTGTGCGGCGGCTTTGTGGTGGAGACCGTGTTTACCATCCCCGGTCTGGGCCGCTACTTTGTGCAGTCCATTACCAACCGGGATTATCCGCTGATTATGGGCACCACCATTTTCCTGGCGGCATTTATCATCATTATGAACCTGGTGGTGGACCTGCTGTATAAGCTGGTGGACCCGCGGATCAATCTGAGCAAGGGAGGGGACTGAGTTGGCGGACAAGAAGCATAAAAAGGTACTCGGCTCCCTTCAGCCGGACGTTGAGGACATCCTGAGCTGGAACGACCTGCCGGCCAACGCTTTCGAGCCGGCCAGCACTCAGGAGAAGGCGGGTTTTATTCAGGACCGCAAGAGCGTATCCTATTGGAAGGACGCCTGGCGCCGCCTGCGTAAGAACAAGGTGGCCATGATCGCGCTGGTGATCATCATTCTGCTGGCCCTGTTTGCCTTTGTGGGCCCCATGATTGTGCCCTACAGCTATGACGAAGTGATTCCCGGGGCCAATAACATTCACCCCTGGCACTACACCCTGGAGGACCAGGAGAAGCTGTCCGAGGCCCAGATGACCCCGGACGAGGCGGTGGCCGCCGCCGAGGCGGAAGCTGCTGCGGAAGGCCGCACCCTGACCTCCGTGGAGATCGCCACCATCCGGGCCAAGGCCAAGGTCAACAGCTCCAACACCGACGTGGAGGCCCTGAAGCAGGAGCTGGGCATCAAGGCCAAGCCCTTCGGCTACACCAACGACGAGCTGCAGCGCATGGCTGATGGGGAATTTGTGTTCCCCCATGTGTTCGGCTGCGATATTCAGGGCCGTGACATCATGGTGCGTACCATGGTGGGCGCCCGGGTGTCCATGATCGTGGGTATCTGCTGCGCCCTCATCGTGCTGGTGATCGGCGCGCTCTACGGCTCCATCTCCGGCTACTGCGGCGGCAAGGTGGACGCGGTAATGCAGCGCATCGTGGAGATCATCTACACCATTCCCGAGGTGCTGGTGATCCTGCTGCTGGGCGCCACCCTGAAGCCCATTTTCGAGGAATTCCAGAACTCCGGCGACGGGCCGCTTCAGCGGCTGGTCACCGTGCTGGGCCCCAACCTGATTTCCATTTTCATTGCCTTTGGTATGCTGTACTGGGTGACCATGAGCCGCATCATCCGCGGCCAGATCCTCCAGCTCAAGCAGCAGGAATATGTCACCGCCGCCCGGGCCCTGGGCGCCAAGGGCGGACGGATCATCAGCCGCCATCTGCTGCCCAACTGCGTGGGCCAGATCGTGACCACCACCTTCCTGCAGATTCCCTCGGCCATTTTCACGGAGTCCTTCCTGTCCTTCCTGGGCATGGGCGTCTCCGCTCCCATGACCAGCCTGGGCTCCATGTGCGCCGACGCCCTCAGCGGTCTGACTAGCTATCCCTATCGTCTGTTTATTCCCGCCGCCATCCTCAGCGTGATGATCCTGTGCCTGAACCTCTTCGGCGACGGCCTGCGTGACGCGCTGGATCCCCGGCTGAAGAAGTGAGAAAGGAGGAGACAGCATGGAAGAGAATGTAAAGACCGGCAAGCTGCTGGCAGTGAAGGACCTCCACGTCTCCTTCTTCACCCCCGCTGGAGAGGTCAAGGCGGTGGGCGGCATCAGCTATGATCTGAACTATGACGAGGTTATGGGCATCGTGGGTGAGTCGGGCTCCGGCAAGAGCGTGGAGGCCTACTCCATCATCGGCCTGCTCCAGTCTCCCGGCAAGGTCATCGGCGGGTCCATCACCCTGGAGGGTGAGGACGTGCTGGCCAAGAGCAAGGAGGAAATGATTGCCCTCCGGGGCTCCAAGGTGGCCATGATTTTCCAGAACCCCATGACCTGCCTCAACCCCGTCTATACCATTGGCAACCAGCTCATTGAGGCTCTGAAGGCCCACGACAAGAAGGTCTCCAAGGAGGAGGCCGCCAAGCGGGCCATGGAGATGCTGGAGCTGGTGGGCATCAACAATGTGCAGAAGCGGATGAAGCAGTATCCCCATGAGCTGTCCGGCGGCATGCGCCAGCGTGTCATGATCGCCATGGGCCTGATCTGCCACCCCCAGCTGCTCATTGCCGACGAGCCCACCACCGCTCTGGACGTGACCATTCAGGCTCAGATTCTGGAGCTGATGAAGGAACTGCAGAAAAAGACCCACATGGGCATTATCTTCATCACCCACAACCTGGGCGTGGTGGCCGAGATCTGCGACAAGGTCTCCGTCATGTACGCCGGCAAGATGGTGGAGCAGGGCCCGGTGGACGATATTTTCTACAAGCCCGGCCATCCCTACACCATGGGCCTGCTGCGGTCCATGCCCCGTGTGGACGCCGAGAGCTATGAGCGCCTGATTCCCATTGAGGGTACCCCCGTGGATATGCTCAATCCCCCCGAGGGCTGCCCTTTCGCGCCCCGGTGCGAGTACGCCATGAAGATCTGCCTGCAGAAGATGCCCCCCTATATTGAGCTGGGCGAAAATCACCGTGCCGCCTGCTGGCTGCGGGTGCAGGATCAGCTCCAGGGAAAGAAGCAGGGCGCCGCCGAGGAGAAGGAGGTGGGGGACCATGAGTGAGAAAAACGACATTCTGGTCCAGGTAGACCACCTGACCAAGTATTTCCATGTCAAGGGCATGAAGGGCCCCGGCGTACAGGCGGTGGAGGATGTCTCCCTGTTCATCAAGCGGGGCGAGACCCTGGGTCTGGTGGGTGAGTCCGGCTGCGGCAAGACCACCCTGGGCCGTACCATCCTGCGGCTGCATGAGCCCACCTCCGGCCAGATCATCTACGACGGCCAGACCATTTACCAGCATCAGTACCCCTTTGAGCCCAAGACCATGCAGGTGCGGGAGAAGGGGGGGGCGTCCCACGAGGCCAGCGTGCTGGTAAAGAAGGCGGTTCCCAAGGCGAAGGCGGTGGATATGCTGCCCTACCGCCGGAAAATGCAGATTATCTTCCAGGACCCCTCCGCCTCTCTGGACCCCCGCATGACGGTGGGCGAGATCATCGGCGAGGCTCTGGATATCCATAAGCTGTGCGGCAGCAAGCAGGAGCGTACCGACCGCATCAAGGAGCTGCTGAGCATGGTAGGGCTGAACACCGAGCACGCCAACCGCTACCCCCATGAGTTCTCCGGCGGCCAGCAGCAGCGTGTGGGCATTGCCCGGGCTCTGGCGGTGCGGCCTGAGTTCATCGTATGCGACGAGCCCATCTCCGCTCTGGACGTGTCCATCCAGTCCCAGGTGGTCAACATGCTGGAGGACATGCAGCAGGAGCTGGGTCTGACCTATCTGTTCATCGCCCACGACCTGTCCGTGGTACGCCATATCTCCAACCGCATCGGCGTCATGTATCTGGGTACTCTGGTGGAGCTGGCGGAGAGCTACGAGCTCAACCGCAACCCCATCCACCCCTATACCAAGACGCTGCTCTCCGCGGTGCCGGTGCCCGATCCGGAGGTGAGCCGCTCCCGCCAGCGCATTGTGCTGGAGGGCGACATTCCCTCCCCCATGAATCCGCCCTCCGGCTGCCGCTTCCACACCCGTTGCCCCTACGCTACGGAACAGTGCAAGCAGGCGGTCCCCCAGCTGAAGGAGCATGCCCCCGGGCATTGGGCGGCCTGCCACCTGCTGGGGTAAGCGGGTCCATACCCGGCAATCTGAAAGGCCATGGCCTTTCGCCGTCCGCGCTGCGGACGGCGGACACAATGGTTCTGTGTATCCCGCCTATATGGCGACCAGATACAAAAAACAGAAGGAGGAAGAACTATGAACAAGAGGAAAGCTCTGTCTCTGCTCCTCGCCGGTACCATGGTAGCGGGCCTGCTGGCCGGCTGTGGCAACGGGGCGCAGAACAGCAACGAGACCCCCGGCGCCCAGAACAGCCCGGCGGCCGGCGGCGAGACTACCGCCAATGGGACCACCGCCAATGAGATCACCGTCAACTTTGCTTCTGAGCCCGAGTCTCTGGACCCCGCCCGCAACACCACCGTGGACGGCTCCATCATGATCAACCACCTGTTTGAGGGCCTGATGACCTGGGAGGACAGCGGTGAGGAGACCGCCGGCTCCAACGGCACCTGCAACAACGCCAAGCTGGTTCCCGGCCAGGCCGAGAGCTATGACGTGACCACCAACGAGGACGGCACCGTCACCTACACCTTCCACCTGCGGGACGGCATCAAGTGGTCCGACGGCAAGGACGTGACCGCTCAGGACTTCGTGTTCTCCTGGCAGCGTCTGGTCTCTCCCGACACCGCCTCTGACTACAGCAACATGCTCTCCGGCGTGGTGAACGCCATCGCCATCACCAACGGCGAGATGGATCCCTCTGAGCTGGGCGTGGCCGCTCCCGACGAGAAGACCTTTGAGGTCACCCTGGTCAACGATCTGCCCTACTTCCTGGAGATCTGCGCCTTCCCCTCCTGCATGCCCGTGCGTGAGGATGTGGTGAGCGATACCCAGTGGACCTACAGCCCCGAGACCTTCGTGAGCAACGGCGCCTACAAGCTGGACATCCGCAAGACCAACGACCAGATCAGCATGGTTCCCAACGAGAACTACTACGGCGTTGAGGAGCTGGGTCCCGACCGCATCACCTTCAAGCTGATGGACAACGACAACGCCATCCTCAACGGCTTCAAGTCCGGCGATCTGGACTTCATCCAGTCCATGCCCGTGGATGAGGTTGCCGGTCTGATCGCCTCCGGCGACCTGAACATCGTCAACTATATCGGTGTGTACTATGTGTGCTTCAACACCGAGAAGGCTCCCTTCGATGATCCTCTGGTCCGTGAGGCCTTCACTCTGGCTATCGACCGCAACTATATGGTGCGGGAGATCACCCAGGCCGGCGAGATGCCCGCTGGCGGCTTCGTGCCCTCCGGCGTGTATGACGCTGCCGGTACCGAGGGCGAGGACTTCCGTACCGTGGGCGGCAACTACTACTCCATCTCTGAGGAGGACTACGAGGCCAACTGCGAGCGCGCCCGTGAGCTGCTGGCCGAGGCTGGCTATCCCAACGGCGAGGGCTTCCCTGTCGTGGAGTACCTGTACAACACCAACGACGGCCACAAGAAGATCGCTGAGGCTCTGCAGAACATGTGGAAGACCGTTCTGGGCGTTGAGGTCACCCTGAACAACCAGGAGTGGAACGCCTTCCTGCAGGTCCGTAAGGACGGCGACTACGCCATCTGCCGCAACGGCTGGATTGCCGACTACAACGATCCCATGTCCTTCCTGGATATGTGGCTCACCGGCGGCGGCAACAACGACGCCCAGTACTCCAACGAGAACTTCGACAACCTGATTGCTCAGGCCCGTACCGAGACTGACGCTGCCAAGCGCATGGAGCTGCTGCACCAGGCCGAGGACCAGATCATCGGTACCGACCATGCCCTGTGCCCCATCTACTTCTACATCCAGAAGTATATGCTGGCCGACGATATTCAGGGTATGTATTATACTCCTCTGGGCTACTTCTTCTTTGACAAGTGCACCAGAGGCTGATTCCAGCCAGATAAAAGGGCGGAGCCGCTTGGCTCCGCCCTTTTTCCGTCCCCTTCTGCCAGAGAACAGCAGAAAACCGAGGGGTTTTTTGTGTGCTTTGACGAGTGAATAAATATTGCATTTTGATGAATAACGTGTATAATAAGACTTACCAATCAAGGATACCCAATGAGGACAGAATGAATAGGAGAGAATACATCATGAAGAATCTGAAGAAGCTGGCCCTGCTGGGCCTGACTGCCGCCATGTCGCTGAGCCTGCTGGCCGGCTGCGGCAACGGCGCCAGCGGCAACGCCGAGACTCCCGACGCCAACAGCAGCGCTCCTGTGACCGAGAGCCAGGCTCCCGCTGAGACCACCCCTGTCGCCACCGGTGAGTTCACCACCGTAGAGGCCGGCAAGCTCCACATGTCCACCAACGCCGCCTTCCCTCCCTATGAGATGATCAAGGAGGACGGCACCTTCGAGGGCATCGACGTGGAGGTGGCCGGCGCCATCGCTGAGAAGCTGGGCCTGGAGCTGGTTGTGGACGACATGGGCTTTGACGCCGCTCTGCTGGCCGCTCAGAACGGTCAGAGCGACATGGTCATGGCCGGCGTTACCGTCACCGACGAGCGTCTGGAGGTCATGGACTTCTCCGACAGCTATGCCACCGGCGTGCAGGTGGTTATCGTCAAGGAGGATTCCCCCATCCAGACCGTGGACGATCTGGCCAACGCCGACATGATCGGCACCCAGGTGGCCACCACCGGCTACATCTATTGCTCTGACACCCCTGAGAACGGCGGCTATGGCGAGGACCACGTCACCGCTTACGAGTCCGGCGCTCTGGCTGTCCAGGCTCTGGTCAACGGCCAGGTGGACGCCGTGGTTATCGACAACGAGCCTGCCAAGGCCTTTGTGGAGCAGAACGAGGGCCTGAAGATCCTGGACACCGAGTTTGCGGTTGAGGACTACGCCATCGGTGTGCAGAAGGGCAACACCGCTCTGCTGGACGCCATCAACAACGCTCTGGCCGAGCTCATCGAGGACGGCACCGTTCAGTCCATCGTGGACAAGTACATCACCGCCGAGTAAGCAAATCGGAAAAAAGGGCGGCCTGAAGGGCCGCCCTTTTGCCGCAGTATAGAAAAAGGAGGGCTTCTATGTTTGAGTGGCTGAACGAGCTCGGACCGCGCCTGTACGCCGCTTTTCTGGAGGGAGGGCGCTGGCAGCTCTATCTCCAGGGCCTGCTGACCACCATTGAGCTTACAGTGGTGGCGCTGATTGTGGGCGTTATTCTGGGCGTGGTGGTAGCGGTGGTCCGTACCGCCCACGACCAGCAGCGTCCCGGCCGCCGGAAAAATATTTTCCTGGGCATACTCAATCTCATCTGTCAGATTTATACCACCGTCATCCGGGGCACCCCCATGCTGGTGCAGATCCTGATCTGGGGCTTTGTAGTCTTTGCCTCCAGCCGCAATAAGTTCATGGTGGGCGTGGTGGCTCTGGGCATCAACTCGGGGGCTTACGTGGCGGAGATCGTCCGGGGCGGCCTGATGAGCGTGGATGTGGGGCAGACCGAGGCCGGCCGCTCCCTGGGCCTGAACTATCTGGACACCATGCGCTTTATCGTCATTCCCCAGGCGTTCAAGAACATCCTGCCGTCTCTGGGCAACGAGTTCATTACCCTGTTCAAGGACACCTCCCTGGTCAACACCATCGGCCTGACGGAGCTGACCTACCGGGCCTCCCGCATCGCCGGGAGCACCTTTGACTATATGCCGCCCTATATCGGTATCGCGCTGATGTATCTGGTGGTGGTGGTTCTGCTCACCTGGCTCCAGGGCAAACTGGAAAGGAGGCTGCGTCAAAGTGATAGACGTTAAACACCTGTCCAAATCCTTCGGTGATCATCTGGTGCTGGACGACATCTCCGAGCACATCCACCCCGGAGAGAAGGTGGTGGTTATCGGGCCCTCCGGCTCGGGCAAGTCCACCTTCCTGCGCTGTCTCAACCTGCTGGAGACCCCCACCGTCGGCACCATCACCTTTGAAGGCACCCCCATCACCGACCCCAAGACCAACATTGATCTGGTCCGCCGGCAGATGGGTATGGTGTTCCAGCACTTCAATCTGTTCCCCAATATGACCATCCGGAAGAACATCACCCTGGCTCCCGTGCGGGCCAAGCTGATGAGCCAGGCGGAGGCCGACGACACCGCCACCGCGCTTTTGAAGCGGGTGGGGCTGGCGGAGAAGGCGGATGCCTACCCCGCCCAGCTCTCCGGCGGCCAGAAGCAGCGCATCGCCATCGTCCGGGCCTTGGCCATGAAGCCCAAGGTGATGCTGTTTGACGAGCCCACCTCCGCCCTGGACCCCGAAATGGTGGGGGAGGTGCTGGAAGTCATGAAGCAGCTGGCCGACGAGGGCATGACCATGGTGGTGGTCACCCATGAGATGGGTTTTGCCCGGGAGGTGGGCAGCCGGGTGCTGTTTATGGACGGAGGCCACATTCTGGAGCAGAACGAGCCTCACGCCTTCTTTGCCAACCCCAAGGAGCCCCGCACCATTGAATTTCTGTCCAAGGTGCTCTAAGTGCAAAAAAGCCGCCCCATCCGGCCGGATGGGGCGGCTTTCTGCGTCTTTGTTTATTCCGCGGAGATCATATAGTAGTATACCGGCTGCCCTCCGGACAGCAGGGTGATCTCGGCGTTGGGGCAGCACTCGGTGAACAGGGCCAGGGCCTTCTGGGCCTCCTTGTCCGACACGTCCTCCCCATAGAAGATGTTGATAAATTCCGCGTTCTGCTGGTTGTCCGACTCCGCCAGACGCCGCAGCAGCTTATCCAGCTTCCGGTCAGTGCCGAAAAGCTGGTGCTCGGTGAGGGCAAGGTAATCCCCCCGCTTGATAGCAAAGCCGTCAAAGTCGGAGTCCCGGGCGGCATAGGTGATCTCGGAGGTGTGGACGCGGCCGATGGCCTCGGTCATGGCGGCGGTGTTGGTCTCCTCGTCGGCCTCGGGGTCCATCATCATCAGGGCGGAAATGCCCTGGGGAATGGTCTTGGTGGGGAGTACCACCACTTTCTTGCCCTCCGCCAGGGGGATGCACTGCTGGGCGGCCATAATGATGTTGCCGTTGTTGGGCAGCACAAACACGATCTCCGCCGGGGTGGCGTCGATCTCCCGCATGATATCGTCGGTGGAGGGATTCATGGTCTGGCCGCCGCTGATGACGCCGTCGGCCCCCAGGTCCCTGAATACGGCGGCCAGGCCCTCGCCGGCGGCCACCGCCACCACGCCGTACTTCTTCTCGGGTGCGGCCACCTTGGGCTGCTCCGGAGCGTGGTCGTGGTCGGCCTCCTCCAGGTCGTCGGTGCTCTGGATGTGCCGCCCGGCGGCCAGATCCTCCGCCTGGGTGCGCATGTTCTCAATCTTGGCCAGCTCCAGGGTGCCGTACTTCTGGGCCTCGGTGAGGGCGGCGCCGGGGATGTCGGTATGGACGTGGACCTTGAAGCAGTCGTCGTCCTCGCCGATGACCAGACTGTCGCCGATGCTGTTCAGATAGGCCTCAAAGGGCTCCAGGCCCTTGTTGGTGGTCTTGCGGACGATAAACACCGTGTCGAAGGTAAAGGTGATCTCCTCGGCGGCAATGGCGGCGTAATCGGTCTTGTTTTCCGACTTGGCCCCCTCGCCGGCCTCCTCCGGCATGGGCACGCCCCGCAGGGAGTCCAGCATGCCCTGCAGGATCACCAGAAAGCCCTTGCCGCCGGCGTCCACCACCCCGGCCTTTTTCAGCACGGGATTCATCTCGGTGGTGTGCTCCAGGGCCACCTGGCCCTCGGCGATGGCGGCCTCCAGCACGCCCTCCGGGTCGTTGGGGGCCTTGCGGGCGGCGTCGGCCGCCCGGGCGGCGGCCAGCCGGGAGACGGTGAGGATGGTGCCCTCGGCGGGCTTCATCACCGCCTTGTAGGCGGCGGCCACGCCGAAGTCCAGGGCGATGGCCAGGTCCCGGCCGTCGATGGTCTCCTTGTCCTTGACGGCCTTGGAGAAGCCCCGGAAGAGCAGGGACAGGATGACGCCGGAGTTGCCCCGGGCACCCCGCAGCAGGGCGGAGGCGTTGGTGGCGGCCACGTCGCTGACGGTGCGGGGCTGCTTTTTCTTCAGCTCGGCGGCAGCGGTGGAGATGGTCAGGCTCATATTGGTGCCGGTGTCTCCGTCGGGGACGGGGAATACGTTCAGCTCGTTGATCTGCTGCTTTTGCAGATTGATGGAGGCGGCCGCATGGATAAGTGCCTGGGCCAGAGAAGCTCCGTCAATACGCTCTCTCATACTTGTGTTCCTTCCTTTCGATGGCGGTAGGTCAGCCGATGACCATGGAGTCGATGCACACGTCCACGTTGCGCACCTCGGCGCTGGTGGTGCGGTGCACGATATAGCGGACCTCGCTCATGATGGAGCGGCTTACCGCCATCAGGTTCACGCCGTTGTCCACGATAATATGCAGCTCGATGGAGACGGAGGAATCCTCGTTGTAGGTAACCTTCACGCCCTTGCCCATGGACTCGCGGCGCAGCAGGTGGACCAGGCCGTCGGCCTTGGAGCGAACCGCCATACCTTTTACGCCGTAGCAGTTGGTGGCGGCGGCGCCGGTGATATTGGTAAACACCTCGCTGCTGATGGTGATCTCGCCCTGTTCGGTTTGAACTTTCATTGTCAGATCCCTTCCTTTCCTGGGAGTGGCCCCGGCGCGGCGGGGCACAGCGGATTCCCGTCAAAACGGGGGGATTGGAATTCATATTTTGTCACTCTATTGTATTCTATTTTCAGGAAAATTACAAGGGAAAAAGTTTGGGGAAAGTGGAGCTGGCCCCTTGTATTTTGAACCGGAAACGTGTAAACTGATAGCATCCGCAATATGTGGAAAGAAAAGGAGGCTGTTCACTGCTATGAAGAAACTGATCTGCTGCCTGGCCAAGCTGTTTGCGCTGCTGGCCGTTCTGGGCGCACTGGTCTACGCCGCCGTTCTTTACTGGGATAAGATCATGGAGCTGCTGTGCAAGGTCAAGGGCATGCTGGGCGGCAAGGAGTCCTGCAGCTGTGGGGACGAGTGCGCCGACTACGCCGACTGGGAGGCCTGAGCCCCGCCGGTCCACAGCCGAAAAAGGGAACCGCGTCCGCCGGACGCGGTTCTTTTCTGTCTGCTCCATAAAAAAGAACCACGCTCGTTTGAGCGTGGTTCTTTTTTATGGAGCAGGTGACGAGGCTCGAACTCGCTACCTCCACCTTGGCAAGGTGGCGCTCTACCAGATGAGCTACACCTGCAGCGACGTGAGTTATTATAACCTGATATCTCGCCGCTGTCAACCCTTTTTTTAATTTTCTTCAAAATTCGGCGCGTCGTCCCACTGATAGCCCAGAGCCAGCAGATCCTCGGCGGACCAGGTGGTTCCGGTGCGGTCCCGGGTCAGGTCCACATAGTGTACGCCGTTGTCGCTCAGCCGGTTCCAGAAGTGGGGCTGTCCGTCCAGGGTGCCCTCCACCAGTGTGGAGGTCACCCCCATCTCCTGGGCCAGCAGCTGGAAGGCCAGGGCCATCCCCTCGCTGTTGGCCCCGTCCCCCAGAATGGCGTCCCAGGCGGTGGGGCCGCCGTCTGGATCATAGCGCACCGTTCCGGGCAGCAGGGCGAACAGCTGGGACAGGCGTTCCACGCTGCCCGCCGGCTGGGAGCGCAGGGGAGCGAGGAGGTTTTCCACTTCCTGCTGGAGCTGCCCGCTCCGGGCCGTCAGAATGGCCGGCTCCTCCGGATAGGTGAGCACGATCTCCACAATGCGCTGGGTGCCAGTCTCCGGATAGAGGGTGACGGTACACTCCGGCATACCCATGGCGTAGGCGGGGGCGTCGTAGTAGGCGCCCCGGACCAGCTGGGCCACGCCGTCGGCGTCTCCGGTGAAGTAGCCCACCCGCAGCACCAGCTCCGGCCGGAACTGGGCCAGGGCCTCCGCCACCTCCTTGCGGATGGCGTTGGTGCTGGTGACGTTTACCAGGCTCTGCACCTGCTCCTTGGTACGCCGGTAGGTGATGGAGATGGTGGCCTCATAGGTGGTGAGTACCCGGGTGTAGCTGTTTTTGATAAAGTCCACCGCATAGACCCCCAAGGGGTCGTCCTTGGCCACCTCCAGGCAGGCCCGGTTTAGATCCTCCTCTACCTCGCCCCGATAGTCGGTGAGCTGGATGGTGCCCTCCTCCACCCCCTGGGAGACGAAGAAGAGCACAGCGTTGACCAGCTCGGAATAGGTATCCACCTGGACGGTGGAGGAGTCTCCGGACACCGCCGGCCGCTCCACGTGGGGCTCCACCATGACGTAGGGGCGGTCCAGCAGAGAGGAGCAGCCGGACAGCAGCAGGGCGCCGCACAGCGCCGGGACCAGGATGATGCGTTTCACGCTGCAGCGCCCCCTTTCCCCCTTAAAATCCCAGTTCCTGGTCGATGAGCACCACCTCGGACCGGCCGATGCCCTTGGGAGCCTCCCACAGCACGGTCAGGGCCCGGCAGATGCGCTCGGGGCTCTTGCAGTCGTAGCACTTGTCGGCCTTGACGGCGCAGGGCGTCTGTTTGCCCAGCCGCTGGGCGTTCTTGGGGGAGGCCACATTGCGGGCCCGCCACAGGGCCTTGTCGTAGTCGGGGGCCAGCTTGTTGACGCCCACAATAAAGTAGACCTCCTCATGGCCAAAGATGGTGGAGGCCACCCGGTTGCCGGTGCCGTCGATGTTGATGAGCTCGCCGGTCTCTGCCAGGCCGTTTACCGAGGTGAGGTAAACCTGGGTGGAGGCGGCGTCCTGAAGGGTGCCGTGCTTCCAGTGCCACAGCACCTGGTTGTGCTTCTCCAGCCGCTGATCCAGCCCCATCTCGCGGATGGTGACCGAACCGCCGATACCGATGGTTTTGCCGTCCAGCTTGCCGTCCAGATAGGCGGTGGCCTCCTCCGCCGTGGCAAAGCAGCTCACCGCGAAGCCCCGCTGCTCCAGATTGGCCTTGACTGTGCTGAAATCGTACATACCGTATGCCTCCTCAGATGTCGTTTTGTTTATACTCCCGGAAACCGTCCCCCAGCACCTCGTGGGCCTCGCACACGATGAGGAAGGCGGCGGGGTCGATCTCCTTGACGGTCCGCTTCAGGGCCACGATCTGCCGCTGCTTGAAGGCAACCAGCAGCACCTTTTTCTCCGCGCCGGAATAGGCCCCCTGGCCCTGGAGGATGGTAACTCCCCGGTCAATGTCGTGGATGATGGCGTCGGTGATGCGCTCATGGGCGTCGCTGATGATATAGGCCACCTTGGCGTTGTCGATGCCGTAGAGCACCCCGTCCATCACCAGGGAGGAGATATACAGGGCTACCACGCCGTACAGGGCGCTGTACAGGTTGCGGAAGGCCAGGGCCACCGCCACGATCACCACCAGGTCGATGCCCAGCAGTAGCTTGCCCATGGGCAGCCAGGCCAGCTTCAGCTTGGCCAGCCGGGCGATGAGGTCGGTGCCGCCGGTGGTGGCGCCCTGGAGGAACACCACCCCCAGGGACCCGCCCATGAGCACCCCGCCAAAGATGCAGGCCAGCAAGGGATCCATGGGCTCAAAGGTGTAGAACAGGTTGATGAGGTCGATAAAGGCGGAGGAGACGAACATGGCGTACAGGGAGGAGATCAGCAGGTGACCTCCCAGCAGCCGCCAGCCCAGCAGGAACAGGGGGATGTTCAGCAGAATGACCACTGTGCCGATGGGCAGGATGGGGAAGAAGTGGTTGAGGATCTGTCCCACGCCGGTGATGCCGCCGAAGCCGATCTGGTTGGGGTCGTAGCACCAGCAGAAGCCCAGGGCGTAGAGGGCGGAGGCCACGGTGATCCAGAGGTAGGGGAAAAAGAATTGTTTGATACGGGCTGACATGGCAGCGCTCCTTCCGGCTCACTCCAGCAGGGTGAGCTGTTGTTCCCCCCGGTCCTCCTCTTTCAGGAGCATCCCGGCCACCGGAAGGGACCGGGCCCGGTACCGGGCGGCGTTGACGATGGTGGTCTGGTCCAGGGGCCGTGCGGTCTCCACCTTCCACTTGGGCTTGAGGGTCATCACGTTGACCCCCTGGGTGGACCGGGTGGCCTTGGGGTTGAGGACAGCGGTGTGGAACACCAGGCAGCGGCCCTCGGTGGAGATCACCGCCATTTCCTGCTCCTGGGTCAGGTGGAAGGCGGCGGCCAGGGGGGACTTGTCGGAGTAAGCCCCGGTGAGCTTTTTCCGGCGGGTCTGGGTCTGGTAGGCGGCCAGCTCCACCCGGGCCACCTTGCCGTTTTCAAAGAAGAACAGCAGGCTGCCGGAGTAGTCGCTGGTGAGGCAGGCCCACACAAAGCCCTCTCCCGGCTCCATGCCCAGCTTGGTGGGCAGAAAGTCGCCCAGCACGCTGGCCTTGGCGTCGTCGAAGTCGGCGAGCCGGGTCTTGTAGCATTGCTGCTTATCGGTGAACACCAGCAGCTCGTCCCGGTTGTTCCCCTCCCACTGGAGGAAGGGGCCGTCCCCCTCCTTGTATTTCTGCTCGCTGCTCATCCGCAGGGACTGGGGGGTGATCTTCTTGAAATAGCCCTCCCTGGAGCAGAACACATGCACCGGATAGTCGGGGGTCTCGTCCTCCTCCTCCTGGGGGCTGGCGCTCTGGTAGTCGTAAATGATCTCGGTGCGCCGGGGGGCGGCGTACTTTTTCTTGACCGCCGAGAGCTCAGAGACGATGATCTTCTTGATGCGGCCGGGGTTGTTGACGATGTCCTGGAGGTCGGCGATCTCCTCCTCCAGTCCCGCCACCTCCTCGATGCGCTTGAGGATATACTCCTTGTTGATGTTGCGCAGCTTGATGTCGGCCACGTATTCCGCCTGGAGCTGGTCGATGCCGAAGCCGATCATCAGGTTGGGCACCACCTCGGCGTCCTCCTCGGTCTCCCGGATGATCTTGATGGCCCGGTCGATGTCCAGCAGGATCTTCTTCAGGCCTTTCAGCAGGTGGAGCTTTTCCTGCTTCTTTTTCATCACGTGGTAGGTCCGCCGGCGCACCCCGTCCATCCGCCAGCTGGTCCACTCCTCCAGGATCTCCCCCACGCCCATCACCCGGGGCATCCCGGCGATGAGGATGTTGAAGTTGCAGGAGCAGGCGTCCTGCAGGGTGGTGGACCGGAACAGCTTGGCCATCAGTTTGTCCGGGTCGGTGCCCCGCTTCAGGTCGATGGTGAGCTTCAGGCCGTTCAGGTCGGTCTCGTCCCGCATGTCGGCGATCTCCTTGACCTTGCCTGACTTGATGAGCTCGGCTACCTTGTCCATGATGGCCTCCACCGTGGTGGTGTAGGGGATCTCGTACACCTCAATGAGGTTTTCACTTTTGAGGTAGCGCCACCGGGCCCGCACCTGGAAGGAGCCCCGGCCGGTGTCGTAGATCTGCCGCAAAGCGGCCTCGTCGTATAAAAGCTCCCCGCCGGTGGGGAAGTCGGGGGCTTTCAGGTACTCCATCAGGTTGATCTTGGGATTTTTCAGGAAGGCGGCGGTGACGTCGCACACCTCCCCCAGGTTGAAGCCGCACAGGTTGGAGGCCATGCCCACGGCGATGCCCTGGTTGGCGCTCACCAGCACGTTGGGGAAGGAGGTGGGCAGCAGGGTGGGCTCCTGCATGGAGCCGTCATAGTTGTCCACAAAGTCCACCGTGTCCTGGTCGATGTCCCGGAACAGCTCGGCGCAGATGGGATCCAGCCGCACCTCGGTGTACCGGCTGGCCGCCCAGGCCATATCCCGGGAGTACACCTTGCCGAAGTTGCCCTTGGAGTCCACCAGAGGGTGGAGCAGCGCGCCGTAGCCCCGGGACAGGCGCACCATGGTGTCGTAGATGGCGGCGTCGCCGTGGGGGTTTAATTTCATGGTCTGGCCCACCACGTTGGCGCTTTTGGTGCGGGGCTTGGTGAGCAGCCCCATCTCATACATGGTGTACAGCAGCTTCCGGTGGGAGGGCTTGAAGCCGTCGATCTCCGGAATGGCCCGGGAGACGATGACGCTCATGGCGTAGGGCATATAGTTGAGCTCCAGGGTCTCGGTGATGGGCTGTTCCAGCACCTCGGGCCGCAGCCCCATCACGTTGGGGTTGTCCACTTTCCTCGCCCCCTGGTCGGGGGCCTTCTTTTTTGCCAAACAGATCAGTCCTTTATCGTTTTAAAGCGCAAAAAGCCTAAAAAAGCAGGCATTTCAGTCTATCCAAAGCATTATACCATCCAAAATGAAAAAAGGCAATCGGAGGGGAGCCAGGGGCCTGCCGCCCGTTCCGGCGGCAGGCCCCTGGCCCATGGATTCAGATGTCAGGGGTGACGGTCCCCGTCACGGCGTCCACAAAGTAGTCGCCGGTGTCGGTGGAAATGCGCCATACCGGCGTGAGCTGCACCGAGCGGGTGCTGCCGCTGGCCAGGTAGCCGTCCTCCATGGAGCGGATCTGGCTGCAGATATAGCCATTCTGGCTCACCCCCGCCAGAAAGCGCATCAGGACGGTGAGGGTGGAGAGCAGGGTGGAGGAGCTACCGGCGGCACTCTCGCCTGACAGACGGCTGCCCTCCACTTGGGTGAGCACCGAGCCGGACCAGGTCAGACTCACCTGGCAGGAGAACACCGGCGCCCCCTCCCACATCTGGCAGTAGGTGGCCCAGGTGGTGTCCCCCTGGGTAAAGAGCTCCTCCTCGCCGGCCTGGAAACCCATCTGCTCCAGGCAATCCCGGGAGGCCTGGCCGATGTCCTGCCCCGGAGGGCAGGTCCAGCTCTCCCCGGTCAGGGTGATGGTGAAGGAGCCGTTCATGGAAAACTCCGCCGTGCCGCCGGTTCCGGTATAGCTGGGCCGCAGGTCGCTCTCTCCCGTCTGGACCGTCGGGCCCAGAAAAAGCCGGGCGATGTCCGCCTCGTCGTCCCTGCTGCGGGTGAGGGTGAGGGGCGGCAGGGTGATGTCCTCCGGAATCTGCTCCGGAAGGAAGGAGATCCCGCCCCGCTCCAGCACCTGGACCACGGCCTGGCGGGTCTCGTCCTCATAAAAGGCCCCCTGTGTGACCCGCACGCCCACCAGCCCCAGCAGGAACAGGTTGACTCCGGCCAGCATCAGCAGGATGACGGTTTTCAGCTTAGACCATTCCATATGCCACCCCGCTTTATCTGGCTGTCCAGCCGGCCTGTACGGTGTCCCCGCCGGTGTCGCTGTAGGACAAAATCAGCTCCCTGCCCTGGGACTGGAGGGCCTCCAGGGCTGCGGCAGCCTGCCGCTCCCGCAGCACCGGGCTGGTCTGGCCGCTCTGCTCGTACCGGCGGAAATACAGGGTATAGTCGGTGATCTGGCCGCCGGAGACGGTAAACTGGGCGGCGCAGGCCCTGTCGGGCAGGAGCACGTCCGCCCCGTTGAGGGTGTAGCCGTAGCGCACCAGCAGGCTGCCGTCGGCCTCCCGGTCGATGCCCATGAGGTAGAGCCTGGCCTCCCCGCACCAGCGGCCCACGGTGTCGGCGGCCAGCCGCCAGGTGGTCTCCACCAGCGGCAGCAGGTCCTTGCCGTTCCCCACCGGATAGCGTCCGGTATCCTCGTCGCCGGCGTGGTATACCGCCACGCCGTCATAGCCGATCTCCAGGGTCTCCCGGCCCTCCCGGATGCGGATGCCGTTGGCCACCGGGTAGACCGAATTGCTCTGGGGCTGGAAGGAGGCCGCCTGCTGGATGGCGGATACCATGGCGTCGTCCAGTTCCGACAGGGGGTTGGAGGCGCGGTATACCGGGGGCCGGAGGGAATCGGGGGCCTGCAGCACATAGGGATCCAGCGCTTCGTAGCCGCCGTTGTCCTCCAGCTCAAACACGAAGGAGTAGCCGTTGCCGCCGTATCCGCTCACCAGGGCGTCCATGTGTCCCTCGTAGGCCACGGCGGTGGCGCAGGCATAATACAGGCCGTCCGCTTCATTATGATAGTATAGGCATACGCCGCCCCCCTCATCCAGGGCCACCGCCACCCGGCGGGCGGAGTGGATCAGGGCGGGATTGTCTCCGCCGTCTCCCATCCAGGCGTACAGCACATCCAGCGGGATGGTGCCCAGAAAGTCAAACCACACGCCGGGGGCCTCCAGCGCCTGCCGCCAGGCCGCCTCCTCCACGGGCTGGGGGGAGGAGGCGCTGTCCAGGCTTTCGCTGAGCAGAATACTCAGCTGCTCAAACATCTGGTCGGTCTCCTGGGTGTCGTACTGGCTGACATAGCGCTCCGTCCCGTCGCTCACCCCAATGCGCACCGGCCGGGGGGCGATGGCGGACTGGGCGGGGGCGGAGGTGTCCGCGGGGGGCTGGTCCACGTCCTTGTGGAAGAGGGAGAGCACCCCCTGCAGCGGGGCCCAGGACACCCGGCTGTAATCCAGGGTCAGCAGGGTCAGGTAGATGGCGGACAGGGAGAGCAGCAGGATGAGCAGGCTTTTCACCGTCTCGATCCCCCGCCGCCTGCGCCGCCGGGGCCGTTTATTCCCGTCCATGGCGCGGCCCCTCCGTCAGCAGCGTGATGCGCACCGTCAGGCCGGGTTCGGGCCGGTCCAGCAGCTCGATGGCGCCCTCGTGCCGGTCGATGATCTCCTTGGCGATGGAGAGGCCCAGCCCGGTGCCGCCGGACTCCCGGGAGCGGGCCTTGTCCACCCGGTAGAAGCGTTCAAAGATCCGGCCCCGGTCAGCGGCCGGGATGCCGATGCCGTTGTCCGCCACCTCCATCCACACCTTGCCCGGCCACTGGCCGGCGGAGATGCGGATCTCTCCCCCATCGGGGGTGTACTTGATGGAGTTGGATACCACGTTCATCATCACCTGCATGATCCGCTCCCGGTCGCCCACAATGTCAGGCAGTCCCTCCTGCATGTGCAGGTTGACGGTGTGGCCGTGCCGCTGGGCCTCCATCAGCACCGCGTTGTACACGTCCTCCACCGCCTGGGAGAAGGAGAAGGGGGCCAGCTTCAGCTCGGAGCGGCCGGAGTCGAACCGGGAGAGGGTGAGCAGGTCCTGTACGATGTGGGTCATCCGGTCGGACTCGTTGAGGATGACCCCCAGGAAATTCTTTTCCGTGTCGGGGGGCAGTTCCCCGGCGTTGTCCACCAGGGTCTCGGCGTAGGAGCGGATGTTGGTCAGGGGGGTGCGCAGCTCGTGGGACACGTTGGCCACGAATTCCCGGCGCATCTCCTCGGTCTTGTGCTGCTCGGTGACATCGTGGATCACCACCAGTACGCCGCCCAGCCGCTCCTGGTCGAAGGGGGTGAGCAGCAGCTCCAGGCTGCGGCCTCCCACCGCCCGGGTGCCGTCCAGATAGCCCGGCGGCTCCACCGCCAGCACCCCCTGGAGGGGGGCGATGTCGGAGAACAGGGTGTCGTAGTTTTCGCTGCCGCCGATGGGGATGGCCCTGCCCAGCATGTCCTCGGCGGCGGGGTTGGACTGGATCACCGTGCCGTCCCGGGAGAAGGCCACCACGCCGTCGGTCATGTGGAGGAACAGGGTGCCCAGCTTGTTGCGCTCGTTCTCCACCGCCTCCAGGGTGGAGCGCAGCTGCCGGGCCATGTCGTTGAAGGTGCCGGTGAGCACGCCAATCTCATCCCGGGAGGCCACCTCCAGCTTTTGGGAAAAATCTCCGTCGGCCACCCGCTCGGCCCCCTCGGTGAGCCGCTCGATGGGGGTGATCAGGGTCTTGGACAGCAGGAAGGACAGCAGAACCGTGATCACCAGGCCGAAGAGCAGGGCCTCTACAATGAGGGTCATCAGCTCGTTGTTCAGGGTGGCGGCGTTGGTGCCGTCGTCCCGTACGTAGATGATATACCGGCTGGGGCCCCGCTCCACCGCCACCGCCACGTCCATGTAGGGGGAGGTGGGGTCGTTGTCGTCGCTCTTGTCCGCTCCGGCCAGCACCTGCATCAGGTTCCAGGAGTCCATGTCCAGCTCCTGGCCGCTGTCCTGCTTGTCGGAGCTGGCCAGCCAGTGGCCGTCGCTGCCGTCCAGCACGTAGTATTTCCGGCTGCGGTTGTCCACCCCCAGTACGCTGTAGTAGTTGTCCAGGATCTGGACAATGCTCTCCACACTGTCCTCCTCCCCCTGGACGGGGGTATTCAGGTCGGCCCAGAAGTCGGCGTCCTGAAAGGCCTCCGACATCTGGGTATAGAAATCCTGGGTATAGTAGTTGGATACCGAGTTGATGAGGAACGCGCCCACCACCGTCATCAGCAGGATGATGAGCAGGGTCATAATGAGCATCAGCTTCATGTGCAGGCTGCGAAACATAGGGCGGCGGACACCTCCTTTCCATCAGGCTCAGGTGGGCTCAGGCGTTGAAGTAGTACCCCAGGCCTCTGCGGGTGACCACAAACTGGGGAGCGGCCGGGTCGTCCTCCACCTTTTCCCGCAGGCGGCGCACCGCCACGTCCACCGCCCGTACGTCCCCCACATAGCCCTCGTAGTTCCAAACGTGCTCCATCAGCGCCTCCCGGGAAAAGACCTTCCCCGGCTGGGAGGCCAGGAAGCGGAGCAGTTCATATTCCCGCTGGGTCAGCTCCAGGGGCCGGCCGTCCTTGTAGACCACCATCAGCTCCGGGTCAATGGCCATCCGGCCCAGCTCCATCCGCTGTCCCGCCGGCTTGGCCTGGGCGGCGGAGGCGGCCCCCGCCATCTCGTTACGGCGGATGTTGGCCTTCACCCGGGCCAGCAGCTCCCGCATGGAAAAGGGCTTGGTGATGTAGTCGTCCGCACCCAGCTCCAGGCCCAGGACCTTGTCGGTCTCCTCCTCCCGGGCGGTGAGCATGATCACCGGGGTGTTCCGCCCGGCCTGGCGGAGCTGGCGGCACACGTCGAAGCCGTCCATCTTGGGCAGCATCAGGTCCAGCAGCACCAGGTCGGGGTCCTGCTCCAGCGCCAGCTGGAGCCCCGCCTGGCCGTCGTAGGCCTCCAGCGTGTCGTAGCCCTCTTTGCTCAGGTTGAAGCTGAGGATATCCACAATGTTCTTTTCATCTTCCACAATCAGGATGCGTTTGCTCATTTCAACCTCCTGTCGCCTGTTACAGACCCAGCAGCAATTTGGTTTTCAGCACCGTCGCCACGGTTTTGGCGTCCGCGATCTCCCCGGAGAGCACCTGCTGGACCAGGGTGGAGAAGGGGACCCGCTCAGTCTCCAGAAATTCGTCCTCATCCGGGTGGCTGGGGCCCTGCCGCAGCTCCTGGGCCAGGTACATGTGGAGCACCTCGGTGGAAAAGCCGGGGGAGAGATACAGGCACCCCAGATAGGTCAGCTTGCCGCAGGTGACCCCCACCTCCTCCTCCAGCTCCCGCAGGGCGGCGGGGCGGTGGTCCTCCCCCTTTTCCAGCTTGCCGGCGGGCAGCTCGGCCACCACCTGCTGGAAGGGGTAGCGGAACTGGCGCACCACGCTCACCGTGCCGTCGTCAAACAGCGGCAGAATGCACACGCCGCCGGGGTGCTCCACCACCTCCCGGCCCGCCAGCGCGCCGTTGGGCAGCTGGGCCTGGTCCACCTTCAGCGTTACGATTTTTCCCTCAAACAGCGTCTGGCTGCTGATTGTCTTTTCCCACAGGTCCATTGCCTGCGCCCCCTTCCGGCGGCGCCGACGGCGGCCGCCAAAAATGTGAATATAAATAGTATACCACACTCCGCCCTGCTGTTCCAGTCTCACCTTTTCCAATCCCTCCAAGGATTACAGCTATCCGCGTTCCCTGACATCCGGTATAATGAGACCACCACCCAAAGGAGGAGCACTATGACCATCCAATCCATCGGCAGCGCCAGCGTGGCGCTCTACATCACGCCAGCGGACCTGAAGGAGCACGGCCTCACCCCGGCGGAGCTCACTCTGGAGCGGGCCCTGGAGCTGACCCGGGATGCCTTCCGGGAGGCGGGCATCGACCTGGAGGGCTCCATTGAGATCGAGGCCTATCCGGAGAGCTGCGGCGTGCTGGTTTTTGCCCATGTACATCGGCCGGAGCGGGTGTGGTTTTCCTTCGGGCGTCTGGAGGATCTGGCCGCCGCCGCCCGGAGCCTGCCCCAGCCCAGCCCGAAGGCCGCCCTGCTGTGGTGGGAGGGGCGCTGGTGGCTCTCCCTGCCGGGGGAGGAGCGGGGGACCGCGGCCAGAATGTCGGAGTTTGGCCGCTGGGAGGCCGACCGTCCCCATCTGGACGCCTGCCTGGCCGAGCACGGCCGGGCGGTGCTGGAGCAAGACGCCCTGGCGGGGATCCTGGCCTATTTTCCCGCCTGAGCGGATAAAAAGCGCCGTCCCGCCGGTTTTGGCGGGACGGCGCTTTTATTGAAAGGGAACGGCAGGAGCCGGTCCCGTTGCACGGAGCAGGCCGTTTTGCGAACCGGCTCCCTCTCCTTTCGCCTTTCGCCAGAGGGTGAGCTCACCCGGCACCGGCTTAAAAGGAGATGCGGACGGCGGATCGCTTGCCTGTCCGAGCTCTAGTATGTGCCGCTTTGCCCCATATATGCAGGAAAAAAACGGAATAAGGCCGGTCATATTTGTCCAGACTAGACATATGCTGAAAGTACAACGGGGCTGCCCGGAGGGAGGAAACGTCATGACGGAGACAGCACGGCCCTTTGCCCGGCGCAGGCGGCGGGAGAGCCAGCAGGAGGAGGCCAGGCGCACCCTGGCGGAGTGCCTGACCCAGACCCGTGGCCTGATTGCCCAGGCCTATCAGGGCTTCAACGCCGTCCAGGACCCGGACCTCATCGAGTCCTATGTCTATGAGATCAACGCCCTGCAATCCCGCTATTCCTACCTGCTGCGCCGGCTGAAGGAGCTGGAGGAATAGGGAAAACCGAGGATAATCCGCTGCCAAGGGACTGGCACAGCCGGAGGAGGTGGCGGAATGGAATGGCTGCTCAACGCTCTGCCCTGGATCGTGGGCGGACTGATTTTGGCTCTGGCCCTGGCGGCGCTGCGGCGTCCCCTGCGCACCCTGCTGCGCCTTGGCCTGCGCACGGGGGTGGGGCTGGGGGTGCTGTGGCTGCTCCACCCGCTGGGAAGCCTGGCGGGGCTGCAGCTGGGGGTCAATCTGCTCAACGCCCTGGTGCTGGGGGTGCTGGGCGTGCCGGGGCTGGGCCTGCTGCTGCTGGTCAACTGGGCGCTGGCCGTATAGAAAAGCTGGAGGGTGAGCGCTGTCTGCTCACCCTCCATTTCCTTAATTTGCGAAATGTTCATGAAATTTTAAAATCCATGTCGTAAAATAAAAACATTCTATAAAAGGATGGGAAGTGGATCTATTGAAGAGACGATGGACTGCCCTGGTCTGCGCCGTCGGCCTGTGCGCCGGCTTGACGCTGCCGGCCGCGGCGGCCGGAACATATGTGGACGTGCCCGGCGGGGCCTGGTATGCGGATGAGGTCAGCCAGGTTACTGAAAAAGGATACATGACCGGCGTGGATCCCACCCATTTTGTGCCCCTGGCCAATGTGACCCGGGCCACGGTGGTGACCGTGCTGTGGCGGATGGCGGGCAGCCCCGCCCCCACCGCCTCCTCCGGCTTTTCCGACGTGGCCGCCGACGCGTGGTACACCCAGGCCGTTGACTGGGCCAAGGAGAAGAAGATCGCCAGCGGAGACGGGAAGGGCGCGTTCCACCCGGACCAGCAGATCACCCGGGAGGAAATGGCGGTGCTCCTGGCCCGGTATGACGCCTATCAGGGCATAGATATGGCGGAAGGGGCCCTGAATCTGTTCAGCGACGCCAATCAGATCAGCAGCTGGGCCAAGGAAGGCGTGCAGCACGCGGTGGGGATGGGCTGGCTGGAGGGGACCGATGGAAAGCTGAATCCCGATGGTCTGGCCTCCCGCGCCCAGCTGGCCGCGATTCTGGTGCGGATGGATACGCCCGCCATGGGGTGAGGCCGCCGGACCGGGATACAGAAAGGAGTCCTATAGTAATCATGGAACAGCCCGATATCTTTATGTCCTATCTGCGCCTGACGCAGCACATTTCACAGCAGTTCCGCAGCCACTTCGGCCGCCTGAACCTGACCTTTCCCCAGGCACTGGTACTTACCGTGCTGGGGGAGGAGGACCCGGTGCCCATCAGTACCCTGGCCGAGCGGACGGGGAGCGCCAACAGCACCGTGTCCGGTATTGTGGACCGGCTGGAGAAGCTGGGCCTGGCCAAGCGGCAGCGCAGCGAGCTGGATCGCCGGGTGATCTATGTGTGCGCCACGGAGAAGTACGCCGCCCTGCGGGAAAAGACCTCCACCGATGTCAGCGGGTATTTTGACTCCCTGCTGCGCACCATGCCGGAGGAGGACCGGAAACTGATTGCCACCGCGCTGCAGAAGCTGGATGCGGCGCTGGTCCAGGCCGACGAGGCGGCGCGCTGAGGGATGCGGAGAGAGGAATTGGGAGAGGCGTGATGTATAGTGAGAGGGAATATCTATGACACTTATCACGGACGCAATCGATTTGCCACATTTTTAAAGGTGCTGATTGTCCTGCTGCTGCTGCTCCTGGCGGCAGGGCTGGCGGCGTTGTTTTTTCTGGAGCCCTATCTGGTCTATTCCGCCGATGGCGTGCGGCTGGAGCTGCCGCCCTTTTTCCAGGGGCAGGAGGATACGCCTGTGACCACCCAGCCGCCGGTGGTGGTGAGCACCGCCCAGCCCACCGCCACGCCGGAGCGGCAGGAGGAATTCCGGGGGATCACGCTGGAGGGGACCGCTCTCTATGACGGTACCGCCCAGGCCCAGAGCCAGCAGGCGGGGGCCAACGCCGTGATCTTTGATATGAAGGCGGACGACGGCTCCCTGGCCTATATCTCCCAGCAGAAGATAGCCCAGACCGCGGGGGTATGCGCCGAGGATCCGGCCATCAACGCCGCCATCCAGCTGGTCAACAGCGGGGAGCTGTACACCGTGGCCCGTGTATCCTGTTTCCGGGACAACACCATTCCCCGCTGGAACAACGATTGGGCCGTCCGGGGCAGCGGAGGCAACTGGCGGGACGAGGGAAATTCCCGCTGGCTCAGCGTGGGCAACGCCGAGGCCCGGGCCTATGTGGTGGGTATCTGCCAGGAGCTGGCCGGGCTGGGCTTTGACGAGATTTTGCTGGACAACTGCGGCTATCCCGTGCAGGGCCGGGTGGAGCGCATCAGTACGGGGGAGGACTACGACCCGGAGCAGTTGACCGGCCCTGTGGAGCAGTTCTTCCAGGAACTGCAGACCGCCCTGGCCGACTACCCGGAGGTAAAGGTGTCGGTGGTGACCACGCCTCAGATGCTGTCCGGCGTGGGGGATACCAGCGGCCTGACTCTGACGCTGCTGGAGGAGTACAGCGTCCGGGTGCTGGCTGCGGCCGACGAGAGCGGTACGCTGCCCACTCCGGAGCAGCTCTCCGTGGTGCCCATTGTGGAGGCGCCCGGCGGAGCGGAGGAGCAGTGGGCGGTATTGACCCCTCCGGTGGAATTTTAATGTGAAACGCCCGTCCTTTGGGACGGGCGTTTTTTGCGGAGAGAGGTCGAAAATGTTTTTTAGGTATAAATAAATATTTTGTAACTAAAAAGCGGAAAATACCAGCGTATCATCAGGTAAACTTGCATAAAAATAGAATTCGTGGTCTAAAAGAGTTAGTAAAAAAACTAAACCGGCAATTTTAATCTTGAAATTACAACGCATTTGAAGTATGATGCTCATATCATCGGGAGTTTATTCCAATGGGATAACCAGATGCAGAAAGGCGGTGAAAGCATGTCTCTGGAAGCGATCAAGCAAGTGACGCAGGCGGAGCAGGCCAACCGGCAGCGCAAGGCGGAGGCTCAGGCGGAGGCCAAGCGTCTGGTGACCGAGGCCGAGCGGGCGGGCAAGGCCCACCTGGCGGAGGCCCGCGCCCAGGCGGAGGCCCAGGCCCGGGGCTTTTTGCAGCAGGCTGAGGCCAAGGCGGCCGAGCACGCGGCGGAGGTGACGGCGCAGACCAAGCGGGCCTGTGACGACCTGCGGGCCAAGGCGGAGGGCCGCTTGGCGGATGCCGCTGAGAGCATCGTGAGAAGGGTAGTGAAGAGCTGATGTCCATTGTGAAAATGAAGCGGCTGCGGCTCATCGGCATGCAGGACCAGCGTGGCGACATGCTGCGGCGGCTTCAGCATCTGGGCTGCGTGGAGATCGACGAGCCCGGGGATCGATCGGGGGACCCGGACTGGGCGGCGCTGACGCGGCCGGACACCGGGGCGCTGAACCGGGCCAGGGACGCCCGGACCAGCGTGGAGAACGCCCTCAAGACCCTGAGAAAGTATGGGCCCAAGCAGAAGGGCGGGCTTCTGACCCCCCGGCCGGTGATCACGGAGGCGGAGCTCTTTGACGACGGAGCCTATCAGGCGGCGCTGGCTGACGCCGGAAGCCTGGTGGAGCTGGAGCGCAAGATCTCCTCTCTGTACGCCGAGCAAAACAAGTTAAAGACCCAAAAGCTGGCGCTGGCGCCCTGGCTGGCGCTGGATATTCCCCTGGAAACCGCCTCCACGGCGGAGGTGGCGGTGCAGTTTGGCACCGTGGCCGCCTCCACTGACCTGGACGCCCTGGAAGGGGCGCTGGGCGCGGTGACCGACCTCTACGAGCTGATGCGGGCCGGAGAGGACCGGGAGCTGAAGTATCTGGTGTTCCTCTGCCACCGCAGCGCGGAGGAGGGGTGCCAGGAGGTGCTGAAGGAGTACGGCTTCTCCCGGGCGGCCCTGCGGGGCTGGACGGGGACCGCGGCGGAAAACGACCGGCAGCTGGATGCGCAGCTGGCCGCCGCCGCCAAGGAGCTGGAAAACACCATCGCCCAGGTGGGCTCCTACGCCGGGCGGAAGGGCGCTCTGGAGCAGTGCCTGGACCGGGCGGACCAGGAGATCGCCCGGGAGGAGGCACGCTGCCGCCTGCTGGACAGCAGCACCGCCTTCTTCCTGGAGGGCTGGGTGCCCGTACTCGACGAGAAGAAGCTGGCGGAGGAGCTGGGGCAGTACACCTGCTGCTGGGAGACCCAGGACCCGGCTCCCGAGGACTATCCGGTGGTGCCGGTGAAGCTGAAGAACAACCGGTTTACCGAGCCGCTGACCACCATCACCGAGATGTACTCTCTGCCCGCCTATGACGGGGTGGACCCCAACGGCCTGATGGCTCCGTTTTATATCTTCTTCTTCGGCTTCATGTTCGCCGACCTGGGCTACGGCCTGATTCTGGCCGGGGCCTGCGCCTTTATCAACTACAAGGTCCGCCCCAAGGGCGGCTTTGGACAGCTGATCCGGCTGATGATCATGTGCGGTATTTCCTCCGCTGTGATCGGCCTGCTCACCGGCGGCTTTTTCTCCGACTTTTTGGTGCAGTTCACCGACATGCTGGGTCTGCCCCAGCCTGCCATCCCCTTCCTCTCCGTGCCGGAGGGCAGCGGCGTGCCCGCTCCGCTCCTCAACGTGATGGGGGACCCCATGACCGTGCTGGTGTTCGCCCTGGCGGTGGGCCTGGTGCAGATCATCGTGGGCATGGCGGTAAAGTTCTGGATGCTCTGCCGCCGGGGCCAGGTGGTGGACGCGGTGCTGGACATCGGCACCTGGTGGGTCATCTTCGTGGGTATCGCCCTGTTTGCCCTGGGTGTGGGCAACGTGGCGGGCTACCCGGTGGTGCTCATCATCGGCTGCCTGATGCTGCTGGGCCAGGCCCGCAACGCCAAGGGCTTCGGCAAGGTGACGGCGGTGATCGGCGCGGTGTACAACGGCGTGACGGGCTACTTTGGAGATATCCTCTCCTACTCCCGTCTGATGGTCATGATGCTGGCCGGCTCGGTCATCGGTCAGGTGTTCAACATTCTGGGCGCCATGCCCGGCGGCGGTCTGCCTCCGGCCATCGGCATCCCCATTTTCTTCCTGATCTTCATCGTGGGCCATTCCTTCAACATCGGCCTGAACGTCATCGGCACCTACGTGCACACGTCCCGTCTGCAGTACCTGGAATTTTTCAAGCAGTTCTATGAAGAGGGAGGACGCCCCTGGCGGCCCCTGAACATTGCGACAAAGTATGTCGACATTAAGGAGGAACAGTAACATGACATTCGGTGAATTTCTGACTACCTACGCCGGCCCCTTCTTTGGTTTCCTGGGCGCCGCTCTGGCCGCAGGCCTGGCCTGCGTAGGCTCCGCAAAAGGTACCGGCCTGGCCGGTGAGGCCAGCGCCGGTCTGCTGGCCGAGGACCCCTCTCAGTTCTCCAAGTGTATGATTCTGCAGGTTATCCCCGGCACCCAGGGCCTGTACGGCCTGGTTATCGGCTTTTTGGCTCTGATGAAGATGGGCCTGTTTGACGGCACCGTGGCCAACCTGACCATCGCCAACGGCCTGCTGATTCTGGCCGCCTGCCTGCCCATGGCGCTGGGCGGACTGCTCTCCGGTATTGCTCAGGGCCGCGTGGCCGCCGCCTCCGTCAACATCGTGGCCAAGAACCCCAACGACTGGTCCAAGGGCATGGTGCTGTGTATCATCGTGGAGTTCTACGCCATCCTGTCCCTGCTGATCTCCTTCCTGATGATCATGTTCGGCTTCTAAGAAGCAGAAAGGCGTATTATGGACGGAATTGAAAAAATCACCGGGCGCATCGCCGAGGATGCCGGACGGGAGGTCGACGGTATCCTGACCGAGGCCCGCCGCCAGGCCGACGAGATCACCGCCCGGTATGAGGCCCAGGCCAAGCGGGAGAGCGAGGAGATCCTCGCCCGGGGCCGGCGCAACGCCGAGGAGCGGGTGGAACGGCTGGCCAGCGTGGCCCAGCTGGACGCCCGCAAGCTGGAGCTGGCCGCCAAGCAGGAGATGCTGGCGAAGGCCTACGACCTGGCTCTGGAGAAGCTGCTGCAGCTGCCCGAGAAGGAGTACGTAGCCCTGCTGGCCGACCTGGCGGTCAAGGCCTCCTCCACCAAGAAGGAGGCGGTGATCTTCTCCCAGAAGGACCGCACCCGCTACGGCAAGGCGGTGGTCACCCAGGCCAATGAGAAGCTGGGGGACGGCCGGCTGACCCTGTCCGAGCAGACACGGCCCATCAAAGGGGGCCTCATTCTCAGCGACGGGGACGTGGAGGTCAACTGTACCTTTGAGACCCTGGTGCGCCTCCAGCGGGGCGAGATGGACCGGGAGGTCGCCAAGGTGCTCTTTGACTGATGCGCTCCTTGCAAGTAAGGAGGCAATGGTTTGACTAAGATCAGAGACACGGATTACCTCACCATATCCGCCCGCATCCGGGCCATGGAGACCCGTCTGCTGACCCGGGAGCGGATGGAGCGGATGCTGGAGGCCCGCACCGACGAGGAGGCCGCCAAGGTCCTGGCCGAGTGCGGTTATGGGGAGCTGTCCGCCCTCACCCACGGGGCGCTGGACGAGATGCTCTCCGCTGCCCGGGGGGCTCTGTACAAGGAGCTGAAGGGGGCGGTGCCTCAGAAGGGGCTGGTAGAGGTATTCCAGATGAAATACGACTACCACAACGCCAAGACCCTCATCAAGGCGGCGGCGGTGGGCACCGAGGCCGACCGGCTGCTGATGGAGGGGGGGCGCTGGACCGCCGCCCAGATCAAGGACGCCTTCCAGCGGGACAGCCTGCGGGACTTCACCGACCCCTTCCGGCAGGCGGTCACCCAGGCCCGGGAGCTGCTCAACGGCGGCGGCGATCCCCAGCTGGCCGACTTCGTGCTGGACCGGGCCTATTTTGAGGAAATGCGCGCGGCGGCCGAGGCCACCGGAAGTGCCTTCTTCCAGGGCTATGTCAGGCTGCTCATCGACGCCACCAACCTGCGCTCCGCCGTCCGGGCCGCCCGGATGGGCAAGGGGAGCGACTTCCTGAGCCAGGTGCTTCTGCCCGGCGGCAACGTGGAGGTACACACCCTGACCGACCGCAAGGGGGCCGACCTGGCCACGGTGTTCCGGGCGGGCCCCCTCAGCGAGGCGGCCGCCGCCGGGGCGGCCCTCACCGCCCCCGGCAGCGGGGAGCTCACCGGCTTTGAGCGCATGTGCGACGACGCGGTGATGCACTACCTGGCCCAGGCCCGCCGGATCCCCTTCGGGGAGCAGGCGGTGATCGGCTACCTGTATGCCAGGGAGAGCGAGTTTACCGCTATCCGCACCATTCTGTCCGGCCGCATGGCGGGCCTGGACGCGGATACCATCCGGGAAAGGCTGCGTGAAGCCTATGTCTAATTATCGTATTGCGGTACTGGGGGACAAGGACAGCGTCCTGGGCTTCAAGGCCCTGGGCCTGGACGTGTTTCCCGCCGAAAACGTGGAGGAGGCCAAGCGGACCCTCCACGAGCTGGCCAAGGAAAATTACGCGGTGATCTATCTCACCGAGCAGTATGCCGCCGGCATGGGGCCGGAGATCGCCCGGTACAAGGACGAACTGACTCCTGCCATCATCCTCATCCCCGGCAAGGACGGCTCTCTGGGCATCGGCATGGCCAACGTCAAGAGCGCCGTGGAGCGGGCCGTGGGCGCAGATATTCTGTAAGCGGAACCCTATTTTGAAATTCAAACCTGAAAGAAGGTTGAAACATTGAGCGGAAAAATCGTGAAAGTCTCCGGCCCGCTGGTGGTGGCCACCGGACTGACCGACGCCAACATGGCCGACGTGGTCCGCGTGGGCGAGCAGCGCCTGATCGGTGAGATTCTCACCATGAACGGCGACGCCGCCTCCATCCAGGTGTATGAGGAGACCTCCGGCCTGGGTCCCGGCGCGGTGGTGGAGACCACCGGCGCCCCCCTGTCCGTGGAGCTGGGCCCCGGCATCATTGAGAACATCTACGATGGTATCCAGCGGCCTCTGGAGGAGATCATGAAAAAGACCGGGGGCAACAACCTGCCCCGCGGCGTGGAAGTGCCCGCCCTGGACCGCCAGAAGAAATGGGAGTTCAAGGCCGTTGCCAAGCCCGGCGACAAGGTGGCCGGCGGCGACGTGATCGGCACCGTCCAGGAGACCAGCGTGGTGCTCCACAAGATCATGATTCCCCCCACCATGAGCGGCACCATCCAGTCCATCCAGTCCGGCTCCTTCACCGTGCTGGACACCGTTGCCGTCCTGGTGGACGACAAGGGTGAGAAGCACGAGCTGACCATGGTGCAGAAGTGGCCCGTCCGTGTGGGCCGCCCCTATAAGCATAAGTATCCCCCCCGCAAGCCGCTGCTGTCCGGCCAGCGGATCGTGGACGCCATGTTCCCCGTGGCCAAGGGCGGCACCGCCGCCATCCCCGGCCCCTTCGGCTCCGGCAAGACCGTCATGCAGCACCAGCTGGCCAAGTGGTCCGACGTGGACATCGTGGTCTACATCGGCTGCGGCGAGCGGGGCAACGAGATGACCGACGTGC
>ERZ1643246.464-NODE-464-length-52066-cov-8.936860_pt1 | contig 52066 bp, 46 predicted proteins | sample MGYA00579265_ERZ1643246 | MGnify/ENA primary metagenome ERZ1643246 (study PRJEB29033, sample SAMEA4952261) | chicken gut metagenome | biome: Broiler Chicken; feature: Gastrointestinal Tract; material: Caecum | place: Ireland | collected 2018 | study: Broiler... | reverse complement strand
GGGCAGAAGATGTAATCAGTCGGGATATTATAACACTGGACTTGGACAACATTGTTGAACCGTAACATAGGATGTATTGAAATGAACTTGGAAAAGGAATACCAGAAATCCGATTTTCCGTTGAACCGTAACATAGGATGTATTGAAATAATCCAAGACTGTAATACTGCTGCTTGATATACAAGTTGAACCGTAACATAGGATGTATTGAAATACACGAGAAGCCACGTTTAAATTAGTTGCATAAAAAGTTGAACCGTAACATAGGATGTATTGAAATCCTTCATAACAGCCGCAATAGCTGAATCGGTGGAGTTGAACCGTAACATAGGATGTATTGAAATACTTTCTCGAATGATGACTCTGTATAATCATAAAAGTTGAACCGTAACATAGGATGTATTGAAATCTGTATGAGCTATGTCCTTTAAGCTCCATAACTTTCGTTGAACCGTAACATAGGATGTATTGAAATGTATCTATGAAAACGGCATCGCCGTAAAGGCATCCACCGTTGAACCGTAACATAGGATGTATTGAAATGTTGTTAATTCTATAACGCTTGGTGACAGAATTAAGGTTGAACCGTAACATAGGATGTATTGAAATGATGTAGATAAATTCACAAATTTAGAAAAAGAAATGGTTGAACCGTAACATAGGATGTATTGAAATATCTTTGCGACCAAATTGATAAGGGCGATTATCAAATGTTGAACCGTAACATAGGATGTATTGAAATGCGTCTATGCTTGCGATTTGCACGTGTTCCATGTTAGTTGAACCGTAACATAGGATGTATGGATATGAAATGATCATCCTTGGTTGTGAACAATGAAATAAATTGGGTTCAAAAATTCTTCAAACAATTTTTTTAAAAACTATTGACTTTTATAGTGAACCTTTCTATAATACACATAACACTTTAATGCGATAAAGTAAATAAAACGATGAAGAGTCAAAAGTAGCATGTTCAGCTCCCTTCAAAATGGATGCAGAGAGCCAATGGTGGTGGAAATTGGTGAAAAGCTGACTGCGAATTACAGCTTGGAGTTTTCCTTTGTCATTTGTTTTATCAGATGAAAAGGGCGGTTCACGCCGGTATTCGTGATGAGATGAAACATTTTGCTTCATGAACAAGGGTGGTACCACGATATATTCGTCCCTTGCGGTATTTTCAAAAGAAACCGCAAGGGGCTTTTATTATTTTGATATGGAAATTTAGGGAGGAATAGGAATGGAAAACAACAAAACAATTGAAAAAATTCGTGAAGAAATTGACGCCTTAGATTTACAGCTTTTGGAGCTTTTTAATAAACGTGGGCAATTGGTAAAAGAGGTTGGAGAGTATAAAGATAAAAAAGGTTTAAAATACCATGATCCGAAGCGAGAACGGCAGGTATTGGATCGTTTGGCGGCACATAATAAAGGACCTTACTCAGATACAATGCTTCGTCATATTTTTAAAATTTTATTTAAAGAAAGCATTGATTTGCAAGTTGAAAAATCAAAGAAAGTATTGCTTGTATCTCGTAAAGCAAAGTTGGAAGATACCGTTGTTATGGTTGGAGATGTGCCAGTTGGTGACGGTACACAAACCATTATTTCTGGACCATGTTCAGTGGAGTCTTTAGAACAAGTTCGTGAAGTGGCAGCGGTTTTAAAATCAAAAGGATTGAAATTTATTCGCGGAGGTGCGTTTAAGCCACGTACCTCACCATATGATTTCCAAGGGTTAGGTATAGAAGGGTTAAAAATTTTGCGCCAAGTCGGTGATGAATACGGCTTGAAAGTTGTTTCAGAAATTGTTACACCAGCCGATATTGAACCTGCATTGACCTATGTAGATGTTATTCAGATTGGCGCACGAAATATGCAAAATTTTGAGTTGTTAAAAGCAGCCGGGCGTGTGCATAAACCGATTCTTTTAAAACGAGGTTTATCTGCAACCATTGAAGAATTTGTTCATGCAGCGGAGTATATTATGAGTCAAGGCAATCCAAATATTATTTTATGTGAACGAGGCATTCGAACTTACGAAAAAGCAACACGAAATACTTTGGATATTAACGCAGTTCCAATTTTAAAGAAGGAAACACATTTGCCAGTTATGGTTGATGTGACCCATGCAGCCGGACGTAAAGATATTTTAATCCCATCTGCACGTGCAGCACTTGCGATTGGAGCAGATGCTGTTATGGTTGAAGTGCATCCAAATCCGCCAGAAGCTTTGTCTGATTCACAGCAACAATTAAATTTTACAGAATTTGATGAATTTATGGATGCAGTCGGTCCTTTAATGAACCAGGAAAAAAAGTAAGAATTTAAAATGAATGCGCATGTTCATTTGAATATGTGCATTTCATTATTTATTAGATGATCAACTTTATGATTTTGCCCTGTTGATGGTTTGTCTTTTATTTATATTGAGTACGATTGGGGAAGTAAAGTTTTTCTATAGCTGGAACGTCTATTTTTTAGCAGGAATTTTAACGATTGTAAAATAGGATGTAATGCCACCATCTCTTTTGTTTGCCAAGTGGTGGTAAATGCCAAAAATAGCAAAGTAAAAGAACATCGATGGAATGGCCATATATAATTTGATAAAAAGGGTGTGATCATTATGAAAGTAAAGCCGCAATTTGCAAAGCTGTCAGCATATGTTCCAGGTCGTTCAATAGAAACGATTCAAAAAACATATCAGTTGGATACAATCCACAAGCTGGCATCCAATGAAAATCCATTCGGTTGTTCAAAAAAAGTTGAAAAAGCAATCAGAAAATATTTTCATACACCGAATATTTATCCAGATGGTGCAGCGATGAATTTGCGGATTGCATTGAGTGCACATTTAAATGTTCAAGAGGAACAGATTTTGTTTGGTGCGGGTGTGGATGAAATCATTCAAATGATCAGTCGTGCGCTTCTTTTGCCTGGAGACAATATTGTACAAGCTGATTTGACTTTTTCTCAATATGCGCATCATGCAGTGATTGAGGGCGCTGATGTGAAGCGTGTCCCTTTAATTGCTGGTGTACATGATTTACCAGGCATGCTTCAGGCGATTGATGAAAGAACAAAAATTGTCTGGATATGTAATCCAAACAATCCGACGGGCACAATTGTTGATCAAACCAATTTGTTTAACTTTGTTAAGCAAGTTCCTCCAGATGTTTTAATTGTGTTGGATGAAGCGTACTATGAATATGTAACAACGGATTGTTTTGCCGAAACAATTCCATGGATTCAAGAATTTGAAAATATTGTGGTTACACGTACATTTTCCAAAGCTTACGGTTTGGCGGCCTATCGAATTGGCTATGCGGTCGCTCGTAAAGAATTCATTACTCAGCTGAATCTTGCTCGGCTGCCGTTTAATACAAGTACAATTGCTCAAGTTGCAGCTTTTGGTGCGTTAAAAGGTCAAAAATTTATTCAAAAATGTGTAAAAGAAAATGAAAAAGGCAGACAAATGCTGGAAAGCTATTGTAGAACGATGGGAATCAAATCTTATCCATCACAAGCCAATTTTGTTTATATGAAGCTTTCCAATGCAGAACAGCTTTCAATCCGTTTGGAACAAAAAGGCTTTATTGTTCGTGCATTTCCAAATGGAATCCGTGTGACCATACCAAAACAAAAAGTTTTAGAGCAGTTTATTAAAGTATTCTCCAAAGTTTATAAGAAGAGAAAGTGATAAAAGGTAGAAACGGAGGTAGCCGCTTTGAAAAAAATCTTATTGGTCGGTTTAGGGTTGATTGGCGGTTCCATTGCACTGGCAATTCGAAAAAAACATGAGGTTCAAATTATCGGATATGATTTAAATGATGCAGAAGGTGCATTGGCTTTACAGCTAGGTATAATTGATTCATATACAAAAAGTTTACATACTGCGGCAGAGAGCGCAGATTATATATTTTTAGCGACACCAATTTCTGCCATTTGTGAGATTTTACAGGAACTATCTACTTTTCAGTTACAAAAACATGTGGTGATTTCAGATACTGGCAGTACAAAGCAGGAAATTTTGCAAGCAGCGGATCCATTACTTGAAAAAGGGATTTGTTTTATCGGTGGTCACCCAATGGCAGGATCGCATAAAACTGGTGTTGCAGCAGCTCGAGCGCATTTATTTGAGAACGCATTTTATATTTTTACACCGACAGAACAAATAACAGATTTTCAGCTTTCCGATTTGCAGAATTTGCTGTCGGGCACTGCTGCCCATTTTCAAATTATGCCTGCCGATGAACATGATCGGTTAACTGGAATGATCAGTCATTTTCCACATGTGATTGCAGCAGGGATTGTTCGGCAAACGGAGCGCTTTTCTCAGTCTCATCCGTTTACACAAAGGTTGGCAGCAGGTGGCTTTAAAGATATTACACGTATTGCTTCCAGTAGCCCAGAGATTTGGCTGGATGTTATTCGTTCCAACCGTGCTAATGTCATTTCCTTATTAGAAGAATGGTCAGAGGAAATGCTTTCAATCAAACGTTTAATTGAAAAAAATGATGCAGCTGGAATTTACGCATATTTTGATGAGGCGCGCATATTTCGTGATCGTTTGCCACAAAAGGGATCTGGCGCCATTCCAAGCTTTTATGATTTATTTGTAGATATTGTTGACCGTCCAGGAGCGATTGCGCATGTGACTGGTTTGATTGAGTCATTAAATATTAGCATTACCAATATTCGTATTATTGAAGAGCGAGAAGATATATTTGGGATTTTACGTATCAGCTTTCAAAATGAAGCAGATCGAGAAATTGTCCAGGATGTTTTGACAAAAGCGCGCTATGAATCACAGATTCCTTCTTGAATAAATCTTTGCACGAGGTTGCTATGAAAAAGAATCTATCAGTCAAGAAGCCTACTCAATTTTTTTGCATTCTTTGATTGAAAAAGTAGGGTTACCATTCCATTGGATTTAGATGGGGAGCATTCACCATAAAATTTGATATTGGCGCCTTTAAGGCATTGCTCTTGATTGAGTTGGTTGTTTCATTGATATGCTCAGGTGAGAAAAAATAAAAATGCACTTGTAGACCGAAAAAATGGGTTTATAAGTGCATTTTTTATTTTTTATAAAGAAAATGTTGAAATCATTTTTGAGTGACAAACGATTATTTCACTGTTTTATTTCCCGATGTGCTGGTGTTTTTGGCTTTGCTTGTCCATTTGGTAACCGGAGAAGACTGGTTGTTAATCAATTTAATTTTCCCAGAAAAGCTTTGTGTCAAGTTGGCAAATACGGGAAGTTTTGTTTTTTTGCTAAAACGTGTATACGTATTTTTTTGCACAGTAATATTGGTTCCATGTGTTGCTTGTAGAAAATAATCTTGATTTCCATACACTGTATTGTTCTCCAACAGAAGATTTGAGCCACGCAGTGCGAATCCTTGTCTGAATCCTTTCACATAGTTGTTCCGAAACGTTGCATACATACAGGTTGAATGTGTGCCAAATCCACTGTTTCCGGTTGCCAACTGCGTGGTGTTCATGGGTCCATATGCTTCACAATTTTCCACAGTACTGTACCAGTTTGGGACGTTTCCGGATAAATCAACACCACGTCGAACTCCTCTGAACGTGCATTCTGAGATGGATGTATAAATACCGCCGTTATCTTGAATTCCATAGCCGGTTTGGCTATCGTCTTTTGTAATTCCTAGATGAAATGTGCTATTTTCAATGGTAGCTTTGTAGTTATATTGCAAAATAATTCCGGCTTCTTTTGCATTGGCAATGTTAAGATTTTTGAATACAGAATTTTGTGTATACCAAATGCTAATCAAAGTATTGAAAACGGGTGTTGAATTTTTAAATTCAATATTGTCAAGTTCCACAGTCATCGGTTCATATATGTTCATGGTAACGGTTTCGCTCGCATAATATGTATCAAAAAGATCTTCAGATAGCGTTAAAAGACCATCTGTATAGGATTGCGCAAGATGAATTTCTCCTTTTCGTAAATATCCACGGTTATCTTCCTTCCATAATTGGTCGGATCGCATGAGAATAAAATCATTTGTGGCAATATCTAACTCAGATGTATTTGAGTCAACAGTATCCGATTCGAACAGATCTGATATCATGCTGTCTGGTGCAGCAATTTGAATAGCTGATTGCCCTTTTTTTAGCCATTTGTTTAGCTTCAGAGTTGTTTTTAACTTTGGAACATTGGAAAGTGCTGCTAATGGTACGGTTTGTATAATGCTTGCACGTACTTCAGGTGTATAAATTTTTTGATTTTTCTTTATATAAAGTGTATCAGAAATATAATATACACCGCCGTCTGTCAATTTAACGGTATCATATGTATCTAAAGCTTGCTGCAAAGCCTCAGTGTCATCTTCTGTGTCGAATGCATTTGCACCAAACTCTTCTGGTGTACCAACAGAGGATGTGCTTGGTGGCGGTTCAGTATTTGATTCAACAGGAACTTCCGCATTTGGCTCGACAATCAATGGTGCGTCCGCTTCGGCACTGGTTTCATTGGCCATGACTGATGTTGCTTGTAAAAATAAACAAGCAATCAAGAGTAAAATCAACTTTCTACGATTTTTCTTTTTTATAAGCAATTTGGTTCCCCCTTAACAGTTTTATATTTTCTTAGATTCGGTTGAGAAAGTAAGCATAAGTTTGTTTTTATTGGTAAAACTTTAGTAGATTCAGCAATTTAAGATAAAACAACCAAACTAGTTTGGCTATTTCTTCCATCTTAACATTATACTATATTTCAAAATATATTTCTAAAAATTTCCTATAAATGGTTTGAAATCAAATTAAAAATGGTGTGAGAGTATAAAAGATTGATTGGGAAAAGAAAAGTAACTTCAGCTATTCATGGAGTAGATGGTTTCTGTTTGAAATAAGATCTGCTCTGTTTTTTTGGTGTCCATTTTAAAAGTAAAAGCACGAAAATACACATATATGCATATGCATAAATGGATATATCTGTATCTATATAGCAAAAGCAAGTAGAATTTGATATGATAAAGAAATGTGATATGCAAGAATTTAAGCGGGAATGAGTCATGATGGAGGCTGCATGAAATGGAAATACAAGCAAAAGGTGTAAAAATCAATTATATTATGAATGGATCTGGGCAAGATGTGATTTTGTTGCATGGCTGGGGTCAGAATATTGAAGCTTTTGCGGCGGTTCATCAGCATTTGGCATCTTGCTTCCGTGTATTTACCATTGATTTTCCAGGTTTTGGTGCAAGTGTAGACCCACCTAAGCCATGGACAGTTAAAGATTATGCGGAAATGCTGGAGGATTTTGTCAAACAGTTGGGAATCAAGAATCCGATTTTAATGGGACATTCCTTTGGGGGCCGAGTTGGCATCGTGTATGCTTCAAGAAACCCAGTTTGCAAGATGATTCTTGTGGATAGTGCTGGAATAAAGCCAAAAAGAAGTTTATCTTATTATCTGAAGGTTTATTCATTTAAAACAGCAAAATATTTATTGAAGTTTCCTATTGTCAATCGAAAAGAAGAAGTGTTGTTGCAAAAGCTGCGAGCAAAATTTGGTTCTTCCGATTATACAAATGTGTCTGGTGTAATGCAACAAACAATGGTTCTTGTTGTGAATGAAGATTTACAGCCTTTTATGCCGAAAATTCAGGCTCCAACCTTGTTGATATGGGGTGAAAATGATACAGTAACTCCGATATCAGATGGAAAAATTATGGAGAAAAAAATTCCGGATGCTGGTCTGGTGGTTCTGAAAGATTGCGGACATTTTTCCTATTTGGAAAAGTTTTATGAGTTTCAGATCATTATTGATCATTTTTTAAAGAAAGACGGTGAAAAATCATAATGTCTTTTGCTACACTGCTTTATGTATATGGATTGCTGCTGATTTATGGATGTTATGTAACAATTAAAACGTTAAAAAGTGTGCATATGCTCCAACAAAATTCCTATCGTAATGAGCGATATGTAAAATGGATGAAGGCACATCCAAAACATGTATATATGAAACGAGATTTACTGCCACTTTTATCTATTTTCCTATTTTTGATGGGAAATAAGCTGTATGCCATTTTGTCTTTTGTTGTGTTTTTTATTTTACTGACAGTGACTCAAGAGCGTAAGCCAGCTAAAAAACCGCTTGTGATTACAGCACGTGTACAGCGTTTATTTGTGATCATTGCTCTATTATACTTGATGATTTATGCGGGCACATTTTTTATCTTTGGTACGGCGAAAGATACCAGTCCGTTCGTTGTATTGATTTTAACATTTGCTGCTTTTTTGAATTTCCTGGTGGTTTGGCTGGCCAATACGATTATCAGTCCATTTGAGCGTAAAATCAATCAAGGTTATATGAATGATGCGCGTCGTATTGTCGATGAGATGAAGGGAATGCAAGTGATCGGGGTAACTGGTTCGTATGGAAAAACAAGTGTGAAGCATATTTTGCATACGGTTTTGTCTTCTAAATTTCATACCTTAATGACACCGGAAAGCTATAATACCCCAATGGGCGTTACCATTACAGTGCGCAATCATTTAAAGCCAATTCATGAAGTATTTATTGCTGAAATGGGAGCAAAGCAGATTGGGGATATTCAAGAGATTTGTGACATTGTCCACCCAAATTATGCCATTATTACGGCAATCGGTCCACAGCATTTGGAAACGTTCGGATCACTTGAAAATGTACAGAAAACGAAATTTGAAATTGTAGAATGTTTACCAGAGTCTGGTGTAGCCTTTTTAAATATTGATGATCAAAATATTGCCACTTATCCGATTCAAAATACATGTAAGATTGTTACATATGGAATTGAAAATCCTGAAGCAAAAATCCGTGCGACCGAAGTTATCTATAATGAAAAGGGATCTAATTTTTTTGTAGAGGTGCAAGGAGAACAAGTGCAGTTTCAGACAAAATTGTTAGGGAAGCATAATATTTATAATGTGCTTTGTGCCATTGCGGTTGGCTTAGAAATGGGTCTGTCATTAAAGAAAATGGCTTCTGCTGTACAAAAGGTTCAACCGGTTGCGCATCGTTTGGCACTAAAAAAGGTGAACGCTGATTTAACCATCATTGATGATGCATTTAATGCCAATCCAGTTGGTGCACAAATGGCGTTGGAAGTGCTTTATGCGATGCCTGGTAAAAAAATTATGATCACACCTGGAATGATTGAATTGGGTGAAAAGCAATATGAATGTAATAAAGCATTTGGAAGTCAGGCAGCCAAGGTTTGTGATCATGTCATTCTGGTTGGTAGAAGACAAACCATTCCGATTCGCGATGGTTTGCAGGAAGTGGGTTATCCGAAAGATAAGTATACGATTGTTTCTAATTTAAATGATGCGTTTAAAGTAGCAAACCGTATTATGAAAACTGGAGAGCATTATTTTATTTTGTTAGAAAATGATTTACCAGATGCTTTCAATGAAAAATAAAACTGGGGGAGCAAAATGAAAATTAGAGTAGGGATCTTGTTTGGTGGTGTATCCGTTGAACATGAAGTATCTGTGATTTCAGGACTTCAGGCGCTGCATGCGCTGGATGAAAACATATATGAAGCCATACCGATTTATCTTACAAAAGAAGGAATTTGGTATACAGGTGCTGCATTGAAAAATATTGATGCATATAAGAACTTAGCAGCTTTGCTGAATGAATGCGAGACTGTTCGATTGGTACGCGAGGCAGAAGGAAAGTTTATATTGGAAAAAACAGAGACCAAGCTGTTTGGGAAAAAACAAGCAGCAGAAATTGATGTTGCTTTTCCCGTAACCCATGGGACAAACGGAGAGGACGGGATACTTCAAGGATTTCTTCAGTTGCTTGGCATTCCATTTGTCGGTCCAGATGTTCTTTCTTCTGCAATAGGTATGGATAAGGTTGTAATGAAAAATATTTTACGTGATTCGGGACTTCCGATCGTTAAACATATTTGGTTTTATAAATCGCAATGGCTAGAAGATCAGGAAGCTTGGATGCAAAAAGCAGAAGAAGAAATTGGTTATCCAATCATTGTTAAACCAGCCAATCTCGGATCATCAGTTGGTATTTCCAAAGCCAAAAATCGAGCTGATTTGGAAAGTGCAGTGGATTATGCTGCACAGTTTGCTCATAAATTGTTGCTAGAGGCGGTTGTTGAACAACTAACCGAAATCAACTGTTCTGTATTGGGCGATCAAGAATCAGCAGAAGCCAGTGTTTGTGAAGAGGTATTGGGAAATGATGAAATTTTAAGCTATAAGGACAAATATGAAGGAAACAGTTCAAAAGGTATGAGCGGTGCCAGTCGTAAAATTCCGGCTGAAATTTCCGAAGAAAAAACAAAAGAAATTCAATCTTTGGCCAAAGAAGTTTTTTATGTACTTGGTTGTACGGGTGTTGCTCGAATAGACTTTTTGTTAGATACCAAAACAGAGAAGGTATATGTAAATGAAATCAACAGCATTCCTGGCTCGCTTTCCTTTTATTTATGGGAGCCAACAGGAAAAAGTTTTACAGAATTGGTCGACATTCTTGTTAAACTGGCACTTAAGCGAACACGTGAGCAATTGGAGATTTCCTATGCTTATGATTCCAATTTATTTGCCATTCATGGTGGAACAAAAGGAAAATTAGGTGCTAAAGGAACCCAAACATGATACAATAATAGAATCATTCTAAGACCCGCATGAATTTGCGGGTTTTAAAAATGAATTAGACTTTCCACGAAGAGTAGCCTGTTAGAGGATGTATAATTATCATACGAATATGTTTCGATTGTATCAAATTTGTCTACAATAACTAAAGGATATATGTTGTGGAAAATTACTGAATGTTCTTTTCTATATATTATTTTTTGTTGATGATGGGAAGAATCATTCGTATTAAAGATTTTAAAATCTTTTGTTTGTCACAAAATGATTAAGCTGTAGATAAATGATGAAATCCAGTATGTGAAATCGGATCAGATATTGTGTATGTGAAGGATTAAAATGCAGATCCGTATACGAAATCTGCAAAACTTTGAGTGTATGTATGAAAAATAGACAGACATGTGGTTTGTCGGTTTCCAACAAATTGAAAAATAAAAAGGAGAGCATGTATTTTGGCAACATTTAGTGAACTGGGCATTAGCCCAGCGTTATTAAACGCAATTCAAAAAATGGGATTTGAAGAAGCAACCCCGATTCAATCAGAAACCATTCCGGTAGCACTGGAAGGAAAGGATGTTATTGGACAGGCACAGACGGGTACAGGAAAAACAGCAGCCTTTGGAATTCCCTTATTGGAAAAAATTACAGTAGGCGTGCGTGCGGTACAAGCTGTTATTATTGCACCAACGCGTGAGCTAGCCATTCAGGTTTCTGAAGAGCTATATAGAATTGGCGGAACCTTTAAAGGTGTGAAAATTTTGCCTATTTATGGTGGACAAGATATCAATCGCCAAATTCGTTCGTTAAAAAATCGCCCACATGTTATTGTAGCAACACCAGGGCGTTTGCTTGATCATATGAACCGAAAAACAATTCGGTTGGGTAGTGTACAAACGGTTGTACTGGATGAAGCAGATGAAATGTTAAATATGGGCTTTATTGATGATATCAAATCCATTCTGGCTGAAGTTCCAAAAGAACATCAAACCCTATTGTTTTCTGCAACTATGCCACCACAAATTCGGGCGATGGCAGATCAATTTATGATGGATCCGGTCCATGTAAAAGTGAAGGCAAAGGAAATGACGGTACCTAAGATTCGACAGTATTATATTGAGATACAAGAGCGCCGTAAATTCGATGTGTTAACTCGGTTGTTGGATATTGAAAGCCCAGAGCTTGCCATCGTTTTTGGACGAACCAAACGTCGTGTGGATGAGCTAACGGAAGCATTGAATTTGCGTGGTTATGCAGCGGAAGGAATTCACGGGGATCTATCTCAGGCAAAGCGAATGAGTGTTTTACGTAAATTCAAAGAGGGAACCATTGAAATTTTGGTTGCAACCGATGTAGCAGCTCGTGGTTTGGATATTTCGGGTGTTACACATGTATTTAACTTTGATATTCCGCAAGATCCAGAATCTTATGTACATCGTATTGGTCGTACCGGTCGTGCAGGAAAAGAAGGTTGGGCAGTTGCATTTATTACACCGCGTGAATTTGCGCAGTTAAAAAATATTGAGAAAGTTACAAAGCGCAAGATGGATAAATTAATGGTTCCGACTTTGGATCAGGCAATCGAAGGACAGCAAAGGATTACAGTAGAAAAGGTAAATAGCACCATTGAAACCGAAAATTTTTTGGCCTATCAAAATGTAGCAGAGGAATTGCTGCAAGAAAATGATGCGCTTACTGTTATTTCAGCCTGTCTTAAGCTGTTAACAAGGGAGCCAGATCAAACACCTGTGAAATTGACAGAAGAAGCACCGATTTTTGTGAAACGAGATCGCAGAAATACAGGCAGTAACCGAAAGGGTAGAAATAGTGAGCGCCGTCGTTTTTCAACGAGTGATCGTAGCCGTTTACGTACGCATAATCAAAGTCATGATCGTACAAAGCGCTCATCTCGTTCAAGAAATTCTGGAAAAAGTATATAAATTGGAATAAAATACTTGTGTGAAAATCGAAAGGGTTTATAAAATGGATTACTTTTTGTTTCAATAAGGTGCCTGTGGTGAATGGTTCATCATTTTGTTTAAAGCATTGAATGTTGATACAGAATATATTTTTGCACGGGTATACGCGCTGCTTTTTTGGATTTAAGTTTGCGGCAAAATCCTTGACAGGTAAGTCGAACTCTTGTAGTATAATCTTTGTCTATAAAATTGAATAAATAACTCTCTTATCAAGAGCGATTGAGGGAACTGGCCCATAGAAATCGCAGCAACCCGCTGATTGGCAAGGTGCTAAGTCCAGCGAAAATCTTCAAATGGTTTTCGGAAAGATGAGAAAATGATCAGATCATGCATGCTTTCGATTCACTTTTTGTACCCAAAAGAGAGGCGCTGGCGTGCTTAGAACCAGAAATCAGCTAAGTGCAAAATCAAGATGTGCTTAGCTTTTTTATTCTATTTATTTTTTAAAGGAGGATTTTAAATGGGAAAGAACATAAAATGGGGATTGTTTGTCATTTTTGTCTTCATATTTGTTATCGCAGGTTGTGGAAACGGGCAGACAGAACAAAATCAGGGATCAACACAAAATAATACTGCTGAGGGGAATCAAAAGCCAGTTGTTTTAAAAATTGGCGCGAGTACAACACCGCATGCTGAAATTTTGGCTTATATTAAGCCAGCATTGGCAGCAGAAGGAGTGGATCTGCAAATCACAGAATATGCGGATTATCCGTTACAAAATCAAGCGCTTGCTGAAGGAACCATTGATGCGAATTTTTTCCAACATATTCAATATATGGAGCAATTTGAGGCAGAGCGCAATGTAGATTTTGATATTTTAACACGTGTACATATTGAGCCGATGGGCATTTACTCAGAGAAGCTGAACCGTTTAGATGATCTAAAAGATGGTGCACAGGTTTCCATTCCAAATGATGCAACCAATGGAGGTCGTGCGTTGCTTTTGCTACAAACGGCAGGATTAATTCAATTGAAAGACGATGTAGGCAATGCTGCAACAGTTCGTGATATTACAGAAAATCCAAAGAATTTAAAGATTGTAGAATTGGAGGCACCAATGATTCCACGCTCATTGGATTCAGTTGATCTTGCGGTTTTAAATACGAACTATGCGTTGGAAGCTGGTATGAATCCGAAAGAAGACGCTCTCGTTTATGAAGGAAGTGAAACACCTTATGTCAATATTGTTGCCATTCGTGCTGGAGAAGGGAACAATGAAACATTGCAAAAATTAAATGATGCATTGTTAACAGATGATGTAAGAAAGTTTATTGAGGATACTTTTAAAGGGGCTGTTATTCCAGTATTTTAATAGAATTGGGGATTCATCTACTATTTTTCACTAGACGGTGTGATGAATCTCCTTTTTTATGATTTGAAAATATTTTCTATACCAATGCTTGTAATGGGCTCATGAAGCTTTACCCTATATTATAATCAAATGCTAAAAGTTCCTTAATCGCATCATCAATTTTTACAAAGATATATTTTGACTTTACGATTTGTTTTTGCCATATGTAAAATACGATAACCGTCAGTTCATATTCCAAAGAAAAGGAATTGAAACGTGAGCCATGTAAGCTGTGTATAGTTTGTTTTTAAAGACAATGTAATAAGAAATCATCAAGAATAAAAGTCTTTTGTTTATACGAAAAAGTAATGAATCAATATGCCGATTTTTAAAATAAGTTCAGTAAAGAAATGATCCAAACTAAAGTGTGATCTATATGTAAGAATGTAAATACAAAAAAGGTTATTGTATAGTTATTAAATGGATAAAAAGTATATTCTGGTCATACTTTGATTTCCTACAAAATTGCAGTATAAAGTTAACCAATACAAATGTGAAGTCATCTTTAAAAAATGTTCAAATCGTAAGATTTAAACCCATCGTAAATGTTTTACAAAGGGCAAACGGTATCTTTTCATCTTTTGTTACTTTCTTTTTATTGTGTTTCAAGGAATTTGATAGATATTATTTGCTAAAATTAGAATAAATACTTCGTGTTAATCAATCATGGCAGTATAGGTATTTTAATATTGATTTAAAAATTTTTATTATTTCAATTCATATTTTATATCTAAATAATCAGTATATATTTTTTTTCTTTTATCTATAAGTGTTATGTTTTGATGTGTATTTTTTCTTTCAGAAACATAGATTGTAATGTACGGTTCATGTATAATGGTATTAATTGATTTCTTGCGTAGCCATGATATGGAATTTGACTACGGGATAAATGGGGGTCTTAAAATCAATGACTGCTTATCATTTTGTAGGCATTAAAGGGACTGGTATGAGTGCACTTGCACAAGTTCTTTCTGATATGGGACATCAGGTTCAAGGTTCTGATATAGAGAAGTACTTTTTTACAGAAGATGCATTAAGAGAAAAACATATTCAGATTTTATCCTTTGATGCTGCAAATATCCATGAGGGATTAACAATCATTGCCGGAAATGCGTTTAAGGATGACCATTTGGAAATTAAAAAGGCAATCGAACTGAGGCTTCCGGTGATTCGTTATCATCATTTTTTGGGTAATTTCATGAAGGAGTATACATCCATTGCTATATCTGGTGTACATGGAAAAACCTCAACAACTGGTCTTTTATCACATGTTCTGTCTGATATGGCGCCCACTTCATACATTATCGGTGATGGTACGGGTTCGGGCAATACGAACAGCAAATATTTTGTTTTTGAAGCCTGCGAATATCGTCGGCATTTTTTAAGTTATCAGCCAGATTATGCAATTATGACCAATATCGATTTTGATCATCCGGATTATTTTACAGATATTGAAGATGTATTTTCTGCTTTTTCTGAGTTGGCCTTGCAAGTAAAACAGGCCATTTTTGCCAATGGAGATGATGAACACTTACAAATGCTACAAGCAAAAGTTCCGGTTTTGTTTTATGGATTAGGTGAAGATAATGATTATCAGGCCAAAAATATTCAAAGGCAAGTCGGGGGTACAACTTTTGATGTGCATATCCGGAATTCGTATTATGGAACATTTACGATTTCGACCTATGGGCTGCATAGCGTAATGAATGCTTTAGCAGTCATTGCGGTGATGCATTATGAGGGGATAGATTGTAAAGAATTGGAGGAGCGTTTACTTACTTTTCATGGTGTAAAGCGTAGATTTTCTGAAAAAATTGTCAATCATCAAGTGATTATTGATGATTATGCCCATCATCCGACAGAAATTCATGCTACACTGGATGCTGCCCGACAAAAATTTCCTGATAAAGAAATTATTGTGGTTTTTCAGCCACATACGTTTACACGCGTTCAAAAGTTTTTGGAGCAGTTTATTGAAGCGTTACAAGAAGCTGATCAAGTTTATTTATGTGATATTTTCGGTTCAGCACGAGAAAAGGAAGGGGATATCCGTATTGAAGATGTTTGTGAAAGAATCCCAGGTGCACGTAAATTAACGGAGCAAACGATTCAGATGCTTGAGGAACATGAAAACAGTGTTTTGATTTTTATGGGAGCAGGTGATGTACAAAAGTATATTATCACTTATGAAAAATATTTGGATATGAAGAAAAAATAATTGCTAATATATTTGCAAGTAAAAAGGGGATTAGAGAAGGTGTTTTTTCTTCCCTTTTTTATTGTATTTGGAATCATTAAATCTTTTTGGTGAATAAAGATGGAACTGCTGTCTATCCACAAAGAGGTATAATAAAAATAAATTTTTATGGTTAATATCACTTGAAGAAAAGAAGTTTAAAACATCCAGTAAACATTTCATATATGAATACATGATAAGAAAACAAAATGGTGCTTACATAATTTGGAGAAATGTATTTCAATAAGATGGATAAATGGAAAATAGGAACACTTCCTGTTTGAAGACGGATGAAAGGTTCTAGGGAAATGATATATGGATAGTTGGTTTTTGTAAATATAAGAGGTTTTAAAGAAGGGTCTATAAATACCTATGGAATCGATTATCCCACATCTAGCAAGCAAACCACCTGGTGATCAGGATGGTTTGCTTTATGGTTGAAAGTTTTCGTTTTTTGTGAGAAGGAAAACTTAAGATTTAGCTTTTTGATTCAAGAGGTTATCCTTTTAAATGTTCTGGATTGAGGCATTGTAATTCTTTTGGTACAAAAACCCCATCCTTTCTGATTAATACATCATCGAAATAAATTTCTCCGCCACCATATTCTGGCCGCTGAATACAAACTAAGTCCCAGTGAATTTGTGAGCGGTTTCCGTTGTCTGCTTCCTCATAGGCCTGACCAGGTGTAAAGTGGAAGCTTCCATCAATTTTTTCATCAAATAAAATATCTCCCATTGGTTCACGAATAAACGGATTGACTCCGATGGCAAATTCTCCGATATAACGAGCTCCGATATCGGAATCCAACAGTTTGTTAATTTTTTCATTGTTGTTTGCAGTTGCTTCAATGATTTTCCCGTCTTGGAACGTAAAGGACACATGTTCATAGGTAAATCCATTGTATGGAGATGGTGTATTGTAGGTGAGTGTTCCATTGACAGACTGTTTCACCGGAGCAGTAAAGACTTCTCCATCAGGAATATTCATCTCTCCAGCACATTTAATTGCTGGAATATTTTTGATGGAAAACGTTAAATTGGTTCCTGGTCCTGTGATTTGTACTTTATCGGTTCGGTTCATCCATTCTACCAGATGATCCATGGCTCGATCCATTTTGCCATAATCCAGTGTACAAACATCAAAGTAAAAATTTTCAAAAGCTTCGGTGCTCATTTTTGCCATTTGTGCCATCGAAGGATGCGGATAGCGGAGCACGACCCATTTGGTTTTTGGCACACGAATTTCGGAATGTACTTTGGTTAAAATTGTTTCGCCATGAATTTTTAATTTATCGGCAGAGACATCACTGAGTTCGTTTGCATTGTCTCCAGAACGGAGTCCGATGTATGCATCCATTTGTTTCATCAGCTCTGCTTCATTTTGTGCCATGAGTGCAAATTGTGTCGGGTTAGCTTGCATAAGCAAGGCTCGGTTGATTGTCGGATTTTTCAATGAAACAAAGGGCAGTGCCCCGATTTTATAAGTTTCTTCGATCAGTGCAGCAACCATTTCTTTTTCAATGCCTGTATTTTCAATTAAAATTTTCTCTCCTTTTTGCAGGCGGCAGGAGTAATGGATCAGTTGAGCGGCTAGTTTTTGGATACGTGGATCTCTCATATTTTATTCCTCCAATTTGTTCTGAGTGATTAAAGAAAGAAAAAATGTATATAGGTGTTTATTTAAGCCCCTGATTTTCTTTCTTTTTTTGCTAATATTATAAGCATGATGTATACATAAAGTAAAATGAAAATCGTATTTTATCTATGGAAAGTTTCAAAGCTTCCTAAAAAGATTTTATCTAGTTGTTGTTTATTAGGCGCCAATCAAAAAATATGCTAGAATAAAGGAAAATCAAAAATGGGTGAATGGAAATGGAATTTGTAATTGGCATCAGTGTTGCAGTGATAGCTTTGGCCGTTGCTATACTGGTTGTTTATTTGGTGAAAACGTTAATTGAAGTCGGAAAAACGATGCATAAAATGCAGGATGTGATGAGTAAAGTGGATGAAAACATTGCTCCCGTTATGCAATCCGGAAAAGGGCTGCTGGATGAAACGACCAAAACCATTGCCAGTGTAAACCGCAAATTGGATAAAGCGGATGAGATGCTCGTACCAGCTATAACAGTAAAAGAGGAACTGGAGAAATTTGGTGTAACCATCGGAAAACTGAGAAAGTCTGTTGACAATTTAACAGATAATGGAAAGCTCATTGGTGTCCTGTTTACGTATGGACAAAAGGCATTTGATCTTATTCTTGGCGTGTTTCAGAAAAAGAATGAAAATAAAGTGGTTGTTACACAAAAAGAAGATCATGTACAAAAGACAGAAAATGAATCAAAGGAGGCATAGTGATGCAACAAATTTATAATTGGAATGAATTGGAAGAAAAGATGAATAGAAAAAAGGAAATGGTGTTGTTAAAGCATAGCAATACTTGTCCAAGAAGTGCAAAAGCCTATGAGGAATGTATGTTGTTTGAACAAAATAGAGAGGTTCCGGTTTATTATTTGGTAGTACAAGAAAGCCGATCGTTTTCAAATGAAATTGCTAATCGTTTCCAAGTGGCGCACCAATCTCCACAGATTTTTTATATCAAGGAAGGAAAGGTAGTCTGGGAGGCACACCATTGGGATATAACAGAGGCTAAGTTGACTGAGGCACAAAAAGTAGCCGATATTGGTTAATCCCTACAATCTGACCAGGTAAAACCGAATTGTATGGCTCAGTATAGCTCAATGATTGAATGCGGACAAGCATTTCCTTAGCTAAGAGTCTATCAATGGATAAAGTTGAATCAGGACAGATCATATTCAAGCTTTGTTTGCCTTTTTGTGCGTTTTCCAGTCAGCGTAAAAAGGTTTCAGGTTTACTCAAACAAAAAACGGCAAAATCTTTTGATGATGCCGTTTTTTTGTTTTGGGAAATATAGCCTGGTGTGAAAAACGTTTTGCAAGATTTTGTTGCCACCTAAATAATCCATTCAATTTTGAATCGGTGTGTTAGAGAGCGATTTTCCGATTGGGGTGAAATTGATGGAAATGAAAATGGCATGTAAAAACAATCTTTTTTAAAAAGAGCTGCATGCCTGTCATCTCAACATTTATAAATTCCTCTTAGGTTCATTAATATTTTTATATTTCTTTATATAATAAATAATCAAAATTAATTGTTATACATTCTTTTTCTTTTCGGTTTTGTTTGAGTCTCTTCATTTTACAGAAATTTGTACGCATATTATTTTTGTCCAATCCACATACCGTGATAGCTAGAGCCAAGTAAGCTTTTTTCTTCACAGGTTTTCAAGTGGTAGGTGAGCCAGCGCTTCAAACCGTTTGGCGTTAAAAGTTTGCTTGTTTCTGTCAGAAAAAGTGCCATTCCGTCTAGGGCAATATGCTTCACTTGTTTCAATCCTTCTGAAAGAAAAAATGTCTCTGCTTCTTCTGGTGTGGATGCATAAAAAATGTCTTCGGTTCCTTGTTGTGTAAACCGTAAAATCTCATCCAAATTTTCTAAATCACCGACCATATCTCCTAAAATTACCGCATATCGATTCATATAGGTTGCAATAAACAGTCCACCCTTTTTTAAGATACGTAAATTTTCCTTTAAAGCTTGTCGTCGTTCTTTTGCAGTTAGCAAATGATAAAAGGCACCCATACATAAAACGACATCGAAGCTTTCATTGGCAAAACGTGATAAATTCAGCACATCTCCCAAATAAATTTCTTGTAAACGTTTCTGCTTTGCTTGTTTTTTTTGCATGATTTCTACATTAAACGGCACAATATCTCCAGCGGTTACTTGGTGACCCTGTTCTGCCAAATAAAATGCGTATGCTCCAGTTCCGGCACAATTATCTAAAATATTGGATTTTGGTTGAAACAATTCAGCAAAGTATTTGGTTGCTGTTAGAAATTCAATGCGATGAACACTGCCTTCTTGCAGACGATATTCCTCTTGTCCATGTGTCTCATAAAAAGTAAGCAGCGACTTTCGGTTGCTCATTTCGTTATCTCCTTTCAACGCACTTGGTTTCTATACATATCTTAGCATAAAACGATTTACTGTGGGTTTTGAATGAAAAAGGAAAAATAGATGTGATCAAATGAACATTATATTTTTTTAATATGATTAAATTATTTATAAATTGGCTTGCATTTTATATAATAAAAATATGTGCGGAAGAATGATGATATTTTTGAATAGAAGGAGGTGATTTATTCCCGAAAAATAAAAAATTTATATAAGAAAGAAAATAATATGATGAAGGAAAATCAGGCAAAAGAAAATATAAAACAATACTAGGAAATAGTTGATATAGTTATTAGAAATTTTAAGATTTATTGTCGGAAAATTGTATATGAAACAAAATTTACATCTTTAAACAATTGAAACGCATCATGAAGATATTTTAGAAGGAAGTATTTGAAATGATTGTTCCAAAGAAATTCGTGTTGGAGCACTCTAAATTTATGATTGATTCTTATGGAAATATATTTCATGAAGTGGATTTAGCAATGATTGGTGAGATGTATACACCTTACATTTTCTGTTCAGGGTGTTTGAAGTTTGTTCCAATTGAAGCAGTGGTTGTTGTAGAACGTAAAAGTATTCTAAATAAATATAAGGGCAATAAAAAATGGCATGACGTCATTACGAATTGAAAAAAAGCGAGGAAGTCCATTGCTCAAATGGTAACGAATATGGCAAAAAAGCCTGTACCAATGCACCATCCTACATGATGGCTTCGAATCTTATGTGCAATGAACTTGAAATGCAAAGATAAAATATTATTTTGATTTTATTTTGGTTGCAAAAGAAGAGGGTAAGTGTACTTTGGTTGAAATGAACGATTATTTTGCCAATTTATGTGACTGTTAGGAGAAACTGAATTTCTATCATAAGGTGAGTCTATCTGAAGTCATTGGATAAGAATTTTTAAAAAATATCCATTTAAAATAATATAACGTTAAATAATCTGAAGAATAAATCCTTTCGTTGATTATTTTTCATTTCATCAACTGCTGATGTTGATTAATCATCTGATGCTGTTTTTTGCATCGAGCCTATGTTGAAATATTTAACCGTGTTGGGGGAGGGATAAAGCAGTGGATCAATATATAGTTGGTATATCTGTAGACAAGGTACAACGTTTTTTATATGAAGTGTTCCAGGTAAGTTCACAAGAAAAGCAAGAAGATAATCAAACATTAAAAACGGTTATCGCTTCTTCACAAATTGTTGCCGAGCATTTATATCAGAAAATTGGTTTAGGCAAAACAAACGGGAAATTTTCGGGTAAGATTAAAGATGTTTTATTACAATGTTCTGGTGTTTGTATTTTTTTGGTTAGCATGCCTGAAAAAGAAATTCAAAAAAAGTTAAATGAGTTATTTTGTGAATATTATCAAGCATTTAACGGGACGATATTTTTAAGGTCTACTTATTTTAAGAAAATACTAGACAATCATTCAGAGTCTGATCTGTATAGTGCCTGTTTGAAAGAAAAAGAATTGGATTGGAAAATATGTGCAATTCAATGCGCCAAAAGCCGTTTGAAATCTGCAGAAAATATAAGTGAGATCATTCAGCAGAACCAGAAAGTTTTGTTTGAATTTCAAGATATTCAGACAAATATTCTTAATTTTAATAAAAAATATTTTGAAAAAATAGAAGAATATAATGGTGCTTGGATTGCTGAAAATATTGATGAATTATATGTAGATCAGGGAAAGCAAGAGAAAAATCGTTTTCGTGTTGCGATTATTAAAGCGGATTTAGATGGAATGGGTGATTTATTTAATCAGACACCAGATTATCTAAATTATAAAAAAATAAGTGACATTTTAAATCAAACCGTTTGTTTATCGAACTTTGTAAAAGCGGCTAAAACGATTTATGATGCGCATAACTCATTTAAAGTATATCCATTTTATATTGCTGGTGATGATCTTTTTTTTGCTGTACCAACTTCGGAATTGCTTTGGGGCATAAAGCTATGTAAAAAGATACTACGTAAAATAAATAATGCGTTAAAAAAGATTCCACAGAAAAATGCACCTTCACTTTCCTTAAGTGTAGGCATTGACTTGGCATTTAATACGGAACCACTGCGTTACTATTATCATCGCGTTGAAAAACAGTTGCAAATTGCCAAAAATAAGGGTCGGGCATTAAATAGTGATAAAAATACAAAAGGTATTTATCAATTAATGATAGCTGTAAATCATTTTCCACTTTGTATTTATCATCCGAATAAAAATAATAAAATAATAAAAGAAAAAAATATTCAAACATTTAATCGAATCATAGAAAATGCGAGAAAGTTGAAAAAAATGATTTCTAAAGGCTTTCCTGCACATCATTTCTTATATGGTTTGTTAGATAAGTTGAATGATTCTTGTGAAAATACCGAACAATCAGTGTGTCTGAGTAATGCTGTTTTGTATCATTTAATTCCGAAATATTTAAATGGTGCAGATGAGCAGTTAAGACAATATGAACTCTTTTTTCTTAAGGATATACTGCGAATCATTATAGTCAAGAAAGAAACAAAATCTCAATATGAATTATGCTTCAAAAAAGAGTGTGTAGAGAAACTGATAAATTATGTTAAACTGCTGCTTTTATTTACAGATGATCGGTTTGATATTGTTGTAGAAGAAGAAAATATGTATGAAGAGGATTTAAGAGGAAATAAGCAAAAAATCAAGGAATTACGGGGCAATATTTTTAATCGTTCTTTGCGATATTTGTATGAACAAAATTTGTATGAACAATTGGCAAAGAAAGAAGGTGAGAGTGAAAGGATCAATTTAAGGAACTGTTTTGTTGATAAAAGGTCATATATACCTGATTCTAGCGATCAACCAGTAGAAGTATATTGCACATTAAAATTATCAAGTTCTATTCTTTACCGATTGAAAAAATCAATGGATACAAAATTTGAGTATGAAAAATTAATTGATCAACAGAAAAATATGATAGAACGTACTTTGGTAATGTCTTTAGATCAGAAGATTGATGAAGGTTCTAGTAATGCAGATGCTCGCCGATCAAATGAAGTATTAGAAGTTGAGAAAAATAAAGTACCTAAACTGACTTTTATACCTGATCAGTTTAAAAAATGGGCAACAAACAAATTATGGACACATAGTTACATTGATTCTTTGCTTGTTCTATATAAATTTAATCAAGCATTGATTCGTTATCGAGTTTTATATTCGAATGAAAATAAGAATAAAAAATGAATCGAAGGAGAAGGAAAAATGAATCCGATTAAATTAAAATTGGGGATAACGTCTCAATCCAATTTATTTATTGGTGGGGCAGCACCTAAATTTGAAATAGGGGGCATCGATTTATGTACCCAGATGGATACACAAGGTTATCCGATTATTCCGGCATCATCATTTAAAGGGGTTTTACGTAAAATTGTCCGCGATATGGTATCTGAAGGCAACGAAGCAGCTGAGCAGGTGAAAGTAGCCTATCAAAAATATATTGAAAAAGTCGAAAAAAGTGCTTTGGAAAAGTTAAATAAATTGGATGATCCGTTACAAAAAGAATTAGCTGAGAAACGTTTTGTACAGTTACAAGAAAAAGTTTCTGCGGAATATTTATTTGGCGTTTCTGGTTTAAATCAAGCGCCAAAACTATTTTTTAATGATTTTACTTTGAAAACAAAAGACGCATCAAAAAGTTATTTCTCCATTGATACGAAAAATAGCATTGAGGAAACAGACAATGGCATTGTAGCAAATCCACGTATTTATAAAACTGTAAAACCAGGTGTGACTTTTCAAGGTGAGATTCTTTTTTATAAAATGCATGCGTTGGAGCCTGAGGTTACAGTTGGTTTCATAAAAAAATTTATAGAAACTGCAATTGGACAATTTAATACACAAATTTATCGTTTAGGCAATTCCAAAAGCCGCGGATACGGTCTGATTCGAGTAGAGATCGTTAAGGGAGAGATGCACAATGGGTGAGATGAAAATTTATAAAATTCAAACCAAGTTGCAAGGTGATTTAACCCAATTGCCTGATTCGCAGAAAATATTTGGCGCACTGATTTATTTATATGCCGATCAGTATGGTTCGGAAACGGCAACAAGGTTGGTTAAAGATATAAAAGATAAAAAAATGGTCTTTGAAGTATCCAATATGCTGCCATTCGGTTATTTCCCATTGCCAGAAAGTTATTTATCATCTTGTATACAAAAGAAATCTGCTTTAAAAAATAAAGAAGAGAAACAGCATGGAACATCAAAGAATAAATCTGCAAAAGAAATCTATCAATCTATGAAAAAAAGACAGTATGTCCCAGAGTGGAGTATAAAATACTATTTAGTGAAAAATCCTGCTGCGATTAAGGCTTGCTGTGATTACATTTCGCTCAGCACGAATCCACAATTGCGTACAGCAATTGATAGTCGAGCCTATGACTTGCCGGGCTTGGATTCTACACTGTATTCCATTCCAAGATTAACTGTTTGGCAAATGAAGGGAAATAAAAAGAATAAATCTGTTACTGACTTTTGTTTTTATTTGAAGTTTGAGGAAGATTCTAATGTAAAAAATTTGTACCAGACTTTAATAGATATAAAAAAATCTCAATTTCCACTTTTTTTAGGACCTCGTGCTTCACAAGGGATGAATACATTTACAATTCAAAATATATTAGAAGAAAAAATTGAAATCCAATCTTCCAGATATTTAAATCTTGGTATGTTGCTATTGAAACACTTTGAGTCAGACAAGCCAGAAAAACAGACCAATCTAATCCAGGAAAAATCAGCTATGCACTTAAAATCCCTTGATTTTTCCAAATCATATTTCAGCTTGTTTACGTCTGAACGTCGTCCATATCATATCGCAGAGGGGTGGAGTACATCTGTTAAAAAGCAATTTATTAGTTTTATTCAGGCAGGGAGCATCATCTATACAGATCATCCCAAACAACTTGGTTGTTCAATTCAATCCCCATTTGATCCAGATGCCATCGTTTTTGGGAATTCGTTTTTGTACCCATTAAAAGAGGAGGATTTTCTCGAATGAAAAAGTATGGAATTGAATTAGAAGTTCTTTCTTCCGTTATTTTATCTCCAAGAGACCAAAACGCTTTTTATAAGGGCGTGGATTTTGACCAAGAAGAATTAACCAATACGAATGTGAACATCATTTATCCATTTTATCAGTATGGCATATATGAAAAATATATTCCACATTTATCGAAAAACAATTTTTGTTCAAGTGGAGAGCATGGAGCAGAAAAAATTCAATACCATATTCCGGGTTCTTCCATAAAAGGTGCCATTTTTGGAACCTCAAAAAAGGGGGAGAAAAATGTTCGAAATGCATTAATGGTTGATGATATCAAGGTGGATTCAAATGACATTGTGTTAAAACATATTTATAAATTGCAAGATGTTACACAATTTCATATTACAAAAGAAAAAAATCCTAAAAACATAAAAACAGAAAACAAAGAAGAATCAAAAATTCCTGAATTAAACGTGTTTTTTCCGAATGTTGGTATTCAAATGCTCAAGCCCCAAGTCAAGTTAAAAGGTCAAATTTTTTATGACGAAACGCAAAAAGATAGTGCTACGCTAGAAAAAATTTTAAAACAAACGGATGAGCAAAGCCGACAAAAGTTGAAACAGTTGCAAACACGAATTGAGAAGATTTATGAAATAACTGGCAATATACAAAATCGGTATAAAGAAGGGATATTAAACCATTTGAACTTTATGAAAATGGCGATTCAGGATTTGCTTTATGGCACCTCAAACGGAACCTATTTGTTGATTTTGGGTGGGTATAAAGGGCTGCTTATGTCAAAAATCTTTGATAACACATTACAAGATTCTATAAAAAGCGGCATTTATTTGGATGTTGAAAAAATATCTGGAAAATCCAATGAAAAAACAGAAAATTTTAAGGGAACGTTCTTGCCTTATGGATTGGTAAGGCTGGAATTATCTTTGTACACCAATCAGAAAGAAAGGGAAAGCTAAATGAAGAAGAAAGAAAAAGGGGTGAGGTATTGTATATGTTTTGCAATCATTTTATTGATAATGAGTATGTTTTTTATTATTTATGCTGTGAATAAACAGCATGAAACGAGTCAAATGCTTGCAACATTTAAAATAGAAATACAAAAAGTACAAGATGAAATGACTGTTCAGAAAGAAGCAAAGAACATTGAACAGGGAATGCTTGATTTTATACAGAAAGAATACGAAAATTACATGACGTTTGCCAATCAAGATCGGACAAGTTTTTTTAACCTTGTGACATTGTCTTTTACAGCACTGGGTATTTTAATTACGGTAGGACTTGTTGTCCTTTACTGGGTTTTTGGGCAAAGTCGAACAGAAGTGGAAAATATGATGAAAGATAAACTTGAGTTGGAAGCGAAAAATAAAATACAAAGTTTCCTAGATCCCAAAATGGAGCAATTAGAGAAAGAATATGGTCACTTGCAAAGATTTTTGTCTAACCAGTATAGAATACATGAAAGTCATGTCTTGCTTTTATGTCCAACAAAAAGTTACAAGGAAACAAAGAATGAATTGAAAAGAATTCAATATATGGTTAAAAAATTTGAAACGCAGTTGATTGATGACTTCCTTCAATTTCAAGAAAGAGTTCAAAATAGAACTGTTGACATAATCATCTACAAATATGAATTAGAGAAAGGAAAAGAACAGGAAGAAAAAATTGGAGAATATATAAATTATCTGATTGATAAAAATATTAGAATTCCTGTTGTGATTTATGCAAAATCGCCTATACAAATTTCTAAGGCGGATAATGAAACGATAAATAAATATCCTTATTTTTTGTTCGCCAATATGCCGGTAACGGTGATCAGCAATATGATTAATTTAATAAATGTAATTTCATATGAAGAAACCACGTTGTTTATAAATAAGTAAGGTTATTCACAATGAATTGTTTTGTGAAATCGATTTTGTTCTGAAGGGAATACGGTTACTGTACAAGCCTTTTTCATGAAAATTATTGGTTTAAAACAGGAATGTTCAGATTTTGTGTCAAAGTATTCCCGTTTCTGATTTTGTCCCTTCGTTATGGAATCCACTGATCAAAATAAAAAAGCAAGGCTCGTGGACAAAGCGCAATGGTTCGTAGACTTGCTTTTTGCCTTTATTGTGCCTAGCATTTTCGATAAAAGGAGTGAATTTTGAATGCTTACTGAAAATATTGGTGATTTGGATGATTTTACGGATTTATAACAAGATTGATTATTTTTTACATCAAAATGAAGCTAGCAAAATTGAAATCAAATATATTCATATTATAGAAGAGTATTTTTTAAACCAGTAATTTCATATTTGGGAGTGGGTTTGGCAATGATAGAGATATATTTTGTTCTCTTTTAAGTTGCCAAAGATTGCAAATCAATGGTTTTTATTTTTAATTTTTTATATTTTTGCCAAAGTTTATTTTATTTTGAAAAAAAATCAATAGCAATCAAGGACCAATTTATTTTGTTTTTAATAGGTGTTTTTCAAGAAAAATTGAATTGTTTTCTGATTTTATGAAAAAAGAACATAGCCGGTATAAATATGTTAGAATAGTATTATAGAAAATGAAATGCTCATATGCTGCTTTGTATTTTGGCTTTGTAAGGTGCAGCTTTAAAAAAGCAGCATTTTGTCGATATATAGGATAAATGGTTATGAGAGGAATCTGTCAATTGAAAGGAACAGTATATTGGATTACTGGATTATCTGGTGCAGGAAAAACAGCAATTGGTAAATTTTTATTATAGAGGATAAAACAAATGTGGACAGTCATTTTTTGAAGATTATATAGGTGAAATGGAAAGGGAAGCAGAAATTTTCCTTTATTTATTTTTTTGGTTTTAAGTTTTTCAGTTTAAAGCATGTATAGCTATGATCGTATGACCGATAAAAAGAAAAATAAAAATTTATGATTCATATTCGGAGGCTCTATATGAAATATAAAAAAATTCTTGTGACAGGTGCAGACGGCTTTATCGGTTCGCATTTAACCGAAATGCTTGTACGTCGGGGATATAACGTAAAAGCTTTTGTATATTATAATTCTTTTAATTCATGGGGATGGTTGGATTTTTCTCCATATCGAGATCAAATCGAGATCTTTTCTGGAGATATTCGGGATCCGTTTGGTGTAAAGGAAGCCATGCGTGATTGTGATGCCATACTGCATTTAGCAGCGTTAATTGCAATTCCGTATTCTTATCACTCACCAGCAACGTATGTGGATACAAATGTCAAAGGAACCTTAAATATTGTACAGGCAGCTAAGGAATTCGGGATTCAAAAGGTTGTTCATACATCTACAAGCGAGGTATACGGAACAGCACAATTTGTTCCAATTACTGAAGAGCACCCACTGCAGGGACAATCTCCTTATTCGGCAAGTAAAATTGGTGCAGATCAAATTGCGATGAGCTTTTATACTTCCTTTGATACGCCCGTGGCGATTATTCGTCCATTTAATACGTATGGTCCGCGCCAATCTGCAAGAGCAGTAATCCCAACAATTATTACGCAAATTGCAGCCGGGAAAACAGAAATTAAGCTAGGTGCATTGCATCCGACCCGTGATTTTAATTTTGTTATGGATACGGTGGACGGTTTTATTTCTGTTTTGGAGTCAGATCAATCTGTTGGAGAGGTTATCAATATTGGTAGTAACTATGAAATTTCCATTGGAGATACTGTTCGGCTCATTGCTGAGGTTATGGAAAAGGAAGTTCATATTTTGACAGATGAGACCCGTTTTCGACCACAAAAAAGTGAGGTTGAGCGTTTGTGGGCAAGCAATGAAAAAGCAAAACAGCTTCTTGGATGGACGCCGCAATACAGTGGTGTAGAAGGATTGAAAAAGGGTCTAAAAATCACTGCGGATTGGTTTACAAAGGAAGAAAATTTAAAACAGTATAAGGCAGATGTTTATAACTTATGAATAGATTATCTCCACAAGAAGTCATTCAAAGCTTACAATCAGTACTGCCGCAAAAAGATTTTATTGCGCTGCACGAGCCGATTTTCCAAGGAAAGGAGACGATGTATGTAACCGATTGCATTCATACTGGCTGGGTGTCTTCTGTTGGCGCTTACGTTGATCAATTTGAACAGAATTTGGCTGAATTTACTGGTGTGAAAAAAGCAGTTGCTGTTGTCAATGGGACAGCAGCTTTACATATTTGTTTAAAACTGATTGGTGTGAAGACAAATGATGAAGTACTCATTCCATCTTTGACCTTTGTGGCAACTGCCAATGCTGTGACCTATACAGGTGCAATTCCACATTTTGTTGATGTGAGTGAAAAAACACTTGGGATGGATCCGTATAAACTGGAAGCTTATTTAGCAAAGCATACCTTTTTTAAAAATAATGAAATCTTTTCTAAAAAATCTGGACGAAGAATTTCTGCAATGGTTCCAATGCATACATTTGGTCATCCGGTTGAGATGGACAAGTTGCTGGATGTTGCCCAGACTTTTCATTTGAAAGTGGTAGAGGATGCAGCTGAGTCTCTTGGCTCCTATTATCAAGGTAAGCATACAGGGAATTTTGGTCACATTGCTGCATTGAGCTTTAATGGCAATAAAATTATAACAACGGGTGGCGGCGGTGCAATTTTAACCAATGACGAAGAATTGGCACAAAGAGCAAAACATATTACAACGACGGCAAAAGTTTCCCATCCATATGAATTTGTTCATGATGAAATTGGCTATAATTATCGTATGCCAAATCTGAATGCAGCACTTGGTTGTGCACAGTTGGAACAACTGCCTGTATTTTTAAAAGAAAAACGAAAGCTGGCAAATCGATATGAGAGACTTTTCTCTTCGGTTTCAAACATTCGATTTTTTAAAGAGCCAGAGAATAGTTGTTCCAATTATTGGTTGAATGTACTTTTATTGGAACAGTCAGATATTATAATGCGTGATCAGTGGCTGGATGCATTGAATCAAAATGGGATTATGTCACGCCCCATTTGGAAACCGATTCATCAACTGGAAATGTATAGAGATTGTCCAGCTATGCCATTGGATACAACGATGAAATTAGCAGGACAGGTGATCAATATTCCAAGCAGTGCGAATTTGAATGAGGGATTATAATCATGAAAAGAAAAATTTGTGTGGTTACGGGAACCCGTGCTGAGTATGGTTTGTTTTACTGGATTTTAAAGGAATTACAAGCATCAAATATAGTTGATTTGCAAATTGTTGTTACAGGGATGCATCTATCACCAGAGTTTGGGTTAACATATCGCCAAATTGAACAAGATGGTTTTGTCATTACGGATCAGGTAGATATGTTACTTTCGTCAGATTCTCCAACTGCGATTGCGAAATCTGTCGGTTTAGGTGTGATCGGTATGGCAGATTGTTTCAGACGTCTTCAACCAGATGTGCTTTTGCTCCTTGGTGATCGTTATGAAACATTTGCGGCTGCACAGGCAGCGATGATTTTGCAGATTCCTGTTGCACATATTCATGGCGGAGAAACTTCAGAGGGCGTAATTGATGAAGCGATCCGACATTCTTTAACCAAAATGAGTCAGTATCATTTTGTTGCAGCAGAAGTTTATCGAAAGCGTGTCATTCAATTGGGTGAACATCCCAATCGTGTATTTTGCGTCGGTGCCCCTGGATTGGATCATATTCAGAAACTGCATTTATTGACAAAAGAAGAATTAGAACAAGAATTAGGCTTGTCATTATTAAAACCGATATTTTTGATTACATATCATCCAGTTACGTTAGAATCAGAGCAAACTGAGAAAAATATCGAGAGCCTTCTGCAGGCACTTGATGTGTTTGAAAATGCGACTTTGATTTTTACAAAAGCAAACAGTGACACAAACGGAAGAATCATCAATGAAAAAATTGCAGATTATGTTGTCAAACATCCACATCGCACCAAATTATTTACCAGTTTAGGTCAGCTCCGTTATTTAAGTATGATGCAGCACTGTGATGTCGTGGTTGGCAATTCATCCAGTGGTTTAATTGAGGTTCCGCTTTTTCAAAAGCCGACGGTGAATATTGGATCCAGACAAAACGGTCGCTTAAAAGCAGCCTCTGTAATTGACTGTTTGGAAGATAAAAAGAGTATTGTCCAGGCAATTCAATATGCATTGAGTACAGATTTTCAAAACAAATTGCCCCATACGGTTTCATTATATGGAAATGGAAATGCATCAGAAAAAATTGTAAAGCTTTTAAAGGAGCTACCAATGGATTCACAAATATTACAAAAGTCATTTTATGATTTAACAAAGGATGATCAAAGTGAGTAAAGTTTACGTGATTGCCGAAGCGGGTGTGAATCATAATGGAGATGTGAAATTAGCTGAAAAATTGATTGATGTTGCAGCAAGTAGTGGTGCAGATGCAGTTAAATTTCAAACTTTTCAGGCTGAAAAGCTTGTCAGCATCCATGCACCAAAAGCAAAGTATCAACAGGAAAACACCAATGGAGCCAAAACGCAGTTGGAAATGCTCAAAAAGCTTGAATTAACAAAAGAGGAATTTCGACATTTACAAAGATATGCGTTAAAAAAACAAATTGATTTTCTTTCCACTCCGTTTGATAAAGAATCCCTACATTTTTTAATTCGTGATTTGGGTATGAGCACCGTTAAAATTCCATCTGGAGAAATAACCAATGCCCCCTTTCTCCTTGCATGTGGGTGGGAACGAAAAAAAATGATTTTATCTACGGGTATGTGTGATTTATCAGAAGTTAGACAGGCATTGGGTGTTCTTGCCTTTGGACTTTTGCATAACCAAGAAGAGCCATCAGAATCAGCTTTTGAGGCGACCTTTTCCAGCGTAGAGGGGCAAAAAGTATTGAAACAATATGTTTCTATTTTACATTGTACAACCGAATATCCAGCACCATATTATTCTGTCAATTTACGTGCCATCCATACATTGCAAGACCAATTTCAATTGCCAGTTGGCTTATCGGATCATACAGCAGGTATTGCGATTCCAATTGGTTCTGTTGCACTGGGTGCTTTGATTATCGAAAAGCATTTTACTTTAGATCAAGCAATGGAAGGACCAGATCATAAAGCCTCTTTGAATCCTCAAGAGCTTTCAGAAATGATTGTAGGCATTCGACAAATGGAACAAGCGTTAGGCAATGGAAAGAAAATTGCTTCTGATGTTGAAATCAAAAACAAAAAGATTGCAAGAAAAAGTTTGGTTGCAGCAAAGCCGATACAGAAAGGGGAGTATTTCACAGCGAAAAACTTAACGGTCAAGCGTCCTGGAGATGCAGTAAGTCCTTATCAGTATTGGAATTATCTGAAGAAAACTGCAAATCGAGACTACAGAGAGGATGAATGTATTGATGAATACTAAGCCAGTGATTTTAATTGGAAATGGAGGACATGCAAACGTTCTGGTCAATATTTTGCAGATGAACAATATTGATGTGATCGGATGCGTGAGTCCTAAATTTGTTGAAGATTTTCCGATTCCGTATTTAGGAACAGATGATTTTATTTTTAAAAATTATATGCCAAAGGAAACATTTTTAATCAATGGTATAGGTTCGGTTGGTGATATGGGTAACCGAAAAAATGCTTATTTGTATTATAAACGATATGGTTATACATTTTTATCCGTGATACATCCCTCAGTTATTTTACCAGTGAATTGTACTCTTGGGGAAGGGGTGCAGTTGATGGCAGGGGCTGTGATACAACCGAATGTATCTATTGGAGAAAATACATTAATCAATACTTCTGCTAGCATTGATCATGATTGCCAGATTGGTGCGCATGTTCATATTGCGCCAGGAACCGTTCTTTCAGGAAATGTGTGTGTTCAAGATGAAACACATATCGGTACTTCCGCAACAGTGATTCAAAATATTAAAATTGGTACAAAATGTACCATTGGTGCTGGTTCTGTTGTTGTGAAAAATATCTCGGATCGTACATTGGCAATTGGTACACCTGCAAGAGAGGTTAGAAAGAAATGAGAAATTGGCATGATCTATTGATTGCACCAGAGTGTAGTATTTTAGACGCGATGCAGGTTATTGATCGGTATGGAAAGCAGATGGTCGTTATTGTTGATGAAAATCAAAGTCTGCTTGGGATTGTCACAGATGGTGATATTCGGCGCGGAATTTTAAATCATATTTCTTTATCTGAGCCAGTTGAGCGCGTAATGAATAAAAATCCAATTACAATTTCGGATTCAGCGCATCTGAAAAGTATTGTCCGTTTTATGAGAAAAAGAAAGCTGAAGTTTATTCCGCTTGTAAATGACCAACATCAAATTACAGGGATTCGTTTTGAAAATGAAGAAGATATAACGATAAAAGATCATTTGGTTGTGCTAATGGCGGGTGGGCTTGGTACACGGTTGCGACCATTAACAGAGGAAATTCCCAAACCATTACTAACAGTTGGAGAACGTCCAATTTTGGAAACCATTATTCAAAATTTTAAAGCATATGGTTTTTATCGATTTGCCATTTCTGTCAATTATAAGAAAGATATGATTATGGATTATTTTGGTGATGGAGAAAATTTTGGTGTTCAAATTTCTTATATTAATGAAGAAAAAAGACTTGGAACGGCTGGGGCTCTTTCCCTATTGTCAGATATTCCAGATAAGCCAATTTTGGTTATGAATGGGGATTTATTAACCAAAGTGAATTATGAACAGCTTTTAAACTTTCATGCAAAGTCAGGTGCAATGGCAACTATGTGTGTGCGAGAATATGATTTTCAAGTGCCATATGGTGTGATTCAAACAGATCAACATAAATTGATTTCAATTGAGGAAAAGCCGGTACAGCGTTTTTTTGTTAATGGAGGAATCTATGTTTTAAATCCAGAAGCAATTGTTGAAATTCCTAAAGGACAATTTTATGATATGCCAGAGTTGTTTCATCAATTGATTGCTAAAAAACAAAATGTACATGTATTTCCAATTCGGGAGTACTGGTTAGATATTGGAAGAATGATAGATTATGAAAAAGCCAATATTGAATTTGCAACAGTTTTTTCTGTCTAATTTTGATTAAAAGATAAAAGGGAGCTGCAAAATGTCTACATTTTTAGCGATTATTCCAGCACGCGGTGGTTCAAAAGGAGTTCCAGAAAAAAATAAAAAGCTGTTATGTAAAAAACCATTAATCTCTTGGACCATTGAGGCTGCGAAGCAATCAAAGTATGTTACAGATGTACTGGTATCTTCAGATGATCCTGATATTTTAGAAATAGCTAAAACATATGAAGGGGTTATTACATTAGAACGTCCAGCACATCTTGCAACGGATACAGTCTCTAGTTCGGAAGTTCTTTTACATGTCATTGAGAATTATCCAAATTATGACTATATGATATGGCTTCAGCCTACTTCTCCTTTGCGCACCAATTTACATATTGATGAAGCAGTTACACAATTGACCAATCAAAAGGCGGATTTTTGTGTAAGTGTGACAGAGGCTGAGCCTTCACCTTACCTTATGTATAAAGTGGACAAAAAGAATGGAAACTGTATCCCCTTAATTCCCAAACCTCATCCAGTCAGAAGACAGGACTATGAGTCATATTTTTTATTAAATGGTGCAATTTATATCGGAAAAACGGAATGTTTCAAGCAGACAAAGACTTTTTTAACAGAAGATACTATTTTTTATCAGATGCCGCGGTCTTTATCTTATGATATCGATACGCAAGATGATTTTGAGTTATGCGAATTTGTAATGAAAAAAGAACTATGTAAATCAAATTGACTATACTATAAGAAATGATATAACTGATCAAATAGAAAGATATGATGTTCAAATTTAACATGTTGGAGGAAAGTAAAATGACGGATGAGCTACAGGAATTATTACAATCATACAAGAGTTACAGTGAACGTGCGATTCAGCAGTTGGATGCTGTTTCGGAAAAATGTTATCAAAATGAACAAGCCTTTGTTTGGGATGCAGTGGAGGATTTTGTCGATGCTATGGAGTATATTACAAAGGGTCTGGTTTATATCTCCAATACATATGAAAGTTTTTCTGCGTTAAATCATGTTTTCACGGAGCAGTTTAAGGGATTGCTCCAAGCAATGGAAGATAAAGATATGGTTGCAATAGGAGATATTCTATCTTATGAGATTAAGCCTTTGTTTGAGCAATTGTTGGTAAAGATTGAAGAAGTTTCCTTAGATTCCCGCTAAATACAGTGTTAAAGGTAGGAAAAGAAGAATATCTTTCAATTTATTTGCAGCCAAAGTTGATACTATGGCTTTATCTACTATTTTTGATTTAAATCAAGTATCCAAAAATCAAACTATAATCTTACAAATTCTTTGATGATATTGTTTGTTAAAAAGAATTCAAATTAAAAAATATTTTTATGATAAAAATAGTGACAGAACCTCCTGATTTTTTATTCGAAGCTTATTTTATCTATGGTCTGGAATATATTTTAAAGTGTTCTTTCCTTTTGTATATTTTACTACAAGTTTTGGATAGCAGTAATGATTTTAAACTTTGCCTTGTTTTTGGTTACGACATTCCTTTTATAGTTTTTAAAAATTTACAATTATAGTTATATTTATGCAAAAATTACTATATTATATCCTAAAGTAGGCATTTTAATTGTGGATTAATTAAATTGATTTTTTTGTAGTTTTAAATATTTTCAAAAATACATGATATAGAATCTACATCGATATGATTGACATTAAAATAAATCAAATTCTTTATGTTTTTCTATATATTCCAGATATTTATTGTGCTAGCAGATATCAAAATATGTATAATGTAAAGCGATATCAGTCGATTGGAATATTTTGTTCACAACCAAACAGATATATATACCATTTCAAGCTAAGTTGTGGATATCATGTATATGGAATTTAGATTGAGTTGGTGCTGCTTAAACAGTCTTGCATCGGTTGTTAGGTCAATTTATAAGGAACTGTACGCAGAGACCAAGAAACGGACTGCTGACAACAAACGGCGGTATGCTGCCAAAGAGGGCAGCATACCGCCTATTTCGTTGTCCGGGGTTCCAAAGGGGCTTGTCTCTTGGCACACGACTTTGCGAAGCCAAGTGTAGTATGTTATATGCTCTGTCGGCGTTGCCCCAGGGAGGAAAACGGCATTTGAAGCGTCAGGACTGCTTTCATCAGCAGACAGCGTGTATATGAAAGCCCCGACCCTTGTCTCATGCCCCAACTTGTGGACAAAGTGTCCCAAAGTTATGGCCAACTCCCAGAAAAGTAGCAGGACAGAGAGCAACCTTCAAAGCTGAAATGAATAGGCTTTCGCCTGGTCTTGATCGCGGTCCTCTTGGTTTTGGAGCGTTTCTTTTCTTGAAATTAAAATGGATTTCACACTTGATTGCCTGTCTTTGCTATCTTTCTGACAACTTAGGATTTATTTGATTCATGGTTCTGGGAACATAAACTTTTCCTTAAATAAACCATATCTATCAGTTGAATACCACATTCAAATATTGGATGATTATAATTATTGGTAAAGAAATTTTTAATCTTGTGTGAATAGATAAATCCACACTTTTCATAAAAAGGAATTGTCAATGGGCTATAGCCTGTTCCGACTTGTAAAATAGAGTACTTTCCCTGATATCTTGTAGTTATAAAATCAATCAGTGCTTTTCCATATCCTTTCCCTTGATAATCTGGGTCCGTAGCAATATTCTTAATTTCAAGAATGCCATTTCCTTCATCTGTAATAATACACTCACTCTTTATACCATTATCATCTAACACATACATTGTTCCTTTTTCTATATAGCGCTCTATCATATCTTCTTGTTCATCCGCTAATAGCAATAATGAAAGATATTGCTTTTTATTATTTTTGATTTCTTTTATTTCCATAATATATACCTCACAAATTCCTATTTCCTATTTGCTCAATTATCTTTTTCGCTAACTGCTAGAATTGATCGGTGGTTTCCTCGTCCATCTGAATAACCTGTCCCAATTTTCCAGTAAGCATTTCCAGTGCGTCGTCCATCGACACTGGCTCTCGTTTCTGCTCCGCTATTAGCGTTTTGCATGGTCTGTGGAGGCTATCAGCCCGAAACAGGTCAGCTAGATTTCCAGCTACATCAATACTTGGGACACTGTATCTTTTGACGACAAGCGGCGGGTGGTGGATTTGATGATTCCCACCATAGTCGCTACAAGTGATAGCTTGAACATTACATGGAAAATCTGACGGGCGGCTTTTCCTCCTGTCAGACCATTATTATCCTGTATAGTCCCTTGTAAACTGTACTTTTATAAATAATAAATCGCAGTTATTTCATGTGGAAAATCATTATATTCTTGATGATATACTTAAATTACAAAAAACAGTTTTATAAAATCAATAAAATATTTATAATAATTCATCTTTTTTGTAAATGATTATTGAGTGAAAATCTGGGATTTCATCTAAGTAATAGAACAGATTTTATTCAATGATTTCCCGAATTTCATCTATTCTTTCCAATGTCTGCTGGAAACCATCATCATAGGCGGCTTTCAGTTTTATAATATCTTTTTCAAAGCTATGAATGGGTTGGCTTGGACGAATGATCAGTGCTTGTCCATTTTTTTCCAATTGTTCACAAAAGGCAATTGTTTCATTGTATAAAATATGTCGGGTTAAAAGAGGCTCAACCATTGCAGGATATTTTCGCTTAAGCCATTTGGCAGCATAAATATTTTGTTTATTTAATGTTTTTTCGTAGCCCTTGATTTGTGTAAGGATGATTAAATGTTTTTGATTGCCATCTTGTATTGCTTTGCGAATCGGAATGGGATCACAAATGCCTCCGTCAAAATATGGTGTGCCATCAATCAGAATGGCGGGAAAGAACATCGGAATGGCACAGGTTGCACGAAGCATCAAGCATCGGTCATCCAGTTTTTTTCCATCCATATATTCGGCCTGTCCGGTTTTTGCATTGGTTACACCGATGAGAATACGACCATGATATGCGGTATATGTATTCATATCAAACGGATGTAACCGATTGGGAATTTCATCAAAAACAAAGTCAAGTCCGAAAATACTTCGGCATTTCAAAAGATTTCTGATTCCTAAATAACGTTTATCATTCCGATATTTTTCAGCAATGTCTAAGTTTCGTCGTTTTTGTTTTGAAATATAGGAAACACCATGAGTAATACCAGCAGAAACACCGATAATATAGGGAAACAGAATATCATACTCCAGTAATGCATCCATTACTCCACTGCTAAAAATTGGGCGGAAGGTTCCTCCTTCCAATACAAGACTTGACAATTCAAGCTCACTTCCTTTGGATAATCTGTTCTTTCATTATACTGAGATTTGAGAGAAAATGCTAAGAAACGGGTATTGGAAAATTTGAAAAGGTTATGTAAAGTGCATCAGATGTTAAAGAAGTTGTTTTGTTTTTTCCATTTTTAAAGTGCTAAGCATAAAAATATAAAAACCAGCCCCAAAGAGATGAGTATTCATATTTGGGGTGGTTCCTTTATTCTTATTCAGTATGCTTTTTATAGTTGGCATCAATCTCAACATTTCCGAAGCTGGTCGAGGTGATTAAATGTGAAATGACGTAGTCTGGGTCTTTTGTATTTTTTAAGGAAATGGCTCCATTTTTCGTTTGTAGTGATACAGTTTGGGCATATAGATCTTTCGTGTCCAGTAGACCATTTACACTTTTTATTTTGATTGAATTAGAGTAGCTACCTTGGCATTCAATAATGCCGTTTGTAGTTTCAATATCTAATGTCTTAGCAGATAATTCCTTGGTTTCGATCACACCATTTACTGACTTGAGAGAAATATCTTCTGTAACTGTTAAAGATTTTAGGCTGCAAGCCCCGTTTGTTAATGTGGTATGTAGATTTTTGGCATGAATATTGTGAATTTCTGCTGCTCCGTTTTTCCCATGGATGATGATGTTCCCTTTTAACTGTTCTGGAACATATAAAATGACTTTCCCAGTAGTTTCTCCAATATTTAGAAATGTCCACTGTATATCGGTGGTTGGTTTTTGAGTAATTATAAGTGTATTCTCTGATTCTTGAATATCAAAGATGTTTTCTTTTTTATGATAATAAACTTTTCCATATAACTGTGCATTTTCAGATGGCAAAATCTGCAAATCTGCATTGTCCAAATCAAATTGAATCGTATACTTTTCAGAATATTTCTCAATGATAAAAGTATTTTCGTTTCTATAGTTTGAAAATAAATCCATGAAGTCAAATTCTTCTTTTGCGAACTGCCAAAACAGTAAATTTCCACATATAAGCGATGTAATGAAGGCAATAATGGATGATAAGATCAAATATTTTTTCATTTTCTTTTTGAGCGATTCGACTCTGTGTTAGGCTCATCCGCTTTTTTCCATTTGATGTAGTTAGATGTAACACAGATCAGTCGCAATACCTCCTTATTATTGAATTAAACTGATGTTCCATAGAGTATATCGTTTTGCAATTTTATAAATCGCCATGGATAAAAAGATGGTTAAGTTAAGCAAAAGTATCCCGATTGAAAAAATGAACAGCCCAGCCAAAACTTTTATCCCAACTGAAAACGGTGCGAATATGGTGGTTCCAGCACTAAACAGTAATGCAATGCCTGCAATACCCAAACCGAATAATGTGCCAATTACTCCAAGTATAGCCGGAATCAGAACAAAAATATGAAAAATTTGTAAGATGATAAATAAGGCAAGGTTTTTGTTGCTTTCTTTTTGGATATAGATCAAATCTTTCTGGTTTTTCTCCTGCATTTTTGCTAGCCCTTTTTCACCAAGCAGCTCGACAATATAGCCTTCAGCGATTTTTTGGGGAGAGCCAAATTTCTGAATAATTTCCTCTTCAGAGAAACCAAGTGAACGTTTTTCTTCAATCAGAAGTCTGTATTCCTCAATAATTTCTGCAATATCTTCTTCATCCAGAACAGATAGATGCATTTTTAATTGTTGTAGAAAGGTTTCTTTATCCATGAATTTCACCTCGTTTTAAAATTTGATTGATTTGGTCTATGAATGTATCCCATTCTTGAATCAAATCAATATATCTTCCTTTTCCTTGTTCAGTAATTTTGTAATATTTACGGACGGGACTGCCAGGATTTTCAACAGTATATGTGATAAAGTGATCTTCTTTAGTCAATCGTCGTAAAATTGGATAGATGGTATTTTCCCCGATTGCAATATACTTGGCAAGCTCTTGAACAACTTCATATCCGTACATGTCTTTTTCGGAAATCAATTTTAGTACACAAAGTTCAATGACTCCTTTTTTAAATTGTGTGTTCATACTGTCCTCCTAAAATTCAAGAAGTTTTAATACTGTGTGATACACAATATTATTGTGTATCACACAGTATATCATAAAAAAATTATATTGTGTAGTACACAGTATAAAACGTAAATATTTAAACAAAATAAAAAAGGATAAGCAGCAAATATATGACTTTATCATATTTTTCTCGTTTGGTTGTGGCATTAGAATTCACTTGATTTTGCACTACATATTGAGACAGTTTAAAAGAATTGTTGACAAAATAGTCTGCACTAGAAATAATGGGTTTAGTTATTGGATTGATAAACCAATAAACGGAGGGATTTTCATGTATATAACAGCAAAAGAGCTTGCAAAATATATTCAAATGCCACTGAATCAAGTTGAATGTTTGATTGCCAAACGGAAAATTAAGGCGCATTTTGATGGAGAGCAATATATGATCAATCAATCTCAGTTTGATACTTATTTTCAACAGCTAAAAATATATCGAGCCATGATTGAGGAATATTGGCGTACTCCAATTCCTGAAGATATTGATGTGAAAGATGAAGACTGATTGTATAGGAAGATATAATGATTTGCAAATGGTTTGTTACAAAAGATAAAGAAATGTATGGGATAAGGAAAAATAAAACGGTTTATGTGTCCTAAAATTTAAAATAGGGAAAATCGGGCTTGCTGTATGATACAGGTTAAAAAGTAGATCTTTTATGCATTCACAAATCAATGGTGATTTTGTGATAGGGTACTTATGTTAACATAAAAAATTGAGATCGGAGAATTCCGACCTCAATTTTTTTGGCGGGAAAGCATCTGATTCGTGTAAAGCAGACATTCACTTTCAACAGTCCATTCATAAATGAAATGCGGCAATTTTTAAAGACCGAACGGGTTTAATAGAACTGCCTTAAAGATGCTTTCATAATCTGGGTTTGTTTGGACTCCTGAGATTCGCCGTTTATTTTTGATGCACTATGTTTTCCGTTTGTGTGATTTTTCTTTAAAGGATCTTTAAACGATCGTTTGTTTGCAGTTCCCATTTAAAACACCTCCGGATTGGAAAAATAAAACAGGGTTGTTTCATTTTTTGCATCATGTTCTTGCTCTTGTATTGGAAGAACAATATTAGCTTATGTGACATTCTAAAAAAAATACTTGTTATTTTTTCCCAAATAAAAGGCTATAGGTTCGAATTTTAAGAAAATTCATAGTAAAGATATAGTCAGGTATCTTTGAAAAAAGGTTTTGTAGAATTGTACTTGCTATCCAATCTTTGTGCTATGTTTTTTTATTCTCTATAAAAGAAGAGGAAAATGAGTCTCTATACTATGGCGAAAGATGAGAAACTTCATGGTACAATCGGCTCGATTTGGTTATACATGTCTTTTAAATTTCATTTTTTTATTTCGCTAAGTTCAGTTTGTTTTGCAAAGTTTTTTCATTAAAAAACCAGCCAGTATAGGAAGAAATAATATTTCCCAGCGGATCGATATGTGCGACAGCAACGAACGTATAACGCGAGTGATTGCGATAGCGTAAATCCATTAAACGAATCTCTGTATAATCTTTATGTTGAATAATTTCATGATGGTAAATAGGTGAAAATGCCAAAAAGGCAGCAATATTTGGATCTTCTTTAATTTGTTGTTCATGAATTTCCATAAATGAGTCTCGCTTTTCAATTTTATCAACAATATGAAGCCCTTCTTTTGTATACCGTGCAACATACAGCAGATCGTTGACGGCAAAAGCGATTTTATATTGACCTTGTCGGATTGTGCTTGAGATAATAATGGGCTCTGCTTTTGGAAAAATAGACAAGATCAACTCACGAATATTTTTACAAACAAATGTTCTTCGAATAAAATGTAAAATAGTAAGTAAATAAGCAAAAATAAAAATACTGATGTGGAATTGAAAAAAAACACCGCAAACAATGGCTAAAAAATGGATGGCGAATACATAAGAATCAAATGTATGGACAGCGCCGATCGCAACCCATTTTTTTGAAAACGGTCGTAAAATCTGTGTACCATATCCATTAAAGGAATCTGTAATCACATGAATCATAATGGCAATAAATGCCCAAAGCCAGATATGAAACCAATACATCGAACCTACCAACAAGACAGCAAGAGCAGTAATAACTGTTGGCCACAACACTTGCGCGTATACAGAATGGGTATAACCACGATGATTTCTTATATAAGTGGCATTTCCACGTGATTTTAAAAGTGTGTCAATATCTGGGATCTGTGATGCGATGACACAGGTCCAAAAGACCGTTTCGGATAGCTCTGGATTGGCGGCTACAATAGGATCGATAGAGGCAAGCCCGCCAAGTGTGACACCCATCACAAGATGTGTACCGGTATCCATTTTTCATCCCTCCGTCATTTGAGTTATAAAATCTTTATTAATTTAACGATACTTTAGTTTGAATGAAAATGCCAAGAAAACATCGATGATTTTTCGACAAGAGGAGGAATTTTTTGTGAACGAAAGTTTTGAGCAGGTTTTGTGTCGATGGTATGAAAGCAACCATAGAAAGCTTCCTTGGAGAGAAACAAGTGATCCATATAAAATTTGGATTTCTGAAACAATGCTTCAACAAACACGGGTTGAAACAGTCATTCCATATTATTTTCGTTTTTTAGAACAATTTCCAACTGTTCAAGATTTAGCAAAAGCAGATGAGCAACAGGTTTTGAAAATATGGGAAGGGCTTGGTTATTATTCCCGTGCACGAAATTTACATGTAGCTGCTAAAGAAATTACAGAAAAGTATTGTGGGAAATTGCCATATGATCCAAAAGAACTTTTGAAATTAAAAGGCTTTGGTCCATATACAACTGGAGCGGTAGCAAGCATTGCTTATAATCTACCCGTTCCAGCAGTGGATGGAAATGTAATGCGAGTGATGAGCCGCATAGAAAAATGTTTTTCTGATATCACGCGAGCAAAAACCAAAAAAGAAATAGAAGGTTTTGTTCGTGCACATATGAAAAATTGTGCACCATGTATTTTTAATCAAGCTTTAATGGAGCTTGGTGCGACAGTTTGTCTACCGAAAAATCCGAAATGTTTAGATTGTCCAGTTCAAAAATTTTGTCAAGCTTATCAAGATGGATGTGCTCTGGATCTTCCAATTAAATCCAAAGCGAAAGCAAGAAAAAAAGAGACACATCTTGTATTTTATGCTCGGGATCATGAAAAAAGAACATGGGTGCAGAAACGTCCCAATACTGGTTTACTTGCCAATTTATATGAGTTACCGCATATTTTAGTGGGAAGTCAGGAGAAAGAAGCATGCAGACGTTTAAAAGAGGATATGTTTTTGGATTTTCAAACAGAAGATGGTGTTGTATTTCGTGTTTCGGAAGTTATGCTTACATTTACACATCTTTTTACGCATATTGAATGGGAGCTTATGGTTGCAGATGCAAAGGTGCTGCATGCTTTGGCTGGGAAGAGTATTGGTGAATTTTGTACACCTGCGGAGATTGAGAAGCTTCCGTTTGCTGCCCCGTTTTTAAAAATTATAAATACAGTTTTCGTTTAATTTTCTATGTATATTTTTGTATGCTTTGAGCCATATTATCTTCGTGGAGGTGATAATTGTGGCTAAAAATCAAAACAATCAACAAGGTCAGTTTAATTCAGAGTTCGCTTCTGAAACAAATGTACAAAAGGTCAGAAAGCAAAATCAGCAAAGTGCATCACAAGGTCAATTCAACACAGAGTTTGCTTCTGAGACAGATGTTCAAGAAGTCAGAAAGCAAAATCAACAAAGTGAAGCAAAAAAAATGAAAAACTCCGGTAATATGTCCTCATCGTCTTCACAAAATAATAGCTCAAATTAAGTTTGAGCCAACAAAATATTGGGTGTAGCGCACGCTACATCCAATATTTTTTTGTAGGTTGGCTGCAATTTTAAAATTTTTAAAAGAGATGATAAAATGTAAAATAAAAGGATTTATGTGATGATAAAGTAAAAAGCGTTCAATGGTATTTTATTTAAAAAAATTCATATGATTATATATACCATACGAAAATCTATAACGCTAAATTATTTTTTGAAAAAATGTATTATAATTTGCTTTATAAATCTATAAACTGAGATTTGGGTTGTGCTTTGGCTGCAAAACTTCAGGTATTTTTTATACAATATTTTGTTTCTTTATAATGTTGGTAGGTAAAGGCCGTTTGATTTTTGTCTGTTTTGTTAAAAATATAGAATCAAAATATTGGTTTTACTGTGTTTAAAAAGAAAAATAGTTTCTTAATTCATTGATTTCCTTGTAATAAGGAGATTGTAATGATTTGCTTTGTAATTTGATTTAATCAAATGAACCAATATAAAATGATTGAAAGTTCCTGATCAAAATATATAGATTCTAACCGATATATAAAGAAATAGGAAGGCATCTAAAAAATAATTTCTGAGGAAAATGTTGGACTAAAGTCACAAATGCATATGTTTGCCATTATTTTCCTAAAAAAAGGCTATAAAATTAAAATTATATATGGTAATTTAGAAGGTAGGAAAGTATGAATTAGAAATGAGGGATTAAAGGTGGAAACGGTTACGATCCGAGTTTCCGATGCAGAACCAGGAATGGTTACTGCGGAGGATATCCATTCAAATAGCATGATGTTGCTTGTTGCTCAGAATACGAGCTTAACAGAACGTAAAATTGCCAGATTAAAGTTATATGGAATTATGGAATTTAAGGTGTATCAGGAAGAACAGAAACAAGAGCAGGACACAGAAAATCTAGGAATTGTGGCAAAGAAGCCGCAAAATATTATTCAGTCATTTAAGGCATTTCGTCAAGCTTTTCAGGAGTCAACGGAGCAGTTGAAGGATATCTTTGAAAATGTTGTAAATAGTAATGAGCAAATTGATTCTGAGGAATTATTAAGTTCTGTTGATCATGTTTTAAAAGAAAGTAATAATGGCACCAATGTGGTAAATATGGTTTACTACATGAAGAGTATGGATAATGAGACGTATATGCATTCAATTAATGTTGCCTTGATTTGTAATGTTTTTGGTCGTTGGTTGGATTTAGATCCTGAAGAAATTGATGTTTTAACTTTGGCGGGATTGTTGCATGATATTGGAAAGACAAAAATACCAGAAGAGATTTTACGTTCACATGATGAGCTTTCAGCTGCAGATCTTGTTACCTTGAAAAACCATACTTTATACGGTTATGAAATCTTAAAAGAGAAAAATATCGATCCACGTATTAAAAATGTTGCCTTAATGCATCATGAGCGAAATAATGGGAGTGGTTATCCATTGGGGTTATTGGGAAATAAAATTGATCCGCTTGCCAAAATGGTAGCCATTGTAAATACTTTTGTAGGTATGACAACTATGCGATATGGAAAAAGCGGTTTATGCCCGTTTGATGTAATTGATTTGCTTGAAACAGAAGGATTGCATCAATTTGATACAGCCTATTTGTTTACTTTCTTGGAACGTATTGCACAGTCTTATATTGGAGAAAATGTTCGTTTAAGTAATGGTATGACAGGTGAAATTATTATGTTGAACAGCCGAGCATTAAGTAAACCGATTGTTAAAGTCGATGATACATTTATTGACTTATTAAAAACGACAAATGTTCGAGTTGAGGAAATTATTTAAAGTCGATGAACAATTTTCTTTAAAACTTGTCAGGTGAAAATTTTGTGTTTTGCAGATTTTCATGTAAAGGTGAATTATCGTTATGATGAAATCAGTAATGAAAAAAATAGAGAACTTGGATTCAGTTGGTGTTCCAGCAGGAGATGCATTTATAAGTGACCTGTATTCATTGAAGAAAGATGCAGCGGTTTCCTGTTACGATCCTGCTAGATTAAAGCCTTCTGAAATTCAAGAGGTAATGATTCAGAAGTCAGTTCCCCTCCATTCTCAAAAGTACTTGGGTTCTAGTCAAGAAGTTCTTTATCATACATTTAGAGAGAGATTTTTAGAGGCAGCCAATACACTTAAAAAGACTTTGGAAGCTATGGTGATTGATGGATGTGACATTACTGAGAAGGAGCTATTATCAATTATTGAACTTGTGATAAAGGATATTCGATATAATACACAGATTATTGAATTTTTGAAAAATATGCGTGATATTCATGATGTGACTTATTCTCATTCGCTTTGTGTTGCTTTGATTTGTTATGTGTATGCAAAATGGTTAGGATGGGATCAGAAAGATCGGGATATATTGGTTGTGAGCGCGTTATTGCATGATATAGGAAAAATTAAAATTTCTCCGAAAATTCTAGAGAAAGAAGGTGCATTGACAGAGGAGGAGTTTGAAAAAATTAAACAGCATCCACGTTTTGGTTATGAGATGGTGTTAGATAAAAATTTAGATGAACGAATTAAAAATGTTATTTTAATGCATCATGAACGAAATAATGGCTCGGGTTATCCAAATCATTTGCAAGGAGAGCAGATTGAGCCAATGGCAGCTGTTGTAGCGATTGTAGACGCTTATGATGCGATGACAAGAAACCGACCGTATCATGAAGGAATTTGTCCGTTTGAAGCGCTTGATACTTTGAATAATGAGGGAAATACAAAATTCAAATATATGTACTTAAGAGTGTTTTTGGAACAGATGACTTATACATATATCAATGAAGAGGTTGAATTGAGCAACGACATACGGGGAAGAATTATTGCGATCAATGATCATGAATTGTTCCGCCCGATTATAGTTGTGAATAATCAGCTAATTGATTTATCAAGAGCCAGAGACCTTCAGATTCAAAAAGTAATTTGCTAATGAATGGTTTTCCAGTGTGGCAAGATATATGGCAAAATGATATTGGATTTTTATATATGTATATTTTCATCATTGACATGCCCCTCTGGCTCGAATTTTTCATATCCGAGCTAGAGGGGCAATTTTTATTGGGGATAAAAATATCCTGTATAAAGTGGTAAATATGAAACATCAAATAAATTGATTTATTTTAATGACTTTTAGTTTTATGTAAATAATTAATAATATTTTAATATAAAAATATACAACTTGTTAAGGCGTATGAAGATGGATCATGATATGAACTGACAAGGCAATTGGGGTAAAGTGGTATGGAATGAACGAAGTTATATCAGTGTAGATATATTTTGTCAGCAGCTCATCGTATTATTTTACCGTGATCAAAATAAAGGCATAAAAGATTGATTGCCAAGAACATAGGTGTGTCCAAAGTGTAAAAGTGGGTATAACTGAAATGCAAATGTGACAAAGAATATATTTGGTAAAGATTCTAAAAAGTATCACCTAAAGAATTTTCTATAGGGTAGAACACCTCAAATTTATGTCTGTGAGGATTATGGAGTTTGCAAGGTAGGAAGCTTAACGTTTAAATAATTGATAATTTTCTGATAAATTTAGATTGAAGAGGTAGATTATACCAAATCAGTGAGTGATGTGTTTGATGTATAACAAAGCGAACCTTTTTTAACTGAGGAAGTTATGTTTTTTCCGAAGAACAAATAGAAAAATGATAAAGAAAAAGTGTTGTCTATACTTTTAAAAATTATGCTATATGTTTATGAAAAACATGCAGAAGCCTAAAATTTTCAAAAAGACGCATTTTCAATATGATTTCTTCATGAAAAACAAGATAAATTTTGTTTTTATTTCGTTTTAGATGATAGAACGAAAATGGGTTGTTTATTTTTGCTACAAATGAAACTCAGATATTCTTATTAAAATGGCATGTACAAATTGGAATGGATTTTTCGTTTTTGTTAATATATTGATTTTCAACATTAAAATAAAATTTATAGATATAATAATTAATTAAATACAATATTTTGAAAATATGTTTTATAAAATTTTATGGATTTAATTGCTTAATTTGTTTTTAAAGAATGAAGGCGACTGAATGAAACGAATGCGCCAACGGAACTTTTTTAACAAAAAAGATTAAAAACTGAAAGCTTGTACAAAAACTTTATTAAAATATGAGATGTAAAAATTTAATAAGTAAGCAAGTTTTGGGGTTGGAATGGGAAAAATAGTTGAGTGAGGTGCTGAAAAATCATATGAGAAGGGGGGAGATAAGGTGAAAGAATGATTGGAATTAAAGGAGAAATATATATATATATTTATTTATTGGAATTTAAATCATTAACAAATATATCGATGCAGAAAAAACAAAGAAAAAGCATATACACATCAAATTGAGCTCGTGCGAAATCGTAGAATGGTTTGTGAACAACAAAGGCTATTTGTTTTGTAGGTTTTGAATATACAGCAAAATCATCACAGAAATTGCTTTTAACTGGTGGAGTTGTTATAGATTTTAAAGGGGTTGAACAGGCAAGATTTTATGAATCGATTTTCCGAGATTTTGTAAATGGTTTAATCATTATAAAAAGAAAATTACGTATCTGTTGCAAGAAGAGATTGGTAGGTTAGGAAATTTTGAAAGGATAATCGAGAAGTTTTGTCGATTTTTGCAGAGTTACCATATGAGACAATTGGACGTATGGAGAGATTGGAATTGTCATACGCTAAGGCAAAATATTAAAAATTATGTGTATGAAAGCATATTTGTACGATGGGTACAAAAAATGATTGATTTACAGTGGATGACTGTAATGGTTTTGCTTAAGAGAAATATCAATGGGTGTTTGAAAAAATAAAGATGACCTATGGAGTTTATACATCGGTTTTTCCTTATGCACTTTTGGATGATCTTGATTTATAGGAAGTTTATTTGGCAACAAAAAGTGGGAAACCAAATATTGAAATTGCTATAGAGAGCTTTAGATGGCATATTCATAATGCAAAAAAACAGTTAGACAAAAAATGTATTTTGGAAAGAAAGAAACAATGAAAGATGCTGAGGCAGTCAAAAGATTTTTAGACTGTATAAATTTACATGATGACTAGAATCCCGTATAATAACAAAATCTTAGTGTTTTATCTGTATAATTATAGAGAGAAAATCTTTGAGGGGGATGCAAAGAATGGCAAGTATGAAAAGTAATATGGCCAAATTTTTATTAAAAAACAGTCATTATTTTATGGGGCAAATGGAGAAAGGAAAAATTGATGAAAATACATCTATTGAAGAAACAAGAGCTGTTTCCGAGAAATTTGCTCAGCGGATGGAACAAATGTCATGGATGACTAAAATTACACGTTTGGCAACAGGAATACGTGTAGAGCCAGAACAGATTTATCATCTGTATGGAGAGTGGATTTTACCAGCACACAGTTCTAAAGATCAAGTTATGCTTTATTTGCATGGAGGTGGATATGTTTTTGGCTCTTGTAATACGTATCGTTCTTTTATGACAAAGTTGGTCAAAGAAAGTAGTGTTACAGCATTAATTATCAACTATCGTTTGGCTCCAGAGCATCCATTTCCAGCAGCGGTGGATGATGCAGCATTTACGTATCAATGGCTGCTGAGTCGCGGTGTACATCCCAAAAATATCGTTTTGGCTGGAGATTCAGCTGGTGGAGGATTGGTATTGGCAACAATGCTGGCTTTAAAAGATCGTCAGATTTCGTTACCTAAAGCAGCTGTTGTTATGTCACCATGGACTGATTTGACATTTAGTGGTGAAAGTGTGCAGACCAAAAAAGATGTTGAACATTTTATTCCTGAAGGCTGTATTGAAACATTTGGCGGATACTATACAAAGGGAAGTAATCCTGCAACGCCGTATGCCTCTCCATTATTTGGTGCATTGGAAGATCTGCCGCCAATTATGATTCATGTTGGAGAAGATGAAATTTTATTGGATGATTCTGTTCGTTTTCATCAAAAAGCTATACGTGCTGGTGTAGATTGTCAAATAAAAATTTGGCCAGGAATGTTTCATTGTTTTCCCTTAATGGCACCAGCATTTCCAGAAGCGGTGCAAGGCTTAAGGGAAATGGCTGCATTTGTTGCCAAGCACATTTATGGATAGTTTTTTTGAATGTGCGAGAATACTGGAGGAAAGTTAATGTGGAAAATCTAAAAAAAAATGCAGTTTTTAACGGGATGACAGAAATGGAAGTGAACCAATGTATTTCCTTGTCTGGTGCTCGACAGTATCAGACTGATAAGGAATATTTGATTTTTCATCAGCAAGACACACCATCTTTTCTCTATGTCCTGCTTTCTGGGGGGGTATATGTTTGTAGGGATTCGGTGGATGGAAGACGCTATATTATCAGTAAAATTCACTCCGGAGATATTTTCGGGGAAGTTTTTTTATTTGCGGAAATTCCCTATGATTTTTATACCGTGACTTGCGCACCTTCTGAAATTTTGGAAATTCCGAAAACATTTTTTCGAGACATGCGATATGCGCATCTATCTGCATATCAAAAATTGACTTATAATATGTTGAGAATTCTTGGGAAAAAAGCTTATACATTGAATCGTCGTGTACAGCTTTTGACAAGCGGAACATTACGTCAGAAAATTATTCGTTTTTTATTGGAAAAAGGAAAAGGAAAAGTGTATGTTCGATTAGGGATGAACCGTGAAATGTTGGCAGACTTTTTGAATGTTGCTCGTCCGTCTTTATCCCGAGAGTTTAAAAATATGCAAAGAGACGGTTTAATCGAATTTGTATCTGATGTTGTCAAAATTTTAGATATGGAAAAAATGCAAGAGGAGCTTTCAACTTTTAAGAGCAGTAAAGACTAATTGCATGTGAATGAAATATTATGCGTAAAACACTGTGTATAAAAATAAAACGGAAAAATAAAAGAAAATTCTATTATTTATTGAACCAAGAAATACCAAATAATATAAAATAAGTGTACAAAACATTGATATGTTTATAGGAAATGTTAAAGGATGAGCCAAAAAGATCTTATCATACTTTTAAGACAAAGGGATATTTTATGTATGATTTTTCATTTGAATCACTTTTTGTTTCGCTCTTGTTTTAGTTGTTTTATCTGTACAATATGAGTATAGTATAAAACTTATTGCTAGACTAAAATTGTTGATTTCTCGTTATTTTTTCCAAAAATAAATATTATTAAAGTGAGTAGGAGTTTTGCTCTCTATCTCAAGTTTGGTATTTAAGACAGTTTTGTTATTTTCTGTAGAGCATATGTAAAATAAATTGAATCTGCAAAAGTATGGTTTTTTTCAATACGGTATGAATTATAGGGGTTATCTGATCAAATCTTTTGGTTTTCAATTATATAATATTTATTTTTAACTATAAATATCAGGGGGGTTGATTCAAACTTCTATTATTCTAAAACGGAATTTTTTAATAAATGCTTTTTGTTGTTATCTTTTGTGTATAATTTATTTAAGTGTTCAAAGTTGGATGATGGTTCACTTAAAAAATATCTGTTTAGAATATTGCTATGATCCGATATTTATGTAAAAACAAAAAATTATTTCTACACACTGAATGTATTATTTTAGTATGGGTATAAATATCCATATGATTATTTTTATATTATCATTGACAAATGTTTTCAAAGTATGCTATTTTTATTCAGCGCCAGAAATAAATCAGCTACTTGA
>ERZ1643246.463-NODE-463-length-52087-cov-25.161900_pt1 | contig 52087 bp, 35 predicted proteins | sample MGYA00579265_ERZ1643246 | MGnify/ENA primary metagenome ERZ1643246 (study PRJEB29033, sample SAMEA4952261) | chicken gut metagenome | biome: Broiler Chicken; feature: Gastrointestinal Tract; material: Caecum | place: Ireland | collected 2018 | study: Broiler... | reverse complement strand
ATCTCGTCTCTAGTTGCTGAATATTCTGTGTCTGGTGATGTTATATCTGTTGTTATTGTTCTTCCATCTTCTGATACTTTCCATCCATATCTTAAGTTTAATTCATCGTTTACTAAAAATTCTAGTTGAGGTGGTAAATGGTCTGTAATCTCTTTTACATATCCATCTTTTTCGCCCTCATTATACACTCTCAATGTATATGTTACTACATCTTCTCTTGCTACAGATACTGGTGTTTTTGGATGATTGTATATAGCTGTTGTGCCACTTTCTTGAACTAAAGGAGTAACATCTACATCTGGTTCTCTTGTGTAGCTACCATCTATATCTATTAGCTCTTCGTCATTAACTGCTGTAATAAATTTTCTTAAAGCTAAGTCAAATGTTGGTTCTTCTGGTGAAGGTGGTTCTTCTTCTAATATAATTTTTTCAAAGTCGTCGTCATCTTCTTGTCCTTTATAATGATAGTTTGAATCTGACAAATCTTCTTTATTTGAAGTATTTCCTCTATAATTTGGTAAATCATCATCTGAAGGTAAATCTAAATTTTGTTTATATGAATCTCTATCTGTTGTACTATCACCATTTGCATCTGAGAAAGCTGTAATTTCTGCTATGTTTGTTATTACTCCTCTAAATCCAGTGTCTATGACCTTACATCTTACTTGTACCTCTATATAGTCTAAATCTGTACCATTAAATGCCTTTAATAATGTTTTACTAGCTCTAGAACCATATAGTTCTTCTTGTGCTTCTGTATGTTCTGTATCTGGTGATGTTATATCTGTTTTTAGTGCTCTACCATTGTTAACTACTTCCCATCCATATTTTTGATTTAATTCATCATCAGGTAAATATTCTAATTGTGCTGGCAAATAGTCTGTAATTTCTCTTACATATCCATCTCTTTCGCCTTCATTATATACTCTTATTGTATATGTTACTATATCTCCTATTTCTACTAGTATTGGTGCTTTATTATGTCTATAAGAAGCTGTTGTATCTGAGTCATTTACTAAAGGAGTAACATCTACATTTGGTTCTCTTATATATTTTCCATTTGTAGCAATTTCTTTATCATTAACTTTTATTATAAACTTTCTAAGTGATAAGTCAAAGTTTTTACCTTCTGTAGGTTCATAATAAACAGTTATACTATCTTCAAAGTCATTTTCTCCTTTTTCTAATACAGCTACTGGTTGCTCACTTTCTTCGCTTCCTCCAACTGTCCAATATTCTATTTCTGTTCCGTAATAAGTACCTTCTACTGTTAAAACTATCTCTCCTAATTCTGTTGTATCAGGTATAGAAAGGTAAAATTCTTGTCCTACTATCTCTTCAATTGTTTCATATACTAAAAGTGAGTTACCATTAGCATCACCTACTAAATTATAGTTTGTTAGTGCGTTTCCATTATTAGTAACTTTTAAATCTAAAGTATAATCTAATTCTGATTCCTTTTCTAATCTAAATGGTCCTACAATATAATTTGAGCCAGATATAGAAACTTTTGCAGCTGTATCTTGGAATGTTATACTTTGTGAATTTGAATGCACATCATAACTATCTGCTTGTCTTTCAGATTCATCTACAAAATAGTTATATAGTTTAGTAATTTCTGAATTTAAGCTACTACCAAATTGTCTAGCAGCATATACATCTCCTAATCTTTCCAAAATAGAAGAATCTTCTGTAAAATCTTTATATGTTAAATTTCCAGCTTCTGCTCTATGTATTTCTAAGTTATTGCTATCTGAATAATCTCCTACTACATTCCATACTGCCATTTGTTGAACTACACCTATAATGTCGTCAATTTCTTCATCTGTAAAATCTATTTCATATATTTGAGCTCCTGAACCAGCGACATAGTTTGTTCCAGCTTCTGCTAGTATAGAATCTCTAATTCCTGCATTTTGTATTAATAACTTTCTCTGCTCATGAGCTTCTGCTTCTTCACTTGAATTTTTTGGAGCAACATAAGCATGGTCAAAAATCCATACCAATCTTTTATAATCATGTTCTGTAAGATCTGGTAAGGCTTTTTGAAGTTCATTTAACATGTCAGAAGACTTAAAGTCAAAATACTTATTATAATTAACTCTTTCTGGCGTTCCTGAACCAAAGTCAGAACCTAAACCTACACCTCTATGTAAACAGAATATAGTTTGTCCTTCATTCTTTGGTGTATTTGATGTAGCTGTAGATTCATATACTCTCCAAATTGTTTTTCCATCAGCTCTGTACGAGTAATTGTCTTTATAAATGGATCTCGCATTAAACCATTTATCTCCATTAGCTGCATTACTTACATTAAATAGTCCTGCTAATGTAACTATTGCTAATGTTGACAATATTAAAGTTAGTACTTTTTTTAGTTTCATATTTTCTCACCCTTTTAACCTATTACATTATTTATATTTTACTTTCTTCTAAAAAATAAGTCAATAACAGTATTTGCTAAGTTTTCCTATTATTACAAAAACCCTTTTTATGCTATTACGGAAATAGTTATCGGCGTTTTTTATTAATAATATTAAACTTATATTACAATTATATTACATTTTCGTTACAAAATCAATAGAACTGTAAATATAAAGAAGTTAGTAACTAATTTTTTACTTAATTACTAACTTCTTTAAATAATTTTTATTTATTTTAGAATCTATGTTTCTTTATTAATTTGAAAATAATTAATATTTTTTATTATTTACCTTCTTTTAAATGATATAGCATTGTGCATGCATCAATTATATTTAAAATTTCTACTATTAATAATGCTAAACCAACTAATGTTGTAACAGCCATAGAAGCTTCAAATGGATTAAATATAATAATAAATCCTAATAATATTCCTATTATTGCAACTATAACCATTAATCCCCAACTAGTGTTTGGAACAGACTTAATGTTAAGTGCCATTTGGAAAGTAATTAGACTTTTTAATATAATCCATATAGCAAAAATAATAGGTAAAAATTCAATTAAAGCATCTGCACAAACTGTTATAACAGCTCCAGCAAAAACTTCTATTAAGCCTTCAATAAGCTCAAAGCTCATTAATTTTTGTGTTGGATCTATTTTAAAATAATTAATAATGTGTATAACACCATCAATCATAATTATAAGCCCAAACAAAATTGTAATTAGTGATAATGATTCTGCTGGTTTAAATATTAAAAATAATGCTACTATTAACATTAAAGCTGAGGCTAAAATTGATACTTTTTCATATTTTCTTGTGTAATTTACTAACATTTTTTTCTCTCCTTTCTTTTAAAAAAGTTTTGTTCATTAATAGCTTTTGTATTCTTTTAATTTATATCATTTTTTATAAAAAAATGCAATATTAATTTGTGTGTTTCATTAATATATTTTGATATATTTTGTAACATAAATATTTTTTTTAATTTTACTAACGAAAAAATAGGTAATTCTGTAGTGACGCGCAGCGACCAAACGTAGCGTAAGCGAAGTGCGATTCGAGCAACTTTCTTTCTATCAAAATAAAAATGTATTTTTTATTTTGATAATAAGTAGTTGCGAGCAGCAAGTCACAAAGAATTACCTATTTTTTCGTTAATTTTATAAACAAATTTTTATTAATTCATCATATCAAATTCAATAATTACTTTAAACAAATCACCATCTAAATAAATATTAAATGTTCCACCTTGTAATGTTGTAAGGCTTGTTGCAATTGAAAGTCCTAAACCGCTTCCCTCTGTGTTTCTTGCACTATCGCCTCTTACAAAACGTTGCATAAGTTCGTCTGTTGATATATTTAATTTTTCTTTAGATATGTTTTTCATTTGTATTGTTATTCTGTTATTATTGGGTATTACATCAATATATACTCTTGTATTTTCCATCGCATATTTTGAAATATTTGAGTACATATTTTCTAAAACTCTATACATATATCTACTGTCTGCATTTATATAAACACTTTTTTCTGGTAAAGACATTACTTCTTCTAATTTTCTAGCTTTAAATTTATCTTCAAATTCTCCAGAAATTTGTTTTAATAACTCATTTACATTTAGCTTTTCCATGTTTAATTTTATATTTCCAGATGATGCTTTAGACGCTTCTACTAAGTCTTCTGTAAGTCTCTTTAGTCTTTGTGATTTATTGTCTAATATAGTTAAATATTCTCTTGCTTGCTCATTAGGCATTTCTTCTTTTTTTAATAAATCAACATAGTTTATTATTGAGGTAAGAGGTGTTTTGATATCATGTGATACATTTGTTATTAATTCTGTTTTTAATCTTTCACTTTTTAACTTTTCTTGTATTGCATTAGAAAGTCCTCCTGCAATGTCATTTACCTCTACAGCCATATTATGCAAAGAACCTTTATACCTATTTTCATCTAGATGTAATTCGGTATTTCCCATATAAATTTGATTTATTGCATTTTTTATTTCAGAATATCTAATTAACCATTGATGTATTTTTATAAATCCATATATCCATGTGGCAATAAGTATAACAATGCCTATAAATTCTCTTCTTAGACTAAAGCCTATAATATTTAAAACTCCAAAGCCAACAACTACTAATATTAATTTAACAGTCATATTAGAGTTTCTTACCATAGAAGTTATTAGACTTTTTATCCATCTTAATATTCTATATGTTATAGTGTTTCTAAATAATGTTTTGGATTTTATCCTCTTTATAATAGTTTCTAAGAAAAACACAAAAGATATATATACAATAACCGCTCCAATAGCCACTCCCGTAAGAATTACTGTTAGATTTTCGGAAGTAAGTGCTACTAAAAATCCACATCCTATCATTGATAAAATGAATATTAAAATTAGAGCTACTATTAATGGCGTTTTGTCGAAAGAATTAAGCTTTACTTCTCCTTTTTCATTTCTTAGGCCTATTAAAAAACAATTTAATATAATTATTGATAATACCATTATTATGCTAATAGGTAATAAATATAATGCAGGTTTATATAGTATTTTTGCCATATCAAATATTATTTTGTTTGTTCTATATTGGTCATAGTATGGCACGTCTTCTTCTAAGCTAGTATATACGCTAAAATCTCCTGCTTCGCTTATTCTTTTATATATGCTTTTATATCTAACTTCTTCTAATTTTAATTTTTCAATAGAAGTGTTTATATTTCCTTGTTCATAATTCCAATATATAGTATTGTCTGCCAATCTTTGTTGTATTTCTTCTACAGAATCTGTTAGCATTGTGTGTTCTACGTTTGTATATGCAACAGAATTTTTGTTATCTATTATTAAGTATTTGAAATTCTTATATTCATACGATGTTAAGTAATTAATTCTTCCAGTTTTATTTCCTATTTGCACATCGTCTTGGTAGTCGTCATACATGCCATATCTGTTACTTTCATAATATGTTTCTCCATCTGTACTTTCCACTAATAAAGCATTTGAGTTCATTGAAAAGTTATTTATTATTGATGAACTATACATATACATAAAGTTTTCTGTTGCAAAAAAACTATCCATTTCTTGAACTTGTTGGTTTTCGCTTCTATAATATAAGCTTAGTGCTGAAAAAACAGCTATTACAACAAAAATAGGAATTAAAATATAACCCAATATTTTTGTTACTTCTTTTGTTTTATTGCTCATACTACTCACCACCTATCTCTATGCATCTAAGTTTTCTATTTTATATCCTATACCCCATATAACTTTTAAATATCTTGGCTCTCTAGGGTTTATTTCTATTTTTTCTCTTATGTGTCTAATATGTACAGCTATAATATTTTCTGCTCCGTATGCTTCATCTTCCCAAACATTTTCGTATATTTGCTCTATTGAATATACTTTTCCTTTATTTTGAGTTAAAAATTTTAAAATATTATATTCTGTAGGAGTAAGCTTTACTTCTTTACCTCCTACTGTTACTTGCTTTGTATTGTCATCTATAATTAAATCTCCAGATTTATACATGTTATCATTGCTATTCATTTTTTCTGCAATAGACCCTAAGCTTGTGTATCTTCTAATCTGCGAATTAACCCTAGCTATTAATTCTAGTGGATTAAATGGTTTTGTAATATAATCATCTGCACCATTATTTAATCCTGATATTTTGTCATAATCTTCTGACTTTGCTGATAGCATTATTATTGGTATAGCTTTATCTTTTCTTATTAAGTTTGCTACACTAATTCCATCTAATTCTGGCATCATTATATCTAATATAATAAGATGAATATTATCGTTTTCTTTAACTATTTTTAAAGCTTCTCTTCCATTATAAGCCTTTAAAACATTATACCCTTCTCTTGTTAAATAAATTTCTATAGCTTCAACTATTTCCTTATCATCATCGCAAACTAATATATTGTACATAAAAATCCCCTTCTCTATTTTTTCGAATTAATTTTCCAATAATACTATAACATAACTTTATTAAGAAATTTATCAGTCTTTATTAATTTTTTATTAATAATTTCTTTCTATTTCTATATTCTATAAATTCAGTAACAAGCAATTTTATAACCGCCATAATAGGTACAGCTAAGAACATTCCAAGCACTCCAAAATATGCTCCTCCAACAGTTACTGCAAATATAACTAGTAGTGGGCTCATTTTTAGCGAGCTTCCTACAATTTTTGGATTAATTACATTAGCATCTATTTGTTGAAGGACAATTACAACTATTGCCATAACTATTGCTTTTCCAAATCCACCTGTAAAAATAGTTACTATTACTGCTACTATAACAGCTATTATTGCACCAAAGTATGGAATTAAATTAAATAGTCCTATCATAAACCCTAACAATACTGCATATCTTACACCTATTATAGACATAGCTATAGATGTTAAGACTCCAACTATTATAGCGTCTAAAAATTGAGTAGCTAAAAATCTAAAAAATATTTCGTTTGATCTATTAAAATATGTTCCTAATTTTAAATATGTATCTTTTTTAAATATTGCTCTACATAGTCTTTTTAAGAAATTTAATATCTGTTTTCTTTCAACTAATATGTATATAGATACAACAAATGTTACAAATGCATTAAATACTCCACTTACTATATTTACTGCACCTTTTAAATAACTTATTATACTTTCTAAGCTAGTAAATCTTTCTAAGTCTATATTTTGTATTTTTTCTATTGCATTTGTTACAATTTCACTTTTAAAAAACGACTCTGCTGGAAGTTGGTCTATTGCTTGTAATGCTTGGTTATAATAGTTTTGAATATTATTTACAAACTCTATTGCACTATCTATAACAGCTGGAATTACAAATGTGAGTGCTATAATAATTATTAAAAGTGCTATAATATATACTGTAGCAACAGAAAGAGCTCTTGCATGTTTATGTATAAAATTCTTCTTTTTAGTCTTTTTATATAAATTTTCTATTTCCCTACAAGGCATATATAACAAATATGCTATTAATAAGCCAACTAAAAATGGTGCTAAAACAGAAAACAATGTTCCTATCCATTCACCTATTTGTGTAAAATTATCTAACAATTTATAAACTAAAATTAGTAGTAGCCCTACTATAAAAATAGCTATCCAATTTTTCCAGTTTTCATTTTTCTTTTCTTTATTTTTATTCATAGTAAAATCCACTCCTTTCTTGCTTCACTCTACAAGGTACACATAGTTAGGTCTAGCTCTATTGGGCAATGGTCACTGCCATAAACTTCCGAATGAATTTTACTTTCTTTAATCTTTTCTTCTATTGATTTAGAAACAATAAAATAATCTATTCTCCAACCTACGTTTTTTTCTCTCGCATGGAACATATAAGACCACCAAGTATATGCATCTTCTTTATTTGGATATAAATATCTAAAAGTATCTACAAAACCTGCATTTAATAATTCTGTCATTTTGTTTCTTTCTTCTATTGTAAAACCTGCGTTTCTAGTGTTTGTTTTTGGATTTTTTAAGTCTATTTCTTCATGAGCTACATTTAAGTCGCCACAATATATTACAGGCTTTTTCTTGTCTAATTCAGATAAATATTTTCTTATTTCATCTTCCCATACTTGCCTGTAGTCTAATCTTTCTAACTCTCTTTTAGAATTTGGTGTATAACAATCCACTAAATAAAAGTTGTCAAATTCTAATGTTATTATTCTACCTTCTTTGTCATGTTCTTCAATACCTATTCCATATGTTACATTTATAGGCTTTTTCTTTGTAAAAACTGCTGTGCCAGAATATCCTTTTTTTAAAGCACTATTCCAATATGCATAATATCCTTCAAATATATTGTTTATTTCATCTGTAAGTTGATCTTCTTGCATTTTTGTTTCTTGTATAGAAAATATATCTGCATCTATATTTTTAAAAAATTCTTCAAATCCTTTTGTAATTACTGACCTTAATCCATTTACATTCCATGATATTAATTTCATATTTTTTCCCTCACATTATAATATTTACAATCAATTTTATAAGTTTAATTTACATTAAATAAATGATTGTATAAGAAAATTTAATGTTTAAATCATTTAATATACTAATATTTAAGTAAAGTTATTACATATATTACATTATACATCTAGTACTATCTTTATAAATATATAAAACAAAAAAGCGACCTAATGGCCGCCTTTATTATATTATTTTGTAGCAAAGTACCAGTTACCACCTATATTAACACTTCCTGAAGTTTGATATCCTCTAAAGCTTAAATAGTTGTGGTTTCTTTTACCGTTTAAAGCATCTAATACTGCTTGTTTTACATAGCTTGGATAATTTCCGTTTAATCTTTTTTTCCAATGGCTATCTATTGAATAACAGAATTGGTTTGGCGCCATATATTGACTTAATGGGTCTGAACCATATTTTTTCCATCTACTACTTTCTGCTCTGTTTGCAGCACATGTTATAACTGCTAATGCTCCATTATAACTTGAACCACACTCTTGTGCAGTAATAGCACATAATAAGTCTAATTCTGAAGATGAATATGACCATTTTCCACCACTATATCTTACAGAAGCACTTCTTGAAACTGTTTGTTTTTGTCTTACTTCTATAATTTTATCTACTGGTTCTTTTATAACTTTTTCTGATAATTTTATTTTTTCTATTTCTTTGTCATTTTGATATTTAATTTTATAAGTTATTTCTTTAAGTCCGTCTTTACCTTGTTGTACTACTTTATCTTGTTTTTGTTTAGAACCTGATGAAACATCTTTTTTAACTGTTTCAAATGGTATTTTTACTTGTTCTGTTACTATTTTTTCTACTATATTATCATAAGATGCTAAAACTTCTTCTGCTGTAATGTTTTGTGAGTTTTCTACTTCTTCTGCCTCTTCTACAACTTCTTCTGTTTCTTTTGTAATTCTTATTGTTTTGTTATCTGTTAGCTCTGAATTTTTATCTGGTACTGTCTTTTCATCTTCTAATAATATAATATGATTTTCATCTAATATTTCTGATACTTTTGTTTTAGTAGTTAATACATTCATTTCATAACCACTAGCAAGTATAATTTTAACATTAGTTGGTTGTACATTTCCTGCAAGTACTGTTGCACTTGTTACAAAAAGTATAAATACTAAACTAATTATTAAAACTTTTTTCAGAGATATCGATGCTTTATCGTTATTTTTCATAGAAAATTTTTCCTCCTTTAAAAGCAACATGTTTATTATAGCATTTATTTATTTATTTGTCAAATTTTATACTATCTTCCAACTCTTTACTCCTACAAGCATCTTGCTTTCTTGCCTATTTGCCTAAACTTTAAAAACCCCTATATTAATAATATATGAGGCTTGTACTTAAAATATTACTACTTTTTATATTTTATTTGTATAACCTCTCTTATAAATTATTTAATAAGAAACCGTTTTTTTGCCTATTTTACAGATATAAACTTACACAACAATTTCACATTTTTTACTTGTAAACTTCATATTTATGTGCTATTATTAAATTAAATTTTATTAGGAGGATAAAATATGATAGCACTTTGGATTATATTAGGCATTGTCGTTGTTGTAGTTATAGCTGTTATTGCAATTTACAATAGCTTGGTAACTTTAAGACAAAGAGTTAGAAATGCTTGGAGCCAAATTGATGTACAATTACAAAGAAGATTTGACTTAATTCCAAACTTAGTTGAAACAGTAAAAGGTTATATGGAACATGAAAAAGAAGTTTTAACTAAAGTTACGGATCTTAGAAGTTCTTGGTCACAAGCACAAACAGTTGCTGAAAAAGCTAGTTTAGACAATCAACTTTCTGAAACTTTAAAAAGTATTATGGCAATTTCAGAAAACTATCCTAACTTAAAAGCAAACCAAAACTTCTCTGAGTTACAAGCAGAACTAACAGCTACAGAAAATAAAATTGCTTATTCTAGACAATTTTATAACGATAGTGTAACTAGATTAAACACAAAATTAGAAACATTCCCATCAAACATTATAGCATCTATGTTCCACTTTAAAGCAGAAGATTTATTCGTTGTTGATAACGAAGAAGCTAAAAAGAACGTAAAAGTAGATTTCTAAAACGTAATGCACAAAGTATAATCTTCTTTGTGCATTAATTTTATTATAAGAGGATTGATTAAATATGTATGAGGATATAACTAAAAATAAAATTAAAACAGGTGTAATAATTGGTATTTTTATTATTGTAATAACTTTAATTATTTACTATATCTGCATGGCTTTTGACTTAGGTGCTTTTTCTATTGTAATTGCTTTAGTATTTTCAATTGCTTCTGCTTGGGGCTCTTACTATTATAGCGACAGAATAGTTTTATCTGTTAATAAAGCAAGACCTGCCACAGAGGAAGAAGATGCTAAACTAATAGACATATTAGATGGACTTATGGTTTCATCTGGTATGCAATATAGACCAAAACTTTATGTTGTAGATGACCCACAACCAAATGCATTTGCAACAGGTAGAAACCCACAAAATGCCGTAATATGTGTAACTACAGGGCTTTTAGATAAGCTAGATTACTACGAGCTTGAAGGTGTTGTAGCACATGAACTTTCACATATAAAAAATTATGATATTCGTTTATCTGCAGTTGTAACTGTAATGGTAGGATTTATAGTAATGCTTGCAGACTTTGTGTCTAGAATGTTGTTCTGGGGTGGTGGAAGGTCAAACGATAATGACAACAAAGGTGGTAACCTAATTTTAATGATTATTGGATTAGTTTGTTTAATTTTAGCACCAATTTTTGGAGAACTTATGAAATTAGCGCTTTCAAGAAGAAGAGAATATTTAGCAGATGCCTCTGCTGTAGAGCTTACACGTAACCCAGATGGCTTAATCTCAGCACTAGAAAAAATTTCTTCTGACCCTGAACAATTAAAAACTGCTAACAAAGCAACAGCCAATATGTATATAGTAAATCCATTTAGGTCAAATAAAAAGAAAAAACAAAGCAGTCTTTGGTCAACACACCCTTCTACAGAGGATAGAATAGAAGCTATTAGAAATTTGAAATAAAAGTAGTTATACTGTTGTAGAAAGTGAATAAATTATAAAAAAATAGGGAATGAACATTATAAAATTCATTCTCTATTTTTATTTTATATATAACTTTTTAAAATATTAATTTCTGAAAGTATAATAATATTGTTTTTAGACATATCCAACATTATAGTTCTAATTTATATAGCCAAATTAATCAATATTATATAATTTTTTTGCGTTTTCAAAAGTTATTTTTTGTACTTCTTCTACTGAAATATTTTTTACACTTGCTATTTTTTCTGCAATATAAACTAAGTTTCTCGAATCATTGCGTTTTCCTCTATTAGGTTCTGGTGATAAATATGGACTATCTGTCTCTATAAGTATCCTATCATTTGGTATCATTTCTATAATTTCATTTGCATTTTTAGAATTTTTAAAAGTTACAGGTCCTGCTAATGATATATAAAAGCCTAGTTCCAATGCTTGCTTTACTAGTTCTCTATTTAATGGACAACAATGAAATACTCCAGGTTTAACAGTTTTTATTACATTTCTTAAAATGTTTAATGTATCGTCAACCGCTTCTCTAGTATGTATTACAATTGGTAAATTCATCTCATTTGCAATTTTTATTTGTTCTACAAATGCGTATTTTTGAAGTTCTTTGTTTTCTTTATTCCAATAATAATCTAATCCAATTTCTCCTATAGCAACTACCTTTTTACTGCTCTTTGCTAATTTTGTTACTTCTTTTAATTGCAAATCTATTTCTTCTTTATTCTCTGGAATATCATTTGGAGAAACTCCACATGTTGCATAAATAAAGCTATATTTTTCTGCTAAATCTATAGCTTGTATAGAACTTTCCACACTATAACCTGCATTTACAATTTTAGTTACACCAGAATTATATACATTATTTATAACTTCTTCTCTATCTTCATCAAATTTTTCGTCATTATAATGTGCATGTTGCTCAAAAAAACTCATTTTAAATACCTCTTTTCCACATTTCCGTAATATTATAGGCGTTTGTTTCCACAATTTATTCATTTATTAACAATTATAAATCTATTAACATAGTAAAATTTGCTATAGCATATTCTTTAATATGAGAAAGACTTAAGTCCATACTTATTACTTTTCCTCGTGTTTCAACATTTAAAAAATCCAATGTTCCACTAAACTTCACAAAGGGTTTTCCGCTCTTGCCGTTTTCTATAACTATATTTTTCCATATATCTTCTTTACTATAATCTATTAAGTCAGATATTGCTTTAAACACAGCCTCTTTAGCTGCAAACCTTGCTGCATAATGTTGATATTTCATATTTCCTGTATCTTGGCAATGCTCTATTTCTGACTCTGCAAAAACTTTGTTTAAAAACAATTCTCCATGTTTTTCTATTGCCTCTTGTATTCTATTAACTTCTATTATATCTATCCCTGTTTTGATTTCCATATATCCCTCTTTGTTAACGTTAAATACTATTTATGCACTTTTTAAGCTATAAACTTAAAAAAGTGCATATAAAATAATTAACATTATTACTATTAAAATTAGTATTATTATATTTTGTTTTATTTTAGTTTTTTCTATATTGCTACTCTTATATAACATATCATATTTATTTTTTATTTTATTAAATAGCCTGTCTGTTCCTAACTTTTCATTCCAATTTTTTTCTAAGCAACTTGCTGTTTCGTCGTTTGTAGCTTCTTCTATCCAAAAGTTTTTTGTAAAGCTTAAAAACTCTTGTTGACAGTCTTTGCTGTCTAACTCATAATTTACCTTTGCTAAATAAAATTTTTTATACAAACATAATATATACAAATATAATTGCTCATTTTCAAATCTAAAAGGTAGTTTTGTATAATTATCTACTGCGATGTCTGATGTAAGTAAAGCTGTCCCTATATTAGAAAATCCATATTTTATATATTTTGAATTAGGTAATTTATTAAAATACTCTTCCATTGTTATATCATTTAATTCTTTATGTGCGGGAAGTACCTTAAAAAATTTAAAAAATAGCTTTTCTATAGTCTTTATGTCTGCATTTTCGTTCCAATCTTCCTGCGAAATACAAGCATATGAATATGTTATAAATCTTTCTTGGTCAATATTTAAGTCTGTTGCTAATTTAGTATTTCCTGTTATATCTTTAATAAATTTTGTTATATCTTTTGCATCTTTAAAATTGCTAGTTTGTATTTTTATATTCTCAAATTCTTTTAATCCATTTGCCTTAGAAGTTATGTCTCTAAATTTATAATTGAAGTTCATTACATCCGAAAATTTGTTATTTTCTCCATCTATAATTGTTTTAAATAGCAGAAAACATATTCCTGTATTAAAACAAATTAACTCTACTTTAGTAATATCAAAATATATTCCGTCTTCGTTTTGTACTTTTCCTTGTACATTTTGTTTTATATTATAATCAAACATTGTACAAGGATATTTACTTATAATATTTGCTTTTAGCTCATTGTCTAAGCCTTCTAGTTCCTTCATTTGTTGCTTAGTATAACTAAAACTCCAAAACATAAACTTTCTTATGTTTGGTAAAAAGTTTTGGTATATTGACATATCTTTTGCTATGTCAAACTTTTTCATTGTACAGTTTTTATCTTTAAGAAGTCTTAGCAAATACTTATTATAGTCTTTTTCTTCTACAACATATGGATATATAAAGTATGTATATTGATACCTCGTCTTTAGTTCCAAAGCTTTCACTTTCCTTGTATATATTTAGGTTTTTATATCTGGGCTAATACCTATAAACCTTTATTTTTGATATTTTTTTATATATTAATTTATCATTGTATTTTTAAAAGTAATCTTATATTAATAGTTTATTTAACATGTTTTAGTTTTCATAATATAATTATGGTACACTTTTTGTATTTTTTATACTTATACTAATACTTTAAACTATAGCAATTAATACTATTTTGTATAGTAGTTTAAGTTTAAATCTTCTCCTAAGTGCCATTTATCTATGAACTCTATTAATGAATTATTTTCCATAGTATATTGTGGCTCAACTACCACTCTTCCTTGTGAGTCGATTGCTCCCCATTTTCCGTCTTTCTTTACACTTGAATAACCAAATCTGTTTTGTTCTGTAGCATCATCATAAATATAATCTACTATAACTATTCCGTCCTTATTTACAAAACCATATTTGTCCCCTTGCTTACTTAAGAACAATGTATTACTTTTTAATAGTTCCACATTTGTTTTCTCTTCAAATCTAAAGTTATAGTATTTATATTCTCCATCTACTCTAACTTTCATGTAACCGTTTTCGTCGTTTATTTCTGATATAATTCCGCTTAATTTTACTTCGAAATTTCTATCTATTAAGTCATTATCGGCACTACTATTTGTACTTCCCTCAAAAAATCCCTCTGTTTGTCTGTATATTAAACTATCATATTTAAAATCTACTTTTGTAGTTCCATCTACATTTATTATTCCATACTTATTATCTTTTTTAGCAATGTAATTATTTTCGTAAGTATATGACATATCATCATAGTCAAAACCTATTATCTCTTCTCCTTCTGTTGATAACACACCATATTTTCCATCTTTTACAGCAATTACATTTTCTCCATTTATTGATGTAACATCATCAAATTTATCTGTTAAAAATAAGTTTCCGTCTCTATCTGCTACTGACCATTTTCCGTTTTCTCTTACTACATATTTGTTATCTCCATATATTTGCTTAATATCTTGATAAGTATTTTCGAAAATAACTGTCTTATCTGGTTTTACTAATCCATATCTGTCATTTTCGTCTATTAAAATATATCCATCTTCTGCTTTATCTGTTAGAGGTTTTATATCTTTATAATTATTTTGTGCAATAACAGCTCCAATATTATCTACTAAACCTTTCTTTCCGTCTTTTTCTGTTACAAATGTATTTTCTATACCTCTTAATGCTGTTATAGAGTCATACTCACAATTTGCTAAAACTTTTCCGTCAAAGTCTATTAAACCATATTTTCCGTCTTTTGTTACTATTAAAACATCATCTTCATACCATAAGTTATTATTTACATCGTAATTTTCTATTGCCTTAACACCATCATATTCTGTAAATAGTTGATCTTCTTTTTCGTTTATAGCTTTTGTTTTATATTCATTTGTGTTGTAATTTACATCATAAGTACATATAAATACTGCCTCTTTTGAGTTTGGAACAATAATTGCCTCATCATATGAAGGTTTTACAATTTCTTTACCTTTTGAATCAATTACTCCCCATTTTCCTTCTGTGTATGCGGCAAAATATTCTGTTGCAACAACTTTACTTTCTACTTTGTTGCCTCCTAATAATTTAGCTATAGAAATAACAACTATAATCACTAAAGCTAATGCTATCAGCACCGCAACAACTTTTTTTATATTTAATTTGCCTTCTCCACTATATCGTCTACCTCTACTCATTTTATTCCTCCTATATAAAACAAAATATAGTATAGCTTTTTACAGCTATACTATATCATATTTTGGTAGGTAATTACAAGGTGTTGGCATTTATTTGCTAAGATTTTATATAGTATTTTATTATCTTATCTTCTTGCTTATCTTTGCTACAATAACTGTCATATCGTCTTTTTGTGTTCCATAGTCATTATCTATAGATTCTTTTAACAATATATCTGCTATTTTCTGGGCATCATCTGTTTGCATATCTTCTAATAAATACTTTACCCATACTTCTTTATTTATGTATTCGTCATTTGACTCTACAACTCCATCACTGCACATTACTATAATATCTCCATCTTGTAAGTCACAGTCATATACTTCTAAGTCTACATTTTCTACTGCTCCTGCTGGAAGTGTATTTGCTTTTAGTAACTGAACTTCTTTATTTCTTTTTAAGTATGTAGGACATGCCCCATTTTTCACAAATTCCATAACTCCGCTATACAAGTCCAATATCTCTACATCTAAAGTTGCATACATATCATCTTTTTGTGTTGTCTCCAAAATAGAATTAATAAGTTTTAAAGACACTGTTTTGTCAAATCCTGCTGTTAATAGTCTTTCCAAAGTTTTTATTGCAACTTTACTACTCTTCATAGCCTCTGGACCTGAGCCCATTCCGTCACTTATTGCTAATAAATATTTTCCATCTTCAAGCTTAGTTTCTAAGTTAGTATCTCCAGATACTGGTGAACCTGCCTTAGTAGTCTTAGAAATTCCTATCTGCATACTAAATTTATCTTGAGACATATATGTAAACTTGCATTGTTCTTTATTTTCACGCAATCCACACTCTTGATGTTGTATTATAAATTTATCTTTTAAAATTCTTTCTAATATAGTCTTAATTCTCTTTATATTGCACTTTTTACCTTCTAAATCATCACATAGGTTATGATATATATCTACAATATATCGACCGTTTTTAAAGCGTTTTATGTTTAAATTTTGTATGCCGAAACTCTTTTCTTTAAAGGCTCTCATTAATTCTTGTTTTTCATCTACAAATTCTTCTTTATTTTCCTCTTTTATTTCGTCTGCTAAGTTTGATATTGCCTTTGACACATCCTCTAACTGATTAGAAATATTTTCCTTGTCTTTCTCGATTTTCTTTTTCCAAACAAAATTTACTCTGCTAAGTCTATATGAAGAATTTATTGCATTTATCATTTTAGAAACATCCGCTTCTACAGCTTTATTCTTTTCATGAAATCCTACTATGTAATTATTATGAGCCTCAAAAATATTAACCAACTTTTTCTCATCTATAACATCATTCTTTAACAGCTCTTCAAATATCTCGTGCAAAATATTGTTACTATTATTGTATATATCATCAAATAAAATATTTTCTTCCAAAGTTACCAAATGATTTTTTAGCTCTTCTATAAAGATATTCTCATTTGAAAGCTCTTGTTTCTTTAGCTTTTTATCTTCTTTATCTGTAGTCTTATATCCTTTTGCTAAATCTGCTATTGTTTCTGACATGCTATTTAGCTTTAATATGGTAGAATCCTGTGCATCTCCTAAACTTCTTCCAGTTGATTCTGGTAACAGCTTAGTTTTGCCATATAAATCCTCTATATTAATTTTTAGCTTTTTAGGAATTGCTAGCAATCCCAAACAAGCAATTAAAATTTCTTGTATTGTTATTATTGGAACTGTATTTCCATTAGCTACATATGTAAGAATAACATTACCTGCTATAAATCCAACAACTACACCAATTCTTCCAAACTTATTTAATATTCCTGCAACTAAGCCTGAAATTGCATATGCTGCAATCATCATAGGCTCTGTTCCACTAATAATTCCTAAAACCACACCTATTGTAATACCACCTGTAGCACCTACTAACATTCCATTTTTCCAACCAAGTACTAGCACTATTAAAATGCTTAAAATATTTCTTATACTAAATCCAAATATGCTTAAATCTCCAAAAGCACATACAGCAATTGACAAAAGTAAGCTTGTCCCTATAACTTCTTCTATTGTAAAAGCCTTTTTATTTCTAAATTCTTTTATCATAATTATTGAATTCGCGAATATCTTATAAAATATAAATGTAACAACAGCCACCATAATTGCAAGCAATAAATCATATAAAAGAAAACTTCTAAAAAACATTGGCACTATTTGAACTATTAAAACACTAGCAAATAAGTGTACCCCTAGTCTTTTTTCCTCGTTAGTATCTTCTATTACATTATGCCTAACAAATAAACTACTCGCAAAAAATACTAATGAAGTTAATACATATGTAAGAAGTACATTAGGTCCAAACTTTATAAAAGTTCCTATTAAAGTTAATATATAAACTATTCCAATTGGATTTCCATTACTTAGCATAGCCGCCATAAAAGCTATTGCAAAAGGACTAAGACCCAACATAATATTATGAGAAGAAAATCCTACCATTGATATCATAAAAGCTATAACGTAAATTGCTATATTATTTATAGATAGAAGCCCTTTTAATAATCCATTTATTCTGTCTTTTTTATCATAAAAAGCTTCATTAAAATCTTGTCTATTATTAATATCTTTTTCCACATTCTGAAACATATCGCTCACCCCTACTTTTTCAAATATTGTTCATCGCTTGTATATTTTAATATATCTTTAGTGTAATTTCTGTCGATTTTGCCACATAATTTAAAAAAGTTATTTACATTTTGTGTACAATTTCGCTTTTATTGTTCAGAACTTAACATTTTATTGCCCTAATTTTATAACAAAATGGCTAAAATTACAATACAGGAACGAAAAAAGGTTCTAAAAATTATAAGAGTATATTCGTTCTTTTTATTAAATAAATTTTAAAATATAGTATCAGAAATAAAGCATAAAAAATAGTCCATACTTTCGTATGAACTATTTTTTATTTATCAAATTAAAGTTATTCTTAAGCTTTATTCTTTCTTGCCTATAACTTTCTTTTTGATTAATATAATTCCGACTACTAAGATTGTAGCTGCTGCAAGAGCTATAATTATATAAACATATGTTGCACTACCAAATGGTGGTAATATCATTACTCTCTCTGCTTTAGCTGTATCTACTTCAGATGGAATTTGTGTTGGATCTTGGTTACCAGCTACTGAGTATGCCATTCTTCTACCAACGCTATTTGTTGTCTTAACAATCTCTGCAATATTATCATATGTTAGGTCATCTGTGTCATTTTGTGCTGTTATTAATTGTGATAATACTAACTTAGTACTAATTGTTGTTGCACTGTCTTCTACTCCTTCAGTCTTTGGTAATAAGTCTTTATTCAATGTTTCTGTTTGAATTATACTGTTATATAAGTTTACTTTTCTTCCATCTACAGTTGGGTTAATTATTTCAGCAACATTATCATTTACTAACTTACTTCCTTCTCCATTTTGTCCGTTTATTACTTCTTCTGTAGAAATAATTGACCAAACTTGTGAACTATCTTCCGCTTTATTTTCATCTGCTCTGAATTGTAAGTTATTATTTACATAGTCTATTACTTGGTCTGCTCTTGTTGTTACCATGTTGCCTTGTTTTTCTTGTTCATTATTGTCGTCATCTGCTCTATAGTAGAAGCCTTTTCCATCGTAGTCAACCTCACCTGCGTTTGTTACTGTAAGAGTATATTCTATTCTTATAGTAGCACCATGCATTAACTCTTCATCCATGTTTATTTGGATTAAACCATTGTAGACATTTCCTGAAGCATGTGATGTAAAGTTATCTGTGATAAGTTGTTTTCTATATACATAATTTACATAGTCTGATCTATGTTCATATGGTTTTTCGTATCCCATGTCTCCATACCTATCTCTTTGGTTATAAAATTCTTCTTTAGCATCTTTATATAAATCTAGATTAGATATATTGTCTTTACTATAGTATGTTTCATAAATCGTATTGTCTTGTTCTGTACGTTTACTAATTACATTATATGCTTTTCCACTTACCCAAGATAAGTATGGACCTTGTGTTGTACTGTCTACTATAATCTGTCCATTTGCAAGTGTTAATCTAACGTTTGTAACTTTCTTATTCAACTCAAGTTGTGCTTTTGGTCTCTCAACTAATCCAAAGTCTACATTATTTATAGAGTATTTTGCGTTAATGTCATTTCCATTTAGATATAACTCATCGCTATTACTGTTGTAATCTTCACTTCCACTATCTGCTTCTCCCTCTACGTCTGAACTTGAGTTAGAATTTTGTCTGTTATATTCAACCTCTGCAACAATTGCACCAGTTTCTGCTTTCATTTCTGTGTTTGGATTTGGTGTTGTATGTTGAGATAATGTATAAGCTAATTCATTAGTTACACCATTACCATTATTATTACTGTAATTGTTTATTTGCTCTCTTCTTGACCAAATATCTTTTGCATCTGAGTAATTATTGCTGTCTTGGTCTGCTTTAGCTATATCATATCCATATAGTCCTGTCTCATTTTGGTTTTCAACATCTGTATATCCATCATATCTGCCTTCTTTATTTGTATCTGTGTATGCATCTGTCTTACCATTTTGGTCAATTCCTACTTGATATGATGTAGACTTAAAGTCTTGGCCGTTGTAAGTTGGATTGTGTTCTCCACCATAATTAAATCTTACTATATAGTCGCCTGGTATAAATCCAGTAAACTGATAATTTCCTTTTCCGGCAGTATTTTCGTTTGCTGATGTCCAGCCTCCGCCTTCGTAAATTTGTACTGGTCCGTCTTTTAGTTTGTAACTTCCGTCATCTGCTAAAACTGGATTTCCATTATTGTCTACTTCTATTTCCCAAAGCTCAACCCAAACATCATTTACAGTATTTTCTTCGTTCTGTTTTATACCATCACCTATAGTTGCTCCATCTACTATTTTGTTTCTTTCATCTTCCCAAACTACACCATTTATTTCTCTTACTGCTTCGTCATCTACATATATATGTAATGCTTTAGCTCTATCTGTATCGTCTTCGAAGTTACTTTCGTATTTTTCTTCTTCTAGATCATCTGCTTCTAAGTTACCTGGTTTAGAGTCTATATCTATTAATGATGCATAATCATCAGGTCCTACATCTCCATAGTTTGGTAATGTTGTGCCTTCTTTATAATATGTGCTGTAACCATTAATTTCTGCAAAGTTCATTTTGTCTTCTCCATATTCGTCTTCGCTTTCATTAATTATTACTTTTCCGCTTCCATCTGTCTTTATTTTAAATGTTAAGTAAATGTATGCAGTCTCACCTGCTGCCAATTTTTTATCTTCTAATCCTCTTACATATACTGCATCATAATTAGCTCTTAGTCCTGTGTTTCCGTCTGTAATTGTTCTCTCTGTTATGTCGCTTTCTGTGTCGCTATCGTATCTTGTTGTATCAGAAGATTTTATATCTTTTGCATTCGTAATTTCAGCTGATGTAGCTCCATTTTCTATGTTATCCATCATGTTATAGTATTCTTCTGAGCTTATATAATTAGCTCCTTTATCATCTCCGACATCTTCTGCTGCTTCCTTTTCTCCTCCTACAATTCCATCTTCATATGTTACCCAAGATAGGTCTTCCATATATTCAAAGTCTTCGTCATAGTAATCTACAACTTCTAGTACTTGTCCTAAAATTGTCTGAGATTGATTCTTTACAGAGATTTTATAAGTAATATATACATCTAATGGAGCTCCTGTTCTATTAGGTTGTGTTACGTATTCATAGTCTGCTCTGTATATTGCTCTGTGGTGTAAAGGTTCATAGTAGTTAGCATAGTCTGCCATTCTTAGGTGAATATCCCAACGTTCTCTTGCTGTGTCTGTAAACAAGTTATTTAATTTTTCCTTAAATTCTGCCTCATTAAATACTCCGTTATGTGTACATTCTTCTTTTAATCCTGATATCTCAGATGGTGTAATTACACCGTGTCCATAACTATCATAATCATATACTTCTGTTTTTCCGTTAATCTTAACAGTTGCTTTATAAATGTCTTTCTCTAATGCTAAGTCAACTTCTTGTCTTCTCCATAAACCTTGGTTTATGTATAATTGTCCTGGATAAATGTTTTTATATGTTATATTTTTATATTGATTTCCAGGAATTTTTAAAGCGTCTGGATCACTTTCTGTTGTTGTTACCTTTGTTGTAGCACCATTAACTAATTCATATTTTATGTATTCATACTCCCCAGTACCGCCTGTTACTTGTGTATGGTCTTCATATGTAGAAGCATCCTCATCAAATGTTCCATTTGAATAACTGTTTTCTGGATATTTATTTCCATCTGCTACATATGTTGTAAACTCATCATATACTGGATATAAGTCATAGCTTGAGTCATCTTCAACATTATTTAATGTATAAGAATTTATTTTGCAGTCTTCTATAAATTGTAACATTCTCCAAGCTAAGTCTTCTTCTATACCCATTGCTGAGACTACATCTTGATATATATCATTCTTTAAATCTTCAGGATATTTATGATTTGCTTCTATATATTCCTTAATTTTTTGGCTTATTAAGCCTTCTTCTACTTTTTCGTCTGTATTAACTGTTACAACACCATCGTCATTAACAGTTATACTTCTATCTACTATCTTTCCTTCATCGTCTATAGTTAAATAACTATCTATTAACCTTGTTCCTGTTTGCTGATATTTTCCATCTTTTTGTAATTCAAATCCAAGTAATTCATATGTTGAGAATGTTTCGTTATAGTCTCCAACTTCTCCCAAACTATTTGTAGAAGGATAGTTTTTAGGATATGAACCAATTTCTTTAAATCTTTCTGTTAGTACATCTCTCTCAGATTTCTTTTCTAGACCTTTAGATGTTTCTCTCCATCTTTGCCACATATCTTCTGAGTTTGACGGTGAAGCATATGCACCTGCCTCTACCATTTCTTCTACACTACCATAAGAGTATCCTCCATCTCCAGTTTTGGTTAAATATTCTGTTGGCATATAGGTTTGACCATTGTATGTAAATTGTACTACATATTTTCTATTTAACGTTACACCTCTAAACTCATAATATCCATATTCGTCTGTTAGAGTTGGATTTATTCTTCTCTTATAATCATTTTCATAAGCTGTTCTATCCCCATTAAAGGCTTTGTCTATAATTTCTTGTTCTGTCATTTCTGGAAATTCTTCTTCTAATGTTTTAAGCTCTGCTAATTTTAAGTTTCCATTTTCATCTGCTTCATATAATGTGACTTGGATATTTGGCATTACATGTTCATTCTCATCTAGTATTCCATTTGCCACCTCATCTTTGGTTTGTGGCGAATCCTCATATACGAATCCTCCAAGTTTCATAGTTGTAGGTCCTGTTGTTTTAAATGGAATTTCATATTCTTCTTTAATAATCTCTCTATAATAATCTACATATGTCAACCCTTGACGGTGTTCTGTTTTAATATACAATGTAAAGTAGCAACCATAATATGTCCCAGAATCATCACAGTGAGGATGTGGATTATAACCATGGTTATGTGGGTTATCGTCTACTACATATGATACACCATCTCTTATACATGCTAAAAAGTGAATATTTAAGTAGCTATATTCTACATGTAATTTTAGTGATGCTGGCAATTCTCCCTCATAGTCTATTTCTACATAAAACTCTTCATTTGGTGCTGGATAGTTTCTCCATTGGTTATAACAGAAGAAGTCTACCATGTTAGGGTTTTTAACTCCTGTTGGAGATATATAACTCCAGAATTTAGGTGCATCATACCTACTACCTGTAGTCTTACCTTCTCTTGGAGGATCTCCTTGGAAAGGTAAAAGCTCATCTGCATTTGGTCTAATAAATGCCACTATATCTATTCTTTCACCATCTTCTGTTAATAAGTACATGTCTGAAATACCACTCATTGAATATTGCGAAATAGGATATGCTCCACTTTCAGTTTTTGTATTTCCAAGTTCTGATTTCCATCCATAAACGTAATTTAATTTAAATGGTCCTATTTTATGTAGTTGTTTTTCATAGTCAGAGTCCACTTTTATGTTGTCTTGCATTTCTTTTAGCTCTTCTTCATTCCATGCAACTGTCATTTTTCCGGCTTCTTTTTCATGTGTTGTTCCATATGATGGCTCTGTATAGCTTGTTGCATCTATATCTTCTTTCATCTTCTGATATACTTCTGCTTGTTTTAATATTGATTCTCCCTCTGCTACATATTGTTGATATACAGTTCTATTTTGTAATTCTAATCTTGATAGATTAGATTTCCATATAGCATATTGTTTACCACCTGACCATGCGTCTGGATCCATCATAACCATTCCTTCTCCTGCAAGTTTTGCCGGATAGAAAGATACTATATATGCTACATCATATGTATTACCTACGTTCTTACCGTGTATACTTGTACTAGTTTCTGTTACGTGATTTCCTTGGCAATAGTAATATGGGTTACTAAATTTTGGCTGTCCAGCATATTTACCACTAGAAAATTTTGCATCTCCCCAACTAGCACATTGTCCACAGCCTCTTTCACAAACTTGACCATCATATGCTTCTACTTGTTCTCTATTTAGGCCTGATATTTTAAGTAAAACACCTGGCTCAACGCAGTATATTTCTTGGTCTTTTCCTTTATCTGAAATAGGTCTCCATACACCTTGACCCATCAACGGCTCTTGTACAACATATATTGTTCCTGCATCATCTATACTATGGTCTTCTACTGCATCACTTGTAGTTCCATCTGTTGTTTCAGAAGGGTCTATTAGTTCTGGATCATCAGTTGCCGCTTCTAAGTCGTGTGAAGCAACTTCTGTTGGGGTCTCTAATTGTGAAGTTAATATCATACTCATAGCTATTGATGTAGCAATTACTATTATAGTTACAAGTATATATTTTAATAATCGTTTCATTTTTTTCCTCCTTTCTTCCTATTTTTTATTTAAAACTTTCTTTTTAATTATAATAATTCCTGCTACTACTATTCCTAATGCAACAATAATTATTATTGAATATCCTATTATCTTACCAGTAACTACTGATAATACAATGTCTGCTTGTCCAAAGTCGTCTTCTGACTCTAATTTGTTAGCAGATTCAGAGTCTATATCTGGCATTCCTGCTTCATTTGTTGCTTCATAAATTTCTGCTGTATTACTCATTATGCTTCCTAAACTGTCTTTTGTTAATTTCTTTGTTAATACTAATGTAACTTCTTTGCTTTCTCCTGGGTTTATTTTTTGATTTGCCAATGCTGAAGAATATATAGTGTCTCCATTATTAGATACATACCAATCTGTGTTAACTTCTGAACTGAATGTTACATCATCTGGTAAGTAATCTACTATTTTATTTACATATCCAGGTATAGCACCCTCATTTGTTACTACTATTTTGTATTCTACTACTATGTTACTCTTATCTGCGTTTTGTCTTAAAATTTCTACTTTAGTAAATGTTTCGTTATTATAGTCTGTTTGGCTTGTTCCTATAGTTGGTGTTGTTAATGTTATTTTACTAATGTATTTGTCTAATTTTAAGTCAAATTTTTCTTCTCCATATAATCCTATGTCTATGTTTCTTACATTCTTATCTGTTACTCTTATTGTATCTGACATACCTACGTTAGTTCTAGTACCATCTAGTACAACTTCCATGTTAACTGCATCTGAGTTAACTGATGAAGCTACTCCATCTTTTTGGTATGTCGTTATTGTATATCTAGAATTGTCGTATACGAATACTACTAAGTATTCATTTGGAACTATTCCACTAAATTCATATCTTCCGTCATCTCCTGTAGTAGAAATTTTACTTTCTCCTGTCTTAGAGTCTGTAACAACTTGGTTATTATCTTTATATAGAAGCATTACTTTCATATTAGAAATTGTTGCTTCATCGTCTTGTCTTTCTCCATCTTTGTTGCTATCTACCCATGCTATTCCAGATACTTTGTATCCGTTATTCTCTGTATCTATTTGCTCTTCTGCTGTTGGATTATATTCAAGATAATGTGTTACTTCATTTACTGGGAATTCGCTTACACCATCTGCATAAGCTGTAGCTCTATTTACTAGTGCTTTGCCGTCATCTTCTGGGCTGGCTAGTTTTCCTGCTACATATATACATACCTCTGCTGTCTCCCCTTGGAATATTTCTGAAACTTCTACTGTTACTTTTCCATCTTTATATTCAACTTTTGTTGCAACACTCATGTTTTCTCCACTGCCATTATAATTTATAATTTCTGCTGTTGCAGTACTAAAATATACTTCTGGTGGTAATGTATCTACTATTGTAGCATGATATAAGTTAGTTTCCCCACTAGCTGTTATTTTAAATACATATCTAAAAGATTCTCTTTCTTTTACATATTGTTCTGTAGGTTTTACTTGTTCTACAGTCATTTCAACTTGTCCAAAATGTATTATTCTTTCATTAGAATATAGTGTTAATCCTAAGTCGCTATCTAAACTAACTTTTGTAGAAATCTCTGCTGGTGAATTTGCTCCTAAAGAATAACTTACTTTTACATCGAATTTTGCATTTGACTCTAGATTTCCTAAATTAATTACTACTTTATCTGTTTGAATATTTATACCATCTGTCTTTTCTGTATTGTTTATTGTTACTTTTACATCTCCCATTGTTGCATCAGTTGGTATTGGAACTGTTAATACAGAATTTGTTACAGTTTCCATTGTTTTATTATGGAATTGTATGTCATATGTTACTTGTTCTCCATTTAAGTATGTTCTTGCTTCTTGTGTACTAACTCCGTTGAAAAATTCAAATATTCCTATATCTTCTACTTTTAAGTCATATTCATTTGACTTTATTTCGCCATCTATGTTGTCTGCTGCAACTTTAACTACTAAATTAATAATTTTTTCTGTTTGTTCTGGAGCATCTTCCTCTGGAGTATCTGTATGTCCATTTGCTTGAATTTCAAATGATGCTTCTTTAGTTTCTCCAGGTTTAATTGTTCCTAATTCTATTGACTGTGTTGTAGCATCTGTTAAATCCATTATGTTTACACCTTCTTGGTAACTAACAAATGTTGCTTGATTTGGTAAATCTATATTTAACTTAGCATTTGTTGCTTCTAGATCTCCTGTATTTTTTACTTGTACATAATATCTTACATATTGTCCATTAAATACTCTGCCATCTTCTCCTGCTGTTGAAGAAATGCTTATTTCTAATTCTGGTCCTTGTCCAGTTGTTAAATTTAATATAGGAGCTTGCTTTTCTTCTGCCATAGTTGCCTCTGTTGCTTCATTTGTATAGTATATTTTGTACATTGTTGCTGCACTATGATTATATCCTATGTTATCTGGTAGTTCTATTTCGTAATTGAACTCTACTGTTCCAGATGCTTCTATTTTATCTTGTAATACTATTAAATAAGATTTTACTTTGCTTAAGTCTTGTACATCTTTTGTCCAACCATTTGAAGCATCGTTTAAGTCTTTATTTGCATCAGCTTTTTCTGAATAATATACTTCTATTTTAGAAGTGTCCATTCCTAAAACTGAGATTGCTTTTGTTACATTAAATGTTGTAGTATTTCCTAAGTCATCGCTAGAGTCTATCTTTTTGTTTCCTTGTGAAGGAAATCTTCCTAATACAGATACACCACTTATTGGATTAGTGTAGTTATTTGTTATTGTTCCTTTAACTGTTGCTGTTCTTTTGTCTGCGAATGGAGATATTTCTACCTCTTTAGTTTCGTCTGTAATTGATATTATTTCTGATTGTCCTTCTTTATAATTGCTTATTCCTGCTGATGTCATAACTCCTGTTGGAACTACATAATTTATATCTGCTTTTACAACACCTTTTACATCTTGTGCATTTGATGTTTGAGCAGCTCTTACTACTGTATTAACTCCATTGTTTTGTTCTGCATTTTCTGATGAAATGTTGCTTGTTTCATATAAGTTTGTATTTTCATTTGTATAATACATAACTATTTGCTCATTTTTTCTTGGTGTTAATTTATCTAATGTAATGTCTGCACTAATTACTATTGTTGCACCTTTTATTTCTGAGTTTTCTGTATTATATTTAGTTTGAGTTCCTTCAAACTCTATTCTTATTACTTTCTTTCCGTCTCTTTCAATTAGTTCTGCTTTCTTATATTTTAATTCGTCTTCAAATAATAACTTACTACTTTTAATATCTATTGTTTCTATATATTCTGGTAGTTCTATTTCTACTGTTGGATTTTTGTATAATGCATTATATACATTTGAAGTATCAAGTAATGCTCTTATTTCAACGTTCTCATTTTTTACTAATGTAGATAAGTCTGTTTTGTTAATTGACAATGTTGCTTTTGCTACTGGCTCTTCCATTCTAATTTTGCTATTTGCTTTTACTTCCTCTGTAGTAGTTTTTAACGTAACTTCACTTGATAAGTTTTGTATTGTTTGCATTTGTGCTTTTGAGTAATCTATTTTTCCTTTTACAGCTTTTTCTATTTCTATTTCTATTTTTCCTTCAAGTACTGGTTTAGATGTTTTTATAATTACTTGATTTACATCTTCTTTAGAAATATCTAATATGTATTTTCCTGAGCTATCTTTTTCTGTATCTTTATTTATTTCTCCAATTTTAGTATTGTCTGTTTTAAATATTTCTATTTTTCCATCTTCGCCTAGCATTTTCTTAAATATGCTTTCAGCAATTTTTATATTTTTATTATATGTATAGTTTGTTCCTCCAACTGTTGTATTTAAACTTCTCTCTTCGTTTATTTCAAATTTATCTAAAGATTGATTTAATTCTAATTCATTTTCAATATCTGCATAAGCAATGTCTATTATATATTTTTCACTGTATGTAGTTTCGTTTTGTCCGTCTTTTTTATCGTAATTTGCATATATATAACCCTTGCTCATTTTTTCGTCTGTAGACATTGAAACTGTATTAATGCTTCCTATTTTGTCTTTTAAAGTATAGTTATATGAAAAATCTTTGTTTATATTAGCCTCTGTACTATTATATAAACTCATATTTACATTTAGTTTTAAAGTTCCTTTTATTTCGTTGTTTAAAACATAGTCATATATTTCTTTGCCTTTATAAATAAAATTAACTAATATTTCGTCTGTAGCATTTTTCTTCCAGCTAATATTGTTTTGCTCATTTGGGTTATTTGCCAATTTTATTTCAACTTTTCCATTTTCTTGGTCATATGTGTAATTATCTTGGTTAAAGTCTATTCCGTCTTCTTTTCCATTTGTTGCTTTTGTATTATTAACTGTAACTTTAACTTCTTCTGGCTTTGTCTCGTTTATTACTGGAACTTCTACTGTAGTAGTTTGTTCTTTTACTGGCATAGCATTTTCTTTTAATTTGTTAGAAATTAATGCTTGAAATATTACTCCATATTCTTCTCCTACATTATATGGAATATATTTTGTTAATTGAGTGGCATTTTCAACTTCTGCTGTTCCATTCCATTCTACTTGTGCTTTTATTGTTTTTGTTACAGCTTTTTCATTTCCGTTTATATCTATATAGTTTGCTGTTAAAACAACATCAGTAACTTTAGAGAAATTGTCAGCCTTTACAGTTTCTTCATTTAACATTGTAATTGGAACCTCTATAGTTACTTCTTCACCTTTATTTATTGAATTTAAAGTTATTGTATCTTTATTATCATTAACTTTTTGCACATATTCTGATTGAAGCTTGTCACTATTTATTTTAAAGTTTGAATTTGAAAAGTTAACTACAATATCTTTTAAATAACCTTCGTCTTTAACTTTAAGATTTAAATATATTTTTCCTTCCTCTGTAGCGTTAAATTCTTTTCCGTGCATTCCGCCTTCAAAGTAGCTATTAAATTCTACTTTAGAGTTGTTTGTTTTTACATCTTGTTTTTCCAATTCTCCACCATAAGCAATAACTTCCCCGCCAAGTACTAATAAGTTTGATAAAACTAGTATTGCAGTTATTATTGCTGATGTTGCTTTTGTTACAATTTTTCCCATAGTGACCTCCTAAACATAATATCTCATACTTTATTATAACCCATTTTCGCCTTAATTTCAATGGTTTTAGCATGATTTTGAAATGTTTTTTTGCATATTTTACCTATTTTTATAATTATATAACATTTTAACATTTTTACTTCATATTTCAATATCTAATAGTTCTTCATTTTTTACATTATAAATATTCGTTTACGGAAGGTCACTTTAGCTTTTTTATTAAGTTTTTATTACATTTTTATTACTATATTACAAAAAAGATTAATAATTTAATTTTTTAATCAAACTATTAATCTTTTTATTTCTATTTATAAAATCTTTTATTGTTTAAAATATTATAATTATATGTTTATTGTATAGTTTTTAATATTGTTCTAACTTGCTAATAATCTCATCTTTTGATAGTTTTCCCGACTCTTCTTTGCTTCCAAGTTTTTCTTTAACATTTCCATATTCATCTATAAATATAGTACTTGGATATCTTTCTATTCCATAAATATCAAAGCATTTTTTTCCTTCATCAATTAATACTGGAACTTCGATGTTATTTGTCTTTATGTAATCTGCAATTTCCTCTTGATATGTATCATATTCTGAATTTTCTCCTAATGTTGGGCTAACTATTGTTAAAAATACAGCATCATTGTATTCCTTATTTAGTTCATCTATTACAGGAATTTCTTCTTTACATGGAGGACACCATACTGCCCAGTAAAGTATAACAACTTTTTTCCCTCTGTAATCTGCTAAACTAACTTTATTTCCATTTTGGTCTATTAAAGTAAAATCTGTTTCTTTTACTTCATAATTAACCTGTGATTGATTATTATTTTCTGTTGCATTTTCTTCTGCATTAAAGTTTGTATTATTTTGTTCTTCTAACTCTGAAGAATTATTTTTTAAATTAATTATATTTAATTCATCCATTATCAAAAAACATAAAAATAGTAATAATATTAATACAATAAAAACTATTAAAAACTTTACGAATTTCCTTTTCATATATTTCCCTTCTTATCTATTTAATTTACATAATTATTATTTTGTTAATCTTAAAATTTATTTTTGCAATTGATTAACAATAGTTGTAATAGACTTTTTTATCTATTTTTATATGATTGTATTATTTCTAAATTTTTATTAATATGTTACTTGATGTAAGTATATATTTTCTACTTCAAAGCTAATATGCTTAAATTATAATTCAATTAATTTTTGTAGTCAAGATGCACATTTTCCTTTTAAATATATTTCAACTTTCTTTTTGAATATGCACATTTTTCTTTTTCCAGAATATACTATTATAGTTTTAAATATATATTATTTAGGGGTGATATAATGGATAACATGGACATGGCAAAATTGATGAGTATGCTATCTAAAATGGATAAAAAGGACTTAGAGCAAGGACTTTCTAAGGTTGCTCAAGTTTTAAATTCTCCTGAAAAAGATAAAATTATTAGTGAAATTAATAAAAACATGAAGACTGATAAATAAACATGAAATATGTTTTAAAAATAGTAGTTTTATCTTTATAAAATTATAATTAGGAAAGGATTGCATTTATATGAATGAAGATATGTCTAATTTAATTAATAAATTTAGTTCCATGTTAAAGAATAACGAAATACCTTCTGAACTTTCTAATGCCGTAAAAGGTCTTTCTAATAAGTCTAACAATAACGACGTATCTTCTAATTCAGAAAATTTAAGTACTTTTGGAAATTCAAATAATATAGATTTTAGTAATATTAATATAGATGCTATAAAGAAACTATTTGAACAGAGTAATAATAATACCTCGAATAATACCAATGGCAACTCAAATACTGCTAATAATAGTTCAAATAAAAATAATGTAAACGCCAGTACTTTTGCCGAAGAAAATACTACCTCTTCTATTGATGATAATTCCTCTTTTAATTTTGATATAAATACTATGTTAAAAATGAAATCAATAATTGATGCTATGAATAACCAAAAAAATGATCCTAGGGCTAATCTTTTAAAGTCTTTAAAACCATACTTAAAAGAAAGTAGAAAAGAAAAAGTAGACCAATACATTAAAATTTTTAGCATGGAAAAAGTTTTTGAACAATTTAATCCTCTTGGTGGTGATAAAAAACATGATGTATAATTACCCGTTTTTCTCGTTTCCTAATTTTAGAAATTATAGACCACACAATATTACGCCTAATAATCAGATGCAACATTTTAATTATGAACAAATAAATAAGCAAAAGCATCTCAATACATTAGCAGAGTTACCAAGAGAAAATACAAAATACAATAAAAGACACACCAAAAAAGAGGATAAAATTGCCGTCAAAGCAAGCTTTAACGACAACAATAGCAATAACAATAATAAAAACAATAATACTACTAATAATACTAATAAAAATAACTATAACAACAGCAAAAATTATAACAAAGCAAAAACTATAGAAAATGCAGGAATTACTAAAAACGCAAGAACTACTCGAAATGAAACTGATGTGCTTTTTGAAATATTTGGTATAAAGCTTTATTTTGACGATATTTTACTTATTTCACTTATATTTTTCTTATATAGTGAGGGCGTCAAAGATGATTATTTATTTATTTCTCTAATTTTATTACTACTAAGTTAGGCTAAATATAGCATTTAAATTAGCGTCTAAAAATAAAGCAAAAAATATAGTACTTTCTAGTGAGACAAGGTCTTAAAATTTGTGAATACAAATTTTAAGTAGCCGTGCGTCCGTAGTCGAACAAGAAAGTACTATATTTTTTGCTTTACTTTTACTATTTTTATATCTATGTTTTTTGATATTATTTTTTATTCAACTATAATCTCGTCTTTATCATTTACATATGCTGATGTTTTTATATCAGTATTATATTCGTCTAATGTATTTATTGCCATTTCTTTTACTATATTGGCTATTCTAAGCTGTGGTGCTTCTATTGATGCTGCAGCAATTATAGCTTCTTTATTTCCCTTTGCTCCTGCATGTGCTAGCCCTCTTAAAATTCCGACTACAACTACATTTTCTCCTGCTACAACTTCTGCTCCTGCATTTACATCTCCTAAAATGACTAGACTTCCTTCAAATTCCACTCTTTGTCCAGATCTTAAAGAGCCTCTATGAAATTTAGTTTCTGATGTAGCAATGTCCTTATTAAATGTCTTTTTTATTCCATGTAATCCTAATATTTTTGGACTGTCAAAGTCAATTTTAGTGTCTATTATTGATTTTGTAAGATTTTGTATTTCTTCCATTTCTTTGTTTTTTAAAACTTTTCCTGAAATAAGTAAAGGAGTATTGTCATCTTTGTATAGTTTCTTAAAGTCTTTTAACTTCTTTTTTAAGTCTACTAATATTTCTTCTTGTGTTGCATCTTCTGCTATTTTTACTATAACTTTGCCTTGTCTTGTGTTAATACTAATACAACTTTCCATTAATATCAAACCTTTCTATCTTTGAACTTGTGTACTTGGAATTGCCGTCATGTCTTCTGTGACTTCGTTTGCATTCATTCCAAAATATTCTGCCATAATATCTCTTGCTGTTTCTGCTGTAAATCCCCCTGAGCCTGCATTTTCTATTAATACAACAACTGCTATTTCTGGATCGTCAAATGGTGCAAATCCAACAAACCATCCATGTACTACGCTGTCGTCTCCAGTTTCTGCTGAACCTGTTTTTCCTGCTACTTCTATATCGAAGTTTGCAAATGTTGAATATGCTGTTCCTCCAGATTCTGTAACACCTTTCATACCTTTAAGTATTGCATCTATGTTTTCTTCTTTTAGGTCTAAATTTTCTGGCTTTTCTGGTGTGTATCCTAGTCTTTCATTTACATAGCTTTCTAACTCTTCTTTGCTTACTTCTGTTCCGTCTGGTCTTATTATGCTTTTTATTAAAGTAACATCTACACTATCTCCACCGTTTGCTAAAGTACTAATATATTTCGCCATTTGGATTGGTGTAAAGCCATTATCACCTTGTCCTATAGCTGCCGAAAGTGTATACCCTGGTGTCCATACCTCTCCACGTTCTTCTACTATTTCTGGTCTAGCTATAGTACCTGTGGATTCTCCTAAGAGTTCTATTCCTGTTTTTGAGCCTAGTCCATAATATTTAGCATATTTTACTATATTTTCTATTCCTGTTCTATAACCTGTTTCGTAAAAGAAGTAGTTACATGATTTTTGTATTGCTTGTGTTACATTTAGATATCCATGTCCTCTACGATATGTTGACCAATACCAACAAACTGGGTTACCGAATTTAGGATACACTCCTGTGTCATTTATTCTTGTTTTAGTTGTAATGGCCCCAGATTCTAAACCAGCTGTGGCAGTTACCATTTTATATGTTGAACCTGGAGAATATACTCCGCTAATTGCTCTATTTACTAAATTGTCTCCCTCTTTATACGAGTCATATTGTTCTTGGCTTATTCCATCTACAAATAATTGAGGGTCATAGTCCGGATAACTTACCATTGCTAATACTTCTCCTGTTTTTACGTTCATTACAACAACAGCACCAGCATCTGCAGGGCTTGTCTCGTAAAAACCTCCATTAGCAATTTTTTCTATGTTTTTCTTTAATGCCTCTTCTGCTACCTTTTGTAAGTTTGCATCTATTGTAAGTACTACATCTGAGCCGGCAACCGCTTCTTCTGACACATATTCTTCTGTTACTGTTCCGTCAACTGCCATATCTATTTGTTTTACGCCATCAGTGCCTTTTAAGTAATCCTCAAAAATATACTCTATTCCGGTTTTTCCGATTATATCATTTAAATCATATTTATCTTCTTGTCCTTTTAGTTCTTCTTCTGTTATTGGTCCAACTTGTCCTAAAATATGTGAAGCTAAATTACCAGATGTATATTTTACCTTTGATCCAGTAGCTATTGTCATTCCTGGAAGGTCATTACTTTGTTCCCTTATTTGTACTGCACTTTCTCTACTTATGTCTTTTGCTATTTCTACTGGTTTTATATTGCTATAACCTGTTCTTGTTATTTCATATCTTACTGCCATTATTTTTATAGCTTCTTCATCATTATTTGAGATATTATATTTTTGCTTTAAAAAATCAAAAGCTTCTTTTGCTGTAGCATTTTCTGGTATTTCTAAACCTGTTTTCCATTCTTTTAAGCTTTCTTCTGATAATGTATATCTTACTGGATTTACTGCAATTGGTAAATTATCTATGTATTCATCTTTATTTGCTTTTAGTATATTTATTGTCTTTAATATGGTATTATTTAAAACATCGTCTTCTATTTTTGTTTTGTATAGTTCTAATGAAAATGATGTTTCTGAAGTAACTAATTTATTACCTGTACTGTCTAGAATATTTCCCCTTGCTGCTTTTAATGTAGATTCTCTTGTAAGCCTTGTATTAGAAGTTTCTCTATACTCCTGCCCATGTACTATTTGAAGATTGAAAAGTTGAAGTATTAATACTATTCCGACTATATATACAAGTATTGTCACTATATTATATCTAATTTTGCTATTGTCTTTTTTTCCCAACTTTTCACCTTCCTTCTTTTTTATTTACTATAATTAATTTATGTAATCTTTGTCTAATGTATTATATTCTTATTTAGATTATTAGTATATACTTAAAATTTACCCAAGACAAATTTTTCTCTTACTTTTATTTTTATTATTACAATGTTTACTTCTTAATCTAAAAATATCTTGTCATTACCGTCTTAGAATTGAATACATTTTCTATAGCATAGCCTAATTTATGTATTAATGGATATATTATTATAATTAATAATGAATTATATAATATTTCTATTAACAAGATTTTAACAAATGACAATAACTCTATTTGTATTCCATCTTTTATTATTGTAAATGCATATTCTCCTGCTTCATATATAATGGTTGATATTATAACCATTAAAATAATTGTTAACTTGCTATCTTTAGAAAAATTTTTATCGCAATATTCTGCTATTAACCCTATTGCTCCTAACAATATTCCCGAAATTCCTATAGATTTTCCAATAAGCAAATCTATTAATATTCCAAAAATTAGTCCTAATATAAGTCCTATTTTCTTGCCTGCAAATAGCCCTACAAACAGTATAAGTATTACAAATAAATTAGGCATTATGCCAAATATATTAAACCAAGTAAAAAAATTTGCTTGTAAAAAATATATTATAAAAAAAGCTAATATTATTAACATAATTATTCCTGCTTTTTTCATTTTCGCTCCTTTCTTTATTTGTTTGTAATTACTAGCACTGTCTCTAGTTTTGAAAAGTCAACAGCTGGCTCTATCATAGCATATCTATCTGTAATATTTTTAGTATTTACTATTTGTGATATTGTCCCTATGTGAATTCCCTTTGGATATATTCCTCCCAATCCAGATGTTTCTACATTGTCTCCTTGCACTAGTGTTGCATCTGTTGGAATATATGTTGCTTTTAACATTGAGTTATTGTCTAATGTTCCACTTACTATTATTGAGTCTCTTGTTGTACTAATTGTACTACTTACAGAGCTTGCAGTATCTATAATGGTCTGCACTTTTGCCGTTGTGTCTGTTACTGAAAGTATATGTCCAACAAGTCCTTGGTCTGATATTACTGTCATGTTTGCTTCTATTCCATCATTTTTTCCTACATTTATTACTATTGTATCTGAATAATTACTTATGTCACGATTTATTACATATGCAGGAACTGTACTATATTCTTTGTATTTATCTTTTAAATTAACGTATTCTTTTAAAGTTTCGTTTTCTGCTTTTAATATCTCATATTCTCTCAATGATTGCTCTAATTCACTATTTTTCTTTTTTAAGTCTTCATTCTCTGCTTTTAAGTTGTCTACATCTGAAAAAAAGCTATCATTTCCTGTTATTTTATTTTTTAAATATGTAAGCCCATTTTGAATAGGCATAACTAAATAACTAAATACGTTTTCTGCAGAAGATAATTTTTGTGTATCCATATTTGACAATACAACTAATAAAACTAATACTATTATTGTTATTATAATACCTATTAATCCTGTTTTTTTCTTTTTATACATTTGCTAATCTCCTTTTTATATTAAGATACACTTTAATTAAATACTCCTCTATTAGTATATTTGCTTTTCTTAATGTTATTTCTCATATTTTTTAATAAATACGCTTGATTATTATCTTCTATTCTTTTTGACTACTTAATATTATATTAGCTGTTTTTAGTACTAATTTGTATTTTTTATCTTCTTCTAGTACTAGTTAATACTGTTTTTAGGTCTTGTAAATTTTCTAATGTTTTTGCAGTTCCTCTTACAACACAGTCTAAAGGTTCTTCTGCCACATATACAGGTATTTCTGTTTTCATTGATATTAATTTGTCTATATCTTTTATTAATGCTCCTCCACCTGCAAGAACAATTCCTTTTCCCATAATATCTGAAGCAAGCTCTGGTGGTGTTTTTTCTAAAGTCATTCTAACTATATCTACCATTTTTCCTATTGACTCTGACATTGCTTGTCCTACTTGATTTGAGGTTATATTAATAGTTTTTGGAAGTCCAGTTCCTAAGTCTCTACCTCTTACCTGCATATCTTGCTCTGCTGTTGGTGGAATTGCACAACCTAAATTAAGTTTTATCTGCTCTGCTGTTGAAGAGCCTATTGCTAAGTTTTCTTCTCTTTTTATATAATTTATGATGTCTTGATCTAGCTCGTCTCCTGCTACTCTTAGGGAGTTACTAACAACAATACCGCCAAGTGATACCACCGCTACTTCGGTAGTTCCCCCTCCTATATCTACTATTAAATTTCCACTTGGTTCTGCTATTTCTATATTTGCTCCAATAGCTGCTGCCATTGGTTCTTCTATTAAAAATACTTCTCTTGCACCTGCTTGTATAAGAGCTTCTTCTACTGCTCTTTCTTCTACTTCTGTTATACCAGATGGAACACCAACAACAATTCTTGGTCTTCCTACATTATACTTTCTACTAACTCTTCTTAAAATTTCTTTAAGCATTAGTTGAGTTGCAGTAAAGTCAGCAATAACTCCATCTTTTAAAGGTCTAATAGCTTTTATTTGTTCTGGTGTTTTGCCAAGCATTTCTTTTGCTTCTTGTCCAATTGCTAATAAACTATTTGTTTTTAAGTCTATAGCCACAACTGATGGCTCTTTTAAAACTATTCCTTTATCTTTTATTGTTACTAATACATTTGCAGTTCCTAAATCTATACCAATATCTTTTGATCCTAATTGAAATAAATTCATATTAATTTTCAAGTCCTTTCCTATAAAAAATACTTTCATAACTATCATGTCCTATAACTATGTGGTCGAGTAACTCTACCCCAAGCAATTTGCTTGCTTCTATTAGTCTGTCTGTAAACGCCATATCTGCCTTACTTGGCAATGGGTCGCCACTTGGATGGTTATGTACTAAAATAATTTTAGGTGCTTCCATTTTTATTACTTCTGCTAAAATATCTTTTGGTGTAACAATGGCTAAATTTGAACTTCCGTAAGAAACATCTAAAATTTTTATTATTATGTTTTTTGAATTTAAAATTAATACTTTTACTAGCTCTCTTTTTTCGTTTTTTAATTCATCTATTAACAAATTTGCTACATCTTGTGGACATGTTATTTTTATTTTATTATTGGTAATTGGTCTTGACATCCTCTTGGTTAGTTCTGATACTGCTTTTAACTGTATAGCTTTTATTTTTCCGATTCCTTTTATTTTAGTTAATTCGTTTATTGAAATATCTTGTAAGAATTTTAAATTATTTTTTCTATCTTCATTTAAATTAAGAATTTTTTGAGCAATAGTTACTGAACTTTCTTCTTTAGTTCCAGTTTTTATTATTATTGCTAATAATTCTGCATTAGATAGCGAATTTGCACCATACATTTCTAGTTTTTCGTATGGTCTTTCAGATATTGGGAGTTCTTTCATTTTTATTGACATATTATCAATCCTTTCTTTAATAAATAGCCCCCAATAGTATTTGATTAAATTTAATTTTTATACTTAATACATAATTAGTTAGCGCATAAATCTATATAAGAATATTGCTATTACTATTCCTAATATACTTGCAATGTTAATTTTAAACATTAATCCAAAAGTTATATTTATTACTTGCAAATCTAAATTTACTGGTGTTGAAAGTCCAAATTCTTGTCCATAAGATAACCATGATAACCAGTCTACACTAGCTGCGAGCTCTCCAATTAGTCCTCCTATTACAATCCCACATAATATAAATAAAATTAATATCCAAGCATTTTTCCCTTTCACTTTTTTCTTCGTTCCTTTCTACATAAATATTTTCTTATGTTTTTTACGCTAATATTATATATGCATTTTTATATTTTTTCAATATTAATTGGTAAAAATTAATAAAACTATTTATTTTTAATTTTTCATATGATATATTATTATTTATTCTAAATTTTATGATTACATAACCAAGTTATTTTTAATATAATATATTAGTATAACTAATTTCCAAATTTTTATCATTTATATTTTATGATAAAAGTAGTATAATTTAGTTGGAGGCATACATAATGAAATTTGAAAAGATTAATGATGATAAGATAAGAATTACTTTAACTTCAAAAGATTTACAAGATAAAAGTATTGATTTTCATACTTTTATGGCAAACCCAATTGAGTCTCAGGAATTATTTTTAGATATGTTAGACGAAGCAGAAGAAAAAGTAGGCTTTGATGTTAAGGATTACAATTTAAGAATTGAAGCTGTTGTAATGGGTGATGAAAGTTTTATATTAACAATTACTCGTGTTACTGCTCCTAAAGTTGCTACTCCTAAGATAAAAAAGAAGTTTACTGCCAAAAGAAAAAGTACGGATATAAACAGTTCGCATGCAATTTATTGTTTTAATACTTTTGATGATTATTGCAATTTTCTAGAGGCTATAAATTCTTGTTCTAGTTCTATACATAGCATTGCTAAAAATGCAGTTTTATATAAATATAGGAGTTGTTATTATTTAGTATTATCTAATATTAATCTTAATAATCCTAATAAGCTAACTTTTTACTCATATATTACAGAGTTTGCTAGATATACTAATAATTCAAATTTATTTGTATGCAAATTAAAAGAAGTTGGAAATGTAGTTATAAGAAATAATGCTTTAAAATTTACTTTCGGAAATATAGCTAAAAAATAAAAATTATACTGGCAATATTAATAAGCTAAAAAATATCGGAAATTTGTATAAAATTTATACAGGTTTTCCGATATTTTTGATATTTTTCTTTAATATTATTTTATTTATTCATAGTATTAATGATATTATAAAATCAATATAAAATTGGATTCTATAATATACAAATTAATATAAAAGAACTGTATAAACTTTTTAATTATAGTTTATACAGTTTTTTATTTTAGTATACATAATTTTGTGGATTATATAATACTCCATTTTTTCTTACTTCAAAATGTAAGTGATTTCCTGTAGAATTTCCTGTTGAGCCTACTTTTGCTATAACTTGTCCAGCTGATACTTTTTGTCCTACACTTACTAATAATTTACTGCAATGTCCATAAAGTGTTTCTGTACCATTTCCGTGTGAAATTTTTATGCAGTATCCATATGTACCATTCCAGCCTGATAATGTAACTGTTCCTGCTGCGGCTGCTTTTATAGATGTTCCGTAAGGTGCTGCTATATCCATTCCTCTATGAGGTGAACTTCTTATACTTTCTCTACTGCCAAACCTTGAAGTTATTACTCCACCTGTAAGAGGTTTTTGTAAAGTTACTCCAATATTAACATATGCTGCTGAACCTCCTGATGGAACAGCTGAAACAGCTCTTGATGCAACATAGGTTACTTTTGGAACTACTTTTTCATATAATTTTGATACGCAAGTATCTACATCTGTAAACTCTTTTTTAGTTTTATCGTATTTTTCTAATATTCCAATATCTTCTTTGTTAGCACTATTTTTGTCTTTTAATGTTTCAACTATTTCTTCTGCCTCTTTAAATGTAGATACATAATATTTTTCTTCTTTATTGTCTGTAATAGCATAAAATCTGTAATATTCTGTACCATTGCTTGTTACTTTTTCATAAATTTCATCGTCATTTGTTTGAATATCTTTCTTTAACAAGCATAATTTGTATTGAGGCATGCTGTCAATTTGTGCAAAAACAACATCATCTCCATTACCGCTTTCAACATATTTGTTTATTCTTTCTTGTAGCTGGCTTTTATCTGAAGTATATCCTATTAGTTCACCATTTAAACTAACCTCATATGTTGGTTTGTAGAAGATTGTAATTGCTGCTGTTATTAAGATGATTGACGCTATAATTAATACAATTAACTTAATTGAAGATCTTAAAAACATAGCAAAACGTTTTATCATATTTTCAAGCACTCCTATCTATTTTATTGTATTAAGTATTTTATATGATTATATTTTTTTATGCAAAATGAAAAGAAACTAAAATAAGCGATTTATTTTAGTTTCCTAGTAGTTATCTCTGTTTTTCTCTTGTTTATTCCATTTTTCTTTAGTTTTCTTTCTTTGCACTCATAATACAGTACTTTTGAAATATATTTTTATTTTTTAGATTAAATATAAGCCTAATTATAACCAATTTAGTTAAAAATATAATTTTAATTTATATAAGCATATTCGCCATTATATATTTTATAAAATATATTTCTTAATTAAAGATATTCCAGCTACCACAATTAACATTCCTCCTAGTATTGCTCCTATGTACATTGCTATTGTCTCTCCTGTTATTACTGACACTATTAACTCTGATTTTCCATAGTTGTTTGTTCCTTCTATTTTTTCTTTTCCTTCTGTTATTTTTACTTCATCTAGGTCTTTTGTTGATAATATATATGCTTCATTTGTTATATCTGCCATTCCTTCTTCATCTAATTCATATGTTAATTTTAGTTTTACTGTTTTCTCTTCTTCTGGTCTTAAGTACTCTTCAAAATTATCATATACTATATGTCCATTTTCTCCTACACTCCATCCTTCGTTTCCTTCTTTACTAAAGTTTACTCCGGTTGGTAATATATCTACTATTTGGTCTATCTCTGTGTTGTAATCTCCGACATTTTTTACTTTTATTTCATATATTATATCTAATTTTGTATTTCCTATATTCTTACTTGGTAGCTCTAATTTTACTATGTTTCCTGGCTCTTGATATATATCATATTTTTTTACCGTATTTGTTGTTTTATCTGTTGTCATTATTTGTGTTATTCTTTTTTCTATTTGTAAGTCTGTATACGTATATTGCATTTCTACTCTGTTTTTGCTATTTGCTTCATCTTCTTTGCTATATTCTACCACGTCTCCCCTTTTGTCTTGTTGTTCTACTGTTATCTGTAATAGTAGCCTATGGTGTGTTTTATCGTCTTTTGTTACTCTTAATACCAACTGTAGCTTTTGCACTCCTGTGTTTATTTCTGTGTCTTCTGGTTCTTCTTCTACATCTTCGGCAGGCTTATCTTCTGTTTGGTCTTCCATTTCTTCTCCTGTGTTTTCTTCTGACTCTTCTCCTGCGTTTTCTGCACCGTCTGTGTTTGTATTTTCATCTAAGCCTTCTCCCGTGCCTTCTTCTGTTTCTTCTTTTGATGTTCCTTCTATAGAATTTTCTATAACATCGTTTATAATAGCATCCTCGCTTCCAGACTCTGTATTATTTCCATCGCCAGAGCTTCCTGAGTTCTCTTGGTAATCAGTATCGATAGTATCTTTTGAACTGTCTACATCTTCGCCATTTTCACTGTTGTCATCATTATTTTCTCCACTGTTTTGTTCATTTCCTTGTTCATAATCATACTTTTTAGGATACAACTCATTATTTATATCTGTCTCATACGAATATTTATTAGACCTAACAATATTTCCTTTTATTTTCCAGCCATTAGCTTTGTTTATTTCGTTATCTTCGACATACTCCATTCCATCTGCTATTGTGCTTATTACCTCTTTTGCATAGCCACTTCCTTCTCCGTTGTTTCTTATTCTTATTTCTATTGTTACTAAGTCTCCATATTGCATATTTGCTGGTTGCTCATCTGCTCTTACTGTTTGCTCATTTACCTTTATTACCCTACTTTCTATTCCTATCATTGGTGGGTCTGGTTTTGTTATCTCAAATGTTACTTTATTACTTTCTACCTCTGTGTAGTTTCCATCTGTCTCTGCATATCCTACTACATCATATTCTCCTATATCATATGGTCTTTCTACTTCTTCATCTGTTCCTGCTTTGTAGTATTTATATGTTACATCTGATGTTGTATTCTTCTCTATTACATATGGTTCTATTAGCTCTCTATCATACTTTTTGCTGTCACATCCTATTTCTAACTGTCCTGTCTCTTTTGATATTGTTACCATTATTTCTCCATACTCTGGTTGAGTAAATGTATAGTTTGGTACATCTTTCCCACTTAAAGTTATATCCTCTATTGCTACTCTCCATGTTCCCGTGTTTGGTCTTTCTGCTTCCCCTGTCTCTGGTATGTCTGCTACTACATCGTCTCCTTCTACTAAGTTATCAAATTCTCCTCCTATTATTTCTACTGTTGTCTCTTTGTTGTATATTCTGTTCTTTCCTGCTAAGTTTATTACTCTTAATGGTCTTGATGTTATCTCTACCATGATGTCCCCATAGCTTGGATGCGTTAGTATATAGTTTGGTGCATCTTCTCCTAGTAATTTTATCTCTTCTATTGAAACTTTCCAGGTTCCTACATTTCTACTTTCTGCCTCTCCTGTTAGCGGTAACTCAAAATATAGGTTATCTCCTTCACATACGTCTATTAGTCTTCCTCCGCTTATTACTACTGTTGTGTTTCCATTGTATACTTTATTTGTTGCTATTATATCTTCTATTGTAATTATTTTTGGTGTGATTGTGTATTTTCCCCATACTCCTGTTTTATATTCGTTTCCTTCGTATACTACTTTTAACTCATAGTCATATTCTTTTACGTTTTCTGGGTTCTCTTTTATTCCATCATAGTATTCTACTATTTCTGCTCCTTTTGGGTTATCATATTTTACTCCTTGCTTTTCTGAGTTATATACATCTTTTTCGTTTGTTACTTTTAGTCCTTTATATGATTCGCATATTGGACAGCTGTCATATGTTGAGCTATATATTGGATGTTCTAATCCTGCATCACATTCATAATAGATATTTGTTATCTCAAACTCTAAATTTGAGATATTTCCCGCTTTATCTATTGCTTCTAATGTGTGTGTTCCGTTTTTATAAAAAGTATGGTTTCCATTAAATATTACCTCTCCATCTAACTTAAACGTCTCTACTCCTGATGGTATATCTGTTGCTTCTAAGTCTAATGTTAACTCATCTATTACTATTGTTTGTAAGTCTCCTAACACTTGTATTGTTGGGTTTGTTCTATCTATAAAATATGGACCATTAACAATATCTTCGCTTATATTACCAATATTATCTTCTGCTATAATGTGTAAATACTTTTCTGTTTCTGTGTTTATCATTATTGTATCCGTTGATTTTGTTATATAGTCACTCCACGTTGTTGGACTGTTCCTACTATCTGTTATTGCATATCTATATTGTTTAAATCCCGCTCCTCCATCTGTGAAATTCACTTGTACTTGAGTTTCTTGTGTCCAATCACAGTTTTGCGGATTTGCATTTATACTTGGTGCAGTTCTATCTATATAATATGGTCCAAATATGTTATCTGACGTTATATTTCCTACATTATCTTCTGCTATTATATGTAGATACTTTTCTGCTTCTGTATTTATTGTTATTGTTCCATTTACACTTGCTATATTACTGCTCCAGCTACTTGGAGTATCTTTACTATCTGTTATTGCATATTTATAATATTTAACTCCACTTTGACTGTCTGTAATGTTAACTTTAACTTGAGTTTCCTTTGCCCAGTTACTTGTTTGGGGATCTACAACTATGTTTGGCGTTGTCCTATCTATATTGCTTATGTTTACTATATAATTCCTGCTATTTCCTACATTATCTGCTAAAACAAATTTATAGTCTCCATTATTTGTTGCAGTATAGCTAGTAGTTGCACTTGTCACTACTTGTCCATTTGGTAGTGTTATGCTCTTTAACCCTGACTGTGAGTCTGTTGCCGTTATAGAAATTGTAACATTTCCTGATGTCCAGGAACTTGGATTTATAGTATGTGTTGCATCCGGTGGTGTAGTATCTGCGCCTACAGTAAAATATACTGTTACTGGTACAGACATATTTCCTTTGTCATCAGCAGCCCATAATTGTATCATATGCTGTCCTGGAGAAATAGATGTTGGAATAACAAAGCTTGTGCTAAAAGGTACAGGACTTCCATTTGGTCTATAGTTATTTCCTATTGTTACTTCTGCACCTGAATCTATAGCATATTTTACTGTTAAAACATCTCCTCTGTCTACATCATTAACCGTTCCAGTTACTCGGACAGTTTGTGTTGGATAATATGCCGTTTCAAATGAACTTGTTACATTAATAGTTGGAGGTGTATTTAATTCCCCTACTCCTATAATAACTGAGTACTTTTGTGTTTCTCCTGGTCCTATAGTTCTATTTTTCCAAGAATAAGCCATACCAGAATCTAGTTCTCTACCTCCACTATAGCCGTCATAGGTATAACTAGTATTCCACATGTTTTGTGTTCTATAATTATATGTTCCAAACCAGTATGTATCTACATTTGTAACACCATATGAATCTCTTCCTATAAATCTAAAAATATGGTTTCCGTCACTCATTGTAAATCCTCTATTTCCAGATAGATTTTCTATTGGTGCAAAATCATCATTAGCAATTTGTATATCTGCATGGGTTGCAATTCCTATAGTTACAGAATAACTATTTGTATTTTTTACTTCATATTCAACTTTCGCATAGTTTCCATCGCTAATATTACTTAAATTAGTCTTTAGTGTAACTCCTCCCAAACTACCAGTACCATTAAGTATATTGGTTTCAGAGCCATTTACATTTAATACAGTATCGTACCCGTGATCTCCAAACGTAGTTTGTACTCCTTCTCCCCAAATATTAAAATTAGCACCACTCATAAAATATGCATTCATAGTGTCTGCATATGTCTCTATACAATATATAAAAATTATTATCATTGTTACCAAAAATGTAACAAACATTCTTATATATTTTTTCATCCATTGTCACCTTTCGCTATTATATATATTATTATATAATTATATAATAACAAATAGAGTTTTATATAACAATGGTAATACTTTCCTCATACTATTATTAGTAATTAATACAGTTTACGGAAATAGTTTTTGTACCATTTTTTTTACAAAATATTAAATTTATATTATATTTTCTTTACAAATTCACACAAAGCATAAAACTAGCAGCAAAATATATCGCTACTAGTTTTATGTATACCTCTATGTTTTAATTTTAATTTATTATTTATAATTATTCATTTTATATCTTATTTTTGTCTCAATTAGCATTTCATACTATTTCACTTTTATTGTTGTAATTCTGTTTTTACTACTTCTATTTCTGTAGTACTCGCAGTTTGTGCTGGTTTATAATAACCTTTAGCTTGAGCAACTTTAAATAACTCATATTGAAAGCTCTCGTCACTATTTCTTATTTGTTGAAATGTCTGCCTTAATTGTAAATTTGCAGATTCACTTATTGCTGTTTGATATGCTGTAAGATCTGATTTAACACAACTTAATATATCATTTACCATTGTTTTCTCGTCCATAAATATCCTCCTAACCATTTAAAAATGACATTAATTTTTGTTTAGTATTTAACGCATCTTGTGCAGACTTTGTAAACATTTGCTTTATTTGTGGGTCAACTGCTTGTGATGCATAAGTGTTTAATTTTTGATATGAAGTTTCGTGTGCTCCAATTAAATGTCTTAGATGTTGTAATTCAATTTGATTTAAATTTGACATTTTTATCATTCCTTTCTTAATTTTATAATTTTATTATTTGTTTTTCTCAGTTTTTTATACATAAAATTAAGATAATTTTTGTTTTTTATTTATAATTCAAAATTTAAAATTAAATTTTTTAATAAATTTTTAGCTTTATCCGACTAATGGTCAACTTTTACTTAATTTTAAATTAAATTTTTTAATAAGTTTTCAGCTCTATCCACCTATCAGTCGATTTTTACTTCACTTCATAATTTTAAAGTGTAATTATAATAGACCGACAATAGTATTTTATAATTTTAAAACCTTGCGTGGGTGACCGTTGTGACAACTGTTCGAGGCTTTTGCCGAGTTACAGTTGTCCAAAAGGGGAAAGGTTTTTAAAATTATAAAATATTATTGCCGGTCTAAAGTTTAACATTTATTAATATCAAGCACATTTCACATAGTAAAACTTTTATTTCTTGCATTTTTATTAAGTATCTATCATTTAATTTAATAAAAGTTTTTCAATATCACTCCAACCATTTACTCTTACAACACCCATATTATCCAATTCTTCTTTAGAATATTGTCTATTATGGTAACTATCAAATAAGAGTTTTAAGTCTGCATTGCCTTTTAAATTAGATAGCTTATCGTCTATTCTAATGTCACATTCAAATACCTCTTTTTTGCTAGCAAAAATATATTTTGAAGGATCTATAAAAGGTAAGTTTTTGCTTAACCAATTAAATTTATTAGATAACATTGGTGCAGAAGCTTCTGGCATATCTCTAGAAATATATGCACTAATAACATATAAATCATATTTTTCATTAAGCTTTTTTATAACATCATAAGCTCCCTCTAAAAACACTGCATAATCATATAAATTATGATTAACAAAATATTTTCTCCAGTCTTGCTCTTTCTCTTTTGGTATTAGTTCTTGCATATAATAACCTTTTACATCGTTTTCTGTGTAGTTGCTATTTAAAAAATCATTTATTAAATGCATAAATCCGCCATTGCAAATGACATCATCTAAATCTAATGCTATTTTTTTCATAAATTTCTCCCTGTTTTTTATTGACATAATTATATTATTGTATACTTGTTTATGTTTTTCTAGATTTATTTTTAATTTTATATAATTTCTAACCCTGCAAATTTTGCCATAAGTCTTTTGTGTCCTACTTTGTCAAAGTTAATGTCTATTTTGTAGTCTTCTCCCTCTTCTTCTACTTTATTTATTGTGCCTTCTCCAAACTTTTTGTGGTAAACTCTTTGACCTTCTTTGTATTTTGAAATATCAAAGTCATTTTTCTTATTTAAAGAAGATAAAAAGCTTTCTGCTGTTCTATATTGGAAACCTGTTGTAACAGGAGTTTGTTTTTTTACTTCATATTCACCTGTTCCGAATGTATATGTTTTTACTTTTGATTCTTTATTTCCATATTTCCAGCCATAATTAGAATCTTCAAATTTGTCTTCTACCTTTTCTTTTTGCATTTCTTCATAACCGTCTAATAATTCTTCTGGAATTTCTTTTACAAATCTTGATATTGCATTATAACTTGTAGAACCAAAAATAGTTCTTCTTTTAGCACAAGTTAAATATAAATGTTCTTTTGCTCTAGTAATTCCAACATAGAATAATCTTCTTTCTTCTTGAAGAGCATTTTCCTCTCCTATAGACTTATAACCTGGGAATATTCCTTCTTCTAACCCTACTAAAAATACTGTAGGGAATTCCAACCCTTTAGCACTATGTAAAGTCATTAGAGTAACAGAGTTTTCTGCATCTTCTACATTATCTATATCACTGCTAAGTGTAATATTCTCTAAAAATTCTCCTAATGTATTGTCTGCGAATTCTTCTTCAAACTCTATTGCTACTGTTAAAAACTCTTCCAAGTTTTGAATTCTTGATTCTGCTTCAACTGAATTTTCTAATTCTAAAGCTTTTGTGTATCCAGATTTATTAAGCGTTTCTTTTATTAATTCTGAAATACTTAACTCATTTTGTTTTAATCTTAATTCTTCTATTAAATTAATAAATTCATCAGCATTTGCTTTTACACGATTTAGCCCATATTGTTCTGCATTTTTTATGATTTCATACATTGATATTCCATTTTGCTCTGCTATTTGTTGAATGTTATCTAGGCTTGTCTTACCAATGCCTCTTTTAGGCTCATTAATAATTCTTTTTAAAGATATATTATCAGAAGGATTATATATTAATCTTAAATATGCAATTATATCTTTAATTTCTTTTCTTTCATAGAATTTTAAGCCACCTACAATTTTATATGGTATGTCTTCCCTTCTTAAAATATCCTCTATTGCTCTTGATTGTGAGTTCATCCTATAAAGAACTACAAAGTCTGAATATTTATAATATTCTTCTGTTTTTAAATGATTTATTTGACTTACAATATAAGTAGCTTCGTCATATTCGTCCTCTGCTTGATATATAGAAGGAAGTGTACCTTCATCATTAGCAGTCCATAATTTTTTTTCGTATTTATTATCATTATGCTTAATAACAGCATTTGCAGCTTTTAAAATATTACCTGTACATCTATAATTTTGCTCTAATTTTATAATTTTTGTACCCGGAAAATCTTTTTCAAAATTTAATATATTTGTTATGTCTGCTCCTCTAAAACTATAAATACCTTGGTCATTATCTCCAACAACTGTTATATTTCCATATTTAGAGGCAAGTATAGAAACTAACATAAACTGTGCTTTATTAGTATCTTGATACTCATCTACAAGTACATATTTAAATTTTTCTGTATAATATTCTAATACATCTGGATTTTCTGTTAATATTTTTATTGTATAGTTAATAATATCGTCAAAATCTAAGGCATTATTTTCTTTTAGTCTTTGTTGATATAATTCGTAAATATTGCCTATTGTCTCTCTTCTAAAATCTCCTGCGTATTTAGTTTGATATGCTTTTGGTTCTAGCATTTCGTTTTTTCCATTACTAATTTCAGAAAGTACAGCTCTGTCATTAAACAATTTGTCATCAACTTTTAAATCTTTTAAGCATTCTTTTATTAAAGTTTTTTGATCTGATGTATCAAATATTAAAAACGAATGGTCAAAACCAATTCTATCTATATATTTTCTTAAAATTTTTACGCAAATAGAGTGGAATGTTCCCATCCATAAGTCATTTGCTGCATCTCCAATAATATTTTGAATTCTTTCTTTCATTTCGTTTGCAGCTTTATTTGTAAATGTTATAGCAATAATATTCCATGGTTTTACGTATTTTTCCGAAATTAAATATGCTATTTTATGTGTTAACACTTTAGTTTTTCCGCTTCCTGCACCTGCTATAACTAAACATGGTCCTTCTGTATTTACTACAGCTTCTTTTTGCCTATCATTTAAACCTTCTAATAAATCTTGCATTTTATTTTCTCCTTGTATAATATTTTTATTTTACTATTAATTTTTTTCTTAACTTTTAGTGTATCTTTGTCTTTTTCATTATTGTAAAATATTACTTTTTTGCTGGAAATTTATTAAACAAATGATGAAATATATTTTGTAATTTCTAAAACATACTTTATAATACTTTATTCTCTAACTTAACTAATGTTTTTTCTAAACAATTTTCTATCTCTGAAGCACATTTTTCATAAATATTTATGTCATATCCCCAAGGATCACTAATGTCCATATCTTTACCGTGATTATCTAACTCTGCATATTCTTTCATAGTAAAAACTTTTCCTTCTAAATTTGGATACCATTCTAAAACTGTCCTTTTATGCGACATTGTAGCACAAAGAATTAAATCCATATTTTTTATATCTGAATTAAGCATATTTGTTGCCATGTGTTTTGTTAAGTCTATATTATATTGTTTCATTGTGTAAATTGCATTATATGTTGGTCTATCTCCATTTTCTGCACTTGTCCCACATGAACATACTTCTATATTATTTATGTTTCTTTCTTCTAGCATCTTTTTGAGCATTGCCTCTGCCATAGCACTTCTACATATATTTCCTGTGCAAACAAACATTACTTTCATAATTATTCTCCTAAATTCATATGTTAAAATATTAAGAAGTTTAATAGGCATTAAACTTCTTTCATAATGTTTATATTATATCATAAAATCTTATATTATCAAACACAAATTTGCAATAAAACCAACTTTTTATTTCATTATTACAAATTATATTTTATTTATTAAAGTTTCTTCTAATCTTTTACAAATTCACATTATGTTTTCCACATTTTGTCTGATTTTACAGATACTTTTTTCACAATTTATCTTCTTTTGTTAATCACTCACGCAAATGACATTGCTATAATTCCGTATAATTAGTCCTAGTATACTTCCTAATGCAGTTGTTCTTCCATTATATAATTTATTTGATTCTGGAATTAATTCTCCCGATACTATATATATCATAGCTCCAGCGGCTAATGACAAGCAGATTGCAATAATATCTTTTGAAATATTACCTGCTACTGCTCCAAAAAATGCTCCTACTCCAGTTGTTACTCCAGAAAGTATAACATAGTAAATTACTTTATTAGCTTTTATTCCACCATTTTTCATTGGAACTGCCATAGAAATTCCCTCTGGTAGATTCTAAGGTAGACAGTTATAGTGTTAATTATCTTCTTATCAAGTTATTTTGTTTTGTCGAAATAACTCTCGTTTTTTGTCAAGTTATTTTGTTTATTCAAAATAACTTTTGTATTGTCATAAATTGTTTTGTCAAAATTATTAACGTTTTTAAATAATATTATTCTTCTTTATATCAAATAAATTGTTTAACTTCCTAAAATTAAAAATTAAATCCACCTGTTTATCCTGATGTACTTCTATTCTGTTAATAAGTACTCTCATAATTTCCGGTATCGGGTTTTCAAGTTTTAGAAACTCTTTCACAAGTTTTTCTATTTCTTCATCATTATCATTTACGCACTCCTCTGCTTCTTTTTTTAATTCTATGTACTCTGTTTCTTTATCCTTTTCATCTTTTTTTAATTTATTAAAAAGTCTTTCATACATTTCCTCACTTAGTTTGTTATTTAGTTTATCAATATACATTTTATCAATATTATTATTTATAAGTTCAATCTCTTTTTCTATTTTATCCAACATTTTTTTATAATCATATTTTGTTCTATTATTTTTAATATTTAACATAA
>ERZ1643246.462-NODE-462-length-52193-cov-11.499329_pt1 | contig 52193 bp, 44 predicted proteins | sample MGYA00579265_ERZ1643246 | MGnify/ENA primary metagenome ERZ1643246 (study PRJEB29033, sample SAMEA4952261) | chicken gut metagenome | biome: Broiler Chicken; feature: Gastrointestinal Tract; material: Caecum | place: Ireland | collected 2018 | study: Broiler... | reverse complement strand
ACGTCGCTGGCTTTCGCTCAGATTCCCTGCATAGGGCCGGTGATCCTGGTGCTAGGAATCATCTCTTTTGCATTTTCGACGATCCTCGGATGGGCATATTACGGGGAGCGATGTGTGGAGTATTTTGCAGGAAAGAAGGGGCTTCTCTCATACCGTTTCCTTTATATTCTTGTTCTGGCAGTGGCTCCGGTGATCGCTCTGAATCTCGTGTGGACGATCGCGGATATTCTGAATGCACTGATGGCGATCCCGAATCTGATCGCGGTACTCCTTCTTTCCGGGGTCGTAGTCCGGGAAACCGACAAATATATCGACGATCTGGATGCGGTGGATGACACGCCGGTTCCGGTGATCGATAAATAGGAATTTTGTGTAAAACTTATATAGTTTGTGAAAATATTTGAAAAAACATGAAAAATATAACGCGAATGATTTTTTTTACTGGCACTGTTGGAAAAAATGCAGGAGATGATCCTGCATTTTTTCGTGAAATATTTTGTATAGAGAGGAAGAATACCGGAAATCCTTTAAAAAAAATGGACAAATACCGGGAATTTGACGGTGAAAAAAATCAGGAGTAAAATATGGAAAGATTTAAAATCTTAAAAAACAATACAGAACAGAAAGGAAACGACAGAGAATGAACAGTTTTTTAGCAAATTATCTGGGCGAGTTTATTCCGGTAGCGTTTCAGCTGAAGACTGACGAGGGAACGCAGCTGATCGGAAAAGGCGAGCCGGAATTTACTGTGACACTGAAAAAAGACATCAGTAAAAAAGATCTTCTGACAAGTACGTCTCTGGCATTAGGAGAAGCGTATATGCGTGGGGATCTGGAACTTGACCGTGATCTTTACGAGGTGCTTGATATGTTCATGGGGCAGATGGGCAAATTCCATACGGACACCAATGCCCTGAAAAAACTGATCCAGACATCGAAAAGCAAGAAAAATCAGAGCCAGGAAGTGCGTTCCCACTATGATATCGGCAACGACTTTTATGAAAAATGGCTGGATGAGACCATGAGCTATTCCTGCGGGTATTTTAAAGAAGATACTGATACTCTGTACCAGGCGCAGGTAAATAAGGTGGATCATATTCTTGCCAAGCTGCATCTGGAGGAAGGAATGAGTCTCCTGGATATCGGCTGCGGCTGGGGATTTTTGCTGAAACGTGCGGCGAAACAGTATGGTGTACATGGCGTCGGCATAACGCTCAGCGAGGAACAGTATCATAAATTCAAGGAAGACATTGAGAAGGAAGGTCTGTCGGATCTTCTTGAAGTCCGTCTGATGGACTATCGTGATCTGGAAAAATCCGGACTGATGTTTGACCGTGTGGTCAGTGTCGGAATGCTGGAACATGTAGGCCGCGGAAATTACGGTCTGTTTCTGAAATGTGTCGATGCAGTCCTGAAACCAGGTGGATTGTTCCTCCTCCATTACATCAGTGCACTGGAAGAACATCCCGGAGATGCATGGATCAAAAAATATATTTTCCCGGGCGGAACGATTCCAAGCCTGAGAGAGATCATCCAGCTTCTTCCGGATTACCGCTTCTATACGCTGGATGTGGAGAGTCTGCGCCGCCATTACAACAGAACGCTTTTGTGCTGGCGTGAGAATTACCGGAAATGCATGGATGAAGTTGCGAAAGAAAAAGGCGAGGAGTTTGCCAGAATGTGGGATCTGTATCTGGCTGCATGTGCAGCGACTTTCCACAATGGAATCATAGATCTGCACCAGATCCTGATGTCCAAGGGAGTCAACAACGATCTTCCGATGACCAGGGTTGTGTGATACCGCATTTCACTCAGAGTTCGCAGAAGAACTCCTGGCAGGAAAATATATCTGTCGTTTTCCTGCCGGGAGTTTCTCTTTTGCTCACAGATCCGGGAAACTTCGGGAAGACGCTTATCCATTGATCCGTTTGTTGATCATGTTCCGATAGGCGCTCGGAGATATTCCCTTTAGTTTTTTGAAGATTCTGGTGTAATAGTTCACATCCAGAAATCCGACCTGTGCTGCGATGTTCTGAATTGAAGAATCGGTGGTGTTCAGCAGAGACACGGAAATGTCGATCCGCTTGTTGTTGATATATTCGGTCAGCGTGGAACCGGTTTCTTTTTTAAAGAGCGCAGACAGATAACTCGGACTGATGGAAAAAAGGTCGGCGATTTTTTTCAGCGAGAGATCTTCCTGATAATTAAAATCTATGTAATTGACTACTTTTTGTACTGCGGGCGAATAGCCGCGCATAGAATGATTACGGACAAGGTTAGCGTACTTATGAACCATCTCTCTGCTCAGTGCGTTGAGCGCGTCGATGGACGTGCTTTTTTCGATCTCCTGTGCAAAATGTCCGGACATCTCGTCGATATACAGGGGATGCACCATACCGTTCTGGACCGCTTTCCGCAGCAAAGTGTTGAGGGAAAAAGACAGATTTTTTGCATTTCTCAGCCGGTCCGTGACCCGGGGCGGAACGCGGTAAGAAAAGAAATTGCTGTATGTATACAGTGCCCGGTTGGTGTCTCCTTTTGCAACCGCTTCGAGAAGCTCGTTCTCTGCCTGATACCGCTTTTCCACGGATTCCATCGCCTCATAGGGTTTCTGGTTGAGCTGAAAATCAAAGTTAGCTTCCGGCAGAGTAAAACGGTCCATCATGTTTTCAATCGTAAACTCTGTAAAGCCGCCGTAGATGAATTTTCCAAGCAGCGCGACCATAGAATTGATGTCGTGTTGACCGCTAAACACGGGGATGGACGAGTAGAAACTCTGAAGATTTTCGTACCGATCCATCGGAAGATGCAGCATCTGGTTCAGGGAAAGCAGTTCTTCGTGATCCACCGGAACAGTCAGATAAGGGCCAACAGCGATGAAATCAAACGTATATTCCTCTCTCATCTCCGGCGTCGCAGTCAGTAATATGTAATTCAGCATGGTCTGGGTGTGTAGGATGGAGATCAGATTAGGCTTCAGTGCATTCAGAAGCGCCTCAGAAATCTGGCGGGAGTGAAAATCCAGCGTCAGTTTCTGCAGAAGATCGGGAGAATTCGGTGTTTCATCGGGAAGATCTTTCAGTCGGACGAGAGTGATCTCAATGTTGCATATATGAAAAAGGGATTCCATTACTTCTAGTAAATCTACCTGCATACTTACTCCTTCCAGCAGAAAAATAAATTCAGATCTATACCGTTAATGACGGCTGCCGATGCCGGTTGAGACGGTATACGGCAGAATGCCTTTTCTATAAATTGTATCATATCGTAGAGAAATGTTCAAATAAATATATGATTCCATGTTACAAAAGAATGGGATAATATTTATATAAAAAAGGAAAATATTTGGCTGAAAATAGAAAAATAAAATAAAAATGCGGAAGGTCCTAAAAATTGTCCTCACAGGAATGTGAAAAAAATATTAAAATAATCAGAAAGAATAAAAAAAGGAGTGAAGAAAGTTATGAAACAAACCACACAGGTGCGTCCCTTTGGCATGCGCGATAAAGTCGGATATGCCTTTGGAGATATCGCCAATGACTTTACTTTCATTCTGTCCAGCAGTTTCCTGATGAAATTCTATACGGACGTTATGGGAGTAAATGCGGGTATCATCGGTATTATGATGATGGTAGCCCGTTTTGTTGATGCCTTTACAGATGTAACGATGGGAAGGATTGTCGACACTGCAAAGGTTGGAAAACATGGAAAATTTCGTCCGTGGATCCTGAGAGGCGCCGGACTTGTTGCGCTGATGAGTTTTCTGATGTACGCTTCCTGGTTTAGGGATATGGGTATGACCTTCAAGATTATCTGGATGTTTGGAACATATCTGCTCTGGGGTTCCGTGTTCTATACGATGGTAAACATCCCTTACGGCTCCATGGCTTCCGGTATCACGGAGGATCCGGTTCAGAGAACGCAGCTTTCCACATACCGTACCGTGGGCGCCACAGTCGCATCTCTTGCGATCGGCACCGGTGTTCCGATGATCGTGTATTACACAGATGCAGATGGCAACCAGGTTTTCAACGGAACCGTATTTACCGTTCTGGCCCTGATCTTCTCCATCGCAGCTCTGATCTGTTATCTGATCTGCTATTTTAACTGTACCGAGCGTGTGAAAATCGAGCCGCAGAAAAAGGATGCGAATGCTCCGAAGAATAACTTTGTGAAAAATGTATTTACCAACCGTGCGCTCCTGGCGCTGATCGTAGCGGCGATCTTTCTGCTGCTGTCTCAGCTGACCCTTAGTTCCATGGCAAACTATGTATTCCCGAACTTCTATAAGAATACGTCGGCGCAGTCTGTCGCTTCGTTCCTTGGTTCTATCGTTACTTTCGCTGTCGCTCCTTTTGCAACTCCGGCTGCAAAGAAATTCGGAAAGAAAGAATTCGGTTCCGTGGGATGCCTCGTTGCAACTGCGAGCCTGCTGATCTGCTTCATCATGCGTCCGACGAATGTCTGGATGTTTGTGGCTTTCTGGGTGATTGCTTACCTGGGAATGGCAATGTTCAATATGGTACTGTGGGCGTTCCTTGCCGATGTTATTGACTATGGCGAGCTGAAAAATGGTGTTCGCGAGGATGGCACCACATACTCCGTATACTCTTTCGCACGTAAACTCGGACAGGCTGCATCTGCAGGACTCTCCGGCGGTCTGCTGACACTGATCGGTTATACAGACGCTACGGCGAATGATCCAAACGTTATCAGCGGCATCTTTAATGTTACCTGTCTGGTTCCAGCTGTAGGTTTTGCAATCGTAGCTTTGGTATTGATCTTCTGGTATCCGCTGAGTAAAAAAGTGGTAAATGAGAATGCGAAAAAGCTGGCTGAGAAAAAGAAATAAAAGGAACAGTTCAGCCGGCTGAACTTCTGCAGGAAACAGGCTGATGTATCAGTCGTGATCTGTTCTATAGAAAAGAGGACATCTGACGACCGGTTCTTTTACAGAGACAGAGAAAAGAAACGGAAGGAGATGTCCTCTTTTTCAGATCATTACATCATTTTGGGCTGAGAGAGCACGGATTTAACATGTTCGATCTCCTGGGGAGAAGCTTTGGCAGCCGGGACGTAATAACTCTTTTTCCGCGCAAGCTCGTACAGAGATTCCTGCGACATCTCTGTCTGGTTCCGGATCTGCTTCAGGCACTGTTTCAGCTCTTTGTTTTCCGTCTGCGCGATCATGTCGCCAAACATTTTTAATTCTCCGTTTACTCCGACAAGCGCGTCGGATACCATTGTCTTTTCATCCATGATACGTTCCTCCTATAAGAATCTCATAAGTTCCTGTTTGTTTTTCATCGCGCAGTCCGCAGCGTCCTGGAACAGTTTTTTCACTTCCGGATCCTGTGCCTGGGATGCGTAATCGGTCATTTTGCAGTGCGTGGTTGAATACCCTCCGATCAGGTGGCGCAGATTCTGAAGATCAAGAACAGAAATATCCTGCATGGTAGGTTCCTCCTTTAAAATGTACTTTTGGTGAAACATCTGTTTCAGAGTTAGTATGGCTTGAATGGAGGATTTTATGTGCAGAATGCTCCGTTTTGTTATATACTGAATATAGGCAGTCGTACGCGAAGACAGATGAGAAAGTAGCCCGATCGGGCGGATTTCGAATGTTTTCAGGATTGCAGGAGCATGAAATGCGCAACAATCCGTAGCATCCTTGGGGCAAAATACCTTTTGCTCCCAATATCGTTTTATGTTTTTTAAAAGGAATGAGAATATGGAACAGTTATCATTGTTTGATCAGAATGAAGATTTGGGCGCTCCCCTTGCCAGCCGTCTGCGTCCTCAGACCCTGGAGGAGTTCGTCGGACAGAAGCATCTTCTCGGAGAGGGAAAAATGCTTCGGCAGCTGATCGAGAAGGATCAGCTCTCGTCGATGATCTTCTGGGGACCGCCCGGCGTGGGAAAAACGACGCTTGCCCGCATCATTGCCCGGAGAACAAAAGCGGAGTTTATCGATTTCAGCGCCGTGACAAGCGGGATTAAAGAAATCCGTCATGTAATGGAGCAGGCGGAGAACAGCAGAAAAATGGGACTTCGGACGGTCGTATTTGTCGACGAGATCCACCGGTTCAATAAGGCACAGCAGGATGCGTTCCTTCCTTATATGGAAAAGGGGAGTATCCTGCTGATCGGTGCGACCACGGAGAACCCTTCGTTTGAGATTAACGCGGCGCTTCTGTCCAGATGCCGTGTCTTTGTGTTGAAGGAATTGTCGGAGACGGAGATCCTCGAGCTGCTGGAACACGCGCTGAAAAGTCCCAGAGGATACGGGAATCAGCGGATCGGGATCACAAAACAGCAGCTGACGGCGATCGCGGCGTTTTCCAATGGGGATGCGCGCACAGCACTCAACACACTGGAAATGGCTGTGCTGAACGGCGAGATGACGCCGGAGGAGATCCGTGTGACGGATGCTGTGATGGAGCAGTGTATCACGAGAAAATCCCTGCTGTATGATAAGAGCGGCGAGGAACATTATAACCTGATATCCGCACTTCACAAATCCATGCGCAACAGTGATCCGGACGCGGCGGTTTACTGGCTGATGCGTATGCTGGAGGGCGGCGAGGAACCGCTTTATATTGCGCGCCGCCTGATCCGTTTTGCCAGCGAGGATGTGGGGATCGCCGACAGTCAGGCGCTACAGGTGGCGGTAGCCGCTTACCAGGCATGCCACTTTAACGGAATGCCGGAGTGTGATGTGAATTTAGCGCATGCGGTGGTCTATCTCTCGCTTGCGCCGAAATCCAATGCACTGTACTGTGCCTGTGAGACGTGCAGGAAAGATGTGCGCGAACGTCGGGCGGAGCCCGTTCCCCTGTGGCTTCGGAACGCGCCGACGGGGCTGATGAAGGAACTTCACTATGGAGAGGGCTACCAGTATGCCCATGATACGGAGGAAAAGCTGACGCACATGCAGTGCATGCCGGAGGGAATGGAGGATGTAGTCTATTATCATCCCACAGATCAGGGAAAGGAAAAAGACGCGAAAGAGAGATTGGAAAGGATCCGGGAGTTTCAGGGAAAACATCCTGAGAAATAGGCGGCTTTTCGCTGCAATGTGACTGAATAGCAGTGTCTTCTTATATGGAAAGCTTCTGAAAAGATGCCGGTGCGGCGGGCAGAAAAGTGGTAAGTGGTGTAATCTGTAGAATGCTGCATTCCTTCCGGAAGCAATGTGCGGGAGGAACAGCAGCGGAAGTTCTGCGCCGCCGTCCGGTATTTTTAACGCTATTTCTGTCAGGAGATCAGGACGACCAAAGATCTTGTTGGATGAAACAGCTGTGTCAGTCCTTGATCATAACCTTCCGGTGAAAGATATTCAATTCCGGCATTCCTTCGAAAAACCATTTCTGCATTTGTTCAGAGTACCTGATCATCACCGGGATCCAGACTTTGCTCACTGAGAGGTAGAGGTATTGTCCGGAGGTGACAGGGATCTGTTCCCGCCGGTCCGGACGCATCATAAAGACTTGATTGTTTTTGTCTAACATCAGTATTCCTGTAATAAAGATCACCCCTTATTGAAATCTGTACAAAACTGATTATTTACAGCAACGCTTCTGTAATGATTCTCCACAATATCTCAGGATATGCAGAACTGCCGGAAAAGATTCCTGAATCCTGCGTGTACCACCTCCTTCTTAGGATATGATTCTAACGGAGAAGTGTGACCAGAAAATGGTATCTTTGTGAAAAAACTGTGATACACATCCGCGGAGAAAAGGATTCAGCCCGGATCGGATGCAGGGGATCCGTCCGAAGCTCATGGTTCGAATTCCGTCATGTGTTTTCTCATCCAGAGCGGCAGAAATCCCCGCTGACAGCGGTAATTTTCTCTGGCTTTCATGCTGACGGACCGGAAAAATCCTTTCCACAGTTCCGGATAGGGATCTTCCTCCTGTCCGGGCACATTCAGGCGCGCAAACTCTTCCGGGTCCAGCTGTGTGATGTAAAAGTCTCCATCCTTCGGGTGTACGGCGGCGGTATGCCGTGTGTCATCAATGATGATCCAGTATTCTGAAGGGAGGCGGTCCGCAAAGTACGGCGCTGTCAACGTGAGCACGTCCGATCTGGGCGAGATATGGCTGACCAGCACGTCTCCGGGGAAACTGGAAAAACGGATAAATTCTCTGTAATGATGCGCTTCGTTTTTCACCCGCCGGTCCAACGCAAAAAAGGCTGCAACCGAAGCTTCCTGGAACATCTGCATGGCCCTGTTTCCGTAGGAAAAGCCATACAGCAGAAACCGGTAGATGATATCTAGCTTTTCAGAGCCGGGGGCCATGGCACAGCGGTATACCATGTGCCATGTGGCGGAGGATATTTTTTTCTGTATCGAACGGATTACTTTGGCCGCCTTATCATGGTCAGCGTCTATATGGTGATAATCACAGAACAATTCAGGTTCCAGGACCGGCTCGATCATCAGCCGGATCCGGCGGTGTCCGAGTCCGGAGGCCCAGGCGTCATAGAGGCAGGTCATCATCGCATCGAGATCGTTTTCGCATGTAAAAATCGTCATTTTGTTTCTCCTTTACCGTTTACAGCTGTCCGGTCACGGACATCCGGAGATCTTCCGCTTGGGGTTCCATCTGAAAATGGAAATCATCGAAGAGAGAAAGCTGCCGGTAAGAATCCGGATGTTCGATCTCCCAGGTCTTCCTGCGGTCTTCTCCGATCAACTGCCGGGTGATAAAATTCTCCTCAACGGGGATCCGGTACATCATTTTTCCGCTGCAGGTGATAAAATATTTTGCCCGCTTCAGAACTACACCGATCCTTTTCAGGTGTTCGAAAGAAAGAGATGTAGTTCGACGGCTGCTGACAATGCGCGCAGCAGATTTTACGCCGATTCCTGGTACTTTCAGAAGCTCTGCGTAATCTGCACGGTTGATCTCCACCGGGAACAGTTCCAGATGGCGAAGCGCCCAGTCGCATTTGGGGTCGAGCAGTATATTAAAACTCGGCCGGTCCTCGCTGAGAAGATCAGTCGCCCGAAAACCGTAGTACCGCAGCAGCCAGTCTGCCTGGTAAAGCCGGTGTTCCCGCAGCAGCGGAGGCGCCGTGTCGACGGGAGGAAGCGCGGGATCATCGTTCAGCGGAATGTAGGCCGAGTAGAACACCCTTTTCAGGTCATAGGTCTGATACATATACTGGCTGGCGAGCAGCAGCTGATAGTCCGTCTCTCCGGATGCGCCGACGATCATCTGGGTACTCTGACCTGCCGGCACGAAGGGCTTTCTCAGCTGATCGGGGGAAACAGGAGCCGGCTGTTCCTGCTCTCCGGCACAGACCGGAACAGAGGAAAGAGGCGTCCGATTCCGTCCCTCTGCAGCAGACACAGCCGCGGAATCCGCAGATCTTCCGCCCGGAAGGTCTGCGGCGGGAGACTGTCCGGGATCAGAAGGATGGTCCAGCATCATGTCCGGAGCGGTGTCAAAAATAGTGCCCGACAGATATCGGTTCGAGCGGTGACGTTCCATTTTACGGTCTTTTCCGATAGCGGTCCGGTAAGTTTCGATCCCGTTCTGAATCTGGGCGATCGGCTTCAGGATCGAGGATGGAGTCTTGTGCGGCGCCAGCCGGCGAAGACTTTCAGTGGTGGGAAGTTCCAGATTGATGCTCATCCGGTCTGCCAGATATCCAAGCTCCCGGATCAGCTCTGAAGGGGCATTGGGGATTGCCTTTATATGGATGTATCCGTTAAAATGGTAGCGGGTGCGTAGCAGAAGGATCGTCTGATACATTAGCTCTGCTGTGTAGGCAGGTGTTTTTACGACTCCGGAACTGAGAAAAAGTCCTTCAATATAATTCCTCCGGTAGAATTCTGTAACCAGTGTACAGATCTCCTCGGGAGTGAACGTCGCACGCACGGTATCATTGGAAATGCGGTTGACGCAATATTTGCAGTCGTATACGCAGTCGTTGCTCAAAAGGATCTTCAGCAGAGAGATGCAGCGCCCGTCGGCGGAAAAGCTGTGGCAGATTCCCGCAGACAGAGAATTTCCGAGACTGCCGTTCTTCCCTTTGCGGTCTACGCCGCTGGATGTACACGCAACGTCATATTTTGCCGCATCCGCAAGAATGTTCAGTTTTTCCTGAAGACTGAGATCTTTCTTTTTGATTTCCATAAGGAAACCTCCTTGTTTTTGGTGGTATCTATGCTCTTATATCATGAATTGCCGGCAAACGGACATGAGACACGGATCGCTCCGCACTTCGAGTGAAATTTATGACCTTTTATCGTTTGTCTCATATTGTGATAGCAATATCATAGCACATGGCGAACGTATGTTCAAGAGAAAAAAGAACATTTGTTCTGAAAAATCGGCTGCTCAGAGAAGTATGCAGATTTACTGCACAGAATGTATGAAAACGCAGAGCCTGCGGGCATCTGGTCCATCAATTTTCATTCAAAGTTTGTATTTTTTCTTCCGCTATGATAGAATAGACAGGTATCATTGATTATTCCTGCCGGCAGCGTTCTGCCCGGAGAAAAAAGCAGGCAGATGAAAGGAACGCTGCAGCAAATACATTACCTTAATTCGTAAAATAAATGGCTTACGAATCATATACGAATTATTATGCGGAATGAACTTAGAATGAAATAGAACAAAAAAGGTGTTGCATATATGGCAAAATAGCTGATAAACTATTGAAAAATGCCTGATCATGGGAGTGGATATAATATGATTGCAATTATTGATTATGACGCCGGAAATATAAAAAGTGTGGAGAAAGCGCTGCAGCTTCTTGGCGAGGAGACTGTGCTGACAAGAGACAGGGATTGTCTTCTGGCGGCGGATAAGGTGATCCTTCCCGGCGTCGGGAGTTTTGGCGACGCGATGGAAAATCTGAAAAATTTTGGCCTGATTCCGGTGATCCACGAGATCGTCGAGCGGAATGTTCCTTTTCTTGGGATCTGTCTCGGCCTTCAGCTGTTGTTTGAGCGCAGCGAGGAATCGCCCGGGGTGGAGGGGCTTGGAATCCTTCCCGGAGAAATTCTCCGGATACCGAAGGCGGAAGGCCTGAAGATCCCGCATATGGGCTGGAATTCTCTGGAACTGACCGGAAACGGGAGATTGTTTCAGGGAATCGGTGAGGAGCCTTACGTCTATTTCGTCCATTCTTATTATCTGAGGGCTACGGATCCGGATATTGTGACTGCGGTTGCCAGATATGGTGTGGAGATCCATGCGTCTGTGGAGAAGAACAACGTGTTTGCCTGCCAGTTCCATCCGGAAAAGAGTTCGAAAACCGGCCTTGCGATCCTGAAAAATTTCGCGAAGATCTGATTGGTCATGGAGGTAGCTTATGTTCACAAAGAGAATTATACCGTGTCTGGATGTCAATAACGGCAGAGTGGTCAAAGGCGTCAATTTTGTCAACCTGAAAGACGCCGGGGATCCTGTGGAGATCGCAAAAGCCTATGATCAGGAAGGCGCGGATGAACTGGTGTTTCTGGATATCACGGCGTCGTCGGACAACAGAAAGACTGCGGTGGAGATGGTCCGCAAGGTTGCGGCAAGCGTTTTTATCCCGTTTACCGTAGGCGGGGGGATCCGCACGGTGGAGGATTTTCGCAGTCTGCTGCGGGAAGGCGCAGATAAGATTGCGGTGAATTCCGCGGCGATCATGCATCCGGGGTTGATCCGTGAAGCGGCGGACAAGTTCGGAAGCCAGTGTGTCGTTGTGGCGATTGACGCGAAGAGACGGCCTGACGGGGGCTGGAATGTATACAAAAACGGCGGCCGTGTGGATATGGGACTGGACGCTGTAGAGTGGGCTGTGAAGGCAGAACAGCTGGGCGCTGGAGAAATCCTGCTGACCAGTATGGATTGTGACGGGACAAAGGCTGGATATGATCTGGAGCTGACGCGTGCCATTGCGGAACACGTGGAGATTCCGGTGATCGCTTCGGGCGGAGCCGGTACGATGGAACATTTTTACGAGGCGTTTACGGAAGGAAAAGCAGACGCGGTCCTCGCTGCCTCCCTGTTCCATTTCAGGGAACTGGAGATCCGCCAGGTGAAGGATTATCTGGCTGAGCGGGGGATTCCGGTGCGTCGATGAGAACAGAGGACGCACGGAAGGAAAACGACCGCATATACAAAAGATAAAGGAGGGAACGCTTATGCCGCCAATCAGCGGAAGCTGGGAAAAGGCTCTGAAAGGCGAGTTTTCCAAAGACTATTATAAAAAGCTTTTTGTCAAAGTCCGGGAGGAGTATCAGACCAGGACGATCTATCCCCCTGCGGACGATATCTTCAATGCATTTCATTTCACGCCTCTGGAGGAAGTAAAGGTGGTCATTCTGGGGCAGGATCCTTACCATGAACCGGGACAGGCTCATGGTCTCTGCTTCTCTGTCAAGCCGCATGTACCGATTCCACCGTCTCTGGTGAATATTTACAAGGAACTGGAGGACGATATCGGCTGTTACATTCCCAACAACGGTTATCTGGAAAAGTGGGCCCGCCAGGGCGTTCTGATGTTGAATACCGTTCTGACGGTACGTGCCCATCAGGCAAATTCCCATAAAGATATCGGCTGGGAACAGTTTACGGATGCAGCCATCCGTGTGCTGGCGGATCAGGACCGGCCGATGGTCTTTGTCCTCTGGGGCAAGCCGGCGCAGAGAAAGAGAGAGATGATCTATAATCCGAAGCATCTGATCTTGGAATCCGCACATCCCAGTCCGCTGTCCGCCTATCGTGGATTCTTCGGCAGCCGTCCGTTTTCGAAGATCAATGAGTATCTGAAGGAGAACGGACTTGCGCCGATCGACTGGCAGATTGAAAATATCTGATGGTGTTTCGGAAAAATAAAAATAGAAGGGCGGTATTATGAAAAAGAGTTCACTTCTGAGAAATACTTCCATTCTGATGATAGCCACGATTGTTTCCAGGGTGATCGGACTTCTGTACCGGAGTCCGCTGGGCGCGGCCATCGGGACGGAAGGTCTGGGTTACTATGGTACGGCGAGCAATGTATATGTGATTTTGCTTCTGATCTCATCTTACAGCATTCCGATGGCTGTCTCGAAAATCGTTTCCGAACGTCTGGCGCTGAAACAGTATGAAAATGCTCAGCGAGTGTTCCACGGTGCGCTGGTCTATGCGGTGATCGTGGGCGGCCTGGCTGCGCTTGTGGCATTTTTCGGAGGCAAATATCTGCTGGCCTACAATCAGCAGAATGCGCTGCCTGCGCTGCAGGTACTGGCGCCGACGATCTTTCTGTCGGCGATCCTCGGGGTTCTGCGGGGATATTTTCAGGCGCATAATACGATGGTTCCCACGTCTGTGTCGCAGATTCTGGAGCAGATCGCAAATGCGATCGTCAGTATCGCGGCCGGCTATCTGCTGATCTCTGCGTTTGCGACGGACAGCACTTCAAAGGCGATCTACGGTTCTGTCGGCGGTACGATGGGCACCGGAGCGGGCGTTCTCGTCGGGCTACTGTTCATGCTTTTTGTCTACGGCGTGAACCGGAAAGGGATTCACAAAAAAATCGAGAGGGACCGGTATCATGCGCAGGAAAGCTACAGCAGCATTCTGAAGACGCTCTTTTTTATGGTGACTCCGGTTATCTTTACAACGTTCATCTACAATGCCAATGCGTATGTGGACAATTATATTTATTCCAGTCTGATGGGATGGCATGGGGTGGCAAGCAGCACGATCAATGAGGCCTACGGTGAATTTTCCAACTATTATGTGACATTGATCAACGTCCCGCTGGCGCTTGCAAGCGCTTCTGCTTCCGCGATGATGCCGGAAGTCTCCGGTGAATTTGCGACGGGGGATTACCGCGAGGCCAATTCCAGGATTCTTCAGACCATCCGTCTGACGATGTTTGTGTCGATTCCGGCTGCTGTCGGACTCGGAGTGCTGTCGTTCCCGATCACAGGGGTCTTATTCCCGGGCAGCACGGATCTGTCTGCGTGGCTGCTGCTGGGCGGATCGGTTTCTGTAGTTTTTTCCGCACTGTCTACGATCACAAACAGCGCGCTGCAGTCGATCGGAAAACAGAAGATCGCCCTTAGAAACGCGGCGGTCTCTCTGGCTCTGAACGTTGCGGTGGTTTCCGTCATCCTGGCGATATCTGAGAAACCGGGTATATTTGCTGTGCTGATCGCCAATATTGCATTTTCTGTGAGCATGTGTTTCCTGAACAACCTGTCCATACGGAAGTATCTGCGGTTCCGGAATGAGTTCCGCAATACGTATCTGATGCCGCTGGCGGCAGCCGCGTGCATGGGCGTTGTAACCTGGATTGTTTATTACGGACTGTTCCTGTTGACCAGAAGACCGGCGATCTGCCTGGTCATTGCGATCGTCATCGCAGTGCCGTTGTATCTGATCCTGTATGTGCTGATCACGCACACGACAGAGGAGGAAATGCGGAAATTCCCGATGGGGAGTAAGATCGTTCGGGTTCTTCGGACCCTAAGAATCTATTGAACAATACTGAGAAGAACAGGCTGCTGTGGGCGGCCTGTTCTTCTTGTATAAGTTTTTTTAATGAAATGCATTACTTATTTCGATTGAAAGGAGAGGCGGCGGAATTTACAATAAAAGCAGAATGGCGAAAAGGAGGAACAATTCATGGAACAGAAAGCGGGTTTTGGATTTGGGTTCATGCGTCTGCCGTTCAAAGACGATGAGGTGGACATGGAACTGGTCAGAAAAATGGTTGACACATTCATGGAAAACGGATTTACCTATTTCGACACGGCTTACAAATATTGCCGCGGTCTCTCGGAACCTGCGCTCAGAGAAGCGCTTGTGGACCGCTATCCAAGAGACAGTTATATCCTTACGACCAAACTTTCCAATGAATTTATGCACAGCAAAGAGGAGTAGGAAGAGGTCTTTGAGGACCAGCTGAAGCGTCTGAACTGTGGATATATTGCTCGACGAGATCCTGACAGCGCATCCGGAGATTGAAGTAGTGCAGCTTCAGGTGAATTATATGGATTGGGAGAACGAGAGCATCCAGTCCCGAAAGTGTTATGAGACAGCGAGAAAGCATGGTAAGCCGGTCATCGTGATGGAACCGATCAAAGGAGGAACCCTGGTGAAGCTTCCAAAGGAAGCAGAGACACTTCTGAGAGACTACGATGCGAACGCTTCTAATGCTTCCTGGGCGCTCCGGTTTGCAGCAAGCCATGAGGGGGTAATGATGGTGCTTTCCGGTATGAATTCCATGGAGCAGCTGGAAGATAACATACACACCATGAAGGATTTTCAGCCGATGAAGGAAGAAGAATTTGACGGCTTCCAGGGTTGGAGGTAGAGAAGAGACTGGAAAACAGCTGTGGCATGGAGCATGTCACAGAAAGCGTATTAAAAGATGGACTGTGAAAAAGGAGGCAGCCGTTCGTCTGGCGGAACGGCTGCCTCCTTTTTCACTGCACACCCGAAGGTGTACCACTGTTATTGATTTAATACTGAGTAAAGCGGTTTCCTGCAGCCGCTTTAAGATCAGGCGTCCTTCTCGTTTTCCAGGGCAAGATTTTTGTTTGCCGTGGAGAGCATCAGCTTGATACGGTTGAGCTGGTTTACCTCCGAAGCGCCCGGATCGTAATCAACGGCTACGATGTTTGCCTTCGGATATTCTTTCCGGATCGCCTTGATAACGCCTTTTCCGACGATGTGATTCGGCAGACACGCAAACGGCTGTGTGCAGACGATGTTAAACACACCGTTATGGATCAGTTCCATCATCTCACCGGTCAGGAACCATCCCTCGCCGGTCTGGTTTCCGACAGACACGATCGGGGAAGCATACTGCGCCAGATCTTCGATACGTGCCGGCGGATCAAAGTGCCGGCTCTTTTTGAACTCCTCCACTGCGGCGCTGCGCAGCCAGTCGATGGCTTTCAGGCCGGCGTTGGACAGAAGCGCGGTGGACTTTTTTGCTCCCAGATGCTCTGCCTTGAAATTCGAGTTATAAAAACTGTAGCAGAAGAAATCGATCAGATCCGGGACGACGGCCTCGGCGCCTTCCTTCTCCAGGAGTTTCGCCAGGTGGTTGTTGGCTGCCGGAAGGAATTTTACAAGGATCTCTCCGACGATCCCGACTCTCGGTTTCTTTTCGTCGGTGATCGGGATATTGTCAAAGTCGCGGATCATGGTACGACAGATCTGTTTGAAACGGGTATGGCTCATGCGTTTTCCGGAGACAAACTCGATGCAGATCTTTTCCCATTTTTTATGTAACCGGTCGGTGGTCCCTTTCTTCTGTTCATAAGGACGCATCCGGTAAGTACATCTCATCATGATATCACCGAACTCGGCAGCGTAGCACAGACGGCGCGCCAGTTCCGGTGTGATCTTGAATCCCGGATTTTCCTCGAGGCCACTTAGGTTTACGGAGATGACGGGAATCTGTCCCATATCTGCTTTCTCCAGTGCTCTCCGGATAAATCCGATATAGTTGGAAGCACGGCATCCGCCGCCGGTCTGGCTCATGATGACAGCCACACGGTTCAGGTCATATTTGCCTGACAGCAGCGCCTGCATGATCTGGCCGACCACCATCAGAGACGGATAGCAGGCATCGTTGTTGACATATTTCAGTCCGACATCCACCGCTTCCTTGTTGTCGTTGGGAAGCACCTCCAGGTTATAGCCGCAGGCATTGAATGCCGGCTGCAGCAGGGAGAAGTGAATCGGAGACATCTGCGGACAGAGGATCGTGTAATCCTTGCGCATTTCCTTGGTAAACACCGGTTTTTTAATTGAAGCCGGAAGGATATCTCTCGGTTCGTCTTTTTTCTCATGGGCGCGGATCGCTGCGAGCAGGGAGCGTACGCGGATCCGGGCAGCGCCCAGGTTATTGACTTCATCGATCTTCAGACAGGTATAGATCTTTCCGCTGTTGGTCAGGATCTCGTAGACCTGATCGGTTGTCACCGCGTCGAGACCGCATCCGAAGGAATTCAGCTGGATCAGATCCAGATTGTCCTGCGTCTTTACAAAATTGGCTGCCGCATACAGGCGGGTGTGGTACATCCACTGGTCATTGACACGGAGCGGACGTTCCAGAGGCGCCAGATGGGAGACGGAATCCTCCGTCAGCACACACAGCCCATAGGAATTGATCATATCCGGGATTCCGTGATGGATCTCCGGGTCGATGTGGTACGGACGTCCCGCCAGAACGATCCCGCGCCGTCCGGTTTCCTTCATATAACGGAGCGTTTCCTCTCCCTTTTTCTGGATGTCTTTGCGTGCACGTGCAAGTTCCTGCCATGCCGCATGGACGGCAGCACGGACTTCCTGTTCGGGGATCGTAGAAAACTCCTTTACAAGGCCGTCTGCGATGGTCGTCTCACTGGTCAGCGCCAGGAACGGATTGCGGAATACGATCGACGGATCGTCCAGTTCGTCAATGTTGTTTTTGATGTTTTCCGCATAGGAGGTAACGATCGGGCAGTTGTAATGGTTGACTGCGTCCGGAAACTCGTTGCGCTCATAAGGAATGCAGGGGTAGAAGATAAACTTCACGCCATGCTTCAGCAGCCAAGTCACATGTCCGTGGGCCAGCTTCGCCGGATAACACTCGGACTCGCTGGGAATGGACTCTATCCCCAGTTCGTAAATCTTTCTGGTAGAGGTAGGGGAGAGCACTACCTGGTATTTCAGTTTTGTAAAGAACGTGAACCAGAACGGATAATTTTCAAACATGTTCAGGACACGGGGGATACCGACTTTTCCGCGGACTGCCTCGTCCTCCGGAAGAGAGGTATAGCCGAAAATCTTCTTATATTTGTAATCAAACAGATTCGGGATGTGGTCCTTGTTTTTCTCTTTTCCGATTCCGCGTTCGCAGCGGTTGCCGCTGATGTACTGGCGGCCGCCGGAGAATTTATTGATGGTCAGACGGCAGTTGTTGGTACAGCCCTTGCAGTTTGCCATCGTTGTGGAGTATTTCAGCGTGTTGATTTTCTCGATCGGAAGCATGGTCGTTTCCTTGTCCGCGCTGTAGCGTTCCCGTGCGATCAGTGCGGCGCCGAAAGCTCCCATGATTCCGGCGATATCCGGACGGATCGCCTCACAGTCTGCGATGCGCTCAAAGCTTCGGAGTACTGCGTCGTTGTAGAAGGTACCGCCCTGTACGACGATATGGCGGCCGAGTTCTGTGGCGTCAGAAACTTTGATCACCTTGTACAGCGCATTCTTGATAACGGAGTAAGCCAGGCCTGCGGAGATATCCGCCACGGAAGCGCCTTCCTTCTGCGCCTGTTTTACCTTGGAGTTCATGAATACGGTACAGCGCGTTCCCAGATCGATCGGGTGCTTTGCAAACAATGCCTCGTGAGCGAAATCCTGTACACTGTAATTCAGGGACTGGGCAAAGTTCTCGATGAAGGAGCCGCAGCCGGAGGAGCAGGCTTCGTTCAGCTGAACGCTGTCGACGGTGCCGTTTTTGATCTTGATGCACTTCATATCCTGTCCGCCGATGTCCAGGATGCAGTCCACTTCCGGATCGAAGAATGCCGCTGCGTAATAGTGGGAGATTGTTTCTACTTCTCCCTCGTCCAGCAGCAGAGCAGCCTTAATCAGCGCCTCCCCGTAACCGGTGGAGCAGGAGTAAGCGATATGAGCGCTGTCCGGCAGCTGCTCATAGATTTCCTGGATCGCCCGGATCGAAGTCGCCAGAGGATTTCCGTTATTATTGCTGTAGAAAGAGTATAGCAAAGCGCCGTCTTCGCCGACGAGCGCCGCTTTCGTTGTAGTGGAGCCGGCGTCGATGCCCAGATAGCAGTTTCCCTCGTAGGTGGCGAGATCAGCGGTCGCCACGTTGTTGACACTCTGACGCTCCAGGAATTTATTATAATCCTCCTGACTCGCAAACAGAGGTTCCATACGCGCAACCTCAAAATCAAGGGTGATTTTTTCTTCCATGCGTTTCTGCAGAGCTGCCAGGGAAACGGTGACTTTTTCATCTGCGTTCATCGCGGACCCCATAGCCGCGAACAGATGGGAATTTTTCGGTGCAATCGTATGTTCCTCATCCAGCTTCAGGGTACGGACGAACGCCGCCTTCAGTTCGGACAGGAAATGAAGCGGACCGCCGAGGAAAGCGACATGTCCCCGGATCGGCTTTCCGCAGGCAAGACCGGAGATCGTCTGGTTTACAACCGCCTGGAAAATAGAAGCCGCCAGGTCTTCCTTCGTGGCACCGTCGTTGATCAGCGGCTGGATATCTGTCTTTGCAAAGACACCGCAGCGTGCTGCGATCGGATAGATCGCCCGGTAGTTTTTCGCATATTCATTCAGACCAGTGGCATCGCACTGAAGCAGGGAAGCCATCTGGTCGATGAAGGAACCCGTACCTCCGGCACAGATACCGTTCATTCGCTGTTCTACGTTGCCGCCTTCAAAATAAATAATCTTTGCATCCTCGCCGCCGAGCTCGATCGCCACGTCTGTCTGAGGGGCAAGCGCCTTCAGGGATGTGGAAACGGCGATAACCTCCTGGACAAAGGGGATTTCCAGATGTTTTGCCAGGGTCAGCCCGCCGGAGCCGGTGATCACCGGATGCACAATATGTTCGCCGATCTGCCCGGAGGCTTTTTTGAGCAGGTGGGCCAGAGTTTCCTGGATGTTGGCGTAGTGACGCTCATAGTCGGAAAACAAAAGGTTCTGTTCTTCATCCAGAATGGCGATCTTAACAGTGGTGGAACCGATGTCGATTCCAAGATTGTATGTTTTTTCGTTCATAGATGATCATTCTCCTTACTAAATTCCAAGACAACAGAATAGGGCTCCTGCGTAGATTTCTGTAAAAAAACAGGATTGCCGGCCGTCCGGAGGGGACAGTGGCAATGACGGGATCCGCGCGAGGCGCCACATTGATAATAAGTAGGAATCGTACACATTATACGACAAAAGCTGAGGAATTACAAATGGAAAAAGCAGGCGGCAATTCAAATTTTTTATAAATAATGCATAAAAATTGGGGACGGATTCCGTGCAGCCTTCCCTGCCGCCGCGGCCTGCTGAAGCTTTCCGGAGACGCTGCCGGGCGCCGGCCCCGGGGGATATGGAGTGCGTGCTCACTCCGGCGTACGGACGTACGGGCCGCAAGGTTCGCCGGCGCTCAGAACGGGCTTTTTGTTTCAGGAGGCGGCTTTGTTTTGACCGTTCTGCGGTCCGGCGGACATTCCGCCCCGTACTGTCCGTACGCAGTCGCAAGCATCGCACTTCCATATCCCCCGGGACCGGCGCCCGGCAGCGCCTCCGGAAAGCCCCAGCGCGGGCCGCGGCGGCAGAGAAGGCTGCACGGAATCCTGACGGTGGCGGCGGGAGGAAGCAGAGAGGTTTGCGATTTCTGGTTGAAAATGGGTGGGAGAAAAGTTATAATAGGGAGAATGCTGTTTTGCGCTGCCGGGGGATGTGAAGGTGTGTCCGGCGGCGGAGCAGATGGATGATGGAAGAAAGGATGTAGTTTGATGGGAAAGTATAGAATTCTGGCGGAGGAAGGGCGCGCGAAGCGGGCGGAGTTTGAGACGGTTCACGGGACGATCCAGACGCCGGTGTTTATGAATGTCGGGACGGCTGCGGCGATCAAGGGAGCGGTCTCCACGATGGATCTTCAGGAGATCAAGGCGCAGGTAGAACTCTCGAATACGTATCATCTTCATGTACGGCCGGGAGATGAGATCGTGAAGAAGATGGGAGGTCTTCATAAGTTTATGGTCTGGGATAAGCCGATTCTGACGGATTCCGGCGGATTTCAGGTGTTTTCGCTGGCGGGGCTGCGGAAGATCAAGGAGGAAGGTGTTTATTTCCATTCTCATGTGGACGGGCGTAAGATCTTTATGGGGCCGGAGGAGAGTATGCAGATCCAGTCGAATCTGGCTTCCACGATCGCGATGGCGTTCGACGAGTGTCCGTCCAGTGTCGCGGACCGGAAGTATGTGCAGGATTCTGTGGACCGGACGGCGCGGTGGCTGCTGCGCTGCAAAAAGAAGATGCAGGAACTGAATCAGCGGGAGGATACGATCAATCCGCATCAGATGCTGTTTGGGATCAATCAGGGCGCGATCTACCCGGATATCCGGATCGATCATGCAAAACGGATCCGGGAGATGGATCTGGACGGATATGCGGTCGGCGGCCTTGCGGTCGGCGAGAGCCATGAAGAAATGTATCATATCCTGGAGGAGGTCGTACCGTATCTGCCCAAGGACAAACCCACCTACCTGATGGGCGTCGGGACGCCGGCGAATATCCTGGAAGGAGTGGAGAGGGGCATCGACTTTTTCGACTGTGTTTATCCCAGCAGAAATGGCCGTCACGGCCATGTTTACACCAACCATGGCAAAATGAATCTGTTCAATCAGAAATACGAACTGGATCCGCGTCCGATCGAGGAGGGCTGTCAGTGTCCGGCCTGCCGCCACTACAGCAGAGCTTATATCCGCCATCTGCTGAAAGCCAAGGAAATGCTCGGAATGCGGCTCTGTGTTCTCCACAACCTGTATTTCTACAACAATATGATGGAAGAAATCCGCACCGCCCTGGAAGAAGGCCGGTTTGCAGAATATAAACGCGCGAAGCTGGACGGCATGCGGGGCGAATGATCAAAGCCCGTGCAGACTGTATGAAAGCGTAGTTTCTGCAGGCATCCAGCCCATCGTGAAGCGATTTTCAATGGCTGGATGCGGTAACCGTTCAACCGGCTGAACGGTTACATCATTTTTAAACAAAATTCCAGAAAAGACTTGCTGAAATGTCAAATATTGTGTATTATGGTAATAGTTTTTTCAAATGGAAAAAGCAAGTTGTAAAAATCAGGAGGAATGAAAATGTTAATAGCAAGCAGTTCTGCTTCAGGCGCGATGAGCATGGGGTCTCTGTTGATCTGGATCGTTGTTATGATCGCTATGTTCTATTTTCTGTTGATCCGTCCGCAGAAAAAAGAGCAGAAAAAAATGCAGGCAATGCTCAGTGAGATGGCAGTAGGTGATGCGGTTGTCACCACAGGAGGGTTTTACGGAATCATCATTGATATCACCGACGAGGATGTGATCGTCGAATTCGGAAATAACAGAAACTGCCGTATTCCGATGCGCAAGAGTGCGATTGCGGAAGTTGAAAAACCGGAGTTGGCTTCCTCTGAGACAAAGGAAGAGAAGACAAAGGACGAAAAGAAAAAAGAAGAGAAAAAGAAATAATACAGTGAAATACGGTATGACGCCACGATTTTTCCAGTTTCGTGGCGTCATATTTGCTTTTTATACAAATTATTATTGAAATCACCCTAAAAATGCCGTATTATATAACCTAAGAATTCTTTGAGGAAAGAGGTAAAGGTTATGGAATTTCGGATTGGACTGATTCATGGAGACGGCATAGGACCGGAAATTGTCACGGAGGCAAAGAAGGTTCTGGATGCCGTCTCTTGTGTATATGGACATTCTTTTGACTATACGGATCTTCTGCTGGGCGGCGCTTCCATTGATGCCTGCGGTGTTCCGCTGACGGATGAGACGGTAGAGGAAGCGAAGAAGTGTGACGCTGTGCTGATGGGCTCCATCGGCGGCGACGCAAAGACTTCCCCGTGGTATCAGCTGCCGCCGGAAAAGCGGCCGGAGGCCGGATTGTTGCGGATTCGAAAAGAACTTGGCCTGTTTGCAAATCTCCGTCCGGCATATTTATATGATGAATTGAAGGATGCCTGCCCGCTGAAGCCGGAGATCATTGCCGACGGCTTTGACCTGGTGATCATGCGGGAACTGACCGGCGGTCTGTACTTCGGAGAGAGAAAGACCGTCGTGGAAGACGGCGTGAGAAAAGCTGTGGATACTCTGACATATAATGAAAATGAGATCCGCCGCATTGCGATCCGTGCGTTTGATATTGCACGGAAGAGAAGAAAAAAAGTGACCAGTGTGGATAAGGCCAACGTCCTGGATTCTTCCCGTCTCTGGAGGGCGGTTGTGGAGGAAGTGGCAAAAGACTATCCAGACGTGACGCTGGAACATATGCTGGTAGACAACTGCGCGATGCAGCTGGTTCGTGATCCTGCGCAGTTTGATGTGATCCTGACAGAGAACATGTTTGGAGATATTCTGTCCGACGAGGCGAGTATGGTGACCGGTTCCATCGGAATGCTGTCTTCCGCAAGTCTGAACGAAACCAGCTTCGGCCTTTATGAGCCGAGCCACGGTTCTGCGCCGGATATCGCAGGAAAGAACATTGCAAACCCGATCGCGACGGTCCTGTCGGCAGCGATGCTGCTCCGCTATTCTCTGAATCTTGACGCGGAGGCGGACGCTGTGGAACAGGCTGTGAAACAGGTACTGAAGAAAGGATACCGCACGGTCGATATCATGTCGGAAGGATGTACGCAGGTCTCCACGACGGAGATGGGAGATCTTCTGGCAAAGGAAATCAAATAACCGTTCAGAGAGTTGAACTGGTTTGAAAATCAATCTGCCCAGGAACAGTAAGGAGGAGAACATAGATGAAAAGTGATGCAGTAAAGAAAGGAATCGCCCAGTCACCGCAGCGTTCGCTGTTGCGGGCTCTGGGATTGTCTGAGGAGGAACTGAAAAAACCGCTGGTCGGTATCGTCAGTTCTTATAATGAGATTGTGCCGGGTCATATGAACCTGGATAAAATTACAGAGGCAGTGAAAATGGGCGTCGCGATGGCAGGCGGTGTGCCGATCGTCTTCCCGGCGATTGCTGTCTGCGACGGGATCGCGATGGGGCATGTCGGAATGAAATATTCCCTGGTGACCCGTGATCTGATCGCGGATTCCACGGAATGTATGGCTACGGCTCACCAGTTTGATGCGCTGGTATGCATTCCGAACTGTGATAAAAATGTGCCCGGACTTCTGATGGCGGCCGCAAGGATCAATGTCCCGACGGTTTTCGTCAGCGGCGGCCCGATGCTGGCAGGACGGGTAAAGGGAAATAAGACCAGTCTTTCCAGCATGTTTGAGGCGGTAGGCTCTTATGCAGCGGGAACCATGACAGAAGAGGATGTCATGGAGTTTGAGTGCAAGACCTGTCCGACCTGCGGTTCCTGTTCCGGCATGTATACCGCAAACAGTATGAACTGTCTGACCGAGGTGCTCGGCATGGGTCTGAAAGGAAACGGAACGATCCCTGCGGTTTACTCGGAGCGCCTGGTGCTCGCCAAAAAGGCAGGTATGCAGGTGATGGAACTTCTCAAGAAGAATATCCGTCCGAGTGATATCCTGACGAAAGACGCGTTCATGAATGCCCTGACGGTGGATATGGCGCTGGGATGCTCTACCAACAGTATGCTTCACCTTCCGGCGATCGCCCATGAAGCGGGCGTCGAACTGAACCCGGAGATCGCGAACGAGATCAGTGAGAAAACCCCGAATCTCTGCCACCTGGCTCCGGCTGGCCATACGTACATCGAGGAACTGAACGAGGCAGGCGGCGTCTATGCGGTTATGAATGAATTGAACAAGCTGGGACTGCTCCATACAGACTGTATGACAGTGACAGGGAAAACCGTCGGCGAAAACATCGAAGGCTGCGTCAACAAGAATCCGGAGGTCATCCGTCCGGTGGAGAATCCGTACAGCAAAACTGGCGGCATCGCGGTTCTGAAAGGAAATCTTGCGCCTGAGACTGCGGTCGTCAAACGTTCCGCTGTCTGCGATGAGATGCTGGTGCATGAGGGACCTGCCCGCGTGTTCGACTGCGAGGAAGACGCGATCGAGGCGATCCGCGGCGGTAAGATCGTGCCGGGTGATGTGGTCGTGATCCGTTACGAAGGCCCGAAAGGCGGCCCGGGTATGAGAGAGATGCTGAATCCTACCAGCGCGATCGCAGGTATGGGACTGGGAGATTCTGTCGCACTGATCACCGACGGACGTTTCTCCGGTGCGTCCCGCGGCGCATCCATCGGCCATGTATGCCCTGAGGCGGCTGTCGGCGGCCCGATCGCTCTTGTAAAAGAAGGAGATCTGATCAAGATCAATATTCCGGAGCATTCTCTGGAACTGGCGGTGGACGAGGAAGAACTTGCCAGAAGAAAGGCGGAGTGGAAGCCGCGTAAGCCGTCCGTGACGACCGGTTATCTGGGGCGATATGCAAAAATGGTGACGAGTGCGAGAAGAGGGGCGATCCTTGAGATCCCCGATTGAGATACAGTGAAAATTCAGATGGAGAGGAGAGTGGAACCATGCAGCTGACAGGTTCACAGATTATTATAGAGTGTTTGAAAGAACAGGGTGTGGATACGGTGTTCGGATATCCGGGAGGAACGATCCTGAATGTCTACGATGAGCTTTACAGCCACCCGGAGATTCACCATATCCTGACCTCCCACGAGCAGGGCGCTGCCCATGCCGCAGACGGATATGCCCGTGCGACAGGAAAAGTAGGCGTCTGTATGGCGACCAGCGGCCCCGGAGCCACCAATCTGGTGACCGGCATCGCGACTGCCTATATGGATTCCTCGCCGGTCGTGGCGATCACGGCCAATGTGGGAAGACCTCTGCTCGGAAAAGACAGTTTTCAGGAGGTGGACATCGCCGGCGTTGTGATGCCGATCACAAAGCACAGCATGATCGTCAAAGATGTTTCAAAGCTGGCGGATACACTGCGCCGCGCCTTTTATATCGCCAAGAGCGGACGTCCGGGTCCGGTGCTTGTGGATATCACGAAGGATGTCACTGCGGCGAAATATGAATATGAGTACAAAGAACCGGAAAAAATCGAGCGCCAGGTGAATACCATTACAGAGGAGGCGCTGGATGAGGCGGTTTCTCTGATCAATAAAGCAAAGCGTCCGTATATCTTCATCGGCGGCGGCGCTGTGATCTCCGGAGCTTCCGAGGAAGTCCGGGAACTGGCGCACAAGCTTCACGCTCCGGTCTGCGACAGTCTGATGGGAAAAGGCGTTTTCCCGGGAGACGACGAGCTGTACACCGGCATGCTCGGAATGCACGGTACGAAGACTTCGAATCTTGGCGTGACAAAATGTGATCTGCTGATCGTACTCGGCGCCCGTTTTTCCGACAGAGTGACAGGAGACACCAGCAGATTCGCAAAGAATGCAAAGATCCTGCAGTTCGATATTGACGCGGCGGAGATCAACAAAAATGTCGTTGTCGATGCGTGCGTGATCGGCGACCTGAAAGAAGCTCTGAAGAAGCTGAACCAGCGTCTGGAGACGAAAGAATATCCGGAATGGATGAAGGAGATCCGGGAGCTGGAGGAACGGTATCCGATGAAACACGAGGAGGGTATGACCGGACCGGCTGTGATCGAAGAGATCTACCGTGTGACCAAGGGGGATGCGGTGATCACTACAGACGTCGGCCAGCACCAGATGTGGGCGGCTCAGTATTATACTTACAAAGAGCCCAGACAGCTTCTGACCTCCGGCGGACTTGGAACCATGGGCTTCGGCCTCGGCGCGGCGATGGGCGCGAAGATGGGAAGACCGGACAAAACGGTGATCAACATTGCCGGCGACGGCTGTTTCCGTATGAACATGAATGAGATTGCGACACTTTCCAGATATAACATCCCTGTGATCGATGTGGTGGTAAATAATCATGTGCTCGGAATGGTGCGCCAGTGGCAGACCCTGTTTTACAAACAGAGATACTCTTACACCGTGCTCGACGATGCCACAGATTTTGTGAAAGTCGCGGAGGCTCTCGGCGCAAAGGGAATCCGGGTGACGAAAAAAGAGGAGATCGCGCCGGCACTTGAGGAAGCGATCGCGTATGGCGGACCGGTGGTCATCGATTGCCAGATCGACAAAGACGAGAAGGTATTCCCGATGGTGGCGGCAGGCGCTGCGATCGAAGAAGTTTTCGATGCGGACGATATTGCAAAATAAGCGTTTGACATTGTCTGATGTGTGAATCAGAGCCGAAAAAGGTTGACAGAAACTTAACAGCGTTGTATGATTGTTTTATCGCAGTAAAGCGGTAGCACATTACTAGAAGAAATACGGTCGAAAAACCGTATTTCTTCTGTAAATGAGAAAAAAACGCGAGGAGGATGCAGAAAGTGAGCAGAGTTTACAATTTTTCCGCAGGTCCGGCAGTCCTGCCGGAGGAGGTTTTAAGAGAAGCACAGGAAGAGATGATGGATTACCGTGGCTGTGGCATGTCGGTGATGGAAATGAGCCATCGCTCTGCAGCCTTTCAGCAGATCATCGACGAGGCGGAGGCAGATCTGCGGGAACTGATGAACATCCCGAAGGAATATAAGGTCTTGTTTCTTCAGGGCGGAGCGTCCCTGCAGTTTGCGATGATCCCGATGAATCTGATGAAAAACCGGGTGGCGGATTACATTGTCACCGGCCAGTGGGCGAAGAAAGCCTTCCAGGAGGCGCAGAAGTTCGGAAAAGCAAACAAGATCGCTACTTCCGAAGACCGGACGTTTTCTTATATTCCGGATTGCTCTGATCTTCCGGTCAGTCCGGATGCGGATTATGTATACATCTGCGAGAACAATACGATATACGGAACAAAATTCAAAGAACTTCCGAATACGAAAGGAAAGGTGCTGGTATCGGATGTGTCTTCCTGCTTTTTGTCGGAACCTGTCGATGTTTCCAGGTATGGAATCATTTACGGCGGCGTTCAGAAAAACATAGGGCCGGCAGGCATGGTGATCGCTGTGATCCGCGAGGATCTGATCACAGAAGATGTGCTTCCGGGGACTCCGACGATGATGACCTACAAAACGCACGCGGATGCGGGTTCTCTGTACAATACGCCGAACTGCTGGAGTATCTATATCTGCGGCAAGGTATTCAAATGGCTGAAACGGATGGGCGGCCTTGCTGTGATGAAAGAGAAAAACGAGGAGAAGGCAAAACTTCTGTATGATTATCTGGATTCCAGCAAGTTGTTTCGCGGAACCGTTGTCCCGAAGGACCGCTCTCTGATGAATGTGCCGTTTGTGACCGGCGATAAGGATCTGGATGCAAAATTTGTAAAAGAGGCAAAAGCTGCTGGTCTGGAAAATTTGAAAGGACACCGTACAGTGGGCGGTATGCGCGCGAGTATCTATAATGCGATGCCGCGTGAGGGCGTCGAGGCGTTGGTTGCGTTTATGAAGAAGTTCGAGGAGGAGAATCTGTGATGTATCAGTATTATTGCCTGAATCCGATCGCGGAGGTAGGCCTGGAAAATTTTGGGAATCAGTACGAAAAAGCCGGACGGCTGGAAGACGCGCAGGCGGTTCTGGTGCGCAGCGCATCGATGCATGAACTGGATCTCCCCGAAACATTGTATGCGGTTGCCCGCGCGGGCGCCGGTGTGAACAATATTCCGCTTACCGAGTGTGCGGAGCAGGGGATCGTCGTCTTTAACACACCGGGAGCCAATGCAAACGGCGTCAAGGAACTGGTGATCGCGGGAATGCTGCTCGCCTCCCGTGATATCGTCGGCGGAATCTCCTGGGTACAGCAGGAAAAAGACAATCCGGAGATCCAGAAGCTGGCGGAGAAAAAGAAGAAACAGTTTGCGGGCTGCGAGATCAGCGGAAAGAAGCTGGGAATCATCGGGCTTGGAGCGATCGGACAGCTTGTGGCGAACGCGGCGATCCCGCTGGGAATGGAAGTATACGGATATGATCCATATATTTCTGTGGACGCTGCATGGAATCTGTCCCGGGCGATCCGACATATACAGAACGTGGAAGACATTTACCGGGAATGCGATTACATTACGATCCATGTTCCCCTTCTTGACAGTACCAGGGGCATGATCGATGAAAAAGCCGTTTCCATGATGAAGGACGGCGTTGTCATTCTGAATTATGCGAGAGATCTTCTTGCCGACGAGGATGCGATCCTCAGAGGTCTGGAGAGCGGCAGGATCAAACGCTATGTCACAGATTTCGCGAATCCGAAAGTGGCCGGCGCAAAAGGAGTGATCGTGACTCCCCATCTGGGAGCGTCCACAGAGGAGTCGGAAGACAACTGTGCGATCATGGCGGTAAAGGAAATCCGTGATTTTCTGGAGAACGGAAATATCCGGAATTCGGTAAATTTCCCGAACTGCGATATGGGAATGTGTTCCGCCAAAGGGCGTATCACCATCTGCCACAGAAACATCCCGAATATGCTGAGCCAGTTTACTAAGGTTATGGGCGATGCGGGCGTTAATATTTCGGATCTTGTCAACAAAGGAAAAGGGGATTACGCTTACACGATGATGGACCTGGAAAGCGTCTCGACCGAGGAAATGGTGAAACTGCTGGAACAGGTGGAAGGCGTGCTGAAGGTACGGATCGTGAAATAGCAGTTTTTGTGGAGCCAAATCGGCCTGCGGGGCTATTTGTCCGGTTCACATCCTGCGGGAATCACATATGAAAAATCAGTCAGAGGCTGTCGCGGATGGCAATAAGATATGCCTGACGCGGCAGCCTTTTCACATCACAGCCGGAGAATTCCACAGAAAGATGCGGAGCATCAAAGCGAGAGTAAAGAAAAAGGAGATTTCAGATTATGGCAATCATAAGACCATTTGCGGCACTTCGCCCTGCCGCGGAACTGGCAGCGCAGGTTGCGGCTCTGCCTTATGACGTGTACAGCCGGGAGGAAGCGCTGGAGGCGGTGAAGGGCCGTCCATACAGTTTTCTGAACATCGACCGGCCGGAGACACAGTTCCCTTCCGGATATGATATGTATGCGCCGGAAGTATATCGGAAGGCAGGGGAATTGCTGCAGCGGCAGAAAGCGGAAGGGATTTATGTCAAAGATCCAGCGCCCTGTTACTATATTTACACACTGACGATGGATGGTCGTTCGCAGACCGGACTTGCGGCCTGCTCTCTGGCGGAGGACTATGACAACGGGGTGATACGCCGCCATGAAAACACCCGTGCGGAGAAAGAAGCGGACCGTATCCGCCATGTGGAGGCGTGCCGTGCCCAGACGGGCCCGGTCTTTCTGGCTTATCGCAGAGACGAGTCCGTCCGCGAAATCCTGGAAGCACAGAAACAGAAAAAGCCGCTGTATGATTTTACCTCGGAAGATCAGATCCGCCATCAGGTGTGGAAGATTTCGGATCCTGAGGTAATCCGGCTGCTGACCGGGCTGTTCAAAAGGATTCCCCATACGTACATAGCCGATGGCCATCACAGAGCCGCCTCCGCGGTCAATGTCTGCAGAAAATATAGCCGGGAGCATCCGGAGGCGCCCTGCGACGCAGAATTTCGGTACTTTCTGTCTGTACTTTTTTCGGAAGACGAACTGAAGATCATGGATTATAACCGTGTGGTCAGTGATCTGAACGGGTATACGCCGGAAGGATTTCTGGCGGAACTGAGTGCGATTTTCCGGATCACGGAGCAGAATCACATGTTCCGCCCGCGGGAAAAGGGAGAGATCGGACTGTACCTCGAAGGTTCCTGGTATTGTCTGGAGGCAAGACCGGAACGGAAAAAAGAAGATCCGGTGGGATGCCTGGATGTATCTTTGCTGCAGAGAGAGGTGCTGTCGCCGCTGCTCGGGATCGATGATCCGAAGACAGATCCCAGGATCGATTTTGTCGGAGGGATCCGCGGCCTGAAGGAACTGGAACGCCGCTGCCGGAAAGACTGTGCAGCCGCCTTTTCCATGTATCCCACCTCGATGGAAGAACTTTTTGCCGTGGCGGATGCGGGCAGTCTGATGCCGCCGAAGTCTACCTGGTTCGAACCGAAACTGCGCAGCGGTCTTCTGATCCATGAAATATGAGAGACAACAGCCGGGCGGCAACTCAGCAGTGCATCCTGCTGAGCTGCCGCCCGGCAACAGTTCAATCGTTACAGTTCAGCTGGCTGAACTGTAACACGTTCAGTCAGCTGAACAGTTACTTTCTCTTGTACACATCTCAGAAAAATGGTACAATAAATGAAAACCAACCGGCGAAGGAGGTCATGGTCACAGATGGAAGATAAATTATATGAAATGATGGATTGGGCGGAGATTGAAGCGGTTGTTTACTCGGAGGAAAATCAGCCGAGGAACATTCTGGGACCCCATAAAACGAAAGACGGGATCGTTATCCAGGGATACTTTCCGGATGCCTCACAGGCGTCAGTGAAGATCCTTTCCGGAGACAAAACGGTTCCTATGGTCCAGGAGGATGAGAGCGGATATTACGCGGTTCTCCTTCCGGGGGCGAAGATCCCGGAATACCGTTTTGTGGTTACCGGGCCGGACGGGGAGACGGAAGAATTTTACGATGCCTATGCTTTTCCGAGCCAGCTGGACGAAAAAGCTCAGAAACAGTTTGAGGCAGGGATCTGCTACGACGTCTATGAGATGCTGGGCGCGCATCCGGCAGTGATCGACGGTGTGCGGGGTACCTGCTTTGCAGTATGGGCGCCGAACGCGCTCCGCGTCAGCGTTGTCGGAGATTTTAATCACTGGGACGGAAGGGTGCACCAGATGCATCTCCATGACTCCGGCATCTACGAGCTGTTTATTCCCGGCGTGGGGGAAGGCGATCTGTACAAATATGAGATCAAAGCGAAAGGCGGACTGGTTTACCTGAAGGCGGATCCCTATGCCAATGCGGCACAGCTCCGTCCGGACAATGCCAGCGTGGTTGCCGATCTGAAAAAGTACCGCTGGGAGGACGAAGAATGGATGAAACAGCGGCGGAAAGTCCAGGGGGACAAGACTCCCTTGTACGTCTATGAGGTACATCTCGGCTCCTGGAAAAAGCCTGAGGACGAGCGTGAGTTTTACAACTATCGTGAGATCGCGCCGATGCTGGCGGAATATGTGAAGGAGATGGGCTATACCCATGTGGAGCTGATGCCTGTGATGGAGCATCCGCTGGATGAGTCCTGGGGGTATCAGGTGACAGGATATTACGCGCCAACCGCCAGATACGGAACTCCGGATGATTTCAAATATTTTATGGACTATATGCACCGGCAGGGGATCGGCGTGATCCTTGACTGGGTGCCGGCGCATTTTCCGAGAGATACGTTCGGTCTGTCCGCGTTTGACGGAACCTGCCTGTATGAACACCTGGATCCGAGAAAAGGTTCCCATCCTCACTGGGGCACGCTGATTTACAATTATGGAAGACCGCAGGTGACGAATTTCCTGCTCGCCAACGCTCTGTTCTGGGCGAGAGAATACCATGCGGACGGCATCCGTATGGATGCGGTGGCTTCCATGCTTTACCTGGATTACGGAAAACAGGACGGAGAATGGGTACCTAACATTTACGGAGGCAATGAAAATCTGGAAGCGATCGAATTTTTGAAACATCTGAACAGTGTGTTCAAAAAGAAGTTCCCGGACGCCAAGCTGATCGCAGAGGAGTCCACCGCCTGGCCGAAGGTCACCGGAGATCTGGAAGACGACGGACTGGGCTTTGATTACAAATGGAACATGGGCTGGATGAACGATTTCATCGAGTACATGAAGAATGATCCGGTTTTCCGCGGCTCTCATCATGATCAGCTGACATTCTCCATGATCTATGCGTACAGCGAAAAATTCCTTCTGAGCATTTCTCATGACGAGGTGGTTCACATGAAGGGTTCTCTCTATACAAAAATGCCCGGAGATGACAGCCAGAAGCTGGCGAACCTGCGTCTGGCGTTCGGCTATCAGGCAGCGCATCCCGGCAAAAAACTTCTCTTTATGGGACAGGAGTTCGGCCAGATCCGCGAGTGGAGCGAGCAGAGAGGCCTCGACTGGGAGCTGCTGGAGGAGGATGGACATAAGAAACTGCAGGAGTATATGAAAGCGCTTCTGAAGCTGTATAAGACGTGTCCTGCTCTGTACGAAAATGATTTCAGCTCCGACGGATTCGAGTGGATCAACTGCCTTGAGTGGGAGAAGAACCTGCTGATCTTCCTGCGGAAAGCGAAAAAGAGAGAGGATACGCTTCTGATTGTCTGCAATTTCTCCAACGTGGAATACGACGATTATATGATCGGAGTTCCTTACCCCGGAAAATACAAGGAGATCTTTAACAGCGATGCCGCCGTTTACGGAGGCACCGGCGTTGTAAACCCGAGAGTGAAGATGTCGAAAAAAGCAGAATGTGACGAGCGGAAGAATTCCATCACGGTCAAGATCCCGCCTCTTGCGATTTCCGTCTTCAGCTACAGCCGTCCGGCGGAAAAGGCGAAGGACAACAAAACGGCTAAGACTCGGCAGAAAAAAACACTTGTGAAAAAGGATCTGAAAAAAGAACTGGAGCAGAAATTTGAGACAGAGGAAAAGTAATACATGACGATTGTGGAACAAATCTATCTTTATGCACAGCAAAGACTGGGAGGGTTTGCGGACTTTGTGCTGAAAGTCCTCCTGGCTTTGATCCTTTATTTTATCGCCCGGAAGCTGATCGCAAAACTGTGTGTGGTGATCAGAAAGAACATGTTGAAATTTCATGCGGACCTGGCGATCACGAGCTTTACCGTCTCGCTGGTAAAGTATTCGCTGAATATTTTTCTTGTGCTGACGATTATCGTGCAGCTGAACCTGGTAAAAGAGTCCTCAATCACGGCTGCGATCGCATCTGCCGGCGTAGCGATTTCCCTGGCTCTGCAGGGCGGACTCTCCAACTTTGCCGGCGGTGTTCTGATTCTTCTGCTGAAACCGTTTAAAGTGGGGGATTATATCGTCTTCCCCAATGAGAACCAGGAAGGGACCGTGCGGAAGATTGAAATGTATTATACGACGATCAACAGTGTCGACAACCGTACGATCATGATCCCCAATGCCAATCTGACAAACAGTACGATTGTCAACGTCACGGCGATGGAAAAGAGGAAGCTGGAGATCAAGGTGGGGATTTCTTACTCATCGAACCTGATGGAGGCGAAAGCGATCCTCAAGCGTCTGGTGGAGACGGAGCCGCGGTTCCTGGAAGAGGAAAAGCAGTTTTTTGTGGATGAACTGGGCGAGAGCTGTATTACGGTCGGACTGCGTGCATGGGTTCTGACGGACAATTACTGGCCGGTCAAGTGGGAGATGAATGAAAAGATCAAGCAGGAATTTGACGACGCCGGGATTGAGATTCCATATCCGCAGATGGACGTGCATCTCAAATAGCCGTTTCGCCGGATGGATCCGGAGTGCGGATGATGTGCGAAAAAAAGGCTTGCATTTCCAGTTGCAGAGTGATATACTGGAGATGTTGAATAAAGTAACTGGCTAAGGAGTGGACGAAAGCGTCCACTCTTTCTTTGTAAGTCAAAAATCCCGCGGTGTACCGCGGGCGTAAAAAATTGACAGAGCAGTGAAAAAGGTGGTGAGGATTTGAGCAGAAAAGAGATCTATGAGCAGAAAGCAGAGGAGATGATCCTTCCGATCGTGGAAGCGAATGGCTTTGAACTTGTGGATGTGGAGTATGTCAAAGAAGGCGGAAACTGGTACCTTCGGGCGTACATCGACAAGGAAGGCGGCATTACCGTGGATGACTGCGAAAATGTCAGCCGTGCATTTTCCGACAGACTGGATGAAGACGACTTTATAGAAGACGCCTATATCCTGGAGGTAAGTTCCCCGGGCCTGGGACGCCCGCTCAAAAAAGAGAAGGATTACCGGCGCAGTATGGGAAAAGAACTGGAAATCAGAACGTATCGTGCTGTGGACCGCTGCAGAGAATTTTATGGAGTTCTCACCGCATATGATGATGACAGCGTGACGATTGAAGAGGAGGACGGCACGCTGAGAACATTTGCAAAAACGGATATTGCCTTGATACGGTTGGCATTTGATTTTTAGTACAGGAGGAAGAGAAAAAAATGAACACAGAATTAATAGACTCCCTGAAAATTCTGGAAGAAGAAAAAAATATCAGTAAAGAGACTCTGCTGGAGGCGATCGAACAGTCCCTTTTGCAGGCGTGCAAAAACCATTTTGGTAAGGCTGACAATGTAAAAGTCGTGATCAATCCGGATACCGGAGATTTCCGGGTGACTGCAGATAAGGAAGTCGTAGAAGAAGTGGAAGATCCGGTGCTTCAGATTTCGCTTGCCGACGCAAAGAACATAGATTCCCGTTACGAGATTGGCGACATCGTTCCTGTGGAGATCAAGTCCAAAGAGTTCGGACGGATCGCGACACAGAATGCCAAAAATGTGATTCTCCAGAAGATCCGCGAGGAGGAACGAAAAGTTCTCTATGATCAGTATTTTGAAAAAGAACATGATGTGATGACCGGTATCGTACAGCGGTATTCCGGCAAGAATGTCTGTATCAATCTCGGAAAAGTGGATGCGACTCTGACGGAGAACGAGCAGGTAAAAGGCGAGGTCTTCAAACCGACCGAGCGTGTCAAACTGTATATTCTGGAAGTGAAAAATACGCCGAAAGGTCCGAAGGTTCTCGTCTCCCGTACTCATCCCGAACTGGTAAAGCGCCTGTTCGAGGAGGTTGTAACGGAAGTGAGAGACGGTATTGTTGAGATCAAGAGCATTGCCCGTGAGGCGGGATCGAGAACGAAGATGGCGGTGTGGTCCAACGATCCAGATGTGGATGCGGTCGGCGCATGTGTCGGAATGAACGGAAACCGTGTCAACGCTGTGGTCAAGGAACTGCGCGGAGAGAAGATCGATATCATTACCTGGGATGAAAACCCGGCGCTGCTTATTGAAAATGCGCTGAGTCCGGCGAAGGTGATCTCCGTTATGGCGGATCCGGACGAGAAGACTGCCAAGGTGATCGTGCCGGATTATCAGCTGTCTCTGGCGATCGGAAAAGAAGGCCAGAATGCAAGGCTTGCGGCCCGCCTGACAGGATTTAAGATCGATATCAAGAGTGAGACTCAGGCGAAAGAAGAGGGTGATTTTGATTATTTCGAGGAAGACGAATATGAAGATCTGCCGGAGGACGAGGAAGCTTTCGAGTACAGCGAGGAATCGGAAGAGCTTGACGTGCCTGAGTTGGAAGAAGCTGAGCCGGAAGAAGAATAAGCAGTAAAGGCAGGGAGAGCATTTGAGTACTGTTCGTAAAGTGCCACTGCGCAAATGCATTGGCTGTAATGAAATGAAAAATAAAAAAGAGATGATCCGCGTGGTCAGAACAACAGACAACGAGATCATCCTGGATCCGACAGGCAAGAAAAACGGGCGGGGCGCTTATGTGTGCAGCTCGGAATGTCTTGCAAAAGCGATGAAAAGCCGGGGGCTTTCCCGCTCTCTGAATGCGGAAATCCCTCAGGAAGTATACGAAAAACTCAGGGAGGCGTTTGCAGAACTTGGACATTAAGAAAGCATGCGGCATGCTTGGTCTTGCGATGCGTGCAGGAAAAGTGGCAAGCGGCGAGTTTGCTGTAGAAAAAGCGGTGAAAGAGTACAAAGCGTATCTTGTGATCGTAGCCGGTGAGGCTTCGGAAAATACGCAGAAAAAATTCCGAAATATGTGTCAATATTATAAAGTCCCATATCTTGTCTTTGGAACGAAAGAGGAACTGGGCAGTATCATCGGAAAGGAATACCGGGCCAGCCTTGCGGTGTGTGATAAAAATTTTGCAGAAGTGATTCGAGAGCATCTTGTGTAAGGGTTTTTCCAGATTTGTCAGGATGCGGCAATGAAAGAAAGGTCGGTGTATCTATGCCAGGAAAGAGAGTTTACGAACTTGCAGGCGAACTGAACCTTAGCAATAAAGAGGTCCTGGGCTTTTTACGATCGAAAAATATTGATGTGAAAAGTCATATGAGCAGTCTGAAAGAAAACGAGGAAGCTATGGTGCGTCAGGCACTTGGTTCAAAAGAGGAGAGAAAGCCAGTGGATAAAAAAGAGACAGAAACCAGAGAAGTACAGAAGAAAACAGGAGAAGAGGCGAAAGCGGAACGCCCGAAAAAGAAAAATATCATCTCCGTAGTCCGTCCGCAGAATGCGACGAGCAAGGAGGCAAGAGAATTCGCGAAAAACCAGAGCCAGAAACCTGCGAAAGGAAGCCGTCCGGCGCGCTCGAAAAATGACCGTTCCCGTGGGGAACGTCCGGCGCGTCCGCAGGGAGACCGTCCAGCGGCAGGGTCTCAGACAGCGCAGAATCGTCTGCAGGGAGACCGTCCGGCGGTAAGTGCACAGTCTGCGCAGAACCGTCCGGCGTCTGACCGTACGTCCGGCAGCAATGCGGGCCGTTCCCAGAGCAAAGACGGCCGTTCAGTGGGAAACGGAGCGGGTCGTTCTCAGAATGACCGTCCGGCACGTTCCGGAAGAGACGGCCGTCCGTCTTCCGGCAGCGGAAACCGTGCGCAGGGAGATCGTCCGGCACGTTCTTATGGAGAAAAATCCGGGGAGAAAAATTCGTTTGGACGCGGAAACGGAAGACCGTCCCGTCCGGACCGTGGTCCCAGACCGTTTGCCAAGGATGAGGACAACAGCGGCAGCCGCCGTCCGGGTTCCGATAACAGAAGAGGCGGAAAATCCGACGGACACAGATCGTCCGGCGCGGATACCATCGATCTTGGGATCAAGAAACCGGGACGTGACACAAACAGAAAAGAGAAAGATAAAAACAAAGATGACCGCAGGGGCAATCGATTTAATGATGATCGCCGTTCCGGCAATCGTCCGAATCAGGGCGGCCGTCAGCAGTCCAGAGTGCCGAAAGCGCTCCAGAAACCGGTGAATAAGCCGAAACAGGAAACGCCGAAGGAGACAGTAAAAGAGATCAAACTTCCCGAGAAAATGACCATTCGGGAGCTGGCGGAGAAGATGAAGATGCAGCCGGCAGTGATCGTTAAGAAATTGTTCATGGAAGGTACTCTTGTCACAGTCAACAATGAAATTGATTTTGAAAAGGCACAGGAGATTGCGCTGGATTATGACATTATCGCTGAGCCGGAAGAAAAGGTGGATGTGATCGAGGAGCTGCTGCGCGACGAGGAGGATGACGAGTCAACACTGATCCCGCGTCCGCCGGTAGTCTGCGTTATGGGCCATGTAGACCACGGAAAAACATCCCTTCTGGACTGCATCCGTCATACCAATGTGACGGACCGCGAGGCAGGCGGTATTACCCAGCACATCGGTGCGTATACCGTTTCGATCAACGGACAGAAGATCACGTTCCTGGATACGCCGGGACATGAGGCGTTTACCGCGATGCGTATGCGCGGCGCAAATGCGACCGATATTGCGATCCTGGTGGTGGCAGCGGACGACGGTGTGATGCCGCAGACCGTCGAGGCGATCAACCACGCAAAGGCTGCCGGTGTGGAGATCATCGTGGCGATCAATAAGATCGATAAGCCGGGAGCAAATGTGGAACGTGTGAAACAGGAACTTTCCGAATATGAACTGATCCCCGAGGACTGGGGCGGAAGTACCGTGTTCGTTCCGGTATCCGCAAAGACCCACGAGGGCATCAGCGATCTGCTGGAGATGATCCTGCTGACTGCAGAAGTCCTTGAACTGAAAGCAAATCCGAAACGCCGCGCGAGAGGCCTTGTCATCGAGGCGGAACTGGACAAAGGAAAAGGTCCGGTGGCAACGATCCTTGTACAGAAGGGTACGCTGCATGTGGGAGACCCGATCGCAGCCGGTGCGTGTCATGGAAAAGTCCGTGCGATGATGGATGATAAAGGACGCCGGGTCAAAGAAGCAGGTCCGTCTACCCCTGTAGAGATTCTCGGACTTTCCGACGTTCCGAATGCAGGAGAGATCCTGGTGGCTACGGAATCCGACAAGGAAGCGAAGAATTTTGCGGCGACCTTTGTTTCGGAAGGCAAGAAGAGTCTGCTGGAAGAGACCAGGACTAAGATGTCTCTGGATGATCTGTTCAGCCAGATCCAGGAAGGAAATCTGAAAGAGCTGAATATCATTGTGAAAGCGGATGTTCAGGGATCGGTTGAGGCGGTGAAACAGAGTCTTGTGAAGCTGTCCAATGATGAGGTTGTGGTCCGCGTGATCCACGGCGGCGTAGGCGCGATTAACGAATCCGATGTTACGCTGGCTTCTGCATCCAATGCAATCATCATCGGATTTAACATACGTCCGGACGCGACTGCAAAATCCACTGCGGAGCAGGAAGGCGTGGATATCCGCCTGTACCGTGTGATCTACCAGGCGATCGAGGATATCGAGGCGGCGATGAAGGGAATGCTGGAACCGATCTACGAAGAGAAGGTGATCGGACACGCGGAAGTGCGCCAGCTGTTCAAGGCGTCCGGTGTCGGAACGATCGCAGGAAGTTATATACTGGACGGCGTCTTCCAGAGAGGATGCAAGGTACGTATCAGCCGTGAAGGCACTCAGATTTACGAGGGCGCGCTTGCATCTCTGAAGCGTTTTAAAGACGACGTCAAAGAAGTCAAAGCGGGCTACGAATGTGGTCTTGTGTTTGAGGGCTTCAATGATCTTCAGGAACTTGACCAGGTAGAAGCATATATCATGGTTGAGGTTCCCAGATAACGGAATAAGGTGTGAAAGTTTGGAAGGAAACTTCCAAATCTCCCTTAATGACGCAGTAAGTGCGTCAGGAGGAGGAAATAATGAGAAAAAACAGCATAAAAAATACCCGTATCAACGGGGAGGTTCAAAGAGAACTGAGCAACATCATCCGTACAGAGCTGAAAGATCCACGGGTCGGAATGATGACTTCTGTGACGGGCGTGGAGACGGCTCCTGATCTCAAGACCTGCAAGGTGTATATCAGTGTGCTGGGAAATCAGGAGGAATCGAAGGCGACGATCCAGGGTCTGCGCAGCGCGGAAGGTTTTATCCGCAGAATGCTGGCGAAGAATCTGAACCTGAGAAACACGCCGGAGCTTACGTTTGTACTGGATGAATCCATCGCCTATGGTGTCGCTATGTCGAAACTGATCGACGAAGTGACCCATACACAAGAGGAGGGAAAGGACGATGAAGAAGCTTGATGAGATCCTTGAAGGTGTTCAGACTGTCGCAATCGCAGGCCATGTAAATCCGGACGGAGACTGTATCGGCTCTGCGATGGGCGTCTATCTGTATCTGAGAGATAATTTCTCTCAGATACAGGCGGATGTTTATCTGGAGGGAAAAAAGCACGGGTTCGAATTTATCCCCGAGATCTCCTCCGCCAGGACGGAGATCCGGAAGGAATGGATCTATGATCTGCTGATCCTGGTGGATGTATCCAGCACAGACCGGGTGGCTCTTGCCGGGGAATATATCGCCACTGCGAAAAAAACAGTGTGCATCGATCATCATGTGACAAATACAGGATTCTGTATGGAAAATCATGTGATCCCGGACGCAAGCTCTACCTGTGAGGTGCTGTATGATCTGATGGATCATGAGAAAATCTCGAGGGAATGTGCGACTGCGCTTTATACAGGTATTGTGACGGATACCGGTATCTTTCAGTACAGCAATACGACGCCGCACACTATGCGTGTCGCAGCATCACTGCTTGAGAAGGATATTCCGTTTTCCGATATCGTGGAACAGGCTTTTTACCGGAAGACCTACGCACAGAATCAATTGATGGGAAGAACGCTGATGGAGAGCATCATGCTGCTGAATGGAAAATGCATTGTCGGGATCGTACGTCAGAAAGAGATGAAATTCTACGGACTGACGCCGGCGGATATGGACGGGATCGTCAATCAGCTGCGCTACACAGAAGGCGTGGAGGTTGCGATCTTCCTGTATGAGCTGGCGCCGCAGACTTTTAAGGTCAGCATGCGCTCCGACAAAAAAGTGGATGTCAGCAAGATCGCCAATCTGTTTGGCGGCGGCGGACATATCCGTGCGGCGGGCTGCACGATGAACGGAAGCCCGTTTGACGTGGTCAATAACCTGACCCTGTATATCGAAAAACAGTTGTTGGAAAGCGACGGAGAATAACATGATACATGGCGTACTGAATGTTTACAAGGAAGCCGGTTTTACTTCCCACGATGTGGTGGCAAAACTGAGAGGAATCCTGAAGCAGAAAAAGATCGGGCATACAGGAACCCTTGATCCCGATGCAGTCGGCGTTCTCCCGGTCTGTCTGGGCAAAGGGACCCGTCTGTGCGATCTGCTGACGGATGAGACAAAAACATATGAGACAGTGCTTCTTCTCGGGCAGAGTACCGATACACAGGATACCAGCGGCACTGTTCTGGAGACTGCAGAACCGGAAACGGACCCGGAAAAGATTCGTGCATGTATCGCCGGATTTGAGGGAGAATATATGCAGACGCCTCCGATGTATTCCGCTTTGAAAGTCAACGGACGGAAACTCTATGAGCTTGCGAGAGAGGGCATCGAGGTGGAACGTAAACCCCGCCGGGTACAGTTTCACAGCATCAGAATTCTGGAGATTGCACCGCCCAGGGTGAAAATGGAGGTGACTTGTTCCAAAGGTACTTATATCCGTACTCTGTGTCATGATATCGGGGAGTCTCTGGGATGCCACGGATGCATGGAGCATCTTACCCGTACCCGTGTCGGACGTTTTCAGATTGCGGACAGCAAGACACTGAATGAAATCGAGACGGCAGTCAGGGAGGGAACGTTTGCACAGCTTCTGACGCCGGTGGATCAGATGTTTTCCGATCATCCTTACATAGCAGTGCGGCCGGAAGCCGACGGTCTTGTGTTTAACGGAAATCCGCTGAAAGAGTCGTCCTTTGCCGGCGGCGCACGCCCTGACCGGACGACGAAAATCCGTCTGTACAGCAGCGATGGTTTGTTTGTTGGGATTTATCAGTATGACGAGAAGAGAAAAATTTGGAAACCTGAGAAAATGTTTCTGGAGCGGCCATGAAATATATAAAAAATACATTATCTTTTGAAACGCAGCGCGGCAGTGTGGTCACGCTCGGAAAATTTGACGGGCTGCACCGGGGGCATATGCTTCTGGTGAACCGTGTCCTGGAGGTAGGAAGACAGGAGGGGCTGGAGACGGTGATCTTTACTTTTGCCGTCCCGCCGTCCATGCGGGTGGCGCATGAACCGGCGCATCAGCTGCTGACTAATGATGAGCGACATCTTCGTCTGGAAGGATATGGCGTGGATATGCTGATCGAATGTCCGTTCAGCGATGCGGTCATGCATATGGAACCGGAGGCGTTTATCCGAGAGATTCTGGTGGAAAAGCTGCATGCGGCCTGTGTCGTCGTCGGAACAGATTTCCGTTTCGGTTATCAGAGAAGAGGCGACGTCCGGATGCTCGAGACGCTGGGGCCTTCCTGCGGATTCCGGACAGAGATCATACAGAAAGCCCGGGAGGACGGCCGTGAGATCAGCAGCACCTGGATCAAGGAAGAACTGCGGAAAGGCAGCATGGAGACTGTGGAGCGCCTTCTGGGGTATCCCTACACCGTCAGGGAAGAAATTGTTCACGGACGGGCGCTGGGACGCACCATAGGCGTACCTACGATCAATCAGGTCCCGGTCAAGGAAAAACTCCTGCCGCCCTATGGCGTCTATGTATCCCGCGTGAAAGTAGGCGGTCAGGAATTCTACGGGATGACGAACATCGGCGTAAAACCCACGGTGAAGGAAAATTTTACAGGTGTGGAGACATATCTGTTTGACTGCGGCCAGGATCTTTACGGACAGATGGCCGAAGTGGCATTGCTGCATTTTCAGAGAAGAGAGCAGAAATTTCCGTCAGTGGAGGCCTTGCAGGAACATCTGAAAAAGGATGAAAAGCAGGCAAGACAATTTCTGCGGGAAAACTACAGAGTGTAAGCAGGAAAGAAGGATATTCTGAAGTTCGGAATATCCTTTTTTGATACGTCCGGTAAGCGGATGCAAATTACCCCTTGACAGGAAAAATCATCCTGATATAATATCTTCGTAATAAAAACGTAATATATTTAATAAAGACGTTAAAAATGTAAAGAAATGTCATAAAACAGGAAATTTATGGAGGTATTTATGTTATTGAAGAAAATCATACTGGCGGCATGCATTGCCGCCGGCGCTGTTTGCGTGATTCCGGCGGCGGAAGCACAGGCCGCACAGGCGCAGGTTCAGACTTTTGAAGGCGCCAAAAACTATGCGGTCGCAGCGGTGAGCGAGGGGTCTTATGTGAATATACGTGAGAATGCAGGGACGGAGTATTCCATTGTCGGAAAGCTTGAAAACCATGGACTGTGCTATATCCAGGAACAGGACGGCGACTGGTACCGGGTGATTTCCGGCGAGGTGGAAGGTTATATCCGCCAGGATCTTCTGAAGACCGGCGAGGAGGCGTGGATGGAGGTCCACACAGCAGGAGAGGAAAATATGCCGGTGGCTTCCGTCCTGAATACGAGAGAAGAACTGGTGGCGTTTGCCTGCCAGTTTATCGGCAACCCTTATGTGTGGGGAGGGACGAGCCTGACCAACGGCGCGGACTGTTCCGGCTTTACTCTTCAGGTGTTTGCCAATTACGGGATCAGCCTGCCTCATTCCTCGCGGGCACAGGCCGGCTGCGGAACACAGGTGGCTGTCAGCGATGCACAGCCGGGAGACCTGATCTTTTACGCAGATAACGGGAGTATCTACCATGTAGTCATCTATATCGGAGACGGCCAGGCAGTACACGCCAGCAGCGCAAAGACGGGGATCAAGATCTCCGATGTCCAGTATGATAAGGCGGTCTGTGCGGTGAGCCTGCTGTAAGTGTAACCGTCAGCCATTGACCAACGCGACTTTTAAAAAAATGAAAATCTGTATTTACATTTAAAAATGAATATGCTATACTAATTGAGTGTATGGGATGAGGCATCCCTGCCCTGATTCAGAAGTCGGACACTCCGACCGCTTCTTAGTCAGTGGCGTAAGAAAAATAACAGGAGGAAACAAAAATGATTTCAAAAGAAAAGAAACAGGCTATTATGGCTGAGTACGCAAGAACCGAAGGAGATACCGGATCACCGGAGGTACAGGTTGCTATTCTGACAGCAAGAATCGAGGAGCTTACAGAGCATCTGAAGGTACATCACAAAGATCATCACAGCAGAAGAGGTCTTCTGAAGATGGTTGGCCAGAGACGTGGCTTACTGGATTACCTGAAGAAAACTGATATTGAGAGATACCGTGCATTAATCGAAAAACTGGGCATCAGAAAATAATCAGCTTGTCAGCGGGCGGGAACTTTTTTCCGCCCGTTTCTTTTAAGAGAAATCACGGCGGTCCGGAAAATCGGACTGCTATGAGAAATCTGCAGTGTTTTGCCGGAAACTGATTCCGGCAAAACACTGCCGGATCTCCGGGAAAAGTGTCCGGGACCACTGAAAAGCATATCGGCGTCCGGCTGACTGCCGGAAGGAGACTTCCCGCGGAAGCAGCGGGTATGTTTTTCAGTAGTTTCGGAAGAACTTACGTCCTGGAGAAGTAGATCATCTGATCGAGACAGAAAAATAAGTTAAAGGAGAGCAGTTTTTATGTACAAGAGTTTTTCCATGGAACTGGCTGGCCGTACGCTTACGGTTGACGTGGACCGTGTTGCAAAGCAGGCAAACGGCGCGGCGTTTATGCATTATGGCGACACCGTGGTACTGTCCACCGCTACAGCGTCAGACAAGCCGAGAGACGGGATTGATTTTTTCCCGCTGAGTGTTGAATACGAAGAAAAAATGTACGCCGTAGGAAAGATCCCGGGCGGATTTAACAAGAGAGAGGGAAAGGCCAGCGAGCATGCGATCCTGACCAGCCGTGTGATCGACCGGCCGATGCGCCCGCTGTTTCCGAAGGATTACCGCAATGACGTAACGCTCAATAATATGGTAATGTCTGTGGATCCGAATTGCAATCCGGAGGTTGTTGCGATGCTGGGTTCCGCGATCGCAACCTGCATTTCCGATATTCCGTTTGACGGTCCCTGTGCTATGACACAGATGGGTATGATCGACGGCGAGTTGATTGTCAATCCGACGTTGGCACAGAAAGCAGTTTCCGATCTGAGTCTGACTGTCGCTTCCACCCGCGAGAAGGTCATTATGATCGAGGCGGGAGCCAATGAGATCTCGGAGGCCAAGATGATCGAGGCTATTTACAAAGCGCATGACGTCAACCAGGAGATCATCAAATTTATTGACGGCATCGTGGCAGAGTGCGGAAAACCGAAACACAGCTATGAGAGCTGCGCGGTTCCGGAAGAATTGTTTGCGGCGATCCGCGAGATCGTTCCGCCGGAAGAGATGGAAGAGGCGGTATTTACCGATGACAAACAGACACGGGAAGAAAATATCCGTGTGATCACCGAGAAGCTGGAAGAAGCGTTTGCGGAAAACGAAGAATGGCTTGCCGTGCTGGGCGAGGCTGTTTACCAGTACCAGAAAAAGACCGTCCGCAAGATGATCCTGAAGGATCACAAACGTCCGGACGGACGTGCGATTAATCAGATCCGTCCGCTGGCGGCCGAGGTGGATATCATCCCGAGAGTTCACGGCTCCGCGATGTTTACCCGCGGACAGACGCAGATCTGTACCGTAACAACGCTTGCGCCGCTTTCGGAAGCGCAGAAGCTGGACGGTCTGGACGAGTTTGAAACTTCCAAGAGATATATGCATCAGTATAACTTCCCGTCCTATTCTGTGGGAGAGACAAAGCCATCCCGCGGTCCGGGACGCCGTGAGATCGGCCACGGAGCGCTTGCGGAGCGTGCGTTGATCCCGGTGCTTCCGAGCGAGGAAGAGTTCCCGTATGCGATCCGTACGGTTTCTGAGACCTTCGAGTCCAACGGTTCCACTTCTCAGGCAAGTATCTGTGCGTCCACCATGTCTCTGATGGCGGCAGGCGTACCGATCAAAAAGCCGGTAGCCGGAATCTCCTGTGGTCTTGTGACCGGAGAGACAGACGATGATTATCTGGTTTTGACAGATATTCAGGGGCTGGAAGATTTCTTCGGCGATATGGACTTCAAGGTTGCCGGAACTCATGATGGAATCACTGCGATCCAGATGGATATCAAGATTCATGGCCTGACCCGCCAGATCGTTGAAGAGGCGATCGCGAGAACGAAGGAAGCCAGAGAATACATCCTGACGGAAGTTATGGAAAAAACGATCGCGGCTCCGCGTCCCACCGTTGGCCCGCTGGCTCCGAAGATCATCCAGATCCAGATCGATCCTCAGAAGATCGGCGACGTGGTAGGCCAGAGAGGTAAAACCATCAATGCGATCATCGACGAGACTGGCGTTAAGATCGATATCGATGATGACGGTTCCGTTTCCATCTGTGGTACGGATCAGGCGATGATGGATAAGGCGGTAGAATATATCCGCATTATCACAACGGAATTTGAAGCCGGACAGATCTTTACCGGAAAAGTAGTGAGCATCAAAGAGTTTGGCGCGTTCCTGGAGTTCGCCCCGGGAAAAGAAGGTCTGGTTCATATTTCCAAGATCTCTAAATCCCGGATCAACCATGTGGAAGATGTTCTGACCCTGGGAGACGTAGTCAAAGTCGTGTGCCTTGGCAAAGATAAAATGGGAAGAGTAAGTTTCAGCATGAAAGACGTTCCTGCGAATGCGTAAAGTATTGCTGAAACGTCTTGAACATCGGATCGGACAGAAACGATGAGTGGCAAAGACATATAGAAGGGCTTTGGGACAGGGCGTAAAGCCTTGTCCTGAAGCCTTCTTTTTTCACCGGCTGACGGAAGCGGAATCATGTTCCGGTGAAAATTGTTTGCGGAAGAAAGGTAGAAAAGGGAATGAGGTATCACAATATTACAAAGGATGACATGTTGAATGGAGATGGACTGAGAGTGGTATTGTGGGTAGCCGGGTGCAGCCATCACTGCAAAGGATGTCAGAATCCGATCACCTGGGACCCGGACGGAGGAATTCCATTTGACGAGGCCGCAAAGCAGGAAATCTTTGAGCAGCTGGACAAAGATTATATTTCCGGGATCACGTTTTCCGGCGGTGATCCGCTCCATCCGGCCAACGAGGCGGATGTGACGGCGCTCGCAAAGGAAATCAAAGAAAAGTATCCGGCAAAGGATATCTGGCTCTACACCGGATACCGGTGGGAAGAGATCTGCGATCACGAGATCGCCGCTTACGCGGATGTGGTGGTTGACGGTCGGTTTATTCTGGAACAGCTGGATGTAACGCTTCCATGGAAGGGAAGCCCGAACCAGAGAGTGATCGATGTGAAGAAGACGATGCAAAAAGGAAAGATCGTACTGTTTGACGAGGAGGAAACGGATGGAGAAGATTAAGATACAGTATCTGAACGATGAGATCGAAAGACTCCGTTATATCGACGGGAAGTCTGACTGGATCGATCTGCGCGCGGCGGAAGATGTGGAGATGAAAGCGGGAGAATTCCGCCTGATTCCGCTGGGCGTGGCGATGCAGCTTCCGAAAGGGTATGAAGCACATATCGTTCCGAGAAGCAGCACATTTAAAAACTTTGGGATCATTCAGACAAATCACATGGGGATCATCGATGAGTCTTACTGCGGTCCGAATGACTGGTTTTATATGGCGGCATACGCCCTGCGGGACACGGTGATCCATAAAAACGACAGGATCTGCCAGTTCCGGATCCAGAAACATCAGCCGGAGATCGTCTTTGAGGAAGTGGAACGCCTGGAGGGAGAAGACCGCGGCGGAATCGGAAGCACGGGCGTGCGATAACATTTCCGGAAACACTGAAACATACATGTGTCTTACCGAGAAAAGTTCAAAAAGTTCAATTTAGAAACAGTAAAAGTAGCATTTTCTGGTTCAAAAAAGAATAATTTCATCCTCCAATATTGAATATAAAATGTATACGTGGTAATATAAGTTCAATGAATTCAAATAAGTTCATTTTTTCAATGACAAAGAAATGAACTTATTTGTGGAATGCTTTGTCTGGATCATATCTTTTGGAACGGACGGTGAACAGACAGTCTGCTTTTACGAGCAGGATCATTGAATTTTGGGAGGATAATGAGATGTCGAATGAATTGTTTGCGCAGAGACTGAAGTCGGCGATGGAACAACAGCATATGAAACAGGTGGATCTGGTCCGTGCGGCGGAAGAACGCGGTCTGAAGCTTGGGAAAAGCCATGTGAGCCAGTATGTCAGCGGAAAGACCGTGCCGCGGGAGGAGATCCTCCGTTTCCTTGCAGAGACGCTGCAGGTGGATGCCGGTTGGCTGACCGGAGACGATGAAACAAAGCCTGCGGATGGGGAACCTTATGTCCGTGAATTCCGAAAATCCACGAAGCTGGATCACGTTCTGTATGACGTCCGCGGACCGGTGGTGGAAGAAGCGGACCGCATGGAAAACGAAGGGGTCCGGATTTTGAAACTTAATATCGGAAATCCGGCGCCTTTTGATTTTCATGCTCCTGACGAAGTGGTTTTCGACCTGCGCCGCCAGCTGACAAAGTGTGAAGGATATTCTCCGGCCAACGGTCTGTTTTCCGCCAGGAAAGCGATCATGCAGTATGCACAGCTGAAGAAAATTCCCAATGTCTCCGTGGACGATATTTACACGGGCAACGGCGTCAGCGAATTGATCAATCTGTGTATGTCCGCATTGCTGGACAATGGGGATGAAATTTTGATCCCTTCTCCGGATTATCCGCTCTGGACAGCTTGCGCGACGCTTGCGGGAGGAAAGGTGGTACATTACATCTGCGATGAGCAGTCAGACTGGTACCCGGATCTCGCAGACATCCGCAGGAAAATCACTTCCCGCACAAAGGCGATCGTAATCATCAATCCCAACAATCCTACGGGCGCGCTTTATCCGAGAGAGGTACTGCAGCAGATCGTTGACATAGCCAGGGAGCATCAGCTGATGATCTTCTCCGATGAGATTTATGACCGGCTGGTAATGGACGGCGAAGAGCATGTTTCCATTGCGTCGCTTGCTCCGGATCTGTTCTGTGTAACTTACAGCGGACTGTCAAAATCCCATATGGTTGCCGGATTCCGGATCGGATGGATGATCCTCAGCGGCAATAAAAGGATCGCGAGAGACTACATCGAGGGGATCAAGATGCTCTCCAATATGAGACTCTGTTCCAATGTTCCGGCACAGTCGATCGTGCAGACGGCTCTGGGCGGATTTCAGAGTGTAAACAGTTATATAGAACCGGGCGGAAGAATTTATGAACAGCGGGATTATATTTATCATGCGCTGACAGAAATCCCGGGAATCACAGCGGTGAAACCGAAAGCGGCGTTTTATATTTTTCCGAAACTGGATATTAAAAAGTTCCACATCGTGGACGATGAGAAATTCGTTCTGGACCTGTTGAAAGAAAAGAAGATCCTTCTGATCCACGGCGGAGGCTTCAACTGGCATCAGCCGGACCATTTCCGGGTCGTTTACCTGCCGAGGCTGGAGGTATTAAAGGAAGCAGCTGGAAAGATCGCAGATTTTTTGAGTACGTACCACCAGTAGAAAAGACAGCCTGGATATCGGGATAAGCCGCCTGCCGTCGCGCTGCTCACGCTCTGCGTGAGTAGATACGCAAAACCGGCGGAACGGTGAATCTGAACAGATGATAGGAAAAAGACAGACACTTTTGGGAGAGTGTCTGTCTTTTTCCGCACTTTGGCAAAATCAATGTATGCCATAGCGTTTTTTTGCCCAGTGGATTTCTGCTGTGTTTACTGCTTCATCTGTACAGTGTTATTCGAAATCTTGAATTTTTTGAAGCTGTTGATAAAGCTGGAGATCCGGCTGTACCCATACTGTTTGACGTCGAATCCTCCGAAATGACTGCGGAGCGCCTCGTGAATAATGCTCAGGTTGTCGACCCTTCCATTGTTATTCTGGATAAATTCTGTCAGGAATTTTTCGATTTCCGGCCGGGAAACGGTGCTGTGCTTTTCTTTGACCAGATAGTTATGTCCGGCTTTGATCAATTCAATATCGTCCATGCTCTCGAGAAACGTGGACAGTTTGGAATATCCGTAATTTCGTACATCAAATTCGGAGAACTTTTTCTGCAAGATATTGCCGACTTCGCTCAGAGTCGTATTTTTTCCGTGGTCATTGTTGTCTGTGAGGATCCTGGAAACGGTCCGCCCAATTTCCGCCTTGCTGGTGATCGCGGGCGTCTCTTCCATGGAACTTCCGTATCGGATGGAGGAATCTGAGATCGCATTGCCGGACGGCGCGACATCGTCCTCATTCTGGGAAATGATCTCGAGGATTTTAAAGGAATCACAGGCGACGCGAAAAGAGGAGGGTGTTTTCTGCTCTCCCATACCGAGCACATACATACCGGATTCCCGGAGACGCTGGGCGAGTTTCGTAAAATCGGAATCGGAGGATACCAGACAAAAGCCTTCCACATGATTGGAATAGAGAATGTCCATTGCGTCGATGATCATCGCAGAATCCGTGGAATTTTTTCCGTTGGTGTTGCTGTACTGCTGAATGGGATTGATGGAATACTGGAGGAGTTGTTCTTTCCAGCTTCGTTTTGAGATGTCTGTCCAGTCTCCGTAGATACGTTTGTAGGTGGCGACCCCCTGGTCGGAGACTTCATCGAGAATGTATTTGATATACTTTGGAGAAACATTGTCGGCGTCGATCAGCACGGCAAATCTCCTGTCTTTCTGCTCCATAGGCGTTTTTCCTTCCTTAGGGGTCCAATCTCTTTTGGCCCCACATATATACAGTTTAGTATAAATTTTCTGTCCGGTCAATGGACAAAGCGATGTTTTTCCCGGCGAATTTTTGTTGAATTAGAATTGAAACACAGGGAGAAATATAGTAGACTGGACAAAAGGCTGGGACAAAGAACCGTCGGAAAACCGTATGCAGCAGGCAGACCAGGTGGCTGGGACGACAGCAGAGAGTGTGCAGGGAAAGAAAGGTGAGAAAATGATATTGGATAGTTTTTTGAGGGCAGCAGAGTCTGAGGGTGTGCTGCCTTTTGGCGGAGAGGTGCGCAGAGACGGTCGGATCACGGAAAGCTGGGAACAGACGCCCGGAAAACGGTATCCGGTATATTCCGCAGCGAAAAGTTTTACCTCCACAGCTGTGGGATTTGCTGTGGACGAGGGGAAAATGAAACCGGAAGATCCGCTGGAAAAGTTCTTTTCAGCGGAGTTGGACCGGGTGGACCAGACAAGCGGAGATTTATGGAGAAGCGTGACGATCCGGCGGCTGCTGACGATGACTGTGCCGGGTCTGCCCTTCCGGCCGTCGGGGGAAGACTGGCTGCTGGACTGCTTTTCCAAAAGGATCGACGCGGAGAGAGGGGCAGCCTTTTCGTATTCCAACCTGCCGGCCTATCTGGCCGGCGTCGCTGTGGAGCGGTCTGTCGGAGAAAATACGGCGGCTTATCTGGAACGGAAATTGTTTTCCGAAATGGGTATTCCGACGCCGCCGATGCAGTACTGTCCGAAAGGACATTTTTACGGGGCCACGGGAATGGAACTGACGCCCGATGAGCTGGGCGCTCTCGGACAGCTGTATCTGAACCATGGACTGTGGGACGGACAGAGGATCCTGTCGGAATCCTGGTGCCGGGAAGCGGTCAGGCGCCAGGTGGAGAACCGGGAAGGCGGATACGGATACTTTTTCTGGGTACGTCCGGACGGCGGGTTTACGATCCGTGGCAAATGGGGACAGAGATGCTATGTCTTTCCGGAACAGCAGACGGTAGTGTCCTGGGTCTCTCATCTTCCGGAAACGGAGCGGTGTGAACGTCAGGAACAATTGTTTCAGGAGGCGGCTCAAGAAGCCGGTCTGATGTGACAACCACCGGACGGTAATATTCCGTGCGGGCCGGAATCAGAAGATCTGTTTATTGGTACTATAACAGCAGGATAATAGAAGAGAAGAGCAGGAAAAGATAAGCAGGATCCGGAGATCTGCGGTATAGTATCATATATTGACGCAGTAAATGCGTCAAGAGGAGGAAAGTTTGGAAGTAAACTTCCAAATCTACCATTATTGACGCAGTGAATGCGTCAAGAGGAGGAAAAGATGAATCAGAAAGAGAGAATGCTTGCGGAACTTCCGTACCGAGCATGGCTGGATGGGCTGGCGGAGGAACGCCAGGAGGCAAAAAAGAAGGTATTCCGTTTTAACCACACGAGCCCGGAGGATCAGGAGACACTGGACCGTCTGATCCGTGAGATCATCGGTGTTCATGGGGAACATCTGACGGTGGAGCAGCCGTTTCACTGTGATTACGGCAGTAATATTGAAGTGGGCGAGAATTTTTTCGCCAATTATAACCTGACGATTCTGGATGTCGCAAAAGTGGTGATCGGGAGCAACGTCCAGATCGCGCCGAACGTATCCATTTACACGGCAGGACATCCTCTGGATCCGGAGGCTAG
>ERZ1643246.461-NODE-461-length-52363-cov-8.270245_pt1 | contig 52363 bp, 42 predicted proteins | sample MGYA00579265_ERZ1643246 | MGnify/ENA primary metagenome ERZ1643246 (study PRJEB29033, sample SAMEA4952261) | chicken gut metagenome | biome: Broiler Chicken; feature: Gastrointestinal Tract; material: Caecum | place: Ireland | collected 2018 | study: Broiler... | reverse complement strand
TCCATCTCTACTACTTCGCCGTTCACGATCTTGATGGAAGGAGTAGGGTCATATGGGCTGTTCATCGCAATAAATCCAACTTCTGGCCACTCTAAAGCGTAGCCGTCCTGATTAACAGGTCTTTGATCTAAATATTCAAAACGTTTACTTCTCACGGTCTCAACACCTCTCAATTTCTCAATTAAACTTTCTTCTATACTATCTTACAGAAGCTCCGATATCTGCCTTTCCGTTCACATTATGTAAGCAGATATCCCATTTACCAGTTCCCTTATGTTCTCTCAACGTACATAAGGTATGCTAAAAATCAAAGCGTTATCTTAGATATAAGGAACAGTTGTGGATTCCAGTGGTTCGTTCGGCTCTAAGGCTTTCAGTAACTGTTTTCCAACTTCTCTTGCGCCGATAATAGCCTGTCTAACTGCACCTGAATCTCCAGTAAAGAAGAAGTTAACCTCGTTGGAGAAGGATGTTCCGCCGTTACCTGGTGTAGCGATAGCGATAGGATCAATTGTAGCAGTCTTAGCAGCTGTATCCGCTAATACAACACCGATACCTGCAGGAGCACCTACAGTGATACCAAATGCTTTACCAACAACAGCGCCGAATGCTTTCTCTAAGCAGTAGGATGCACGTGCTGTGTACTGGAACTCCAGATGTCCTGCGGAGTTACCGTATACATCACCCATCTGTTTCTCAACAAAGCTTAATGCAACTTCAACAGCTCTTCTTGCATCGGATACGTCCTCAGCACCAAAGATTGTTAAGGAACCATGACCAGCGCCGCCTTCTGTATCTCTTGGGCACTCGCAAAGAACGATTTCAGTATTTGTAGCTTTAACAGCTTCGTCACATGCAAAAATCTGTGGGCCTGCACCAACACGGTCGGAAATAATACCGATAGAACGGTATTTAGGATCGATTTTCAGTAATTCATGAACGCTGTAGTCAAGGTTAGCGATTACCAGACCGATTGTATGTCCTAAAGCTGTTCCAACGTACTCTGTTAATCCGCAAAGGTCTTCGTTGATTCCCTTAGGAGTTGGAGCTGCGATAGTTGTATCATTAGCGAAAGCACTTTCAGCCTGAGTGCCACCCATTTTTTTCATCACTTCGTCCATGATTTTAGCCATCATTTCATCTTTCATTGAATTATACCTCCATTAATAATTGATCAGACTAGGACTAAACTTATTGTGGTAAGATTTTTTCTACGTCTGTATGTGGTCTTGGGATTACATGGCTGGACACAACTGTACCTACCTTGTCAGCAGCAACTGTACCTGCATCAACAGATGCCTTAACAGCTCCTACATCACCTCTGACCATAACAGTAACTAAACCAGATCCGATTTTCTCATATCCCACCAGTGTTACGTTTGCTGATTTAACCATGGAATCGGCTGCTTCGATTGCGCCAACCAAACCTTTGGTCTCAATCATTCCTAAAGCTTCCTTCTGCATAATTGACCTCCTTATAAAAATTCTTGTCTGTCTGGATAGGACAGACTACCTTTGGTTGATTTACAGGATAGTATCATTATATAGCAACTTTCACAAAATTACTTGGCTTTTTCCTATAATTTTTAGCTTTTAAATACACAGGAACTGCCAAAAGCCATTCTTCGACATGATACTTTGTTGACATCTTTTTTGCCGGACAACAAAACAATTCTATCCGGCATGTCTATTATTTTGCGATGTGATCCAGGATCTTACTGATATCCTCCGCTGTAACTTTTCTCGGGTTAGCCTGTGTGCAGGCGTCAGCGAGCGCTCTGCGGATGATCTCATCTCTGTTTGCCTCAAACTCTTCCAGTGTCACGCCGCACTCTGTAATGCACATCGGGCGGTCCATGTACTTCAGAAGACGATTGATCTCAGCGATCAGATTGGATACACCAACTTTTGTGGTCGGAGCCGGCAGACCGACAACGCGGGCAAGCTTCTGATATTTTTTTGCTGCGTCGTTGCTGTGTTTTGCTGCTTCTCTGTCCATATCCGCATTGAAATAAATAACATGCGGCAGCACAAGCGCGTTGGCACGGCCGTGCGGGATGTGGAAAATAGCGCCCAGGGCGTGAGCGATACCATGGTTCAGTCCGAGATTAACAAGGCTGAACGCCATACCTGCCAGACAGGATGCCCGGTGCATTTTATCCCTTGCCTTAATGTCATAGCCGTTGCGGTATGCCTTTGGCAGATATTCAAAAGCCAGTTCCATAGCTTTTTCTGCCAGACAGTCGGAACAGTCGCTGGCTGTCTCAGCCACATATGCCTCAATGGCGTGGGTGATTACGTCCATACCAGTATCCGCCGTGATAAATGGCGGCGCTGATTTCACCAGTTCCGGATCCAGAATCGCGATATCCGGCATCAGGCTCTCATCAATCAGAGGAATCTTGACACCAGTCTTTGAATCGGTAACCACCGCAAACTGCGTCACCTCAGAACCAGTGCCGCTGGTGGTCGGAAGGGCAATCAGCTTGATCTTCTTTGTGCTCTCCGGATTCTGTGCAAGTTCAATCTTTCTTGCCATGAAAACGATCGCCTTCGCCGCGTCGATGGAAGAACCTCCACCCAGCGCGACAACAACGTCACACTCCTTGTCCTGAAGAAAATCAATTCCTCTCTCGATCAAATCCATCGGCGGGTCAGGAATTACCTCGTCAAATACGGAAACTGAATTACAGTTTGACAACTTTTTAAGAATCATGTCAGCCATCCCTGAATCCACCATGAACTTGTCCGTAATAAGGACAGCGTTCTCATCCTTTTCTTCAAGCAGAGCGTCGATGGCATCCTCACTGAAAAGCACCTCAGTGGAAAGCTTAAACCGTTTCATTTTCCTCCTCCTTTCTTACTCTGTACTTTTCTCTATACTCAGACGGCGTCAATCCGGTTTTCTTCTTGAAAGCCTTACTGAAGTAGTTCGCTTCATTGTACGCCAGATCCAAGGCAATATTAAGCACCGGTATGTCGGTGTTCACAAGCATCTCCTTTGCCAGGTCCATCTTGCGGTCCGTGACATAGGTGATGAAATTGACCCCCATCTCTTTCTTGAAAATCTTACTGAGATAGTAGGTACTGATGTTGACGTGGTTGGCCACGTCCTCCAGGCTGATGCCCCGCTTTAAGTTTCTCTCTATGTAGTCCACGACGGACTTCATGCCGCCGTCAGACAGCTTCCCTTTGATGTTCATCTTATCAAAGAGAATATCAACCATCTTCACAACTTCATTGTAGGCATCATGTTTATTGTTATAAAGCAGATATTTGATCTTTAACTTCTCCATCTGCATAACAAGCTCATTGGTATCACTGATGTTGAGCTCCTCCGCGGTCCGCACGATCATCTTTGCCAGATCCTGCAGCCGCTTGGAAATCACATTTACATCGTGATGTTCTAAATATAACTGGTCAATGTACTCTCTTAAAAGGTCTACAGTAGCTTTGTAAGAGCATTTTCTTAGTTCCACTTCCAATTTTGACAACAATTTATTACTCTTATCTGTCTGAGGACCCTCGCCAAGCCTCCCGGCAAAGGCCTTCACGGACTCCAGAAGCACCTCTTTCCGGATGGGTTTCAGAAGAAAATCATCCACTTTCAGTTTGATCGCCTTGTGGGCGATATTGAAGTCATCATAGGCTGTGGTGATGATGATCACCGCCTGAGGCAGCTTCTTTCTGGCATATTTGATAACCTCCATGCCGTCTATGCCGGGTATGTTGATATCCACCAGAATCAGATTGATATCGCAGTTTCCAATCAGTTCCACTGCCTCATACCCGCTCTTGGCCTCTCCGACAATCTCCACATCCGGAAGATTTTCTTCCAGAAAGATCTTCATCGAGGTTCTCTCCAGCTCTTCATCCTCTACAATTAAAATACGGTACAAAATGACACCGCCTTTCTATTGAATTTTTAACGGCACTTTAATGGTCACCTTCGTCCCCATGGACGGCTTGTTCTCACTCTCGATCATGAGCGCATACTCATGCCCGAAATAATGGGTCAGGCGGCTGTTGATGTTATAAATGCCGACAGCCCCCTCCTTCTCATTCTTATAGGCATCTCCTCGAAGGATCCTGGTAATCTTTTCCGGAGCGATCCCGTCTCCGTCATCAATGACATCCACATACAGATCCTTACCCTCCCGGTGAGCCCGCACCTGAATGGTTCCTCCGGACGCTCTGTTTTCCACCGCGTGTTTGATGGAATTCTCCACAATGGTCGTCACGGACAGAAACGGCAGCTTCACCGCGTAAAACTCTTCCGGCACATCGATGGTATACTGCATCCGGCTGCCCAGACGGATCTTCTGTATCTTCAGATAATTGACCACGTAGGCGATCTCGTCTCCGAGAGAGCTCAGCGGCTGACTGCTTTTTCGCAAAATGTACCGCATCATGTCGGAAAATGCGTAGACCACATCTTCCGTCATCTTTGCATTTTCAAAAAACGCAAGACGCCCGATGGTATTCAATACATTGAAAAGGAAATGCGGATTGATCTGATAGTGGAGAGCCTTAAGCTCGATCTCCCGCAGCGCCTTTTCCATCTCAATCCGGAGCTTCTCCTCTTTGATGAGCTTCAGATCCTTTTCCCGCAGCTCCGCATCCACCTTGTTGGCGTACTGTTTCTCCACGGAATAATTGTAACTGTCACAGAGGATCTGTGCCACCGCCAGAATCTTCTCCACAGGCATAACAGTCACCTGCTTATAAAGCTCCATCAATTCCTCGTTATCCTGCCACCCCTCACTGATCGGGGCGATCTGCCTTAAATCCTGAAAATCCGCGCTGGTCACCTGGCCGGCAAGGATGGCTCCCACATACTGGCCCTTGATCATGATCGGAATTGCAAAATCGATCAGGCCGGCATGGCAGATATAGGTATAGGCCTTTCCGATCCTCTTCGCCTTTCGTCCTCCGCAGGCATCACAATAATGGCATTTCTCCCGAAATTCATCAAACTCCCGAAGTTTTTCGCAAAAAGGAGTAAAATTACTGTAATTAGTGATCGGTGTCCCGTTGCAATCCACGCTGACAAACGCAAGGTTTGTCGCCTTCGCCCAGTTATCCTGCAGATTCTGTAGTTCTTTCACATCTATGACATCTTCAATATGAATATTATTTTTATCTGCCAATGATTCGTCCTCCATCTACTCTGGTGTACTGTATCATCCACAATTCGCATAATGAATGAGGCTGTACCCTAATCCCTTCAGAATACCCGGTAATCTTTTACTGGTATCGTTTTCTTCTCCCCTTTTTCATCAAATACTGGTATGCCTTCTCCGCGCAGGCGCAGGCGTCCTCCGTGTAACAGTCGGCGCCAATCTTTCTGGCCTGTTCCGCATCCATAAAATATCCGCCCACCATAAAGTACACCCGGTTTCGGATCCCCCTGTCTTCAAAGGCTTCCACCACCGCGCGCATGTCTTCTCCTGATCTTGATAAAATCCCACTCATGCAGACAATCTGTGCCCGGCTGGCAATGGCCTCATCCAGAAATCTTCTGGGCGAAACATCAACCCCCAGGTCCACCACATGAATGTTCTTGCTTTCCATCATCATTTTTACCAGATTTTTCCCTATATCATGCATATCGCCTTTCACTGTACCGAGAACAACCGTCCCCACTTCTTTGGAGTTGCTGCTGCCGGTGTAGCTTCTGAGCGACTGCACTCCTTTATCCAGCGCCCTTGTGACGCTTAATATCTCCGGAACCCCCACTTCTTCCTGGCGGAACTTGTCCGCCACCTGTCCCATGCCTGCAAGGAAACCATCTTCCAGGATCGTCTGGGCGGAAATTCCTTCTTCCAGCGCCATCTTCACCAGATCTGTCACCCGCTTGCCCTGTCCTTTTTTCAGGGAATCAATAATCTCATCAATAATTGCGCTCATTTTTCTCCCTCCACACATCAAAGGACTCATTTGTTCTTATTCTATACTTTTTTGCATGAAAAAGCAAATTTTTATCGTAAGTTTTACAATGTTTTTTATTTTTCCAAAATATTACACAACTTTTATCATAAAAGCCTTATATATTTTATTCAACAACACATATATCCGGACAAAAAAAGCAAAGAAACCGCTGCAAACAGGTCTTAGGGTAATAATTTACCAGCAAAGCCCATTTACAACGGTTTCTCCGCCTCAACTGTTATATTTTATTGTATTGTATTTTTTACAAAACGGACAGTTTTATCACAGTCCTGTCTGTACCCGGGTGTCACTGCCTGTATTACAGTTTCACTTTTTCCAGATGCCAGATATCTCTCACATACTCTTCGATGGTTCTGTCAGAGGAGAACTTGCCGCAGTGAGCGGTCTGCATCATCGCCATGCGGGACCATGCTTTTTCATCGCGGTAAGCTGCTTCCACTCTCTTCTGAGCCTCTTTGTAGGACTCAAAATCTGCCAGAATGAAGTACATATCTTTCTGCATCAGTGTATCATAGAGCGGACGGAATAAATCCGGATTTTCCGGGCAGTAATAGCCGTTGATCATCTGAGTCATCACACGGCGGATATCATCGTTGCTGTTATAGAGATCAGCCGGATGATAGTTTTTGTTCTTTTCATATTCCATTACCTGCTCTGCGGACAGGCCAAAGATGAAAGCATTCTCTTTGCCGACTTCTTCCACAATCTCCACATTGGCTCCGTCCATGGTCCCGATGGTCACAGCGCCGTTCAGCATGAACTTCATGTTACCGGTTCCGGAAGCTTCTTTTGAGGCAGTGGAAATCTGCTCACTGACATCGGCCGCCGCAAAGATCAGCTCTGCGTTGGATACGCGGTAATCCTCGATGAAGACAACTTTCACTCTGCCGTTGATGGCCGGGTCGTTGTTGACACGGTCTGCCACGGAGTTGATCAGCTTGATGGTCAGCTTGGCTGTATCGTAGCCGGCCGCCGCTTTGGCGCCGAAAATAAAGGTACGAGGCACGATATCCATCTCCGGATGCTCTTTCAGCATATTGTAAAGATGCATGACATGCATGATGTTCATCAGCTGACGTTTGTACTCATGAAGTCTCTTTACCTGGCAGTCAAAGATGGAACGAGGATCCACATCGATACCGTTATGCTCTTTGATATATTTAGCCAGACGAACCTTATTCTGATATTTGATATTCATAAATTCCTGCTGACATTTCTCATCATCCACATAAACGCCCAGCTTGCTGATATGAGACAGATCTGTGATCCAGTCGTCTCCGATCTTGCTGGTCACCCAGGAAGCCAGCAGAGGATTGCCGTGAAGCAGGAATCTTCTCTGTGTGATACCGTTGGTCTTGTTGTTGAACTTCTCCGGCATCATCTCATAGAAGTCCTTGAGCTCTCTCTTCTCAAGAATCTCTGTGTGAAGACGAGCCACACCGTTGACGGAAAAGCTGCCCGCGATGGCAAGGTGTGCCATGCGCACCTGTCCGTCATAGAGAATAGCCATCTTGCGCACCTTCTCGTGATCGCCCGGATATCTTGCCTGAATCTCCATAACGAAACGGCGGTTGATCTCTTCCACGATCTGATATACACGAGGAAGCAGACGGGAGAACAGCTCGATCGGCCATTTCTCCAGAGCCTCTGCCATGATGGTATGGTTGGTGTACGCACATGTCTTTGTGGTCACATCCCATGCCTCTTCCCATGTCAGTCCTTCTTCATCCACCAGGATACGCATCAGCTCGGCAACGGCCACTGTCGGATGGGTATCGTTCAGCTGGAAGACAACCTTCTCATGGAACTTACGGATATCATCATGGGTCTCTTTATATTTCTGCACAGCTCTCTGCACGGACGCGGAGATAAAGAAATACTGCTGTTTTAAACGAAGCTCTTTACCTGCCATATGGTTGTCATTCGGGTAGAGCACCTCACAGATCGTTCTTGCCAGGTTCTCCTGCTCTACAGCCTTCTGATATTCACCTTTATCAAAGGAGTCCAGGTTAAAGGTATTGATCGCTTCCGCATCCCAGATACGGAGAGTATTTACGATGTGGTTGCCGTAGCCTACCACCGGCATATCATACGGCACGGCACGGACGCTCTGATAGCCCTTCTGCACAAACTTTGTATGGCCGTTGTGGTTCTCCACATCCACATAACCGCCGAATTTAACCTCGACAGCGTACTCGTCTCTCTTGATCTCGAACGGGTTGCCGTTCTTTAACCAGTCATCCGGAGTCTCAATCTGGTATCCGTTCTCGATCTTCTGTTTGAACATACCATAATGGTAGCGGATACCGCAGCCATATGCCGGATATCCCAGAGTAGCCAGGGAATCCAGGAAGCAGGCAGCCAGACGGCCGAGGCCGCCGTTGCCCAATGCTGCATCCGGCTCCTGATCTTCGATCACGTTCAGATCCAGTCCCATCTCTTCCAGGGCTTCGCGAACGTCATCGTAGCAGGTAAGGTTAATCATATTATTACCAAGGGCACGGCCCATCAGGAACTCCATGGACATGTAATATACTGTCTTCTTGTCCTGAGCGGCGTATGCCTTGTGAGTCTCAATCCAGTTATCGATAATATCATCTTTGATGGAATAGGCCACCGCCTGATAAATCTGCTGCGGAGTCGCCTCTTCCAGAGTCCGGCGGAACAAAATACGGGTATTTGCCTCTACTTCTTTCTTGAACTTCTTCTTGTTAAAGGTTATTTTCTTAATCAATTGGGAAATCCTCCTACATTATCTTTTTTCCACGGAAAGCTGCACTTTCTCACCGTTGATATTCCACTCTTTGGAATATCCGCGCTCTGCGTCAAATACAATCTCCTCTGCCAATACATCCCGTTTGATCACATCTGCGTTATCGGTCATAATTGCCCTGATTTTATCATTGCCGTTCTCGCAGACTGTAATGTGATCTGTCACCTCAAAGCCGGCTTCTTTCCGCATGGTCTGAATCTTGCTGATTATTTCTCTCACAAATCCTTCTTCGATCAGCTCCGGTGTCAGATTCGTATCCAGCACAACTGTAACCCCACGATCTTCCTGAGATACAAATCCTTCCTTCTGTGTCGTTGTGATAAGCAGTTCCTCCGGAGTTAAATCAATCTTACCATCATTCACAGTAATTGTCAAAACACCTTCCGTATCCAGCTGCTTCTTGGCGGCGCTGCCGTCGACCTCTGCCAGGGCCTTGCTGATCTGTCCCAGCTGCTTGCCGTATTTCGGTCCCAGAAGACGAAGCTGCGGTTTGAAAATGTATCCGGCAAACTCGGAAACATCATCTTTAAACTCCACATTCTTGACATTGAGCTCTTCCTCAATGATCTCTTTATAGAAGACGTTAAGCTCGCTGTCCGCTTTCACAAACATCTCGCCGATCGGCTGACGGTTCTTGATACCGGACGCATTTCTTGCGGCACGGCCGAGAACAACGATATCCAGCACTTCCGCCATGTCTTTCTCCAGCTGAGCATCGATCATCTCTTCTTTTACTTCCGGGAAGTCGCACAGATGGATACTCTCCGGCGCGTCTTTGTCCACGGTTCTCACCAGATTCTGATAAATGTCCTCTGTCATGAACGGGATCATCGGAGCCGCTGCCTTGGCGATGGTCACAAGGGCTGTATATAAAGTCATATATGCGTTGATCTTGTCCTGCTCCATGCCTTTTGCCCAGAAACGGCTTCTGGAGCGGCGCACGTACCAGTTGCTCATCTCATCCACAAAGCTCTGCAGCACCTTGGCCGTCTCTGTGATCTTGTAATTGTTGAGATTATCATCTACGGCTTTCACTGTGGAGTACAGACGGGACAGAAGCCATTTATCCATAACGGAAAGCTTGTCGTAATCCAGAGTATACTGTGTCGGGTCAAAGGAATCGATATCCGCATACAATACAAAGAATGCGTAGGTGTTCCAGAGAGTTCCCATGAATTTTCTCTGTCCTTCTGTCACCGCATCATCGTGGAACCGGTTCGGCAGCCACGGCGCGCTGTTGGAGTAGAAATACCAGCGGATGGCGTCAGCACCATGGCGTTCCAGCGCATCGAACGGATCCACCGCATTTCCTTTACTCTTACTCATCTTCTGTCCGTTCTCATCCTGCACATGGCCAAGAACGATGACGTTCTCATACGGTGCCCGGTTAAACAGCAGGGTGGATTCCGCCAGCAGGGAGTAGAACCATCCACGGGTCTGATCCACAGCCTCAGAAATAAACTGTGCCGGGAACTGTTCCTTAAAGGTCTCCTGATTTTCAAATGGATAGTGATGCTGCGCAAACGGCATCGCTCCGGAGTCAAACCAGCAGTCAATGACCTCAGGCACACGGCGCATGGTCTTTCCACAATCCGGACAGGTAAATGTGATCTCATCAATATACGGGCGATGCAGTTCCACTGTTCTGGCATCCGGATTGCCGCTTCTCTCTGCCAGTTCTTCACGGCTTCCGATGGATTCCATATGGCCGCAGCCTTCGCACTCCCATACATTTAACGGAGTACCCCAGTAACGGTTTCTGGAAACGCCCCAGTCCTGCAGATTGTTGAGCCAGTCGCCGAAACGTCCTTTTCCGATGGATTCCGGAATCCAGTTGATGGTGTTATTGTTGCGGATCATATCCTCTTTCACTGCTGTCATTTTGATGAACCAGGATTCTCTCGCATAGTAGATCAGCGGAGTGTCACATCTCCAGCAGAACGGATAGTCATGCTCGAACTTCGGCGCATCAAAGAGCAGTCCTTTGGCATCCAGATCTTTGAGGATCTGCGGGTCTGCATCTTTTACGAAAGTTCCGGCATAGTCGGTCTCTTCTGTCATCTCACCTTTGGCGTTGACGAACTGTACGAACGGCAGGTCATATTTTCTTCCCACATTGGAGTCATCCTCACCAAACGCCGGAGCGATATGAACGATACCGGTACCGTCGGACATGGTTACATATCCGTCGCAGGTCACGAAGAATCCTTTCTTGTGCTGTTTTTCGGCAGCTGCTCCCGCTGCGGCAAACAGAGGCTCGTACTCTTTATATTCCATATCGGAGCCCTTCATGGTCTCAAGGACTTCGTAGGCCTTTTCTCCTTCCCCGGCCAGTTTGCCGAGGACTTTATCCAGCAGAGCCTCCGCCATATAATAAGTGTATCCATCCACAGCCTTTACCTTGCAGTAAGTCTCGTCCGGATTCACACAGAGCGCTACGTTGGATGGCAGTGTCCACGGAGTCGTGGTCCATGCCAGGAAATATGCGTCCTCACCTACCACTTTAAAACGTACCACGGCAGAACGCTCTTTTACCGCTTTGTAGCCCTGCGCCACCTCGTGGGAGGAAAGAGGAGTTCCACACCGCGGGCAGTAAGGCACGATCTTAAATCCTTTGTATAAAAGTCCCTTGTTCCAGATGGTCTTTAACGCCCACCATTCGGACTCAATGAAATCATCGTGATAAGTGACGTATGGATTATCCATATCAGCCCAGAAACCGACGGTGTTGGAGAAATCTTCCCACATGCCTTTGTATTTCCAGACAGATTCTTTACATTTTCTGATGAAAGGATCCAGACCGTACTCTTCGATCTGCTCCTTTCCGTCAAGCCCCAGTTCTTTTTCCACTTCCAGCTCCACCGGAAGACCGTGGGTATCCCATCCGGCCTTTCTTGGCACCATGTATCCTTTCATGGTTCTGTACCGCGGAATCATATCCTTGATGACACGGGTCAGCACGTGACCGATATGCGGCTTGCCGTTGGCAGTAGGCGGTCCGTCATAAAAAGTATAAGTCGGACATCCTTCTCTTTGTTCCATGCTTTTCTTAAAAATGTCATTGTCCTTCCAGAACTTTGCAGTTTCCTTTTCTCTTTCCACAAAATTCAGGTTTGTCGAAACTTTTTTGTACATTTTTCCCTCCTATGGCCTGTTGAAATAAAAAAAGCTTCCATCCGTAACAGGATGAAAGCCCAAGCGTTCATTATACCACCTTTTACATACTATCATATGCCTCTCTTGTAACGGTGAGATTCCGTCGCCGCTTACTGTATGCTTTCAGCAGCGCAACTCAGGAGTGATGTTCAGAGATTCCCTACTGGCGGCGGGTTCCCACTGTCTCCGCCTCACTGGAGCGTTCAGAAATTCCTACTGTCTCCGTCTTCGTTTTTAACACAACAATCATATACTACCTGCGGAAAAATGTCAATTATAATTCTATGGCATTTTCCATAATATTATGGTAAAATATCAGATAAACCTTGTGTCAAATGTATAGCCGCATCTGCCGCAGGGGAATACTACTTATATTTATAGAAAGAAACTGACTGATTTCTTCTTTTTCAATACAATGATCGAAAGGAGTCCACATGATAAAAAAATTCATTGTATCTTTTCTTTGCGTTGTGTTTATCGCAGGAGTTATTTTCTCCGGTATTTCGTTTCTCTACTTTGCCATTCCAAGCAAACAGGCAATGAACTCTATCAGTCTGCCTTCCACTGTGGAGGATTCAGAAGAGACGGAGAGCGCCTCCACCGAGGAGGAAGAAAACAGCGAGGACATTTACGTGGCCGATGTACATCAGTCGCTGACCCTCCGCAACGGACCGAGCAGCGATTCTGATGAAATTGCCAGTCTGACGCCCATGACACATTTACGGCTGATCGAATCCGTAGAGAATACCGATTACGCTTTAGTGGAAGTACAGACCGGTCAATACGAAAGCTACAGAGGATATGTAAACAGCGAATACATCACCCCGTTGGGGGAATCGACGATTCGTGTAGGAACAGAGGAGTAAGATTATGTTTTCCAGCAACCTGACCATGATGACTGATTTATACGAGCTGACCATGATGCAGGGATATTTTTTGAACGGCAACAACGACACTGTCGTGTTCGATATGTTTTACCGCACCAATCCCAGCGGAAGCGCCTACGCCATTACCTGCGGCCTGGCTCAGGTCATTGACTATGTAAAGAATTTAAGTTTTTCTTATGACGATATTGATTATCTGAGAAGCCTCCACATTTTCCGGGAAGATTTTCTTTCCTATCTGGCAGGCTTCCATTTCAGCGGCGACATCTACGCGATTCCGGAAGGCACCGTTGTCTTTCCGAAAGAACCGCTGATCAAAGTGATCGCTCCGATCATGGAGGCGCAGCTGGTGGAGACAGCGATTTTAAACATCGTCAACCACCAGAGTCTCATCGCCACCAAGGCATCCCGGGTAGACTACGCCGCCGGCGGCGGCGTCATGGAGTTCGGCCTCCGCCGTGCCCAGGGACCGGACGCCGGAACACTGGGAGCCAGAGCGGCTGTCATCGGCGGCTGCACCGGCACCTCCAATGTACTGGCAGGAGAGCTCTTCGGCATTCCGGTGCAGGGCACTCACGCCCACTCCTGGATCATGAGCTTCCCGGATGAATATACGGCTTTCAAGACTTACGCCGACATGTATCCGGATGCCTGCATCCTTCTGGTGGATACCTATGACACACTGAAATCCGGCGTTCCCAACGCCATCCGCGTATTTGAGGAAATGCGTGCCAGAGACATCCACCCTAAGTTATATGGCATCCGCTTAGACAGCGGCGACCTGGCTTATCTCTCCAAAAAGGCCCGGGCCATGCTGGATGAGGCCGGATTTACCGATGCGGTCATCTCCGCTTCCAGCGATCTGGATGAATACCTGATCGACAGTCTGCGGACGCAGGGCGCAGCCATCACCTCCTGGGGTGTTGGCACCAATCTGATCACCTCGGCGGACAATCCTGCCTTCGGCGGAGTATACAAGCTGGCCGCCATCAAAAAAGCTGATGAGACAGAGTTCACCGCCAAGATCAAGATCTCCGAGAATCCGGAGAAGATCACAAATCCGGGTAACAAGACCATCTTCCGCATCTATGATAACGAGACGAAGAAGATCAAGGCTGACTTAATCTGTCTGGTGGGCGAACATTATGATATTTCCGAAGATCTTAAGATTTTCGATCCGATTTCCACCTGGAAAAAATCAACGATACCGGGAGGCACCTATCACATGCGTGAACTTCTGGTTCCGGTTTTCCTCAACGGACAGTGTGTCTATGAATCTCCGGACACCATGAGCATCAAAGCGGTCTGTCAGCAGGAATTAGACACTCTCTGGGACGAGAACCGCAGACTGATGAATCCACAGACGGTATACGTCGATCTGTCCCAGCCGCTCTTCGATCTGAAGCGCCGGCTGCTGGAGGACGAGAAACAATAAATGATCAACAAGACATACGAAAAACAGGCAGCCGGTAAACGGCTGCCTGTTTTTCTGGCTTTATACATGTATTTGCGAGAGCGGCCCCGATGCCGCTCTCAATTTGGAGAAGGTATTTTGTTACGTTATTAGCAACAAAATCTATAATGTATTGGGGGGGTTACGCCTATTATAATAGCATCTGTTTCTTCTGAAGTGTGCATAAACTTTATTTTTTTCTCCTTATTTTTTTATGCATTTTGTCAAAATACATGTAAAAGTTTTCCAAACTATCTGACAATAAGAATGATTACTATATGTTGACTTCCCGGTCTCTTTATAATCGCGGTTTACAGACTTGTGAGAAAGCCGGTAGCACCAAACCGCCTCTTTCTCAAACGCTCCACAAACGATTCGACAAAATATTTTTGTGCACGAAAAAAGGATGGCAATTCCGAACGCCATCCTTTTTTGGAGAAGGTATTTTTGTTACTTATTGGGTGTAGCAAAAACTATATAATGTATTGGGGGGGTTACGCTATTATAATAGCATCCCCCTTCGCTAAAGTGTGCACAAAAAAACATTTTTTTAACAAAAAATTTTGTGCAGGATAGACTCGTTTCGACAAGTTTTGGTCATATTGTCTGAAATTCTAGAATTTTCCGCCTTCCTTTTTACTATTTTTCCGTAATTGAGTCGATTTTACCAATTTTTTACCTTGCTTTACAACAATAATACTACTCCGTTTTAGTATAAAAAAGTATCTTTTTATATATTGTATGACTTATAATTAACAAAAAAAGAATTCTGCAAAGCAGGATTCCCCGCCTGCGGCGGGTCGCGAAAGCGACATCTTCCTTCCCGCCGCCGATGAGAAATCCTTTTCAGGCTTCTGCATTCTGTTCTGTGGGATGCTCGCGGTTTTCAAATAAGGCTTCAAATTCGTCGCGGTTGATTCTCTCTTTCTCGATCAGAAGGGCCGCACAGGCATGCAGCACATCCATATGCTCCAGGATGATCCGTTTAGCGTCCGCATAACATTCATCCACCAGTTTCTTGACTTCTTTGTCAATCTCGCTGGCCACTTCTTCACTGAAGCTTCTGGAATGTCCCAGATCTCTGCCCAGGAATACTTCATCTGTGTTCTCCTCGTAATTGATGAACCCAAGCTTCTCAGACATACCGTACTGGGTGATCATAGCTCTCGCCGTGGATGTCACGCTCTTGATATCCTGTGCCGCTCCGGTAGTCACATCCCCGAAAATCAGCTCTTCGGCAATTCTTCCGCCCATGCCCACCTTGATATCCTGAATCATCTTACTCTTCGTGTTGAAGACATTGTCATTCTCCGGCAGCGGCATGGTATAACCTGCCGCTCCAACGCCGGTCGGAATAATGGAAACCGTGTAGACCGGTCCCACATCCGGCAGCACATGGAACAAGATCGCATGGCCGGACTCATGATAAGCCGTAATCTTTTTCTCCAGTTCCGGAACCAGGCGGCTCTTTTTCTCCGTACCGATTCCCACTTTGATAAATGCCTTCCGCACATCTTCCATTTTGATGAACCGGCGGTCATTTCTCGCCGCAAGGATCGCCGCCTCGTTCATCAGGTTCTCCAGATCCGCGCCGGAAAATCCCGGTGTCGTCCTGGCGATCTGATGCAGATCCACGTCCTGTGCCAGCGGTTTGCCCTGAATGTGCACTCTGAGAATCTCTTCTCTTCCTTTTACATCCGGTCTGCCCACCGCCACTTTCCGGTCAAAACGTCCCGGACGCAGGATAGCCGGATCCAGAATATCCACACGGTTGGTGGCCGCCATGACAATGATTCCCTCGTTGACGCCAAAACCGTCCATCTCTACCAGCAGCTGGTTTAATGTCTGTTCTCTCTCATCGTGTCCGCCGCCAAGACCGGTTCCTCTCCGTCTTGCCACGGCGTCGATTTCATCGATAAAGATGATACACGGTGAATTTCTCTTTGCTTCCTCAAAAAGATCCCGGACTCTGGACGCTCCGACGCCGACAAACATTTCCACAAAGTCAGAACCGGAGATACTGAAGAACGGCACATCCGCCTCTCCTGCCACCGCTTTGGCAAGAAGCGTCTTACCGGTTCCCGGAGGGCCCACTAAAAGGACGCCTTTTGGAATTCTGGCGCCCACTTCGATGAACTTTCCGGGATTCTTCAGGAAGTCTACAATCTCTTTGAGTTCTTCCTTTTCCTCCTGGAGTCCGGCCACCTGATTAAACTGTACCTTTTTCACATGCGGGTCCTGCATCTTGGCCCGGCTTTTACCGAAATTCATCATTTTGCCGTTGCTGCCGCCTCCGGCCGCTCTTCCCAGCATCATGAACATAAACACGAACATCACAATAAAGATAAGAAGATACGGAAGCACTCCCACAAGAATTCCGCCGGCGTGGCTCACATTGGAAACCACATAGGTCACTTTGTATTGCTGCGCATCTTCAATGGCATCATTGACATCCGTAACATACAGGGAGTCCTCTTCTCCGTCAACGAACTTCACATTGACCGTTCCGGTAGGAACTTCTTCATTCTGCATGATCTCAATGGATGCAATCTCACCCTGTGACAGGTCCTGCTCAAACTGCGTATAAGTATACACCTCATCTCCCGAGGTGAAATTCCTGTGCATGTAGTAGCTCACAAAGGAATAAATCAGCAGCATCACGACCAAAAAAACGAGAATATTTTTAAAGTTCTTACTCAACGATTTCTCCTTTCTTATCCGGTTCTGCTTCCCCGCCGCCGGCGGAAGCCTCCGGCTCTACAACTCCGATAAATGGAAGATTTCTGTATTTCTGCGCATAGTCAAGTCCGTAACCCACCACAAACTCGTCCGGAATATCGAATCCCAGATAATCGATCTGCACCTCAACTTCCCGGCGGTCCGGTTTATTTAACAGTGCGCACAGACGAATGCTGGCCGGATTCCTCTGTTTTAAAACAGGAATCAGATAATGCAGCGTGCGTCCGGAATCAATGATATCCTCCACAATGAGGACCTCTCTGCCTTCCATGGAATCATCCAGGTCTTTTTTAATCCGGACAATACCCGAACTGCTGGTGGCATTGCCATAACTGGACACCTGCATGAAGTCCAGCGAAACCGGTACGGTGATGTGTTTTGCCAGCTCACAGGCAAAGAACACGCCTCCTTTCAGAATACAGATCATATGCACTTCCTTTCCTGCATACTCTTCACTGATTCTCGCTCCCAGTTCTTTAATCTTTTCATTTACTTCTTCTTCCGGTATCAGCACACTGATCTTATCAGCCATTGTATTTCCTCCATTTCTCACTCCACAATGTTACTTTTGAATACTTTTATCTTCTGCACGGACGACAAGGATCCGACCGGTATCAGATCTCACTTTGTACGCCTCACTGATCCTTCCGCCAAGCACCCACAGTACATGGGAGCCTTCCGTCAGGAGCAGCCTCTCGTCCCGCTCTTCAGCCGGGATCTTCTCATCGATAAAATAGCGCCGCAGAGATTTATGCCGCCCCTCTTTGTCCACAACAAAATAATCGCCGGTCTGCCGGCTTCTTATACAAAGAGTACTTTTTATTCTATCATAATCAAAGTATTTAACACAATCATTTTTTTCGATATCACCGCCATGAAATTGCTTCAGGCAAAAACAGATCTTCCTCTTATGGTCAATATCCGTCTCCCAGGCGTTGTTCTTCTCAAGCGCCTCCATATCCACCCACCGGACCGCCGGCTTTTTCTCATTTTTCTTTCTCCCGGCCTCCTGACAGGCCTCCCGGCGAAGAAGAAGAATCCCCTCTCTGGTTCTCTCTGCCACCAGTCCGTAGGGAAGCTCCCGGCGCCTGCCGGCTTTCTTATCCACCAGCGACGCCATCTGCTCCACATGCGTTGCCGTCAGATCCTTTTGATGTCCGGCCATGTCCGTCAGCATTCTGCGCAGCGTCTCGTGTCGTTCCACCGGATGCATGTTCCGGGCTTTTTCCACCGGCAGAAAGCAGGTGTCTTTCTGCCGGATCACATTTTTCTCATAAATATTCTGAAAGACCGGCTCCAGATAATCCATGAACGCCGCTGCCTGCCGGGAAATCTGCCCCAGGTGTTCCACCGCCCCGGCATTCAGATGTTCCATCTCCGGCAGAAGGCGCAGACGGATATAATTCCTGCTGTATCCGTCGTCCTGATTGCTGGTGTCCTCCACAAAATCCTGCCCGAGATTCCGGAGAATTCCCCTGATCTCTTTTCTTTCCAGGCAGAGCAGCGGACGGATGATCGTCCCTGTCACCGGGCGGATGGCCGCCAGCCCTCTGAGTCCGGTTCCTCTCGCCATGCGGAAAAGCATTGTCTCCGCCAGATCATTTTTGTGATGGGCCACCGCCGTCTTATTACAATTCCATTTCTTCGCAAACTCCTCAAAACAGGCATAACGCACCAGCCGTCCGGCCTCCTCGACGGAACAGCCCCGGCTCTTCTTTTCTTCCCATACATTTCTCCTTACCGCGGCGAAGGGAACCTCCCAGTCTCTGCACAGACCGGCGGCGAACTGTTCATCCCTTTCCGCCTCCTCTCCCCGCAGCAGGTGATTGACATGCAATGCATATACCTTAATATGTATTTTCTCCCGAACGGACAACAGATACCGCAGCAGGCACACAGAATCCGCTCCGCCCGATAATCCCACCAGAACGGAGTCGCCCTCCTGCAGCATATGATGTTCTCTCACAAATGTGTCAACTTTTTTCCACATGATTTCGTCCTTATCATCTATTCCTTTTGTCTGTTTCTCCTGCATCTGTCCGGACGGCGGACATGCCGTCCCCTGTATGTTCTGCCTCCCGGCAGTTTTGCCGGTCTTTATATTTTCCGCCTGCCCGGCCGGCCCGTTTCCCACAGAGCCGCCACCATTACCGTCCGGTCATCATCATGCCCTTCCGGAGGCACCGGCACCGCCTTCATCAGCTCATCGGCAAAACGCTGGGCGCTGGTCGTCTTTATATTCTGTAAAATCATCTCCATCCGGAGCGTGCTGCCAGGCATAGCCTCAAAATCCAGCATCCCATCGGAAAGCAGGATAACCATATCCCCATCATACAGCTTTCTGTGAGAAATATCAAACCGTTGCTCTGTCAGACATCCCGGCGGCAGACTGGAAGGGAGAATACGCTCCACAGACTTTTTGTGGCGGATAAAGGCTGCTGTTCCCCCCGCCTTTAAGGTTTTGAGGGTTCCGGTCTGCAGAGAGATCACAGCGGCATCCAGGGTGGCATACTCCGCCTTTTTGCGCGTCAGCAACGTGCTGTGCAGGATTTCCAGGGCATACTCCTCATGGATTCCCGCCTCCAGCATCGCCTCAAAGGCTTCAATGAGTTCCTGACTGTCATGACCGGCGCTCTCCCCCACGCCCATGCCGTCGGAGAGCAGCATCACCGCCCTCTTCTTATTATAATTTGCAAAAGAGAAGGAATCTCCGCAGACTTCCTCCCCTTTTTTATTGCAGCGCCGGATCCCAAACAATACCTGAAAACCGCCCTCTTCCGTAAACTCCATCCTGTTTCTTCCGGAACGGACCCAGGTATCGGTACCCGCCGCGCGGAATTCCTTTCCGTAGGCAGCGGCAAGCGCCTGCAGCACTCCTGTGATCTTTCTCGAGCCGGCTATGGGACGCAGACTGAGACTCACGTTCAGAAGACCGCTTTCATCCACATATTCTCTTCCGCCAAGCAAATGAAATCCTCTCCGGAGAAGTGACAGGCGGAGCCTCCTTTTTCTCTCCCCCTCTATCACATTCCCATCGGACAGCAGTCTCCGGCATTCCTGCATCAGCATATACTGGGACAGTATCTGTTTCTGCATGACCCGGCGAAGTCCACTCATCCTTCTCTCCCAGCAGCGGTTCTGATAGAGCATCCGGAACAGCCAGGCCATTTCTTCCATAAAAGGCTGAAAATAGACGCATTGTTTTCTGAAGTCCCCCGAAGCCATTCTGCCGTCCACACGGCTTTCGCTGGCTGCTTTTTCCAGAATAGCCGAAATCTCCCCCAGCGTCTTCTCTTTTTTCCGGCCGAAACATTCCCTGTATTTCGGGCATCTCCGGCAGACATCTTCCGTCAGTGTCGTATATATAAATTCTGTTCCCTTTCCGGACAGTACTTCCGGCCGTTCCTCCGCAGATTCCGAGAGCCTCAGCAGCTCTTTCAGAGAATCCTCAAACATCTGCAGCCGGTGGTACACTTCGCCTTCCAGGGAAAGCTCTCTTTTCTTCTCTTTCATAATCCACCCCCACATCTTCTATGATATTATATAGAGCGGCAGCGGATTCGTTTGTCAAAATCTGTCACAGATTTATAAAAACAAGAATTTCCTACAAAATGAAAAAAGGCCCTTTCGGGCCTCTCAAAAAAATAGTAGCGGGAACTGGATTTGAACCAGCGACACCACGGGTATGAACCGTGTGCTCTAGCCAACTGAGCTATCCCGCCGCACTCAACGAGCGATATAATACCATGAAAAAAAAGCTGTGTCAACCATTTTTTACATGTTTTCTTTTATATTTTTTGAAAAAAGTGATTTCCCGTTGCGAAACGTTCCTGCGCGGCGCCTGACATCCTGATTTTGAGGAAGTATCGCCCGCCATGCAGTCTCTTCCAAAACAACGCTGCGCCAAAGCTGAGATCACTGTTCTCCGGAATCGGCGCCATCCTCACCGGAATCATCGGCTGCGCCGTCATCTTCCTCATCATCCGCAGCGCTGCTGTCATCTGCTGCATCGGTCTGCTTATCTTTTTCTTCGACGCTCTTTCCGGAATCAGCACCGGCAGTCTCCCCGGAATCTCCATTCTCCGATTGCTGCAGGGAGTACTCATCTTCTCCGATCATCCCCAGCTTCTCTCTGGCCATTTTCTCCTTGAACTCCGCGGAATCCATATTGTTCCTCTCGTCTTCCAGTGTCTGATTGGTATCCTTAATATCCCTGATCTCCGTGCTCAGCTCGTCAATAGTATTCTCATAGCGTTCCGCTCTTTTTCTCAGATCCTGACATCCAAAGGCCACGGCAACCAGAATGATCACAACGCAAATGATCACCGTCACAGATTTTTTCGTAAAAAATCTCTTGCGAAACCTTTGGTTGAATTGTTTGCTGTTCTTTCTTTTCTTCTTCATCTGCTCACCTGTTCCCGCATGATTGGTTTACTTTCTGCTTCTCACTATTTTAACGGTTCTCCTTACTTTTTTCAATGTCTTTAAAAGAGAATTCACAATTATTTTTCCGGGAAAAAACAAAGCGGCAGCAGCTTTTTTCAGAAAAAATACCGCCGCGCCCACCAGCAGTTCCATCCCTTTTTCCATCAGTGCGCTCAAAAGGAAAAAATATCCCATGGCTCCGGCAAACAACCCCAGCAGTACATAAAAGCGGATACTCCCCTGATTATATATCTGGAACAGCAGAAAAAGCCCCGCCGCAGCGCTGAGACAGAACACGATATCTTCCATATGCACGGTCCGGTTCCGGTGTGAGATTTTTCTCCGGACCGCCCGGAAGAAATCATACCACAGCCCCAGTATCACGCCGTAAAGGACACTGATCAAAAAAAGCGATGACTGCTGCACGATGATTTCCGCCACAGCACTCCCTCCCCGCACAGTTTTGACGCCGGCACAAACGGCCGCCTCACCGGAACAATCTCCTCATGATCCCGCCCTTTTCTCCTTTGGCAGGCCCGCTGTCCGAATATATAAAACTGTCCACGATCCCCTCTATTTCCACTTCTCCCTTTTCGACCATGAGTTTGGTCACATGCAGATCTTCTCCGTGGATCATCAGCATCCCCTGTTCTGTGTCCAGAATGATCTCCCCGGGATCAAAAGAAATCACTTCCCGCACTCCGTTGATGATACCGCTGTTTCGGTTAAACAATGATATTTTGTGATTTTTCATGATACGTTCTTCCATGTATCCTCCATTTTCCTGAAACTGCATCAAAACGCCTCCGGCTTATGTCCCCTTTCTTTCATTCTTATGCGCTCCGGCGGACTGACATGCATGGAGGCGAAAACTTTAAACAAAGCGTCAGAAAGTTTTAAATATATCTCCTTGACAAATAAAGCGGAAACCGTTATAACTATGGAAGTAAGTAGACTCTATGCGGATTTTACAACAAATATACCGCCTGAATTCTACACTTTTTTTATTATCCAAAGTGTCGGTTTCGGGTGTGAATATCAGGAGGAATTATTATGAATAAAACTGAATTGGTTACAGCCATCGCTGAGAGAACAGAACTGACAAAAAAAGATGCTGATAACGCTTTAAAGGCATTTATCGATGTTGTTGGAGATGAACTGAGCAAGGGTGAAAAAGTACAGCTTGCCGGCTTTGGTACATTTGAAGTGGCTGAGCGTGCAGAACGTGAAGGTATCAATCCAAGAACAAAAGAGACCATCACGATCCCTGCATCCAAATCTCCGAAATTCAAAGCCATGAAGGCATTAAAGGAGAAAGTGAATAATTAATGAGACTGGATAAATTTCTGAAAGTTTCCCGCCTGATCAAACGGCGCACCGTGGCCAACGAGGCCTGCGACGCAGGACGGGTACTGGTCAACGGCAAAGCTGCCAAGGCCAGCCTCAATGTAAAAAGCGGCGATATCCTGGAGATTCAGTTCGGCAACAAAAGTGTAAAGGCCGAGATCCTGGATGTCAAAGATACCGCTAAAAAAGAGGAAGCCAAAGAGCTGTTTCGATATTTATAAAGTTGCTAAAAGGACAGTGCACTGTAGCGGAACATCCGTACAGCGCACTGTCCTTTTGTTTTTATCGTCTCATTTTTTTAATTTGTGTTTTTTACTTTCCTTCTTTTCATGCTCTGAATCTCTTTACACATTGACCTGGCGGCCCAGAAATTCCGCCGCAATGGCAGCCACCTTTCGTTCCAGCTCACCCAGCTTCCGTCCCGGTTCCTTCGCCTGAAGAAATACGGCTCCGAGGATCTCACCGCCGCTGCGGATCACCGAAAAAATCTGATCACCGCCGGCTTCCATTCCTTCCGTCACCGGAATAAAACGTTTCCTCTCCGAGGCCGGCAGCTGTTCATCTCTGTCGTCCAGAATTCTTTCCAGACGTCCGCTGATTCCCTGTCCTTTTAATCCCTTTCCCGCTCCGCCGGCTGCGGCGATCACTTTTTCCCTGTCGGTGATAATGGCGCAGGCTCCCGTCTGCTGGACCATGCACTCAGCGTATTCTTCAGCCAGGGAGGAAAACTCGGAAAAAGGGAGATACTTTTTTAATATAATGCCCCCTTCCTGATCTGTATAAATTTCCAGGGGCATCCCTTCTTTCACCTTCAGAGTCTTTCTTATCTCCTTTGGGATCACAATTCTGCCTAAATCATCGATTCTGCGCACAATCCCTGTCGCTTTCATAATGCATTTACCTCCATCGTTGTCTATTCTTCCCAAATCCGGCTTCTTATCTGCTGTAAAATGCCAGTTCGGGTATGCTCTGGTTCTGATTTTGTATAGCTTTCACCAGAAATAGTATGAGCCGATGCAGGTATTTTATACTAAAAGATTTCAGTCAGAACACATTCGCAGGATGCACCTGCTTTATCTTCTGCTCTCATGCTTTCATATCCGGCTGTACTGCCTTATAGTTATCCACACATAACGATCTATCATAATAAATCTTATCACCCAAAACAATCTGTGCCGATCCGTCTTTAACCTCCACCACATTTACCGTACAGTTAAAAGGCACATGTCCCTGCCAGAAATCCGCAGGATCATCGTACAACGGATTCATCAGCGCCCGCATGGCGCAGCCATGGGTGGAAATCAGAATGATCTTGTCCTGATATTCCGGTTTATGTATCAACTCCTGCCAAAATTCTGCCGTTCTGTCACAAAGATCCGCCACACTCTCCCCGTCCGGAGCTCCTTCAAAATGAAGCGCATCGGTGTAAAATAAATTAAAATTTTTATCCGGTATAGCAAAATTCTCCTCAAGACAGCCAAGCCCTTCCCAGCTTCCCCAGCTCAGTTCTTTGAGCCTCTCATCTTCTGTCACCGGAATCTTTCTTCCAAAATGTTTTTCTGAAGGTGCGATCACCAGTTCTCCTGTCTCTCTTGCTCTCTTCAGAGGACTGGTGATCATCAAATCAAACGGCACTCTCCTCAGCGCTTCTCCTGTAACGCGGGCAAGATTCCTTCCATTCTCATTTAAGGGAATATCCGCGCCTCCCTGCAGACGACCGGCAGTATTCCAATCGGTTTCTCCGTGACGAATAATGTACAGCAACATATCATTCTATCTCCTTTTATCTTTTTAATACATCTTGTATCGGGCGGTAATTCTCCGTCTGACAGCAGACATCGATCTTATCAAAAATCACCTCTCCCATGTCCGCTCTTTTTTCATTCTATCTTACATTTTTCTTTGAAGTCAATGGTTTCGCAGCATCTTGCAAATTTTTGTACTATCCCTTACAATAACAGCTGAAAGACATTCCGATCAGGATGCGCGGTTTAATTTTTATAAGTTTTGCACCGGGACATTGGTTCACGGCGCGCGGACGCGCATCTGTTTTCACAGAGGTTATTGTATGCAGCATCTAAAAAAAGTACCACAGGCTGCTTCTGCATTTTTTCGGACGGGGAACCGGCAGGCAGGAATTTTTTTCCTGTTTTTTATGTGCATTCTTTTTCTGGCAGGATGCAGTTCCGGCGCTCCAAAGAACGGCGGCACAGGCGCAGAGACAGCCGAAGATACCGATGTGCTCACGCCGGCCGTGAGGATTCCCACCGCCGACGGCACAGCGGAGATTGGAAATGATGCCGTCACCGTGGATATTTCCAACATAGAGAAGGGCTATATCATGGCTGCCTATCACGGCGCCGCCGCCCAGGTCAACGTGCAGCTCACAGGGCCGGACGGCGTAACGTATCTCTACTTCATCAGTGAAAAAGATACGTACACCGCCATGCCTCTTTCTTCCGGAGACGGCTCCTACCTTATTGACATATATGAACAGATGGACGGGGACATATACAGCAATCTCATGTCCGATGTCATCGATGTGACACTAGAAAATGAATTTATGCCATTTTTGTACTCCAATCAGTTTGTATACTTTACAGAGGACACCCGGGCCATCCAAAAAGGAAATGAGCTGGCTCAGGGGTGTGACACCGATCTGGACGTGACCACGGCAGTCTATCATTTTGTCGTCAGCAACACCGAATACGATTACGAAAAAGCGGCCACGGTCACCTCTCCTTATTACCCCGATGTGGATGAGACCATGGATAGCGGAAAGGGCATCTGCTTTGATTATTCTGCCCTCATGTGCACCATGCTCCGCACCCAGGGGATCCCCTGCAAATTAAATATCGGCTACGCCAATGATATTTATCATGCCTGGATCAGCGTCTATTTAAAATCCATCGGCTGGGTGGATAACCTGATTCAGTTTGACGGAGAAAACTGGAGTATGATGGACCCGACCATGGCTTCCACCGGCGGTGATTCTTACGACCCGTCCAAAGAGCAATATACCGTTATGTTCCAGAGATAGGAATACGTACATGGTACGAATGATCATTCATAAAATGTGATAATCAACAGGAGGATTATAAGTATGGAAAATGTAAATCATCCGCCGGAACAAAAGATATTCGGCATCTTCCCGGCCTTTCCCGAAAGAGACCACCTATGGTACCGGGAGCTGTTTCTTCTATTTTATTTCGGCATGCTGGCCGCCACGGTCTTAAACCGGCTTTTTTCCGGTTCACAGGCCGCGTTTCTTCTCATGAAGGGAGCTGAATTTATATATGCACCCGGAATGATTTTTGCCGCCGGCTGCCTCATGGGCGCTGAGAATCCTGCCCGTGAAGATTTCAGAAAACGTACACTGCGGAAGGCCCTGTACGCCATTCTTCTTTTTTACGGTATCGGATTTCTCAATGAGATCATCATCAACCACCGGGCTGTTTTTGCCACGGTAAAAGATCTGCTGGCCGTTCTGCGGATTCCGGATACCGCTGCCATTTTTCTCACCCTTTGCGTGCTGTTCCTGCTTTGCGCTTTCTGCTGGCCATGGATTGAGAAATGCCTGAAAGCGCCGCTGCTCCTCGCAGCGGTCTGTCTGGCAGGATTTTTATTCTCCTTCCTCCCGGAAGGACTGCTGGGCTACGGCGTTATTGGCGTTTTTACGGGCAGCGACCGCCTGGGAGCGGTTCCGCTCTTTCCGTATCTTTTTGTATTTTTTGCGGGAATATTGACTGCCCGGAATTTTTCTGACATGAGAATACCGGAAACAGACGCTGCCGGAATAAACCGGAATGGACGACACGCATCTTTGCCAGAGATCTTTACCGTCTGTAAACCTCTGATCCCGGTCACGGCCATTGCTCTGGCTGCAGGCGCTGTTCTTGCCGTTCTGCACCTGAAACATCCGGCTGCCCTGCTGCTGGGATCCGGCTGTGCTTGTATCTGCCTCTTTATCAGCGCAGTTTTACTCCCGGTTTACCGGATTCTGGAAGACTTCTTTTTCGGACTGCTCCGGAGAGCCGACCGTTTCCGGCTGTCGGTGAGACGCCGCCGGGAATCAAGCCGGCCCCTTGATATTTTCCTGTATTATGTGGGATACTGCGTCCTGTTCCTGATCATGGCCTACCTGATATTTGTGCCATACTCGGAAGCCGGACGGACACTCATCTGGTCCGTGGACGGACTGGGACAGTATGTACCGAAAGTACACCGTTTCCTGTCCTATATTCCTTCCATTTTTCAGGACATTTTACAGGGGAATTTTGACTTTCAGCAATATGATTTCACCAGCGGACTGGGCGCCACCGTGGCCATCAGTTACGACCCGATCTACTGGCTGTATCTGCTGTTTCATCCGTCACAGGTGGAGACCGCTTACAGCCTGCTGATCGTGCTCCGCTATTTCCTGGCCGGAGCCAGCATGTCCGCCCTGGTGCTTTACTTTAAGCGTTCCCATTACGCTGCGTACACCGCCAGCATGGTTTACGCTTTTTCGGGTTACGCCATCTACGCGGGAACCAGACACGGGCAGTTCCTCACACCGCTGATCCTGCTTCCGATTCTGGTCATCGCCATGGAACAGCTGATTTCCAAAAAGAAATGGTATCTGCTGACAGTATTTACCGCCCTGTCCCTGCTGTGTTCCTATTACTTCTTATATATGAACACCATCGCTCTGGGTATCTACTTTGTCACCAGAATCCTGTGTACCAAAGAATACCGGAACTTCAGGACATTTTTTACCCGGGGACTGATCATCGTGGGCAGCTACGTTCTGGGCGCCGCCATGGGAATCATCTCCATCTTTACTTCCTTTGGCAGCTACATGGGTTCCAGCCGTACCGGAGGCAGCGCTCTCTCCGATTTTCTGAGTACAACGCCGCTTTTCTACCGGAAAGAATGGATTTCGGACTTCTTCATTTCTTTTATCTCCGATTCCTTCACCCCGGGCATGTGGCTGAAACTGGGCTTCGCGCCGCTGGCGCTCCTGGCCCTCGTTCTGCTGTTCACGAGAAAAAATAAAAAGGAACTGAAGCCGATTTTTATCATCTTTACGTTTTTCTGCCTGTTTCCGATCTTCGGCTACATTTTCAGCGGATTCAGCAGTGTCACAAACCGCTGGTGTTACATTTACGCCGCCATCATCGCCTTTATTCTGGCGGAAAATCTGGAACACCTCACCAGACTGACGGCAAAAGAGATTAAAATCATGCTGGGCATTGTATGTCTCTATGCGGGCATCATTTTCTTTTCCACCAAATACCGCACAGACAAGGTTTTCGGCGTATTCGGGCTTCTGGCTCTGACCACCGCTCTGATCCTCGCCATCAACCATGACCGGCTCACTATACCAAAGCGTACTGCCCGGTCCACCGTCTTCGCTGTCACCATGCTGGCCGTGGTACTGAACGCCAATATGTTCATTACCTCCGCTTCAGAAGACGGCACGCACCTGGATACCTATGTGGAATCCGGCAAGTCCATGACGGATATGTCCATGACGGCCTTAAAATATCTGGACCAGGTGGAAACATCCGGTGACGCCGGCAATGATTCCGCCGGTACCAAAACCGGCACAGAGAACGATACCTCCGGCGCAGACGACGGTTTCTACCGCAGCACCAACCTGAAGACCTACGGAGACACCCGGTCTTCCAGCCTGATCTACGGTTATAATGATATTTCCACTTTCACCAGCACCTTAAACGGCGGTATCGTGGACTACAACCGCGCCATGGGCAACTGTGACTGGAATATTGTAAGCATTTACAGTTACAACGCCCGGACCTACATGCATGAACTGGCCAGCGTCCGCTATCTGGGAACCTCCGATGATGTGAAGATTCCACTGCCTTACGGCTATAAGAAGGTTTATGATAAAGAAACCAAGAAGAGAACTTACTCCATCTACGAGAATCAGTACACCCTGCCGCTGGGCTACACCTATGACACCGTGACCAGCGAATCCGACGCCGGGAATCTTTCCGCCGCGGAAAAACAGGAACTGACCATGCTCTCCGCCATCGTGGAAGACGACGCCATGGCTGACAACCAGAATCTCACCGAAGCTGACAGCAGCTCTCTGCCGCTCACCGCCCGGAAACTTCCGATCAGGAAGATCAAGGCCAGCGATGGTGTCACCGTCAAAGACGGAGTCATCACCATTCCGGAGGGCGGCGGTACCATCCGCTTTACCTTTGACGGAGAGCCAAATTCCGAGACTTATCTGTCCTTGAAGGGCGACTTATATTTCCCTAAAGATGCGGCAGAACATTTCCTGCCTACCCAGGTCAAGGCCAAAGATATCAGTTACCAGTACCGGTTCCGTATTGATTCCTACAGTACAAACCAGGAGGAATATCTCTTCAACCTGGGATATCATGAGGATTCCATCAGCCAGTGTACGCTGAAATTCAAGGACGAAGGCACGATCCATTTTGATGAGTTTGCCATTTACTCCCAGAGCATGGATACTTATCCGCAGCGGGCGGAAGCACTCCGGGAACATTCCCTGGAAAATGTAAAGGTAGATACCAATACTGTCACCGGCGACATTACCGTCGATACCGATCAGATGCTCGTGATCTCCCTTCCATATCAGAGCGGCTGGACCGCCTGGGTGGACGGAGAAAAGACGGATATCCAGAAAGTCAATTATCAGTACATGGGCCTGAACCTGACACCGGGCACCCACAGTATCCGGCTGCACTATCAGCTGCCGGGACTCCACTACGCCTTCCTCATCACAGCAGGCGGCGCGGGAGTCTTCGTGCTGATCATCCTCTTTAATTTCTTTCGGAAACGCCGCCGCAGGAAAATGGCAGAATAGATCCTTTGCAGAATATCTTCACTGCGACAAAAGGCGTTGCCCTTCACGGGCAACGCCTTTTTATTATCCTTTTATTATTTAATTTATACCGTCTGCGGCAGACCGGTCAACATCCTGTCTTATGAGCAAAGCTCACATTACCCATCCTGTTAGTAGGAAACCACGGTGGTTCCGACCGGCATGTTATCGTAGATGTACTTGGCATCTTCGTTATAACACCGGATACATCCATGGGATGCCGGCTTACCGATGGTCGGATTCTGTACGGCTCCGGAATTCCAGAGCGGACGGGTGTGGAAGGAATTCCTTCCCGCAAAATGAGTGACATACAACTCTTTTGTACTTGTGTAGAACCAGCCTGGTTCTTTGTAAGTAATCTTATATACTCCGATCGGAGAATGGTTGCTGGCAATTCCTGTCGCACAGTCAAAGGTACGGATAATCTTCCAGTTTTTCTTGGAACCTTTATAAATAGTAACCTGCTGTGTATAATGACTGATCCAGATCAAATAGTCCGTTTTACTGCTGTAGCCCTTGCCGTTTACAAAAGCAAGCTTCACTTCCTTGGAATAATTCTTTGTGGTATAAATCTCTTTATTTCCGGAATAACCGATGGTCCGGACCGTATTGGCCAGAAGCTTATCATAATTCTTGCTCATATATTTGCTTGGCTTCACCGTGACAGTCTTGGAAGTCTGACTGCTCAGATACTTCTTGCCGTTTACTTTCGTATAGGCGCGGACCTGGATATTGTACTTGGTGTCAGGATCCAGCTTCTTGAGAGTGAACATTGTCGTCTTGGTGGTGCCGAGCTTTTTATATGTAAGATCGCTCTTTTTCTTATAATAAATCTGATAGCCCGTAGCTTTCGCCGTCTTATCCCATTTGATGGAAAGCTTATCTTTGGCGTTGAGGGTCAGCTTAACGCCAAGAACCTTTCCCGCAACCACCGGAATCTTAGCTTTTACTGTGGCAGAACGGGCGCCGGTGGTCTTTTTGCTTCCGGCCGCTCCCACGGCTTCTACCTTAAAATACCAGGTTCTTCCGGCGGTAAGTCCTTCCACCACCGCGGAAGTTCCCGTCACATTGGTGGCGGCCACTTTGTATCCGCTGCCGGACTTCTTGCTCTTGTAGATCGTGTAGTAAGAAGCGCCGCTGACCGCGTTCCAGGAAATCTTGGCCGCGTTGGCCTTCGGTTTCGCCTTCACTCCGGTAACCTTGCCCAGTGTTTTCAAATAATCATAACTTGTGGTCAGTCCCTGTCCATAGCAGACCGTTCCATTTATCTTTTTGTATCCAATTAAATAGATGCTGTACTGTGCACTATCCAGAGCGGAAGAAGCAATGCTCCTGGAAGATGCCGTTCCGGAAGATACTTCCGTATTCACAGCAGTCGCTGCGGTATTGGAGCCCTTGGCCACCTGCACTCTGTACCCCTGATAGATGCTTCCGTTGGAAACTCTCCAGGATACCTGAAGCGCATCGTTGGAATTCTTCACCGCATTCAATCCCTGTACCGCTTCCCCTGTGTAGTAATCCACAGTGAGGGAATCTCCATTATTCCCTTCCAAATCCAGCGTATATCTAGTTCCATTTGCATAGGCGCCGCCCAGACCGATGTCGAGATTATTGACCTTAGCTCCCACGGTTCCGGCTGCGACTTGTTTCCCCGTAGCCGTATTCGTCACCGTATACGTATACCCGCTGTCCGAGAAATCCTCAAACTTGAGAACAAGACTCTTCTTCTCTGTGCTCACATAAGCAATCTTATCCACAGAGACGCTTGCTGCGGAAGCCGTATTTCCCATGAACAAAAAGCACAGGCACACCACGGCTATAGCTGCGGCAAAACTCATAAACTTTTTCACTGTTTAGATACCTCCTCATTCTTATTTTTGTTCCGCGCCCGTCCGGAATCTCTCTTACTTTCCGGCATACATCCACAGGCCCGGATATTTTCTTATTATATAATCAGAGGCGCTTTCCGTCAAGGAAACAAGGGTATACAATTTTCTTGAAATTTGCTATAATACCCTCAGCTGTCTATCCGTCAGCAAAACGTGCTCCACGCCCGTTTTTCGGGTGCGCCTGCACACAAATACATTTTCACAAAACATTTGAACGAAAGATCAGAAGATGCGGGGGCAGTTTTTTCTTTGTCATCCGGCACCATCTCTCGGCTTCTGAATCTGATAAAGAAAAGAAGGATTGCATATGATTAATTTTAATATTCCGCCTTGTGCGCCGAAAGCGCCTGAATATATGGCTCAGGCAATCAAGAATCACAAAATCAGCGGAGACGGTGCTTATACCGCCCTCTGCAGCCGATGGATCGAGGAACACACCGGCACAGCGAAGGCTCTCCTGACCACCTCCTGCACCCATGCGACGGAGATGGCCGCGCTTCTGGCAGATATTAAGCCGGGAGATGAAGTGATCATGCCTTCCTATACTTTTGTATCCACCGCCGACGCCTTTGTTCTGCGCGGTGCCACCGCCGTTTTTGTGGATATCCGCCCGGATACCATGAATATCGACGAGACCAAAATCGAGGACGCCATCACCGAAAAGACAAGAGCTATCGTTCCGGTTCATTACGCCGGCGTCGCCTGCGAGATGGATACCATCATGGATATCGCCGCCCGCCACAATCTCCTTGTCATCGAGGACGCTGCGCAGGGGGTCATGGCAAGTTACAAGGGCAAGGCTTTGGGCAGCATCGGCGACTATGGCTGTTTCAGTTTCCATGAGACCAAAAATTACAGTATGGGAGAGGGCGGATGCCTCCTCATCAAAGATAAAGAGAATATTGAGCGGGCAGAGATCATCCGTGAGAAGGGTACCAACCGAAGCAAGTTCTTCCGCGGCCAGATCGATAAATATACCTGGGTGGAAGCCGGCTCCTCTTATCTGCCAAGCGACTTAAACGCCGCTTATCTCTGGGCGCAGCTGGAGATCGCCGATGAGATTTATGAAGACCGCATGGCCACATGGAACCTTTACCATGAGACACTGGCTCCGCTGCAGGAAGCCGGGTATATTGAACTTCCGTTTATTCCGGAAGGCTGTGTGCACAATGCGCACATGTACTATATCAAGGCAAAGGATCTCGCCGAGCGCTCTGCCTTAATCCGATTCTTAAAGGAAAACGATATTTCAACCGTTTTCCATTACATTCCTCTTCACGACGCTCCTGCCGGCAAAAAATACGGCCGCTTCCACGGAGAGGACAGATACACGACCAGTGAGAGCGAACGTCTGGTACGTCTGCCGCTCTACTATGGTCTTGAGAGAGAAAAAGTATTGACAGTCTGCCGCAAGATCAAAGAATTCTACGACAAATAGATTTCTTCGCCGGGGCGGTCTTTTCCCGAAAAAGAACTGCGTTCTGTGAAGAGCAGTGATCTTCTTTCAGAGAAGGGCTCCCCGGATCCGACGGCAGCAGGAGGAAACACCGTGTTACATTCGATTATTATTCCCTGTTATAAATCATCACAGACCATCCGCAAAGTGGTGGAACTGACCGCAGCGGAGCTGGAGAATCTAAATATCTCCGAATATGAGTTTGTTCTCGTGGATGATTATTCGCCTGATGGCGGAACCACCCTCGATGAGCTCAAAGCTCTCGCCCGGGATTATTCTTTTGTAAAAGTCATTTCGCTGGCAAAGAATTCCGGCCAGCACAATGCCGTGATGGCCGGTTTGAATTACGCTTCCGGCGAACTTTTGATCGCCATGGACGACGACATGCAGACCCATCCGTCCCAGCTGAAATATCTGCTGGCGGAGATCGATAAAGGATATGACATCGTCTATGGCTACTACCCGGAAAAGAAACATTCCCTTTTCCGGAATTTCGGCAGCTTCGTAAATTACCTCACCGTCCGGATTCTCATTGGCAAACCGAAGGACATGAAGACTTCCAGCTACTGGGTCATCCGGCGTTTTGTGAGAGACTATGTCATTCAGTACAAGAGCCCTTATACACATCTGCAGGGCCTGTTCCTGCGGACCACCCGCAACATCAGCTGTATTCCCATCAAACATTTTGACAGGGAAGTGGGTGAATCCGGCTACACTTTCAAGAAGCTCATCCAATTATGGTCCAATATCATGGGCTATTCTGTCATCCCTCTTCGGATGGCGACCTACTGCGGATATTTCTTTTCGCTCCTCAGCATTCTCGGTGCTGTGGCCGTGGTGATCCGCAAGCTTTTAGTTCCGTCCATGGCGATCGGATGGCCTTCCATGATGTGCGCCATCTGTTTCTTCTCCGGAGTGATCATGCTGTTCATGGGCCTGATCGGAGAATATCTGGGCCGGATGTTCCTGGGAATGAACAAACAGCCGCAGTTTGTGGTCAAAAAGGTTTACGACCATGCGGAAATGTCCGCCTCTGAAAAGAAAACTGATAATCCGGCGGATATACCTGCCGGCAAAGAAAATGATCCGGAAAACCAAAACATATAATCAATGCTACCTTTTACAGGAGGGAAAACCGTGACAAAAATAATGATACTGGGGGCTGGCATCTACCAGGTTCCCCTCATTGAAACCGCTAAGAAAATGGGGCTTTATACCATTGTTGTCAGCATCCCCGGTAATTACCCCGGGTTCGCCCTGGCTGACAAGGTGTATTATGAAAATACTGTAGACGAGGATAAAATTCTTGAGATTGCCAAAAAGGAGCGCATCAAGGGAATTGTCACATCAGGAACCGACGTCTGCATGAAAACTGTCGGCAGGGTTTGCGATGCCATGGGACTCAACGGCCTTTCCTATGAGGCTTCAAAGGTTGCCGTGGACAAAATGCTGATGAAAAGCAGATATGAGGAGTACGGCGTTCGAACCGCCCGTTTCCGACAGGTATCCTTTGCGGATACCGATATCAAAAAGACGGTTAAAGAACTTACATTTCCTCTGATTTTTAAATCCGTGGACTCCTCAGGAAGCCGCGGAATCATCCGGGTGGATTCTTTTGAGGAATTCGATTCCGCCGTGGCTTATGTGAAGGAAAATACCAGAAAAGATTATTTCCTGGTGGAAGAATTCATCGAGGGCGAGGAGTTCGGCGCCCAGGCCTTCGCTTACGACGGCAACGTATCCTTTATTCTTCCTCACGGAGATTACGTCTACCACGGAGACACCGGCGTTCCTATCGGACATTACGCACCATATAACCTCAGTGAAGAGGTCATTGAAGATGCGAAGATCCAGCTGCGCCGGGCTGTCAAAGCCATGGGCCTTGATAACTGCGCCATCAACGCGGACTTCATCCTTAAAGACGGAAAGACCTATGTTCTGGAAATCGGCGGCCGCTGCGGCGCCACTTGTCTGGCTGAACTGGTTTCCATCTATTATGGTTTTGACTATTATGAGAAGATTCTCCGGACTGCCCTGGATGAAGATCCGGACTTTACTTTCAAGAAACCGCACACACCGAACGCCAGCCATCTGCTCATGAGCCAGAAAGACGGCGTGATCAAATCCATTCAAAATCTCAACGAAGATAACGACAATATTTGTGAGGTTCACTTTGATTATAAACCGGGCGATGAAGTCCACAAGTTCCATGTGGGACCGGACCGTATCGGACACATTATCACCAAAGGCGAGACTTTGGAAGAAGCCCAGGATCTCCTTTTTAAAGCAATGGATAATATCAAAATAGAAGTGGAATAGTCGTTCGTTCAGGCCAGAATATCTGTTCTGGCCTTTTCTTCAAAAAAATCCTTCTCCCTTTTGCAAAACAGAGCAATGGAAAGAGCATTGTCTGTAATCCGCAAAACCGGAGAAGGATTTTTATTTTTTCTTTCTGATCATCTATCTGTTGTCATTATCTTTATTTTTTCTTTTTGATCATCTTCAGCACCGCTTTCATATCCGGATAGAACATCTTAAAGGCTGCCAGAGCCACCACAAGGATCACCACATAGCGGATAAACCACGGCACATTGTAAAGTCCCATGGTTGCCAGGTTCACGGCCAGATAGATGAGTGCGATCTTTACCGTTTTCTTCAGAGGCACGATCACCATACCGGTAAGCTTATGCTCCAGAATGCCCTGCATCAGGAGCAGGACAAAATAGCTGATAGCCATCATGTAAGCTGCCGCCATATATCCAAAAAGGGTGATGCCAATATAGCTGATGATCAGGTTGAATATCATGGAACCAATGGTTCCCATGGCCACATACTGGGTCCGTTTATAGTAGTTCTGTACCGCAGAATAGCTGTAACTGAAGAAACGGAACAGCGTCCCCGTCACCAGCGGAGCCACCAGCCAAACTGCATCCTGATACCGCACTCCTCCCAGGATCAATATCTCTTCCGGGGCCAGCACCACAAGAAGCCAGGACAGGAGTCCGAACATATGCATGACAATGGTCCATGGCTTTTCCACCTCATCTGCCTCTTCCCTGGCAATCTTTTCGTAAAGCCACGGAATCCAGGCATTCCAGACGGAATCCTCCAGAATCCACACCACATAGGAAATCGTCATAGCGATGGAAAAAATGCCGGCCGATGTGGCTCCCACGATCTTTCCGATGAGAATTCGGTCCGACTGGTTCATGATCTGCACCGATAACGCCTCCGGAATCAGCGGAAGACTGAATTTCAAGCCGTATTTCCAATACTTTAAATTGACAAACTTCTTTCCCTGCCACCAGAGAATGATGGCGATGATCGCTCCGCCGATAATCTGCGGCAGATAATATCCAATGATCCGCCGGTGTACCAGCTGATCGATGAATCCCTGCACCCGGCCCTGATAGATAAGCACAATGGACAAAATGGTGCCCGGTATGATGGTGAGCACTGTCGCCGCCGTGCTGAATTTATAGCGCATCACCTGCTTATCCCGTCTCTGGATATACAGCATACTGGTGTAGGTAAACACGTACAGGAACATCATATAAAACATCAGATCATCCATGTCGCAGAACGCCAGCACCTGCTTTTTGAAAATCATGCAGATACCAAAGAAAATGGCAATGGAAATATACGACAGGGTATGAACACTGGATACATATCCGTTATAGTCATCCGGGAAATCATGTTTTGCCACATCCACACTGCGCCAGAGACACAGGGACATGATGGTGTAGGCAATGAGCAGCCAGGATTCATAGGTGGTCACAATACCGTACTGCGCCTCTGACAACAGTCTGGAATAAATCGGCGTCACGATAAAGTTAAATCCCCTGGCCAGCAGCTGCGCCAGAATAAAAAAGAAGCCAGAGGTAAAGGCCATCTTATTTAAGGACGCATTTTTATTCCGTTTTCTTTTATTTCCCTGCTGAATCATGGAGGCGGGAATCTCCTGCCCCCGGGTATTTTTTTCACTTTGTTCAGACATTCTTGTTTTCCTCCAATATGTCGCCTGCTTCTGCCGCCTCTCTGCATCCCGCGGCAGCCGATGCTTCATCTTCTTCTGTCATATATGCTGGCTCAGGCATCTTTTACCTTGCACACGATCATCCGCAGCTTTCCATTTTCATCAGGCGGAATGGAATCCATCCATTCATATTCAATCTCAAACGGATGCTTAAACCGGGCATTGAGCTGCTCTGTGAGCTGCTTCTCCACTTCTTTTTCGCTCAGAGAGGAAACCTCCTTATTCTGTACGCACTGAATATGAATCTTTGAATAAGATTCCTGGATAAAACGAATCTGAAAAATATCCTCGCAGTGGGCGATAATCGGGGCAATCTCAAAAAATGTGGTAACCTCCCCGGTCTCATATCGGAAGAAATCATTCATCCGGCCCTGTACACTGGTGATGAACCGGACTCCGTCTCTCACCTCACAGGTTCCCCGGTCTCCAATGGCGTAATTGATCAGCGGCAGATCCGTCTTATAAAGCGGCGTCACCACAATATTTCCTTCCTTCGCCGGGCGGTTCTTCTCATCATAAATGTTCACCACAAAGGAATCATTATGCACCACATATTCCTTGCTGTCAAAGAGACGGACCATGGCGGCTCCGGTCTCCGCCGTACCGTAGGAATCAATGATGCCCGGTCCCAAAATCTCCGCGAAGAGCTTTCTGGCTGTATCGTCAATCTTCTCGCCGGTCGGACAGTAAAACTTCGGTTTCGCCAGTTCCACATGGTTCTTCTTGCAGTACAGGCAGATTCTCATGAACTCACTCTTGTTCATATAGAGAAAATCCGGTCGATAAGCGTTGATCTGTTTCACGATCTCCGGTTCCGGGTCATACTGGGCCACAAAACCTCTCCTGAGAATTCCAAAATGCTGCAGAAACGTATCGCTGCCTCCGGTAACGCTGTGGGCGCTCTTGCGGCTCATGGTCTTGCCAAAAAACGGATTGTATCCCGCCGTCATCATGACACGGAACCAGTTCGCCATGTTATAGGCCTTCTCCTTCGGAGAAACCAGCAGCATCAGCGGTACGCCGGAAGAACCGCTGGTGGTATCATGAAACCAGTCCGCATACTTTGGATTCTTCGCCTCCTCGTTCATCCAGGCCCGGAGCTCATCTTTAGTAAGGAGCGGAAGCTTTGACAAATCGTCGCCCGTCCGGATATCTTCCGGTTTTACCCCCGCCTTGTCAAAACGCTCCTTATAAAAAGGAATCTTATACGCTTTTCGCACGAGCTTGCGCACCCGTCTGTCCTGGGTTTTCATGACTCCCGTAAAATCTTTTGGAATCTTTGTTTTCATTTTAAATAAGTCAAAAAAAAGCAGTACATTTACCAGCTTTCTCTCCATCTTCTCAAACATAATAACCTCTCTTCTCCTGCGTCCTCTTCATTCATTCCACAGCCCTGACGGTAACCGGCCGTTTCCCCGCCGCCGGGCGTTTTCAGACATCTTTACCCATTGTAAACAACCTGGCGGTATTTGTCAATCAATAAGGCTCTGCGCGCTTCCGTCTTCCCAAAAACAAAATCCCCTGGCAGCAGATTCCAAAAAAGGACCCGCCCGCCACGGCCGGATCTCCAAAATAAAACAGGCACCCTGCGTGGCCAGGATGCCTGTTTCCTCTTATGGTAAAAGTAACCTCAATTATTTAACAACAATCTTGATTGTTCTTGTACCTTTCTTGAAGTTATCTGTACCTTTAATCTTAACGCGGATCTTGTAAGTACCTTTCTTGATACCCTTCATCAGAGTAACAACACCTTTTTTGCTTACTTTAACCCATTTTTTAGCTTTTTTGCCCTTAACTTTGTAAGAAACAACTTTTCCATCGGATTTAACTTTCAGTTTAATCTTTTTGGATTTATTTTTTAATTTTTTAGCCTTGAAGCCTTTTGCAAGTTTCTTTTCTGTTTTCTTGTTCAGTTTATAAACCGGTTTGCTTGCTTTTGTGATCGTATAAGCGATTGTAGCATCACCCTGATATAAACCGATACCTTTAATCTTTAAATTATAGCTTCCTGCTGCTGTAGGCTGCTGTCCGTCGATGACAAAGTCTGTACCTTCAACCAGTTCTTTACCGTTGACAGTGATTTTCAGGACTTCATCTTTGCCTGTGTACTGGGAAGAAATGTTATAACTTCCGCTGATTGTAGTTTTCACAGGTGAAGATGTTGCAGCAAATGCTGTGGATGGAACCATCAGAGCTACAGTCATAGCAACAGCCATAGCTTTTTTCATGTTAAGCATATCTTTGTTCCTCCTTGTTATACCAAATAAACAGCCGGCTCAGCCACGTCCCCGGATGATTATTTGTCTTATATATAATTAGCATCCCCCGCCGGCAGGAGAAATCCTCTCATCCCGGCAGAGCATGTAATTACCAAAATACAATCGTCTGAAAATAATTAAAATGTGATTTTAAATACAACAAATCCCTCAGGGCAATGACCATACTCTGATCCATGGGAAGGAGCAGTGCTCAGCCTTCTTTCTTTTCTGCGCCATGTCCGCCATAATAATCGCTGTAATAATTGCCATATTTGCCGTAGTATTTCTGATAAGCTCTGCTCTTGGTCTCCACACGATTCAACACCGTGCCCAGGAGCCGGCAGCCTACCCGTTCCAGCTGCTGGATCGACTGTTTCACCAGACGTCTGGAAGTCATGCCGCTTCGCACCACTAAAATGGCGCCATCACAGAAGGAGGCGATCAGCGCTCCATCCGCCACACTGTCCAGCGGCGGGGAATCAATGATCACATACCGGTAGTCTTCTGCCAGTCTGTCCAGAAGTTCTTCCATTCTCGGATCTTCCAGCAGCGCTGACGGATTCTCCAGGAGATTGGAAACCGGAACAATGTAACCATTGCTGATATTGGTTTCATATACCACATTCTGATATTCGGAAAGACCTGACAAGTAATAATCCAGCCCCTGGATCTCCCCTTCACTTTTAAACTCCAGCCGGTCTTTTAACACAGGCTTACGCAGGTCCAGATCCACCAGCACAGAAGGAAATCCTGCTTCCGCCAGCATCTTCCACAGGTGTACGGACACCGTGCTCTTTCCCTCGTTGGGAACACTGCTGATCACCAGTATCTTTTTTGTATTCTTTCCACAGAACTTAATATTCACACGCAGACGGTTCATGGCCTCTTCTACGGCATAAGGTAAAGCCTGGATATTCATATCAATCTGTTTCATGCCCGTTTTTCCTTCCTGATTCTCTTTTTATTCTTTACGCTGTCCTCTTTCTCTTCGCGTTTTTCCAGCTCTTCAAAAATATCGCTGTCCGGAATGGACGTCAGCGGAACCACGCCGAAATACTTCTCCATATCTTCCGAGGTGCGGATCGTATCATCCAGCAGATAACGAACCGTCAGATAAGCACAGTAGAGGATCGCTCCCAGCAGCGCGCCGATCAGCGTGTATCGTGCATAACTCGGAGCCGCCTTCTCATCCGGCAGCTGCGCCTGCTGCGCGATATTCGGAGGATTGGTACTCATGGTCTCCGGAAGATATTCCACGGAAACCTCCGTCAGCTTGTTGGCAATATTCATGGCCTCCACCGGATCTGTGCTGGTGGCGGTTACATTTAAAATACGGGTATCCTGCGGATTCTCCAAAGTAACCATCTGCGCCAGATCCTCTGTCTCCATATCAAGATCCAGCTCGTCGATCACCTGATCCAGCACCGGATAGCTGAGCATCAGCTGTTCGTAATCAGATGTCAGTGAAGTTCCGATATTCAAATCTGTCAGATCCACCACGGAATCATTGGATGCAGATACCACATACATCTTTGCCGTTGCCTGATAAGTCGGCCGGATGCAGAAAAACGAGAATGCATTGAGCAGCACCGCCCCTGCCAGCAGGCAGAGGATAATATAGTGTATCTTATCCAGCAGCACATACGCCAGATCCAGTAAATCGATTTCCATTTCATCTTCCGCATCAGGCAGCGGAACTGCCGTCAGAGTGTGTGAATCTTTCACCACCTCAAGTTCCGTTCCTGTATCTGTTATTTTTCTGTTTGCAAGTCCCATCTTCTCTCTCCTGTACTTTATTCTTGATCTTCAACTCTGTCATAAAACAGTTGTATCACTGTATCCGCCAGACTGTTCTGGTCCACGGTAAATTCATTAAAGCCCGTCTTTCCCTCGCCGTTGGTTCCCTGGATCTCCAGAGGTTCCTGTTCCTCTGCATTGACCAGAGACGCTGCCAGCTTGATGAAATCATTGCGGGAAAGATCCGTCACCATATACGGTTCCAGGGCGTCATAAATATCCAGGGCAAAAGCGCTGTCCGCCTGGCATTTCTCCGCAAGCTCCGCCTTGAGGGCAGATAAATACTGCGACTGCCGGCGCATACGCCCTTCATTGCTTCCGTCACCCACATTCATCCTGCCCCGGACATAATGCATGGCCTGCTCATCGGTAAGGGTCACTGTTTCACCCATTTTTAACGTCGGATCTTCTTTTGAAAAATCATCCTCCACCGTGACGGTCACTCCGCCGACCAGATGATTGAGCACCTCAATGGCATCCATATTCAGTGAGGCGTATCCATCCACAAGCTGCCCGTACAGCAGTCCGGAAACGGCGTCCACCGTATTCTCGCAGCTGGTCTCCATACCGTCGCCGGTGGCATGGGCCAGGGAGATCTGCATATAAGTCGTGGCCAGATAGGTACCGTCCGTATCCAGAGACTTGACATCGGTCATGGTATCCCGGTTGATGGGCAGCCTGGTATAAGTATTGTCATCCTCATTGAGCACCAGCAGCTGCAGAGTGTCGCACTGTCCCGTGCCGTCGTACTCTTCCGCAGCTTCTGCCTCACCCCGGGAATCCAGCCCCATAAACAGATATGTCTTAATATTCTTCTTAGGCGTGCACTGTACACCGTTGATATCCACAGTCTCTTCCTGCGGCTGCGGCTCCACCGCCGCCTGCTGCGTACTCTCCGCCGGCACTTCCTGATGATCAATGGTCCGGGAGGCAATGCCCACCGCCGCTGCCACCACGATAACAGCAATGAAAAGCGGGATCAGCTTCCGCAGCGCCCGGCTCCTGTCCATGGTCGTCCTTCCGTTTTTATTCTCATTCATAGCTTCCGCTTTCCTCCCGCATTACTGCATGATACTCTGGAGAAGCGCTGCCCCGCCTTCCGGATACATGCTCTCACAAATCATCAGGGCCACAAGGACCACAAACAAAACGGCACATACAATGTATGTAATCTTCTCAGACATCTGTCTCTCCTCCTATCCGAAGCAGCCTGCTGCCTCTGTCATCCATAGCATTTATAAACGCTTTTCCAAGCTTTTTCTCAAGTACTGCTCTGCCCTTTCCCAGATTCGGCTCCCGCCGCTCCACTCTGTGGCAGTCACTTCCCAGGAAATGTGCCTGTCCCTTTTCAAACAGCTTGATCAGCGGACGGCGCCTGCGCCAGCCAAGAAGGCTCTCCGCATTGATCTGCACATACAGGGGCATCTCCAGCAGCTCTTCTATCCATTTTTTATTCTCGGACATCCCCATATAACGCTCCAGATGAGCGAGGATCACCTGAAACTCTCTCTTTCTGATCAATGTCTCCACTTCCCGGATATCCGATCTGTTCCACGGACCAAAAGGCATTTCCAGCAAAAGTGCCCGGCTCCCCTCAATGGTGAGATCATCCAAACGATCCGCCCGGCTCATGCCTGAGAAAAAGGCTACTTCCGCCCCCAGCCTCAGCTCCGGGCCAAAATCCTTTTTCACAGCCGCCAGCCTCTCATAGGCTCTCTGCCTTCTGGCCAGAAAATCTTCGATTCTGTGCCTGGAAGCATAAAAATGAGACGTTGCCAACATGACATCTACTCCCTGTTCTGATGCCATTCTTAACATCTCCATCGACATCTCTGTATTTTTGCTTCCGTCATCTATACCCGGAAGAATATGGGAATGAAAATCAATTACCGCCACAGCGCATCCTGTCCTTTCTCCATTCCGTTCTATACCATTACATCTTAGCATGGATCCTGCTGAAATATATTACAGATTTTCAAAATTGCTAATCTATTTTACAATTTTTTAATGTAAAAAACAAGTTATATGACATAAAAAGCAGGAATTCTGTCATTTCTTTCACTCTTTTTACCGTTTCCGGTTCCTACAAAAGCAGAATACTCCATAACGGAGTGGTGATCAGAGAAGCTGCCGTGGAAAAAACAACCAGTTTTACAGCAAATTCTGAATCCCCGTCATACTGCGCTGCAAGAATCGTTGTGGTGGCTCCTGCCGGCATGGCGGCAAGCAGCACGCTGACTCCCATGACCAGACTGTCCAGATGCAGCAGCCGGCATGGCACCCATACCAGAAACGGAATGATCACCAGTCTCAAAACTGTGTAAAACAAGATATCCTTATCCAGCAGCGTCTTTGGATCCGCATCAGCCAGAATCATTCCGATGACCATCATGGACACTGCCGTGTTGCAGTCTCCCACCGCCGAAATCACATCGTTGGCAAAGGCCGGCGGCCGCAGCCCGGTCAGCATCAAAAACAGACCGATGATACAGGCCAGGATACAGGGATGTGTCATCACCTTCTTGATCAGTGCCTTTTTGCTGGGTGCCTCCGTAAATACCGTAATGCCCTCTGACCACATCATCACCCGCTGAGGGATCAGATACACGGACGCCAAAGTCAGTCCCATGGAACCAAACACTCCCTCCGCCAGCGGATTACCCATGAAACCGGCATTGGAACAGATGGTCCCATACCGCAGACATTTCCGCCGTCCTTCGGTGGTATTCCGGAACAACAGATGTCCAAGAAGCACGCATCCTGCCTGAATGATCAGGGAAATGATAAAAATACCCGCAAAGTCCGTCGCGATATCCATGGAAAACTTCACCATAAACGACTCAATGATATTGCAGGGAAGAATCAGATTAACTACCAGATCTGTAAGATTCTTCTGTCCGGCAGTTCCCACCATCCCAATCTTTTTGACAATCAGTCCAATGGCAATCAACGAAAAGATCATCAGCTGCAAATCAATTAATTCTTCCATCTTCGTGTCTCCACTCCTTTCCCCCAGAATTCTCCGGAAACGGAATCCTGGTTCACTGGTGTCTCATATGCAGGTCTGTCCGGGAAAAGTCATAAAAGAGCCGTTTTTACGGAAGCCCGTATACCACAGCTCGCATCGACAAATTCCACCTTATGATAGCACATTCCGTATTGTTTGTAACCTGTTTATTATCTTATAATTTTTTCCATAATGCTTAAAAAAGGAAAGCGCCGTCATGTGCACATTTGTTCCCCTCTGCTTTTACCACCTTCTCCAAATTCACGCCTGTTCCTGAGGTATACTTCCTTGTCAAAAAACGGAAGCAAAGATAAAATTTTCATATACCATGTCGAGTGCAGGAGGTTTTTCCGCCAATATATTTTTTCGCTAACATCTGCGCTGTTTCCGGGTCTTTCCGGACCACAGGATCTGCGCTTTCTAAAAGATGCCCGAACAATTGGAAGGGAGGAACAAAAATGATATCCACTGATATAAACTATTCTCCTGCGGCAGTCCGGCGTCTTCTTCTGAATCTTGGCGCCACGCCGCGGTATATCGGCTTTGACTATGTGATCCACGCGATCAATCTTTCTATGGAAAACAGTCAGTATCTGCTTTCTGTGACCAAAGAACTGTACCCGGATGTGGCAAAAAAATATCACACAACCATATACTCGGTGGAACGGGATATCCGCACCGTTATCACCGCTATCTGGAAGAGGAATCCCGGTCTGCTGAGCCAGATTGCCGGTTATCCTCTGGAAAAGAAGCCAACCGTGGGAGAATTTATTGCCATTATGAGAGAATATCTTTTATACCATCAGGAGACAGAGCATCTGCAGTATCCCAAAGAATCATCCTTTTGCGGCAGGAACACTGCCCGGCTGTAGGCTGCTCTGAAAGAATCCTCCTCAACGACTCGTCACATTTTCAAAGGGAAATCCTTCCAAACAGGATTCTCCTTCCAAACAAAAAATGACATCCATGGATACCCGGCAGTTTCCCGGACATTTTCCCATGGATGTCATTTTTTGATATTATTCTTTTTTTGTTATGATCCCAAAATAAAGAAACAAGGGATACAGGTAAGAAGCGCCGAATACTCCCAGCTTTTTAGGTCCGTCCACCACTTTCAGCGCCAGGGCTTTCCGAAGAGCCACTTCCACAGTCGCACGGGTAATGGTCTTTTCCTTCCTGCTGATTTTTATTTCATGCCCCTTCACCGTATAGCGGAATTCACAATTTCTCACAGTATAAAACGGCCGGTTCTGGCAGACGATGATCATCTCCCAGACCGCTTCGCTCCGGGCAGGGAAATCACCGGCTGCCTGAAACCGCTGCCGCTGTTTCCAAAGAGCCGCCTCCATCCTTTATCGTTCTTCCAGAGGCACATACTCCGTATGATGTCCCACATATTTATAAGCCGGACGGATGATCTTTCCGGCGTTAATGAGCTCTTCCAGGCGATGCGCACTCCAGCCAGGCATACGGGCAATGGCAAAGAGCGGTGTAAACAATTCCTGCGGGATTCCAAGCATGGTATACACAAATCCACTGTAGAAATCCACATTGGCGCAGACCGGCTTAAAGGTATTTCTATGGGCCGGAATCAGTTTTTTCGCAGTTCTCTCGATCAGATCATAGAGAGCGAACTCTTCCATCCTTCCCTTTTCTTCTGCCAGAGAGCGGGCAAACTTCTTTAAAATAATCTCGCGGGGATCCGACAGGGTGTAGACCGCATGACCCATGCCGTAGATCAGACCCGAACGGTCAAAAGCCTTCTTGTCAAGAATCTTCTGCAGATAGTCGGACACTTCTCCCTCATTACTCCAGTCCTTCACATTTTCTTTGATGTCATCAAACATCCTCTGTGCCTTCAGGTTGGCGCCGCCGTGCCGCGGTCCCTTCAGGGAACCGATGGAAGCCGCCACGGAAGAATAGGTATCCGTTCCCGATGAAGATACCACCCTCGTGGTAAAAGAAGAATTGTTTCCGCCGCCGTGTTCCGCATGGAGAATCAGGGCGATATCAAGAACTCTGGCCTCCAGCTCCGTATATTGTCTGTCCGGCCGGAGCATGAGAAGAATGTTCTCCGCCAGAGACAGTCCCTTTTCCGGATTACGGATGAACAGAGTCTCATCCAGACGAAAATGGCGGTAAGCATGATAAGAATAAACCGCGATGAGCGGCAGCTTGGCGATCAAATCCATGGACTGGCGCAGTACATTTCTCGGGGAAATGTTCTCCGGATCTTCATCATATGTATATAACGTCAGCACACATCGCTGCATGGCATTCATGATATTCTGATTGGAAGCCTTCATGATCACATCACGGACAAAGCGGTTGCTCAGACTTTCCAGCTCAAACATCACGTCCTGGAAACGTTCCATCTCTTTCTTATCCGGCAGTTTTCCGAACATCAGCAGATAGATGGCTTCCTCAAAACCATACCTGCGTCCCTTCATACCTGCCACCAGATCACAGATATCAATTCCCTGATAATACAGATGTCCTTCAGAAGGAATCTTCCGCCCGCCCACCAGGTCATATCCGCTGACATCAGAAATCTCTGTGAGGCCGGTCAGCACACCTTTACCGTTGGCATCACGCAGACCTCTTTTCACGTCATACTCCAGATAGAGATTCGGATCGATTCTGTGGCTGTGCATCAGCTCATCTTCCAGAATATCCATATCGACCTTTAATTCCTCTATGTCCTCCATCTTCATGTTTTCCTGTTTCGGCATATCTATCCCTCCTGACTCAATAAGAAAGAATCCTGCTCTGCAGGATTCCTCGCAATTGGTGTTACTATTATATTACATAACTATGAATAATAATTCAAGGCATTTTTCATTTTTCCACAGTTTTTTCACAAGATTTGAATGATTATTCACGTTTTTTGCATTTTTTCATGATTTTCTTTCAACTTTTTTATGTTCAGCCTTCATTTTGAAAGTGGAAACGGCAGATAACAGAACAATTCAAAGTCTCCCTCCCCCTCATAGATCTCCATATTTCCGCCGTATCTGAGAACGCTTTCCTCAATACTTCTGAGACCATATCCATGTTTCTTCCGGTCTCCCTTTGTGGTTCCCGGCAGTACGCTGTTCTTCGCTGCGGCAGTGTTTTTGTTCTCCGCAGGTTGTTTTCCCTTTGCCATGCGCACTCCCCCTGATACTGCCGTTTTTTTGCCTGTCCGGCCGGCTTCACATGGATTTATGATCTTCAACGCCAGCATTCCTTTTCCCGCCCGGCCCTGCAGGGTGATTTTTCGCTCTTTTTCCGGAAGCTTCACGCAGGCTTCCGCCGCATTGTCAAGCCCATTGGCAAAAATCGCACAGATGTCCGCCTTCTCAAAGGGCAGTTCCTCCGGAATATCCAGCTTTATCTCCCAGGAAATGTGCTGCTGCCTTAAAAATGTCTCTTTGACAGACAATACGGCATTGACCGTGGAATCCCCACAATAATTTAAAGTCTTCGTCACCGCGCTGCCTGCCAGAAGTTCTTCAATGTATCGCTGCCGTTCCTCTTCCGGCAGAGCGGAAAGCGTCTGCAGGTGATTAGCCATATCGTGCCGGAGCCTGCGGATCTCAAAATGCTGCTGTTCCATGGATTCATAATATTTCTGATTCATCCGCGCATACATGGCTTCCTGCTCAAGCTTCCGCTGGCGCACCAGCACACGGATGGCCCAGAGCAGCCCCACAAACGCCACAAGGGACAGACAGAGCACCGCAAAATGCAGACGCAGATCCAGCCGCCCCGGTTCCCACCGCTCATCAGACAGCAGGACCGTGCTCAGCACATTTCCCACCGGAACCATGGTAAGAAGCAGGATCAGCCGCCACATGCCCGGAGCCAGATCCTCATCCTTCTCCGGCGCCGCCAGCCGTGTTATCACATAAAATAAAAACGCAAATATCACTCTTGGCAATAAAAAATACTCCGAATGATTGCGGATAAAATTATCCACAATGGCATTCCAGGCAAACATAGTGCTGCCAAAAAGCAGCCCCATACAGAGCTTCTTCCAGCCGCTGTCCTCACAGCAGACCCATATGATAAGAAGGATCACAAGAAAAGTCGGCGGCAGATTGGCCAGATCACCAATGTAAACCACCGTGCCGCCGGCTAAAAATCCCAGAACCACCAGCAGCACAACACTCCACCAGCATTTCTTTATCCGAAACAGATTCCACATTGAACCCGCAATAAAAACAGCAACTACAAACATTCCCGTCCACTGCCAGAATGTTGGCATTAAAACCAGATCATATATATGGGACACTATCATCTCCATCCTGCGTCACCCCTCCAGCATGGCCTTGGCCAGTTTCCCTGCTGCCTTCTCCCGGAGGGAACGGCTCACCGGTAAAGTGTATTCTCCCACTTCCACAAATGTTTTCCCAATACGGCTGACCGCATTGGCGCTGACAAGATATCTCTGATGGATCCGTACAAAGCCTTCCCCCAGCCTCTCTTCCACGGCGTCCAGTTTATCATAAAAGGCGTATTCTCCTGAGGCGGTCACCAGCGTCACCTTTCTCTTTTCGCTGTAGAAATACAAAATATCCTTATAAGAGAAACGATACGTTCCCTCCGTGTTCCTCACCACAAAGTTCTGCTCATCCGCTCTGTACATTTTTTCCCGGACACGTTCAAGCACCGCCGCCAGACGATCCTCTTTCACCGGTTTCATCAGATAATCCAGGGCTCCCACACTATATCCGTCAAACACGTAATCGGCATATCCTGTCACGAACACAATGAGCAGATTCTCATTGAATTCCCGGATCTTCCTTGCCGTCTCCATGCCATTGAATCCTTCCATCTCCACATCCAGAAATAATAAGTCAATCTCCCCCGGATGTTTCTCCAGCCAGTTCACCGCACTTTTCCCCGACGAAAAATCATAGACCACCTCTTCGCTTCCTTCCCGGAGCAGCTTTGAAAGCTGCATCCAGAGGGTATCCCGGGCGCCGGTCTCGTCATCGCAGATGCCTATTCTCAGCACACGATCCTCTCCTTTTCTTCCTGATTTCTTCTTTTTTATCAGAATATCTTCTCCCGCAGGCAGTGTCAACCCCCGCCGGGAGCATCCCGGCAAAGATCAGCGCCAAACTTTACATCCATCGTACCATTCTTTACATTTTCTGCAGCGCCTTCCCAAACTTTTCATTACTCTTCCCATTTTTGACATGGCAAAATCCGTCCGGATCTGTATCGTGCTATATTGGGAATATCAACAGAGCGCGATGCGCATACAACGATCAGAAAGGAAGGATACCATATGTTATATGTTAAAAATCTTCACAAATCTTACATAGTAGGCAACAAAGAGTACCCGGTACTGAAAGGCGTCAGTTTTCAGATTGCCAAGGGGGAATTCGTGGCGGTGATGGGGCCATCCGGTTCCGGCAAGAGCACCCTCTTAAACTGTATTTCCTGCTATATTCCTTTTGATAAGGGGGAAATTACCCTGGGCGGCACACAGCTTACCAATCTCAGCGAAACAGAGCTGGCAAAGGTGCGAAATGAAAAACTGGGATTTGTGTTTCAGGATTTCATGCTGCTGGACGGACTCACGGTTCGCGAGAACATTCTTGTTCCCCACATCATTCAGGGAAAGGTGGATCAGGAGGCAGAAACTTTTGCCGACCGGCTGATCGCTCTTTTCGGCATTGAACACATCAGGAATAAATATCCGGCCGAGATTTCCGGCGGTGAAAAACAGCGGACGGCTGTGGCCCGCAGTCTCATCAATGACCCTTATGTGATTCTTGCCGACGAACCCACAGGAAATCTGGACAGTAAGTCCAGCCGCACCGTCATTGATTCCTTCAAACACGCCAAGAAACAAATGAATGCTACCATTTTCATGGTGACCCATGACAGCTTCGCCGCCTCCTTCTGCGACCGGGTTATCCTCCTGAAAGACGGAACCGTCCACCGGCAGCTGGAGAAAACCGGCAGCCGCAGCGATTTCCAGGACCAGCTTCTGGACGCCATCAAAGAAATGAGCGAGTAACACGCATCCGCGGTCGAACACTATCAAAAAGGAAGGAGATTTCATATGAAAACAGAAAAATCAAACAACACCATGCAGTCCATGGAGCGGAAACTTCAGAAGGCCGACCGGAAACAGGCATCTCTGTACCTGTTCTGTAATTTTATCTCTCTGATGCTGATTTCCGCGTATTCTGCCATGATGTTTTCACCAACCATCCTTGGTATTCTGCCGGAAGGCGGAGACAGCCGAAAACAGATGTACGCAATTTTTGTACTTTCTCTCTTCGGCTGCGTGATTTTCACCATCTACGCATCCAGTTTATTTTTCCGCAAAAAATCCCGCCAGCTGGGCATACTGATGGCACTGGGTGCCTCCCGGAACCGCCTGGCGCCGGGATTATTCCGTGAAGTTTTTACCCTGAGCGCCGGCTCTTCCATGCTGGGGATCATCGCCGGTTTTCCATTTGTATGGCTGCTCTGGAACGGGTTCCGGCTGTTTGTAGTAGACAGTGCTGAGATGACATTACATTTTGACTTTACATGTCTGGTCGTGTCCGCGATGTTTCTTCTCATCGTCATTGCTTTTTCCTGCCTGACCGCGTGGAGATATCTCCGGAAAACCAACATCATCGATATCGTACAGGAAGAACACAAGAATGAACCCGTCCGTGAACCGGGACGGTGGTGCGGCCCGGCGGGCATCATCATTCTCTTTGCCGGCGCCATCATCGGCTACGGAGCTCCCGGCGTTTACATGAATGTTTTTTCGGCCTATCCGCCGGAATGGATCAATATTTTATACGCGCCGGTCTTTATAGGACTTTACATGATCATGCTCCACACCGTCGTCCACGGATGGAGCCGCCGGAAAAAACATCCTTACAAAAATATCATTGCCCGCAGTATGATGAAGTTTCAGGGCAGGCAGACGGTAAATAATCTTCTGGTCAGCACGGTACTCATCGCCGGAGGATGTTTCGGTATTTTCTATATTCCGATTCTCTCCACCTCCTCCATCCTGGAGACCAGCAGCCGGGACTATGATTATTTCTTTTACAACCGGGCCGATCAGAATGTTCCGGACCAGGCAGCAATCGAGGATCTGGCCGCCGGCTACGACCTGAAGCTGACCGGCTGGCAGGATCATGAATACCTGAGCCTGGCCACAGACGGCAACACCAGGGTGGAAGACGGACGACAATTTCATTACGAATATGCTCCCCTGCTCTCCGAATGTAAAATCATCTCCGAGGACACTTATAATCAGATTACCGGAGATGATATCGACATTCCGGCAGGCGTCTGCTATGGCACCACTTCCACCAGCCAGGAAGATTCCTACTGGATCACCACTGATCTGACCAAGTTCACCAATATGTGCACCATGGAAAGCTTCGACACAAAGTTTGCCGGATTTCTTCAGTATGATCTCATGTCGGGTACCAGCAGCAGCTTTTATGTGGTGGACAACAGCGACTTTGCCGCTCTGTCCCAAAATCTCACCGATGACTGGAAGGGAAATATATTCTTATTCAATGTGGACGGGGAAGATAATTACGAATTCGCCAGACAGCTTTACCTAAACTTTGTTCATTCTTTTGACTCCAGCTGCGAAGTTATCAACGCCTACGACCGGGTGGCAAAATATGTGGCCGAACAAAACGGTCAAGTCTACTGGGGCGACACCGACGAGATGACTAAGGTCAGCTATGACAACCCGGACTCCACAGACTTCCGCATGTACTGGAGCTATATGCCGAAAATCCGCCTTCTGGATCAGAATGACTTTATGCAGAACTTCGCCGTTTTCCTGATGATGTTCCTCTTCATCGCCATCATCTGTTTCACAGCGGCTCTGATCATCTGCTACACCCGCTGCCAGACCATCGCCCTCAACAACCGTTACGTCTTTGATGATCTGCGTCGGCTGGGCGCATCGCCAAAATTCCTGGCACAGGAGGTCAAAAACCAGTGCGGCAAAGTCTTCACCGTTCCGGCCACTGTGGGCATGACCGTCATGTTTCTCCTTTACATTATGATTATGTATGCCAATGACAACACCTTCTCCGGCCCGGAAATCGTGGGACTGGGCGTCTGCTTCTGCGTGCTGCTGATGATTGGTATTTTTATCTATGGCGTTTATTTTAAAACACTGGAGAAGATACGAAAGCAGCTGGGGATTTGTAAAGGTGGTAACAGTTACCCAATCAAACAGACAATGACGTAAGGCACATACGGATTCGCCCGACTCGACCCTCGGTCGGACTGGCATGGACCTGCAGAGGAAGCCGCACAGGTAGCTTTCCTGTCGGTTTGAATCAGGTATTTTTGC